>Ga0206837_1003_pt1 | contig 83751 bp, 79 predicted proteins | sample Alteio_BWOrgCont_29_FD_152863 | JGI IMG/M metagenome (GOLD analysis project Ga0206837, IMG submission 152863) | Enriched cells from forest soil in Barre Woods Harvard Forest LTER site, Petersham, Massachusetts, United States -... | ecosystem: Environmental > Terrestrial > Soil > Temperate forest >...
AAAATAACCAAGCCAGCCCCAAAGACCTCTACAACCTTTTGGATATAAGCCCCCGGGCTGTTTTTAAACAACTCAATGTCCTTTATAAGAAAAATTTGATTCAAAAAATCGGCTCCCCACCAAAAGTATACTATACGATCGCCAGCAAAGAGCTGCTAAGAAAACCCACAGACTTAAACGAGCAAACAAAAAATATAATAAACGCAAACTTTTATTACGTATCCCCAGTTGGAGAGGAAAAAATTGGTTTGGAAGGCTTTGAAGCATGGTGCCACAAGCATGATTTAGATTTAGCCAAAACAGCCCAGGAATACATTTCTACGCTTACGAAATACGATAAGTATAAAAAAAATGGCCTCATTGATGGAATGCACAAAATATCCACTACCTTTGAACGCGTTATGCTTGATAAACTATTTTATCTGGATTTTTATGCCATTGAACGCTTTGGAAAAACCAAGCTGGGGCAACTACTATTGCTTGCAAAATCAAGCCAAAATAAAAAACAAATATCAGTTCTTATTGAAATGATCGCTCCACAAGTCAAAAATATTATCAAAGAATTTAATATCGATGCCGTTGGGTTTATTCCTCCGACAGTCAAACGCCAAGTACAATTTATGAATGAACTTAAAAAGCGTCTGCCCATTAAACAACGGTTGCTTTCCATCATCAAAACTAAAACATCTGTGATGGTTGCGCAAAAAACCCTCAACAAACTTCAAGACCGTATTGATAACGCTCAGCAGACCATTATTGTGGAGGATAAAACTTCTTTTGATAATATCCTTCTTATTGATGATGCCGTAGGCTCCGGTGCCACCCTCAACGAAACCGCAACTCAAATCAAACGAAAAAAACTATGCCAAGGTAAAATTATTGGATTAGCTATCGTGGGAAGTTTCAAAGGGTTTGATGTCATCAGTGAAGTATGACCCATCATTGATGAACAGATTTGCTGGTATCCTTTAACAAAAATAGCCCTTTTCGATCAACCGACCGATAAAGGGCTATTTCTTGTTAACCACTCAGACTGTGGTGCCCCTGAGTGCATCGACTGGCTCCCCCGCGAGGGCTCGAACCTCGGACATACTGGTTACGATCTGACCTGTCTTACGACAGGAGTCGGACTTTCTCTTCGCCCGGTCTAAAAGACCTTAGGGCGGCGGGTGTAAAGTCTCTGCACTTGCCCTCTACCATATCATTGGTAGATGCTAGCTCAGGATTGCCCATTAAAATAATGGGTTTCCCTGACTTAGCCCGCTTTTCACTCTAGCGTTTCCGCTAAAGGCTGCTAACCTTCTTGTAACAGCCAGTTGCTCTACCGACTGAGCTACAGGGGAATAAAATATATAAAGAGCATGTCTGGCTTCCCGAAAAAACTTTCGGGAAACACAGAATTGATTGGGCTATTATACCCAAAAAGTTTTAGAAGTCAACCGCTCTGCGTGAGTTCATGGACATCGCAAGTGTGGAAATGTCCACATATTCAACCGCGGAACCGACGGGAATACCCAATCCGATTCGGCTGATACGCACACCTAAACTTTTTAATTCTTTAGACAAATATAAAGCCGTCATCTCGCCTTCCGCATCAGGGTCAGTGGCGATCACCACTTCAGCTATGCCCTCATCCTTGATACGGGCAATCAGCTTGGGCAGGTTCAAATCATCCGGGCCGCGGCCTTCTGACGGGGAAATATTGCCCAATAACACATAATAAAGCCCGCGATAAGAGCCGGTGCGTTCAATGGCCAAAAGGTCTTTGGGGCTCTCAACAATACAAATAATTTTACGGTCACGGTTGGAATCCGCGCAAACCAGGCACAATTCCTGCTCGCTTAAATGATTGCATTGTTTGCAAAAACGCAAACCTTCTTTTAATTGCTGAATACTATCCGCCAATGCTTTAACGTTTTGAGAGTCCTGGGCCAACATCCAGTAAACGATCCGCTCTGCACTACGACGACCTATACCGGGAAGCTTTGTCAGTCTTTCAATTAAATTTTCGATCAGTTTAGGGTACATAATTAAGAGATTGCTTCGTCGTTGAGAAGCACTCCTCGCAATGACGCAAGTGTTTGACGACCAAGAAACAGGGGATATTGCCCGGCAGCTTTGTCAGCCGTTCTATTAAATTTTCTATTAGTTTGGGGTACATTTGTCTTGTCATTCCGGCGAAAGCCGGAATCTCTCCTAAAATGGATCCCCGATTAAAGCATTCGGGGATGACATTCGCACTTATGAGTTATAATCCCCACTCGCAAAGACATAACTTTACGAATTCGAAACAATTGGGCCTTTTAACTCATGTGCTCATGTCACTTCTGCGCATTAGGCCATTCTTTGATCACCTTGCCGCCGAACATTTCCAATGCTGACCTGACCATTGGTTCTTCCTGTTTAATGCCGGAGTTTTCTTTATCAACGATTTTAAAATTAACACTTATAGGAGCGTTTAACTTTTCTGAAAATAATTCTTCGATGAATTTCAAATTCTCTTTGCTGTTCAAACAGTCACGGGCAAAGGAATTTTCTTTTAAGAAACCGATCACTAACTTCCCGCCCTTAAACTCACAAGGCATTCCTTCCTGTAAATAGGTGGCTAAAGCCATTTTCCGGACAGACACCTCATGTGTCATCGAATTCCAATGTGTCTTGATTTCATCCAGCGATTCGGCCTTTATAGTAACTTTAGGCGCATGCGCTGTCGCCACCTGAACAGGCGCTTTTGAAGCAGGTACGGCCACAACAGCGGCAGGCTTACTGCTTGCCGCCGGCGCTGCAGCCACTGTTGTTGGTATAACGCCCGATGTTCCGCCATAGGTTAATTTTGCAAAAGCTACTTCCAAAGGCATGCGCAAGGTTTCCATGACCCTGGCTGTTTCCTGGGCCTCGATAAAAAGTTCAATGGCTTTGAGGATTCCGGAAATGGTGATTTTCTCCGCTTGGGCGGCCAGGCGCTGTTTGACACCCGATGGATAATCAATCAAGCCGTTTAAACTGACACCCCCAACCTTTACAATCATCAAATGCCTGAAATGTTCGGTCAGGTCTTTGCCTAATTGCTTGATATCTTTGCCGCGTTCAATGACCTGGTTAAAAACATCCAAAGCCTTAACGCAATTGCGCGCGATCAAAGCATCTGTCAGGTCAAATAAAAATTCGAGCTCCACCATCCCCAACATGGAAAACACATCAGCGGCATCTATGCCCTTATCATTTAACGCGCTTAGTTGGTCAAGAATGCTCAACGCATCGCGCATACTTCCCTGAGAGGCCTTGGCAATGGCAAAAAGAGCTTCTTCATTGGCTTTCAAATTTTCCTTACCACAAATGCTTTTAAGATTGGCCATGATGATCTCAACCTGGATGCGCTTGAAATCAAAACGCTGGCAGCGGGAAAGGATGGTGGCAGGCACCTTTTGGACTTCCGTGGTGGCAAAAATAAATTTCACATGCTCGGGCGGTTCTTCCAGGGTTTTTAACAATGCGTTAAACGCATCTGAGGTGAGCATGTGGACTTCATCAACGATATAAATTTTATATCGCCCATAACTGGGGGCAAATTTGACATTCTCTCGAATGGTGCGGATTTCATCAATACCGCGGTTGGAAGCTCCATCGATCTCAAGTACGTCAAAACTGTTGCCATTGGTAATTTCCTGGCAGGCAGGGCAAAGGCCGCAAGGTTTTAAGGTAGGGCCGTTCTGGCAATTAAGGGACTTGGCCAAAATCCTGGCACAGGAAGTTTTACCGATACCGCGGGGCCCGCAAAATAAAAAAGCATGGGCAATGCGGCCGGATTCAATCGACTTTCTTAAAAGCTCGGTGATGTGGGCCTGGCCAACCAGCTCTTCAAAATTTTGTGGACGATATTTGCGCGCTAAAACCAAATAAGACATCCAACTCCCCCAGCCCCTCTTTATAAAAAAGAGGGGAGTTTAAATCACTTTTTCTAATGCTTTTCTTAAATCTGCAAAATGAAAATTATATCCGCTTTCCTGTAGACGACGAGGAACCACATGGGCGCCTTCCAATAACAAATTTTGGCCCATTTCCCCGAAGAGCAAACGAACCGCGAAAGCCGGCACAGGTAATACAGTCGGACGGCGCATCACCTGGCCTAAAATTTTAGTAAACTGGGCATTAGAAACAGCCTGCCCAGAAACCACATTCACCGCTCCAGACATCTTATCTGTTTTGATTAAATAGTCAACGACGTAAGGGATTTCATCTAATGCCACCCAGCTCATCATCTGCCGGCCATTGCCTAAACGTCCGCCAATCCCTATTTGAAACGGCAGCCACATCTTATTCAGTGCACCGCCGGTCTTGCTTAAAACAACCCCTAATCTCATGCGTACAACCCGGACACCTGAATGGGACAAAATATTAGTTTCTTCTTCCCATTGACGGCAGACATCCGCTAAAAAACCTTCGCCCGGCGGGCTTTTTTCATCCAAAATTTCCTCTGGCGGATGATTGCCATAAAAACCGATAGCTGACGCAGATATCAAAAGCTTAGGCTTGGAAACCAACCTTAAGATGCTCTTGCACAAAAACCTTGTCGACTGCACCCTGCTTTCTAAAATATTTTTCTTATGTTCCGGGCTCCAATTCTCCCCGACATTAGCACCTGCCAAATGGATAATAACATCAAAGCCTTCTAATTGTCCGGTTTCTATATAATTTAATGCGGGGTCCCAGACAATCACCGGTGTTTGAGGCTGGCGAGTAGAAACACTTCGGGAGATCGCCGAGATTTGATGGCCTTGGGGCCTCAAAAAAGCGGTTAATTTACGTCCAATCATCCCGGTGGCACCGGTTATGGCAATGCGCATACACTACGATAGCCGAAAATTAAAGCATCGTCAATAATAAGAACTACCAACGGTACAATTCTTTGCGAGTAGGTGCTTTGGGCTGCCCAACCGGTTTATTGGAAGAACTTGGCTTTGTAAAACCTGCTTTTGACCTGCCTTCTCTTTTAGATCTATCTTTACCGGTAAAATCTTTTAGCATACTTAAACTTATGCGTTTACGTGCAAGATCTATTTCTGTCACCCAAACCTTGACCTTCTGCCCTACCTTAAGAAAATCCGCCGGATTTTTAATATATGCATCTGACATGGCGCTGATATGCACTAATCCATCCTGATGCACACCCACATCTACAAAAGCCCCGAAGTTAGTGATATTGGTTACAACACCATTTAGATCCATGCCGGGTATCAAATCTTCCATTTTCTCGACCCCTTCTTTAAACTGCACGGATTCAAACTTGAGCCGAGGGTCACGTCCGGGTTTAGCCAACTCATCCTTGATATCCAACAGCGTCGGTAAACCTATTGTTGCAGTCACGTATTTATGCACATCTATTTTCTTACGCAATCCTTCGTCTTTAATCAAATCAGGGACCGCTACACCTAAATCACGGCTCATATTTTCAACCACCTCATAGCTCTCAGGGTGAACGCCGGAAGCATCCAAGGGATTTTTAGCGTTACGGATCCGTAAAAATCCAGCGGCCTGTTCAAAAGCCTTGCTCCCGAGCTTAGGCACTTTCTTTAATCCTTCACGGGAATCAAATACCCCGTGCGCATTGCGGTATTCAACAAGGGCCCCGGCCAACGCCGGCCCCAAACCGGAAACATGCATGAGCAATTGTTTGCTGGCAGAATTAACTTCCACGCCCACCTGATTTACGCAGCTGATCACCACATCATCCAGACTTTTTTTAAGTTTGGGCTGGTCCACATCATGCTGGTATTGGCCTACCCCGATGCTTTTAGGATCAATTTTAACCAGCTCAGCCAAAGGGTCCTGCAGGCGGCGGCCGATGGATACCGATCCGCGCACGGTAATATCAAAATCAGCAAATTCCTCACGGGCCGCCTCGGAAGCGGAATAAATCGAAGCACCGCTTTCATTGACCATCACCGTCTGGATATCTGCAAGCTTTAAAGAACGCACAAAACTTTCAGTCTCACGCCCGGCAGTGCCGTTACCAACAGCGATACATTCAATTTTATAAAGCCGGCAAAGATCTTTGATCGTCTTGACTGCCTGTTCTTTTTGCTCATCCGATTGACTGATAAAAATAGCCGTATTATGCAATAATTTTCCCTGGGCATCCAAACATACGACCTTGCAGCCGGTGCGATATCCTGGATCAATGGCTAAGACATTCTTCTGTCCTAAAGGGGACGCCATCAACAATTGGCGCAAATTTTCCCCAAAAACCTTGATAGCTTCCTCATCTGCCGCCTCCTTGGTCAAAAGACGGATTTCCGTCTCCATAGACAAGGACAGCAGGCGTTTGAAACTGTCTTCGATGGCCATCTCAACTTGTGGCGTACACAGAGACGAGTTTTTTTTGATAAACATCTCCTTTAAAATCGACAAAGCATCAGCTTCGGGGACAAGAATCCTCAGCATCAAAAATTCTTCCTTTTCTCCCCGTCGCATAGCCAAAACCCGATGAGATGGCGCCCCTTTGACAGGCTCCTGCCATTCATAATAATCTTTAAATTTAACTCCGTCCTGCTCCTTACCCTTAATGACCCTGGAATCAAAAAGTCCTTTTTCTAAATATAACTGACGAATAGCCCCACGGGCACGGGCATCTTCATTGATCCATTCCGCGATAATGTCCCTTGCACCGGCTAATGCTTCATCTATAGAGGATACTTTTAGCTCTTCGTTGATAAACTTGGCGGCCTCAATCTTGGGATCAACACCGGGCTTTTGCTCAAAAATAAACTGGGCTAAAGGCTCCAGACCTTTTTCCCGGGCCATGGTGGCGCGTGTGCGGCGTTTGGGTTTATACGGCAGGTACAAATCTTCCAAAATCGCCATGGTCTCTGCGGCACTGATTTTCTCTTTCAATTCATCAGTGAGTTTGCCCTGCTTTTCGATGGACTCAAACACCGCCGCTTTTCGTTCATCTAGTTGTTGTAATTGTTGCAATCGGTCACGGATAGCTGTGATCGCTACCTCATCTAAGGCGCCGGTGGCTTCTTTTCTATAACGGGCAATAAAGGGAACTGTTGAGCCTTCGGCAAGCAGGTTTACGGTAGTGCTTACCTGCCTTTCCTGAAGGTTAAGCTCCCTAGTAATTTTGAGTATATGATGAAGGTTCATATTAATTGGTGACGTCTACCAATTAAATTAATTGGTAGACGTCACCAATTAATCTAACACAGGAGCCTTTAATTATCTTCTCAAATATCAATTTATTTGTTAATATTCATCCATGTTGGCACAGCTGACCATCCGCAATTTTGGCCTGATTGATGAGGTTTCCATCGAGTTTATCGGAGGATTTAATATCCTTACCGGTGAAACAGGCGCCGGTAAATCTATCCTCATTGACGCCCTGCGTTCAGTCCTGGGCGAACGCCTTGATACTTCCTCTATCCGTAATCCGCAAAACCCTTGTGTTATCGAAGCTGTTTTTGACATTACAGACAAAAAATTGCGAGCACTGGAACTTATCAAGGAATTTTTAAATGAGGATGATCATACTATCATCATTCAACGCACTCATAGCGCCTCAGGCACGGGCAAAATAAAAATCAACGGCCTTTCGGCCACTGTCGGGCAATTAAAAAATTTAGGCAATCATCTCATTGATTTCCACGGTCCTCATGACCATCAAATGCTGCTTTCCGAAGAGCAACATTTAGTGATGCTGGACCAATTAGTCAATTTCAAAAATACCAAGGAAGAATATTCCAAAGTTTTCACAACTTTTGAACAAACCCGTAAAGATCTCAATCAATTGAACGCACTGGCCCAAACCCGCCAAAGGGACATGGATTTATTAAGCCATCAGGTCAAAGAATTAGAGGCCCTGCCGCTTTCTGAAGACAAGTATTACGAATTACTCCAGGAAGAAATCAAATTAAACAACGCCCAAAAACTGCATGAGCATATTCAAAATTTATTGGGATTGCTGGATGATGAAGAAGCCGGTGCCAACGCCTTATTGCGCAAAGCCTTCTCACCCCTCAAATCCCTGACCCAGATAGATGAAAAATCATCCTCTCTTTTAGACCAATTATCCGGCATTCAGGAAGAGATTAATGATTTGATAAGCCAATTAAACGATTATGCTGCTGGCCTTGATTTTGACGGACAAACCTCCCAACGTATCCACGATCAATGTGACGCCTACTCAGATATCAAACGTAAATATGGTCCTACTTTAGAAGACGCCCAAAACTTTTATACAGAGGCAAAGGAAAAACTCAATCTTATTAAAAATTTTGAACACAATGACCAAAAACTCCGTGAGGTCCTAAAATCCCAGGAAAAAGAATTGGCCCTATTCGCCCAAAAAATAACAAAGGGCCGTCAAAAAGCCGCTGAAGATTTAAAAACAACGATTGAGACTGAATTAAAAGAACTTGGCATTCTTCAGGTCAAATTTGAAGTGCGTTTTGAAAAAATCCCTTTTAACAGAGACGGCCAGGACAAAATTATTTTCTACATCAGTCCTAACGCAGGGGAAGATTTAAAACCGTTGGCCCAAATCGTCTCTTCCGGTGAAGCCGCGCGCCTGATGCTGGCGCTTAAAAAAGCGCTGATCAAGGTTGATCCTATCCCGGTGCTTATTTTTGATGAAATCGATGCCCAGATCGGCGGACGCCTAGGGACCATCACCGGCAAAAAATTAAAAGAACTCTCCAACTGCCGCCAGGTCATTCTCATCACCCATCTTCCCCAAATCGCCTCATTTGCAGACCGGCATTTTAAAGTGTCTAAATCGGTCAAAGCCGGACGAGCCACCACTGATGTGCTTTTGCTGGAAGGCAAAATACGTGTCGAAGAGATCGCCCAAATGATGAGCGGCGCCAACACCACCAAAATCTCCCTGTCTCATGCACAAGATATGCTCGCGCAAGCAAAGTAATAGGGAGTATTTGATTTCTCTACCCTTTTATGGTAGTTTATTGACTTCTATTTAAGTTGATGGAATCTGCGGCGGGTGGACCAGAGTTGACGTTAAGGGGCGGACGGTAACTGCACACTAGGACGATTTTGGGAAACCACTGTTTATAAGGCTTCTGAGTACGAATTCAAATCAGGAGCACCTTAACGGCAAATCTGGTCCTCATACCGGACACTCGCAGGAGCTCGGGACAGGACCCGCAAAAAACTCAAGGATAGGAAGGGCGAAATGAAACGTATTGGTATCATTACCTCAGGTGGTGATTGCGGCGGGCTTAATGGTGTTATCAAAGGTGCGGCTTCCATGGCCCTTGCCCATGGCGCAACCTGCTTTATCATCCCCAGCGGTTACGCGGGCCTTTATAATCTGGTGGATTTTGATGGCCTAACAGAGTTGACTCCCGATCGTTTGGACCGTATCGATGCCAATCTGGCAGGCTCCGAAGCCGGCCATTCGCGCGTCAAAATTAAAAAAATCGACGATCCTGAAAAATACCAGCGCATCAAGACAGGCATGGAAAAATTCAAACTCGACGGGTTGATCATCTCCGGCGGCGATGATTCAGGCAGCGTACTGGTCGATTTGGCCGAACACGGCATTAAATGCGTCCATGCCCCCAAGACCATGGACATGGACCTGCAGACCTATTCCGTGGGTGCTGATTCCAGCATCAACCGTATCGCTACCTTTATTGAAGATTTGAAAACCACGGCCAACACCCATCGGCGCATCCTTGTGTTGGAAGTTTTCGGCCGCTATGTCGGTCATACAGCTTTCCGCGGCGGTGTTGCCGCTGACGCGGACGCCATCATCATCCCTGAAATCCCCTGTGATTTTGACATCCTTTACAGCCACATGAAAGAACGTTATTTTTCACGCATCATGCGCTCCGATGTGCGGGCAGGCACCTATTTAATCGTCGTGGCTGAAGGCATCAAGAACGCTTCCGGCGCTGATATTGTGGATGAAAATTCACCTGAAGATGCTTTTGGGCATAAGCGTTTGGCCGGCGGGGGCAATTATGTCTGCCAGCAATTGATCAAACGCCTGAAAGCAGACACTTCAATCAAAAATTTAATGAAAAAAACCGGCATGTATGTTAAAGGCATCAATGAAATCCCTGAAGTCCGTGCCATCGCCCCGGGGCATTTGGTGCGTTGCGGGCACTCCAGCGCTTATGATGTTAACTTCGGCAAAGAAATCGGTGCCGGCGCTTTTATCCTCCTGAATCAGGGCATTTCAGCGGTGACGGTTTCCGGGATCAGCAACGGCAAAATCCACTACATAGACACTAAAGAAGCCATCAAGCAGCGTTTGGTGGACACCCATCAAGTGGCGATTTATGAAGCGCTGGGGACCTGCTTTGGCCGAAACCCCCAAAAAATGCACGCCAAAGCTGAAAAATTGGACCATGCCGGCCAACGGCATTGGTGATCAATGTTTGACGTATTGCTCGACACATTCCTGCAGAACATCGTTGATCTTGCGGACTTTAAACCCGGTCTTTTCTAATTTATTTACGGACAACACTAAATTCGTCCTGTCGATTTTGAGGCTTTTTAACGGAATTATTTTATACTCAAAATCAGGGATGAATTTCTTATAAACATCCATTAACGCAGGGTACCTCAAAGCCCCCTTATTCGTGGCATTAAAAATGCCTTTGGCATTAATTTCAAGCAAATGCTCCAATGCCCTGATAAAATCCGGGATATAGGTTATGGAATTGGGTATATCAATGATGGTTTTATACCGGATGAGCTTGGTGAGGATATTGCGCGGATGAGGATATACGTCCAAAGGCACACGGATCCTGACGATTAAAACATTGCATCTCGGTGACAAAGCATTCAATACGCTTTCCGCATAAATTTTTGTCCGGCTGTAAAATAAATTATAATAATCCGGCACATCTTCTTCTGTAATGGCGCTACCCTTGCTGTAATCGTAATGATAGATGCATCCACTGCTGATATGGACCAATTTTACCGGGTTCCTGAAGGCGACTTCACCCAACCAAACAGGGACCATGGTATTGGCCAATAAGCATTTATCCGCATCAAGTTCACAATCATCAACGCTGTGCTTTCCAACATGTCCGATACAATTGACCAAAACGCGCGGCTTATGTTTCCCAAAGGCACGGACAGCATCCTGATAACTTAAAATCTTCTTGTCATAAATGGGGCAATCCCAGGCTTTTTTCAATTTGTTTGCGATATAACCATTGCCTAAAATGAGGATTTTATTTTTCATTAACTTATGATCCTTTGAAGATAATTCCCATAAGGCGTCTTGATGGACGCTGCCAAAACCTGTAATTGTTTCCTGGTGATAAATTTCATCCTGAAAGCCACTTCCTCTATACAGCCGATCTTTAGGCCCTGGCGCTCTTCGACGATTTTAATAAATACCGAAGCGTCCAGGAGCGAATCCGGAGTGCCCGTATCCAGCCAGGCAAAACCGCGGCTTAACAACTTGACATGCAATTTTTTCTTTTTAAGATAAAACCGGTTGACATCGGTAATTTCCAATTCACCGCGTGCCGACGGCTTTAATTGTTTAGTGACATCCACAACATGATGGTCATAAAAATACAGGCCCGTAACAGCCCAATCGGAGGAGGGCTTCTTTGGTTTTTCAATAATAGAATTTGGCCTCCCCTTTTTATCAAAACTGACAACCCCGTACCGGTGCGGGTCCCTGACTTTATACGCGAAAATGGTGGCTGCATTTTTATTGGATAAGGCTTCCCGTAAAATGTCCCCGAGTTTATCTCCAAAAAAAATATTGTCTCCCAAAATTAGCGCGACCCGCTCGCGGCCGATAAACTTTTCTGCGATTAAAAAGGCCTGGGCAATGCCCTGCGCTTGCGGCTGAAGGGCATACGAAATGTTCAAGCCCAAATGGCGGCCGTCATTAAAAATATTCTGAAAATGCCCGATGTCGGCAGGTGTAGATATAATCAGTATGTCCCGAATGCCTGCCAGCATCAAAACAGACAAAGGATAATAAATCAATGGTTTATCGTAAACGGGAAGCAGCTGCTTGCAAACACTTTTAGTAATAGGATAAAGCCTTGTTGCACGGCCTCCGGCAAGAATGATCCCTTTCATGAACAATCCTCTCTCATGTTATTCGAACTGTTTAAAGCGCAAACCATTTTTATACAAAACAAATTTAATTAATGCTTTCAAAATATTCAGGCCATACAGGATTGACGGCCATAATTTGATTGATGATGCTTCTTCAAAATACCGCGTGCGTATGGGAATTTCTTCAAACTTCATGTATTTCAAGACCCCCTGCACAATAATTTCTGTGTCAAAAACAAAGCCATCAGAATCAGCTTCATAATTAACACTCTTAAGGTATTTGGCGCTATATGCCCTGAAACCGGAATGATATTCCGTTAAATAAATACCTAAAACAACATTCTCAAGCGCTGTTAATAAAATATTGGCATTATGTTTCCACATCGGCATACCGCCTTCCAGCGCGCCGCCCTTCATCATACGCGAGCCAAACACAGCATCTGCCCGCCCTGACAAAATCGGCTCAATGAGCCGGGGGATGGCCGTTGGATCATATTGATAATCAGGATGAAGCATCACCACAATGTCCGCCCCTGACTCCAAGGCGTTTTTATAACAGGTTTTTTGATTGCCTCCATACCCGGTATTCTTTTCATGGACAAAAACCTTTAAACCGAGACTTCGGGCCAATTCTGCCGTATTATCTGTGCTTGCATCATCAACTAAAATAATTTCATCGATAGAAGGCGGTATATCGGCCAATGTGCGTTTCAGGGTTGACGCCGCATTGTAAGCCGGAAGGACAACACATACCTTCATTGGCCGTTTTGACACGAGAGTTTCAGGGGGTATTTCCAGCTCATGAAGATATTTTAATTGGCGGCTTTTACGGGCAAATATTTCAACCTGATCACCCAAATCAATGCATAACAATTTGTTGGCCCAGGAAGGTTTTTTATCCAGCCAGGCACGAACAAAACTAAAGCCCGGCCTATACCCGATTAAATTGTAAATCCAGTAATTTAAAGTAAACGTCCTGGCATGGGAACGGATTTTAATGGGAACAAAACCTGTCGCTTTAAACAGCGCGTTTAAAGTTTTCTTATTAAAATAAAATAAATGCGATTGTTTAATCCCCCACCATTTCGCACCCATTATTTTACTGGCTAAACTATCGATATCCGGCGTATTGCAGCAGATGATCCCGTCAGGCTTTAAAACATGCCTTATTTGATCTAGCGTTTCCTGGGGGTCTATCAAATGTTCGATAACATCTTTGAGAACAACCGCATCAAAAAAATTAGCTGGAAAATCTGCTTCTTTTAATGAGCCATGGATTATATTGATCAATTGTAATTTATTCTCAGCATAATCAACCGCCCATGCCGAGAGTTCTACCCCATAAACCTCCCAGCCTTGTTTTCGCGCTTGGTCCAAAAGAAATCCGGTTGCGCACCCCACATCCAGGAGCCTTCCTTTTTTATTTATTTTCGCCAAATATTTTAATATGGAATCAGCCGATCGGCGCCGGCCGGCTTCCTCTTGCACGTATATATCATCCGCCATGGCCGCATAATTCTTTTGGATTTGGCTGTGGTCCGCCCGGGGATTCATGTAAATCAACCCGCATTTGAAACATTTGACCAGCCTCACCGCCATATTAACAGAATGGTCTGTGATTTTATAAGAATCACTGTAATTGCCTTCTTGTTCTTTGACAAGGGTGTCATACACAACCGTATAATGGTCTGACCCGCATAGATTACATATCACTTTAATGGACATGGCTCTCCGTCAATTTTAACTCAATTCTACCCAAAACATCTTTAGAATCAGTTGGCATCACCCTTCCTGTTCTATAATCGTAGAACCCAATCTTAAGGCTTTTTAAATTTCCTTCAAGCATAGGTGAAATAGAAATATACTGGTGTTCTTCAATGGACTGTCCTTTCTTCCAGGCCTGTGTCGGCCATATTCTATAACATAAAGGCCTGTATTGCCTATCCATGATTTGATTATGGTGGCCTATAAAATCGATGAATATATTAACATCCTTTTGCTCGGGACTTAATAGTTTCCAATAAAAAATAAGGTGAACGCGGTCTGACTGTACCTTCAGATCATAACCATATAACTCTATACGCTCATCAATAATCAAGTGGACCGGAAACGGCGCAACAACATGATTGTTTATAATATTAAATAACGGATATTTATCTTTAATGCCTTTTTTAAATAAAACAATACTGTCCTGCACATCCATACTGCCCCACGGCCCTCTTTGCAAAAAATCATCAATATTACAATAGTTACCAGGTTTGTAAAAACCAACGAATGTTAAAAAATCATTAAAATCAATCAAAGCGAATTGTACATTATCTGGCAGATGATATGGTTTCGTAAAAAGGGTGTAAAAGCCTGAATAAACGTGATGAAATGAGTAAAGATCCTGACGATGGGACAAATGAGGCAGAAACTCAAATGTAGAAACGACCGAAGCATCTTGAGGGATTTGTTTTATCATATGTTCTTTTTGGACAAACGCATGATCGGAAATCAAACGTTTCCATTCCTGCATCATTTGTAAATGAGGGCCTATCATGAGATTGGATATCAAAGCATTAAAAATCAGAAGTAGGCCCAAGAGCTTGTATTTAGATTTTCCTTCATGAATTTTCTTGATGCCAAATATAAAGCCAACAAAGATAAACGGGATTAACTCTGCGGTGTAGTGGTAGTGCAGGCTTGCTTCACCAGGCCTAAAAGACAATAAATGCTGTAAAAAAATAAAAAAAGCAGGCAATAACGATAGCGGGGCAAAAAAAGGAATGAACAATACACTAACGAAAATTTTTAAAAGAAAATCAATTTTTTGCGGCTGGAACAGGATGGCTATGACTTTAACCGGATGCAAAAAGCAGTTTTTTACGACCTCGCCCAAAGAGCCTCCCAAGGGCCCATAAATATGAAAAAAATTAAAGGTATTCTTGTTAAAGTGAGGCAATATGACGTAAACGCAAAAAAGAAAATACAAGGCCCCCAAAAACGTCGGCCACAACACCCATTTTAATCTCCTTTTTAATACACAGGCATAAATGCCCCACATAACAAAAATTAAAGCAATATTTTCCTGGCATAATAAGGACAAAACCATAAAAACATTAAACAGCCCGAAATTCTCTTTATAAAAATAATTCGCCGCACATAAAAGAAAAAAAACGGCAAAACATGTCGGATGGAATTCGTATAAATTGGTAAACCCAAGTCCCGGATATAAAAGATAGACCATGCATATGATCAAGGACATTCGGTGGCCGTGATAATCCCTGGCTAAGGCATATAAGGGGAAGACCCCTGCAGCTAAAAATACGGTCTGTAAGAAAAGCAAAAATAACGGATGGGGGGAAAAATAATAGAAAGGGGCCGCCAGGAATGAAATGAAATGCGCATGGTTACCCAGAAAATCAACACCCAAAATAGAATTAAAAATCCTGCCGTGAAGTATATTCCAGATAATTTGATCATGGATGGCAAAATCGAAATCATCATAGGCAAAAGAATAAAACTTTAATGCGCACCATGAATAAAACCAAATAACATAAAATAAAAATATTCCAGTAAGGCATAGGAAAGCCTGATTTTCTTTACGCATAAGATTCTTTGAGATAGTCAATGATATCTTCGGCAATCATCCCCAATTTTCCACGGGCCTTTGCGGCCAAATCCCCGGCCTTGCCATGATAATAAGCCCCATATTTTGCCGCATCAAATGGGCCCATGCCCTGCCCCAAAAAAGCCGTAATCATACCCGTTAACACATCCCCGCTTCCTGCGGTGGCCATCCCCGCGTTACCTGTACGGTTAATATACGTTTTTCCCTGTGGAGAAGCTACAACAGTCCGGTGCCCTTTAAGCAATACAACACAATTGTACCGATGGGCGAAATCACGGGCGGTTTGCAATCTTGCTTCCTCAATCTTTTTTATGGAGAGACCTGTCAATCGGGTCATTTCTCCTGAATGGGGAGTTAAAATACGCGGCCCCTTGGCTTTTAGCAATATTTCAGTATGTCCGCTCAAGGCAAACAAAGCATCCGCATCAATGACCAATGGTTTTGGACAATGAACGATAACTTCACGCGCCAATCGCCCAGTTCCCTGCTCACGGCCAAGCCCCGGGCCAATGGCTATGGCATCAAATTGGTCCCATATTTTTTTTACTTGCGGGTACGCTTTGAAAGAAAAAGCCCCTGTCCTGTCTTGACTCAGGGGCTTGGTCATGACCACATTGGAAATCTTTTTCTGAAGTGTTAAATTTGAATCTATGGGAACAGCTGCAGTCACCAAGCCGGCACCTGAGCGCATCGCGCTCAGAGAACTCAAAGCCGCTGCCCCTAACATCGACGGAGATCCGGCAATGATAAGCAAACGGCCAAAATCTTTCTTTGATAAACGAGGATTACCCCTCGACAATGGCGCTGGCAACGGCATAGTCTCTGCTGTGTGAGATGGATACAGTCAAGTGATGTTTAAAATCTATATCGGTTAAATGGCAACGGGGCTTACCGCTGGCATCATTGGTAATGGTAATGTTCTGCCAGGATAAATGAGGGATGCCCATGGCTTTAAAAATAGCTTCCTTGGCCGCGAAACGGCCCGCGTAATGCTGAAACGGAAATTTAAATTTTTTGGCATTCTTGATTTCCGTGGGGGTAAAAACATGTTTCAGAAACCCGTCTCCCCAGCGCTCCACCGCCTTTTGGATACGATCTATCTCAACTATATCAATACCGCTTCCTAGAATCACGAGTTCTCCATGGCTATTTGGATTCAATTTGATTTATTATCGCTCAGGGTTCATTTTCTTAACGGCAAAAATATTTATCTTGTTTCGGTGTCTGAACAACTCGACTTGAAGTTCTCTGGAACTTCAAGTCTCGAACAGTTCAGCCATCCCTCGGCCCAAAGCCTCGGGATTCCCTTACAAGATAAAATTTTTGCCTAAAAATGAAACTTCGCTCTAAAAAACAAATTGAATCCAAATAGTATGCGTGCCTTGTAAGTGTAAATTTATTCTTTGAACGAACTTAGTAAATGGTTAAGCCGGTATTGCGGACGAAACAATAAGGGACTTTTTCCCAAATGTCCGCGAGGCTTTACAATAAATTTTTTCCAAATGAAGAGAATCTTTAGAAAAAATTTGTTGTAAACCGAAGCGGACGGGAAAAATGTCCCGTTTCGGGAGCAATACCGGTTAACCAATTACATTAACAGGCAAAAAGAATAAATTTATCCTGACAATGAGCGATAAAAAATCAAATTGAAGCCAATAAATTATTTAATAATCGCAAGCATTTCATGGACAGCTTGCTTAAGTCCTACAAACACTGCGCGACTGATGATGGCATGGCCGATATTCAACTCCCCCATGCCTTTGATACGGGCAATGGCATAGGTATTTTCATAATTCAGGCCGTGACCGGCATTGACCTTCATCCCTAACCGGTGAGCATACTGAGTCATTTGTTTTATCTGAGCGAATTCATCGACAGCCAGCCGGCCGGCAAAGGCCCGCGCATAAGGACCGGTGTGCAATTCAATCGTTTTAACCCCTATAAACAAGGCCGCATCTATTTGCTTTTTATCCGGTGCAATAAAAAGACTGACCTCAATCCCCGACTCCTTAAGCACGTGGCTCACCTTTTTAATCCGCTTTAACTGACGCACTACATCTAATCCGCCTTCGGTGGTAAGTTCCTGACGGCGTTCCGGCACCAGGGTCGCCTGGTCCGGTTTCACGGCCAAAGCTACTTTCACAATGCCGGCATCAAGGGACATTTCCAGATTAAAACGGGTTTTCACGGCTTTGCGCAAAAGCACAATATCACGGTCCTGGATATGCCTTCGATCTTCGCGCAAATGGGCAACAATGCTGTGTGCACCTGCTTGTTCGCACAAACGGGACGCCAAAACCGGATCAGGATCAAATTCACCCCGGGCTTGCCGCAAGGTAGCGATGTGATCAATGTTGACGCCTAGTTTTACCATAGTATTACGAATGCATACCCTTGACGTAAAACCAGGTGATTATAGCCAGGGCCAAGGCCACTAATTTCAATACCAAATTTGATCTAAACCAATTTTTCATGTTTTTTCTGCTTGACAGGTACCAGCATCTGGTTAAGAAGTTTCATAAAATGTTCTTCATTATGCACCGCTATAAAATGCCCCTCAAAGGCAATGCTGATTTCCCCGGTTTCTTCCGAAACTAATACAATCAAGGCATCCGAATGCTCGCTTAAACCCAATGCCGCCCGATGTCGGGTACCCACTGTTTTTCCCACACTGGGATTGTCCGACAAAGGGAATAAACACGAGCTTGCCGCCACGCGCTCACCCTTGATCACCACCCCGCCGTCATGCAAAGGGGTGTTAGGCATAAAAATACTCTGCAAAAGCTCTGAAGAAACCTTGCCGTCAATGACAATGCCGCTTTCGATATATAAATCCAGTTTCATTTCACGTTCTATGGCGATTAAGCACCCCTGTTTACGCTTAGACAAACGAAAAACCGTATCGGCAATCTCATCCACGAGGGCTTTGATCTCCGGCTCTCCCAAGGAAATCGTAAATAAATGCTGTTGGCCTAAACGGGCCAGGCCCGAACGCAGTTCATGCTGGAAAATAACGACAATGACAATGATCCATATGGAAAAGAAATTCCGCAAAAGCCAGTTGAGTACATCAAACCCCAGGACCTGGGAAACCAAAAGAGCGATGATCAAATAGGTGATACCCCTTAAAACCTGAAAAGCACGCGTACCTTCAAAGAACAATAAAATCTTGTAAAAGACCACCCATAGAATGATTATTTCAATCACAGCTTTCGCTGTTATGACAACTATATCAGTTGTGTGAGTTAAGTATGGCATCGGTCATTTCCAGTGTTTCTTTGATTGTCTTCACATCATGGACACGGATAATGTGCGCCCCCTGCATGACACCTGCGGTCACTGTTGCTGCAGTGCCCATGAGACGGTCCTCAGCAGGTTTCTGTAAAATCTGCCCTATAAATGATTTGCGCGATGTCCCCAGTAAAATAGGACGATGCAGGATATTCAGCCGGTTTAAATGATTGATCAGCGTCAAATTTTGCTCAGCTGTTTTGGCAAAGCCAATACCCGGGTCAACAATGATCCTGTCTTTCTTTATACCAATCTCCAAACATTTTTCAACCGTTATTTGTAATTCCTTAATGACATCCCTGACCACATCCTTATAGCGGGCATATTTATGCATGCTGACAGGCGTGCCACGCATATGCATGATAACAATAGCAGCGTTATAATCACGCACCATTTTAAAGAAACTTGTGTTTGTTTGGGTGCCCCGGATGTTATTGACTATAGAGGCACCCGCATCCAAAGCACAACGGGCCACTTTCAATTTAGAAGTATCCACCGAAATAGGGGTCTTGATTTTACGGGCCAAAGCTTCAATCACAGGGATGACACGCCTGGTCTCTTCTTCAATGGTAACACCCAAAGCCCCCGGCCGGGTAGATTCACCGCCGATATCAAGGATGTCCGCGCCTTCACGGATGAGTTTGCGGGCATAATGCAAACAAGCGGCAGTGTTTATTTTGCCATCGCCGCTAAAGGAATCAGGAGTGCAGTTAACTATACCCATGATCCGTGTCACATGCCCCAGGCTCAAAACGCTATCACGGGCACACAGATCATAATGAATTCTGCTCATGCGTTTTGAGGATTGTCCGTATGAAGATTGAGCTTATGTTCGGGGATCATAAGCAAAAGCCTGGCTTCTTCGATATCGATGGTCTCTTTTTCGATCAGGCGACGGGCCAGAAGGTCCAATTTATCACGGTGATCAAGCAAAAGCTTTTTGGCTTTCTCATAAGATTCGTGCACGAGGCTGTGTATTTGCTCATCAATCTTACGGGCTGTTTCTTCGCTATAATCTTTTTCATCGAATAAATCACGGCCTAAAAACATTTGATGGTTCTGTTTACCGAATGCCAATTTATCTAGCTTATCACTCATGCCGTATTGACAGACCATGCTGCGGGCGATCTGGGAGACCCGCTGCAGATCATTGGAAACGCCGGTGGTGGTATCATCCATATAAATCTCTTCTCCCACCATGCCCCCCAAGAGAACTACCATCATCCCTTGTAATTCTTTCTTTGACATATAGTGCTTGTCTTCTTTGGGAGGCGTCAACGTATACCCGCCGGCCATGCCGCGGGGAATAATGGAAACCTTTGTAAAGGTATCCACTTCATCTATGAGCAGGGACAACATCGCATGCCCGGCCTCATGATAGGCCGTCATTTCTTTTTCTTTTTTGGAAGTCACATGGCTTTTCTTCTCCGGCCCCATGGTCACGCGTTCAACCGCCGCGAGCATTTCTTCCATGCCGACTTTTTCTTTATTCCGGCGGGCCGCAAGCAGCGCCGCCTCATTGCAAACATTGGCCAGGTCCGCCCCGGAAAAATACACGGTCATCTGGGCGATGCGCCTTAAATTCACTTCTTCGCCTAATTTGATGTTCTTGACATGGACCTTCAAAATACCCTCGCGGCCGTTGATGTCCGGCAAGCCCACCACGATCTGACGGTCGAAACGCCCGGGACGCAACAGTGCCGGGTCCAGGGTGTCCGGACGGTTGGTGGCGGCAATCAAAATCAAACCGCTGACCGTATTAAAGCCGTCCATCTCGACAAGAAGCGCGTTTAGGGTCTGCTCGCGTTCATCATTGCCCCCGCCGATACCGGCAAAACGCTGGCGGCCCACGGCATCAATTTCATCAATAAAAATAATACCGCCCTTGCCTGAAACTTTAGCGGCTTTGCGGCCCTGCTCAAAAAGATCACGCACACGTGAGGCACCCACACCCACAAACATCTCGACGAAATCCGACCCGCTTAAAGAAAAAAATGGCACCCCTGCCTCACCGGCAACGGCTTTGGCTAATAATGTTTTTCCGGTACCCGGAGGCCCTACAAGCAAAACACCTTTAGGGATCTTGCCGCCAAGCCGTTCAAATTTCTTGGGGTCTTTAAGGAATTCAATGACTTCCTGCAATTCTTCCTTGGCCTCATCCACTCCGGCCACATCCGCGAAAGTCACCTTGCCGGGGCCTGAGACCTGGGCGCGGGACTTGCCAAAAGCAAAAATCTTATTCCCCATTTGCTGGCCGCGGTTTGTCACAAACAAGATAATTCCTAAAATCCCAATAAACGGTATCAATTGAAAAAATAACTGGCTCCAGAATAATTCCGGGGGAACGACGCTAAAATTACTTACATTCTCTCTAACCATTTTGATCAAATCATCATCATGTGAAGGGATATTGAGTTTAAACGTCAGGCCATCGGCAAAAGTACCCTTTAATGTATTATCCGGGCCTTCGGTCAACTCCACATGCTTGATCTGATGTGTCTGGGGATTGTCTTTTAAAATGGCATAAAATTCAGAGTAGCTAAGCTCTTTCTCTGACTTTAAATTGGACTTGTCTTGTACAGACCAGAGCAAAAAGATTGCTACAGGGATTGCCCAAAACCAAACATTGCCGTTGGGGCTGCGGCCCGGACGAAGACCCTTTTTGACCGGGTTATCCATATTAGGTTGTGCCATCAAAAGCCTCCAGGAACAATAAACGAACGAAGAATGATTATATAATAGGATAAAATTAAATCAAGGGGATAAATAGTGACGTCTACCTATTTTTGTTTGAGAATTTGTTGAAGAAAATAGGTAGACGTCACTATTTATTCCCAGACGTTTGACGGGAGAGCTTTACCCCATCCTGATAGTTATCAATATAGGCCAGATCACCATTTTTATTATACAAATGGACAATCCCGTTAAGCCGGCCGTTTCGATAAATTTCCTCTGTCATGACCTCGCCGGACGAATAATAGGATTTACTGGGGCCGTTTTCCAATCCGTCTTCGATGGTCCATTGCTGCTTAAGCGCCCCATTATCATAATGCTCTTTCATGTCACCGTTTTTGACATCGTCCTTAAAATTGACCTCCATCCACAAATACCCTTGCGGCGCGTATTCACGTGCCACTCCGTCTTTTAAATCATTTTTATAATTCCACTCCAGCCAAAGCTGCCCGTTCTCGCGGAATTGACGGCATACCCCCTCCTTCTTGCCGGCGGCATATTTGCATTCGCTCTTTAAATTACCATTAGGCCGGTATTCCTTTACGATGCCGTCAAACTGATTATCTTTGTAATTGGCCTCAATCGCAAGCTGGCCTTGCGGGCTGTACTTTTTGCTGGGACCTTCTAAATTACCGTCCTTAAAAACCATTTCCCATTGCACCTGCCCGTTATTATAAAAGGTCTTTGAAGGCCCGTCTTTCAAGTCTATTTTATAATTCCATATCGCGTAAAGAGTGCCGTCCGCAGCATACTCTTTAGATACGCCGTCGATATGGTCATCATCGTAATTGATCTCGTTTTTCAGCGAACCGTCTTCATTATATTCACGGCTGATCCCGTTTAATTTTCCTTTGATGAAATTCATGGCCATTTTTAAATTGCCATTGGGAAAATAGTATTGGTTCAAACCATTGAGCGTGTCGTAGTAATAATTTTCGACACTTTTGGGCACATCATTTTCATAAAATTCACGGGAGGTCCCGTGCAGCTGGCCGTTGATATAATTCTTTTCAAAATATTCAGAGCCGTCTTCGTAATAAGATTTGTAAGCTCCTTGCAGCTGATTGTTCTTGTAAGAGCCCACACTCATTAAATTGCCGTTTGGATAATACTCCCGGAAAGGCCCGTTAAGCTGGCCGTTCTGGTAATTTTTTTCAGACTTGATCTTGCCGTTATCATCATATAGCTTGATGTCCCCGTTTAAAGCGACATTTTGCGCAGATGCCCATGGGGCCGGCCCTGCCGCAAAAAATAAAAGAATAAAAAGTTTAAGCACCATAAATTTCTAAAAACTTTTGTGTTTTAACAGCCTTTAGCTGATGAGGTAAATCCACCACGCCACGGCCGCCTTGGGCCGCTAAATTCTCCAGAGCATGGATATGCTCAAAAGTAAGGACTGCCGGGTCCTTGGTCAGAATTTCCGCCATTTGCCGGAACATCAGGCGCAACATGGCCGGATGTTGGTACCGGATACTTTTTAAATCCATTTTTAACTTTTTGCCGGATATAATGACATTTTTTTCAAATTGTTTGCGCGCGTGCATTGCAAGGAAATCATAATCTTCACCCGCTGTAGCGGCCAAATCCGATAAAGCATCTAGTATTTTCGGATTATACTCCCTGACTAATAAAGGTAAAAGATGGAGCCTAACTTTATTGCGCTCATACTTCGTCAGCCGGTTAGTAGCATCCGTACAAAAAGGTATTTTTCGGGCTTTCAAATAATCTTCAACCTCCAGGCGGTTGACCCCCATTAGAGGACGCACAAAGGTGACCCCATCTATACAACGCCGCGGCAAAATCGCCCTTAAGCCATAAAGACCGCTGCCGCGAATCAGGCGCATCAATACAGTTTCAGCCAGGTCATTGCGGGTATGTGCCAGGGCCACGCTTTGGGCTCCAAGAGCAAGGGCTGTCTTGACAAAAAATCCGAACCTCATCTGCCTGGCATCATCCTCGGAAAGATGCCTGATTTTCCCCCCAGGCCTGCGGCCAACAGTCAAAGGAATATTTAACCTTTTGCACCAGGTGATCACAAAACGTTCATCACGCAAAGCTCCGGGGCGGAATTTATGGTTAAAATGCGCCGCGTGCAACTGTACGCCTAATTCATGGCGTAAACCCGCAAGGGCAAGTAAAAGTGCCATAGAATCAGCACCGCCGGATACGCCGATGACAACCACCCGTCTTGGGGCCATCAATGTATTTTTTCCAATGAACTGAAAGACCCGTTGTTCAAAATTCATGAGTTGACTTAATCACCTTCCAGACCACGTTTTTCTTTTTTAGCTTCCTGGTAGGCTGCACGGAATTTATCTTCGTATTTTACATTAGGCGGAATAATTTTTAATTTCACAAAACCCATGCGCAGCAGCTCTACATTGGCCAAACGCCCGTCAGGTAAATAAACATACGCATAAAGATAACCGCTGGTCGAACCCGAGTCAACATCATACGCCAGCCTTACTTTTTTATTTTCCAGCAATTCCTGTGCGTACGTCAACGCCTGTTCCTGCAAAGGGATCGTAGGCTCTTCCGGTTGTTCAATCACATGGCCCTTGTCATCATATTTGACTCTTTTGCGGGGCGGCGGCCCCATTGATTCAATCCCGATCAGCTTGACGTGCCGTCCGTCTTCCAAAACAATCAAATCAGAAGCGGCCACCTTGACAACCAAAGCTTCATCCTGTTTTTTAGAAAAATTAAAAAGGTCATCGCTATTGTCAGCACCCCAGGCAGGGACAGAAAAAAAGAAAATCATTAATAATAAACGTAAAATCATATTTTCATCTTACTACGGATGTTTCAGCAGTTCAATCCTTACGATATAGTCATAACCGATAATTCTTAGTAACGCCACATGATAATGATGGGCACAAATTTTAAGGATATTCTGATAACTCGATTTGCGGACCACACCGAAAGTCAAACGCTGTCCTTCAAGGACGCCCATGATTTTATCAGCGGTGTCTAAAATAGGGATCGGGTGAGGGCTAAAAAACGGTTTGCCGGAAGAATCCACGACCGCAACATCCTGCCCCGTAAAATAGCGGATGCCACGCGCATTGGCCTTGCCGGTCAACACGGTCATAGATCCCAACGAGCGCTGTGGTATATACCCAGACGCTTCGTAAGAGGACACATACCCTTGGACATCCGTCTGGAGCATGACTGAAGTCAAAAATACCGGACAAATTGTCAATGCCAATACATAAATTGCCGCATGGAAACGCTCTTTAAATGCGAGGGTAATGCCGAATCCCGATAAGGCTATCAAGAAGGCTGATAAAAAATATATCGGTAATTGGGAAGAAACGTAATGCCGGTAGGCCTTGTGACCGGCCATCACAACGATACCCAACACAGCCAATAAGGCAAAACTGGCAAACAATAAATTTTGCATTTTTTTACGGTGCTGGATTTGAGACAAGGCATTCCCCAAAAAATTGCCCGTCATTAAAGCTAAAGCCGGAAACAAAGGCAGGATATAGCTGGCCAGCTTGGAATGCGCAAATTGAAAGACCATCAAAACTGCCAGGATCCAGCTGAGGCACAAATAATCTATAACGGGGAGCGAACTTTTTAATCGCCTGAATAAATCCACCCCGGCGGCGAGCAAAAACAGGCTCCAGGGAAAAAGGCCGGCAGCCATGGTCATCGGATAAAAAAACCAATGATCATTGCCCCGGTGCTCTGCCACCAGCAATCTGCGCCAGTGGTCATTATAAAAAAACTCATGGATAAAAGCCTGCCCATATTGATGGTAGATATATACATACCACGGTAAAGCTAATCCCAAAAACAGCAAAATCCCGGCCAGCACCCACCAGTTTCTCAAAAAATTAATTTGACGCTGGTACAATAAAAAAAGGATGACCGCCATTTGGGGGACCAGCAGGCCCAGGGGGCCTTTGGTCAAGGTGGCTAAAGCGCAAAACACATAAAATCCGATGAAACCAATCCCTTGCCGGCGGCGATCGGTAAAACCAAAACCAAACATGGTCAATGCGCAAAGAATAAACACCGTAAAAATCATGTCCGTAAAAACAGTTTTACCCATACCGGCATAAAACGCACAGCTGGCCAGCACAAGGGCAGACAAAAAAGCCTTACGCTCGTCTTTAAACCCCATCAAACCTAAAAAATAAACCGCCATGACCCCGATGGTAGCAAATAAAGCCGGAAAAAAACGTGCGCTAAATGGGGTCTCTCCCCAGGTTTTAAAAGCCATTTCCAACAGCCAGAAAGTTAAAGGCGGTTTTTCGAATTGAGGCTGGCCGAATATAATGGGCGTCATCCATTCATTTTTGGCAGCCATTTCGTGAGCTGTCAGGGAATAAAAAACCTCATCCGGATCGGTGAGGCTAAAAAGATTATTGCCGAATAAAAATAAAGCGCCGCAGATCAAAAAAAGAATGGAAATCCGCTTGAGGTAAAATGGGCTCATAAGAAGAAAGAATGGCGGGGACTGGATTTGAACCAGTGACCTGCGGATTATGAATCCGTCGCTCTAACCAGGCTGAGCTACCTCGCCGAAATCAAGTGTTAAAGAAACATGATTTTAGACGAGAAAAAACGGATTAGCAAGTAATTTCTGTATACGAAAGTATGAGAAATACAGAAAAAATTTAAATTTATAGTTTCAATAAAATCGACGAGTCCTCTTTGTCCTCTTTATGTCCCCATAAAATAGGGCCATCTTGGCCCTATTTTTTGCAATTCTTCATGCGCCAAAATTACATAGCTGCAAATGAACGCTCTACGGATTTGGGGTCCTTTGACCAAGAAGCCCCGATATTAACAGAAAAAGAATCTGGAAAAATATCTTCATTCCCTGCTTCAATGCCTTTGATGATATTTTCCGCGGCTGTTTCGGCACTGGTTTTGTCAAAATTAAAATCACGGGCCATGTCCGTATCAATGGGCCCTGGGAAAATGGTGTGGACACTGATATTCTTAGGCTTTAATTCGGCCCGCAAAGCTTGGGATGCGGAAAAAATAGCTGCTTTGGAAGCAGAATAGCCTGCAGCCTGCGACATGCTGGCCAAACCTACCACCGAACTTAAGTTGGCAATGGCACCAGGCCCGTTCTTTTCAATGACCGGCTCGAAGGCACGGACCATGTTCAAAGTGCCAAAATAATTGACCTGCATATCCCGCATTAAATCCGATTCTTTGGCTGTTAAGACAGTCCCAGGGGACAAAGCGCCGGCATTATTAATAAGGACATTAACATCCTTGGCTTTTGCTGCTGCTTGTTGGATTTGAAGACTTGAGGTGACGTCTAATTGGACAGAAAAAACCCTCGCATCCTTCCAGGATAATTGGTCGAGGTTTCGCGCTGCGGCATAAATCTTTTTGACCTTTCTCCTAATAAGGGCATCAACAATGGCTTTGCCGATACCGCGGTTGGTGCCGCTGACAAAAATCACTTGATTTTCGAGTTTCATAATTTTCTCCTTTAGGCCAATGACAGTTGACGGATAAACGCTATTAAGGCCTCTTCATCCAGGCTTTCATCAAAGCGTTCACCATTAATAAAAAGTGATGGTGTCCCATTGACTCCGCTTTTAGCTCCTCCTAAGAAATCTTTTTTAACATGTTCTTTAAACTTACGGGCCTTAATATCGCTGTTGAAGCGATTGATATCTAATTTTAACTTTTGGGCCAACTCTTCGAGCATCTCTTCCCCTAAAGATTCCTGGTTCTCATAAATCGCATCATGCATTTCCCAAAATTTTTCCTGGGCCCCGGCAGCTTCTGCGGCTTCAGCCGCAAGTTCTGCAAAGGGGTGCATGTTACTTAAAGGGAAATTGCGAAAAACAAATCTAAGCTTTGGGCCTAATTTCTTTTGGACTGCTTTTATAATCGGGAAAGCCACTCCACAATGGGGGCATTCATAATCTCCGTATTCCACTAATGTTACCGGAGCTGATTCTGACCCTTGAATGTGGTCCTGGGCATTTACCGGTACAGCCAAACTTGGGGCTCCATCGTTCATGACGGCCTCCTTCTCTTAAGCGGCTTTGCTTGTTAATGATTCAAGGGCTTTAAGTATCCCATCAGCGCCAGGATTGATCCCCATGGGAGAAACATAGCTCCATCGGATCACACCCTCAGTATCTATCACAAAAATGGCCCTCTCCGAATGTCCATCTTTTTCTCGGTACACACCATAAGCTTTTGCAATTGCCCCTTTTGGTTCGAAATCTGCAAGCAAAGGCATATGGTATTTGCGGTCATGAGAAAATGCATTGTGGCACCAAACACCATCTACTGAGATGCCAATAAGGCTCGCATTATATCCTTCAAATTCTTCAGCAAGCTCATTGTATACAGCAAGCTGGTCCCCGCATACCGGGCTCCAATCAGCCGGATAAAACACTAAAATGACATTCCTTCCTTTAAATTCAGACAGGCTTACTTGTTGGTCCGGAGTGCTGGGTAAAGAAAAATCTGGGGCTTTTGTTCCTGGTTTAAGAGCTGTTGACATATTTTAGTCCTTTCTTATTGTTAATTATTCTTTTCCAATGCTGCCACCTTGGCCAAACGGCGGCGATGGCGCTCTGCACCGCTAAATTTTGAGTCGAGATATATTGTTACCAATTTCCAAGCAAATGCTTGGGTCACTACCCTGCTGCCCAGACAAAGCACATTCATATCATCGTCTTCAACCCCCTGGCGCGCGGAAAACTCTTCATGGATCATACAAGCACGTGCTCCTGCCACCTTGTTGGCAGCGATGCACGCACCGACACCACTGCCACAGACAGCAATCCCACGATCCACTTCATTGCGAGCAACTGCACGGGCCAAAGGCACCACAAAATCCGGATAATCATCTTCCGGATTAAGTTTATGATCACCAAAATCAATGACTTCATAAGCGCTTTGGCGCAACATGACAATCAATTGTTCTTTCAACTGGTAGCCTGCATGGTCAGAAGCAATACCTATTCGCTTTAACATTTCAATTCTCCGAGCTACTGCGATATGAGGGCCAATTTACTGGCAGCGGCTTGATCCAAAAACCAATTAACACTACCCTGATCAGGATCGATCATTTTTGCCGGGTAGTTGATCTTTTTCTTATTTTCCAACACGTCTGCGACTATACCTGCTTTTTCATTTCCACTGATTAAAAAGAAAATCATGGCCGCGTGGTTAATGGCAGGCAGGGTCAACGTTATTCTTTTTTCCGGTATCCCTTCCTGAGACGTTGAAACCACTAAACGGTCTTTCACCATAAGAGCAGGGTTTCCCGGAAAAAGAGAAGCCGTATGCCCATCTGTCCCAAGTCCAAGCAGAATTAAATCAAATACAGGGAACTCATCTTTTTTTAATTGAAATTCACGACCGATGACCTTTTCGTACAAATTTGCCGAAGTTTCCGGGCCACAATCTTCCGTTCGCACCGGATGAATATTTCCGGAAGGGATTTTGACCTTAGAAATAAGCGCGTCTGATACCATGCGATAATTGCTTCTTTGATCTTTGTGAGATACCCACCTTTCATCACCCCAGAATAAATGTATTTTATCCCATTTGAATTCGTTGCGATAATTTGGCCCAGCCATACATTCATAAATTCCCTTGGGTGTAGAACCACCGGCAAGCACAATTGTGAACCTGCCTTGTGCTGCAATTTTCTTGGCTGAAAGGACCAATATCTCTTCTGTGACCCTTTCACAAAGATCCTCGTAGTTGACGACAATGTCAATTTTAGGAAGAGTCATATTAGAAATCCTGCCAGAATCTGCCGTCCTTATGAATAATTTTATTGGCTATTTCAGGGCCCCAGGACCCGGACTCATAATTCGGGAAATCCCTGGGGAGCAATTTTTTCCGTTCTTCTAAAATAGAATTAATAAACTTCCAGGAAACTTCAACCATGTCCTCTCGGACAAAAAGCATTTGATCTCCACGTATGCAGTCTAAAAGAAGACGTTCATAAGGGCCCATTTCCGTTGTTTTAAAAATATCTTTGTAATTAAACCCTAAATTCAAAGAGGCCATTTGAAGCTTGGGGCCTGGATATTTCGCCTCAAAACTTAAGTAAATACCCTCATTGGGTTGGATCCTGAATGAAAGAATATTAGGATCAAATTGATCCGTTTTTATGTATTTAAAAATTGAATGTTGGTTCTTTTTAAAATGGATGGAGATTTCTGTCATGGGATGGTTGAGCCGCTTACCTGACCTGAGATAAAAAGGAACTCCCTTCCATCTGGGATTATCAATAAGGACCTTGAGGGCGGCAAATGTCTCCGTTGTGGAATGAGGCGGGACCCCTTCTTCATGACGATAGGCAGGGACTTTTTTACCGTCAATTTTTCCTTCTCCATATTGCCCAAGGGCCACAAATTCACGCATCTTGTCCTTGGGAATGGGTCTAATGGCGCGTGCCAATTTGACTTTTTCATTATGATACTGTTGGGCTTGAAACTTGGCCGGCGGTTCCATGGCGATCAAGGTAAGTAATTGGAACATATGGTTTTGAAACATGTCCCGTAATTGGCCGGATTTATCATAATAACCGGCCCTATGTTCGACACCCAGCATTTCAGAGGCGGTTATTTGGACATGATCAATATACTCATTGTTCCAGATCGGTTCAAAAATAGTGTTGGCAAACCGGAACAACATAATGTTCTGTACAGTTTCCTTGCCCAAGTAGTGGTCAATTCGATAGACTTGAGACTCATCAAGAACATTAAGTATGGTTTTGTTCAATTTACGTGCTGATTTTAAATCATGTCCAAAAGGCTTTTCAAAAACGGCATGGACCCAAGGCTCCCCGCAATTCGCCTTTGTGATCAAACCTATATTGGCTAATCTCACGATTAAATCACTATAGACTTCAGAAGAAGTCGCAAAATAAAGAATGAGATTTTGATTGATCTTGAATTTGGAATTAAGCCCTTTAATCATGTCAGACAAGAACTTTAAAGAATTTGGGTCCGTATACTCCGCGGCATGGTAATAAACATGGTCTATGAATTTCTTATGTAATGCCGGGTCAGGTTTTTCTTTTACTTTCAAGATCCCTGATATGCGATCACGGAATATTTTGTCATTCCATTTCGTCCGGGCTGATCCCACAATAAAGAAGTTTTCCGGAAGAAGCCTGGCATAATATAAATCGTACAATGCAGGTAATAATTTCCTGTGCGCCAGGTCTCCTGAAGCGCCAAAAATGACAATCCCGCAGGGCTGGGTTTCTCTTGCCGGGTCAAAACAATCATGTACAGTGTGCTTTAAAGGGGGCGCAGTCTTATTCATTAAACAGCCTCCTTCTTTATAGCATGTCCTCCGAATTCATTGCGTAATGCAGCTACCACTTTCGCACTAAAAGATTCTTTTTCCCTTGATCGCAAACGCTCCAAAAGGGAGAGAGTAAGAACAGGCGCTGACACATTGCGCTCAAGGGCCTCTGCCACTGTCCAGCGTCCTTCTCCTGAATCATCCACGAAAGGCGCTATCTCTTTAAGCTTCGGGCTCTTTCCAAAAGCATCTTCCGCCAGTTCCAAAATCCAGGAACGGACAACACTGCCCTGGTTCCAAAGATGGGAAATTTTCGCGAAATCCAGATTGTAATCCGAGGCGTTCATGATCTCAAAACCTTCGCCGTACGCCTGAAGCATCCCGTATTCAATTCCGTTGTGGACCATCTTTACAAAATGCCCTGCTCCGTTGGGACCGACATGGAGAAAACCATCTTTCGGGGCCAATGTTTTAAAGATAGGTTCGCATTTTTCAAAAATTTCTTTTTCTCCGCCGATCATCAGGCAATAGCCTTTAGCAAGCCCCCAAATCCCGCCGCTGGTACCGGAATCGATAAAATGAATGCCTTTTGGGGCCAACTCTTTGGCCATCATAACGGTATTTTTATAATAAGAATTTCCTCCATCGATCACAATGTCACCTTTTGTTAATTGGGCTGCAATATCCCTGATGGTTTGAGTAGTTGGATCACCTGATGGGACCATGACCCAAATAATTTTAGGGGTCGGTAATTTTTTAATTAAATCTTGTATAGAAGCAGCACCGATAGCCCCTTGTTTTTCCAAATTTTTAACGGGATCAGGGCTTCTGTCGAAAACCACGATCTCATGCTTATCTTTCAGAAGCCGCAAAACCATATTGCTTCCCATTTTTCCCAGTCCTATAAGTCCGATTTTCATATAATCTCCTTGTGTCATTCCCGCGAAAGCGGGAATCCAGTTTTTAATTGCAAAGCATGAACAGCTGCCCCGTGAAGGGCGGTTTTTTCTTCCAAAATAGCGTGCACAGGAATCTGGGACAAAAATTTTGAAAAACGCCCTTTTTCCAAAAACGCCTTTCTAAATACGCCGTCCCGCAGTTTAGAAATAATCTTGGGAGCAATCCCTCCCCCCAGAAAAACACCGCCAAGCGCCAGGACCTTAAGGCCAAGATTACCGGCCTCAGCGCCGTAGATAGCACAAAACATATCCAATGCCTTGACACAAAGTTTATTCCCGCCTGTTAGGGCATTCTTTGAAATTACTGTACCGGGATCATTTTGTGACAATTCTTTCTTTAACCAAGCAGGTTCCTTGGCAAAGTTTCTTATTTTAAGGAAATCATAAATATTTAATAGTCCCGGGCCTGAAAGAACGCGTTCGTAACTCGAATGGCCAAACTTTTTTAACAGATACTTGCAAAGATCAAGTTCCAGGGCATTACGCGGGGCAAAATCAGAATGCCCTCCTTCTGAAGCCACGGCCCGATAATATTTACCATCCCAGAAAAGCATGCCCTCGCCTAAACCTGTCCCGGCAGCAATCACCGCGATATTCCCGTGAGCAACAGGTTTACCGGGGTTTAATTCCATCAAGGCTGATTTGGGTAATGCGCCAATGCCATATGCGGTTGCTTCCATATCGTTGATGAGCGAAACCTCTTCTATTTTCAACAGTGCTTTGAGTTTGGAAGTGTCCACCACCCAGGGCAGATTTGTTGTCCGGCAGACCCCATTGATAACAGGGCCTGCAACCCCAAAACAAGCCGCCCTTACTTTACCGGGATTTACTTCTAAGAATTCTTTTAAAATCGATGGTAATTCAGGATAATCTGCATTATGAAAATTTCGGACTTTCTTGGGATGTAAAGTTTTCCCTTCCAACACAAAAAACCCTAAATTTGTTTTTGTCCCTCCAATGTCTCCTGCAAGGATCACAAAATTTTCCTTTTTTCTTCCAATGCGGAAAGTAATTTCTTAAAAGATGCGGCGAAGGAATCAACGCCATCTTGCTGTAATTTCTCTCCCACCGCGTTTAAATCAATGCCCAGTTTGGCTAATTGGGTCAGGACCTCTTGGGGTTTCCCTTGTTCCACGGCGTCCTTTTTAGCAATGCCATGGTCGCGGAAATTATTCAAGGTTTCAGGAGGCATGGTATTAACAGTGTTCCGTCCGGCCAATTCTTCGATATACAAGACATCGGAATAATTCGGGTTTTTTGTGCCGGTGCTGGCCCATAAAGGCCTTTGAACACGGGCACCCCTTTTGCGAAGTGCTGCAAAAGTTTGCCCCTCAAAAATTTCAAGAAATCTGCGATAGACTATTTTACTGTTGGCTATGGCCACCTTCCCTCGCAAGTCAAGCGCTTCCTTAGTGCCGATTGCGTCCAAAGCCTTGTCCACAATAGTGTCCACACGGCTGACAAAAAAGGAAGCCACAGAAGCAATTCCTTCCGGTTTCTGACAACGCTCTAACCCGCGGATAAAGGCCTGCGCTACGGCTTCATAATGGGACATGGTAAACATAAGGGTGATATTAATATTGATACCTTCGGAAATCAGCGTCTCAATGGCCGGGATCCCTTTTTTTGTGGCCGGGACCTTGATCATGACATTAGGCCGTGCTACAGATTTCCAAAGATGGCGCGCTTCAGCTATAGTGGCTTGAGTATCTTCTGCTGACCCAGGCGAAACTTCCAAACTTACATAGCCATCCGACTTATCCTTGCGCTTGTAAACGGGCATAAGAAGATCAGCAGCTGTTTGAATGTCCTGAATCGCCACTTTTTCATACAGAATGTCGGCGCCAAGTTTAGGACCTTGTGCGATCAAATCCCGTAATTGAACATCGTAGACAGTGCTGCCGGTAATGGCTTTTTCGAAGATCGTGGGATTGCTCGTCATTCCAGTGAGGCCATCTTCATCAATAAGCCGTTTTAATTCACCGCTGGTAAAAAGGTCCCTGCGGATATAATCAAGCCATACCCCTTGACCTAGATTTTCCAGATCAAGCAAAGGATTATTTTTCATCGTATCTCCTATCTTTATTACCTGGGGAAAAAATTCATCCCAATGGCTGTTTCGATTACTCAATTAAAGCAAGAGCATGATTGACTACATTTTCTACAGTGAACCCTAATTTCTCCATGACGATCGGACCGGGCGCGGATGCGCCAAAACGATTAATTCCGATGATATCGCCTTCCAATCCCACATAATCCCTCCAACCTCTTGATGAGGCCGCTTCAATCACTAACCGTTTCTTGATTGAAGGTGGAAGCACCTTGTCTTTATATTCCTGCGGCTGGGCGTCAAAGAGTTCACAGCTGGGCATACTGACCACTGATGCACTGATATTTTGTTCTGCCAATTTTTCCTGGGCCGCAATAGCAAGCGATACTTCTGAGCCTGTCGCAATCAAAATAAGTTGAGCAGGAGTTTTGGCAGGAGATACTATGTACGCTCCTTTGGTCAGGTTCTTCGCAGACTCAAATTTCTTTTGATCAAGAATAGGCAGTTTCTGACGGGTCAATACCAAAATAACAGGACCTCGCCGGTTAGTAAGCGCATACTTCCATGCTTCCCGCGTTTCATTGGCGTCTGCCGGACGAATCACGGTCATATTGGGAATCGCCCGCAATGAAATGAGTTGTTCAATGGGCTCATGGGTCGGGCCGTCTTCCCCGACCGCGATGGAGTCATGAGTAAAAACAAAAATAGTAGGAATATTCATTAATGCAGCCAATCGGATCGGTGGACGCATATAATCTGAAAAAATAAAAAAAGTTGCTCCAAAAGATATGAGGCCGCCATGCAAGGTCAAACCGTTTAAGATCGCTCCCATTGCATGTTCTCTGACACCGAAATGAAAATTCCTGCCCTTATGATTATCTTTAAGAAAGTCCCCCAATCCTTTCATATACGTATCCGTCGATGGAGAAAGATCAGCAGCACCCCCCAAAAGATTCGGTATCTTTGGCGCAACTGCATTCAACACTTCTCCCGAGGCAGAACGGGTCGCAATGGATCCTTCTTTATCATAAGCAAGAAGATCTTTGTCCCAACTTTCAGGTAGCTCACCATTCATAAATCTTTTCCACTCCTGGGCCTGTTGCGGGTACTCCTTGGCATATTTTTCAAAACGCGTGTTCCATTCTGTCTCTGTTACATGGCCATCTGCCAGGGCTTCTCTATAATGGGTCAAGACTTCAGGAGGGACATAAAAGGAAGGCTCCAGGGGCCAGTCTAAATTCTGCTTGGTTTTTTTCAAATCTTCTGCACCTAGAGGAGTGCCATGGACCGCGGCAGTGTCCTGCTTGGGGCTACCATAACCAATGTGGGTGCGGACAATGATCAAGCTGGGTTTTCTTGTTTCTGCCTGTGCTTTTGAAATTAAATTCTCGATGGTGTCGATATCATTGCCGTCATCTTCTATCAACACATGCCATCCATATGCTTCAAATCTTTCTCTGACGTCCTCGCGGGAAAAAGCTATGTCTGTTTGGCCTTCGATAGTAATATGATTATTGTCATAAAAATAAATGAGTTTCCCAAGCTGGAGATTACCGGCCAGGGAAGCTGCTTCAGAAGTAATTCCTTCCATCAGGTCACCATCGCCGCAAATGCAATAGGTGTAATGATCAACGATCTTGTGCCCTTCACGATTAAAATAAGCAGCCAAGTAACGCTCAGCCATGGCCATTCCCACTGCATTGGCAAAACCCTGGCCCAAAGGCCCGGTGGTAGTTTCAATTCCCGCGGTATGGCCATACTCAGGATGTCCCGGGGTTTTACTTCCCCACTGGCGGAATTGTTTAATGTCTTCCAAGGTCAAATCATACCCCGTCAAATAAAGAAGACTGTAAAGAAGCATGGATGCATGGCCCGCGGAAAGAACGAATCGGTCGCGATCTGCCCATTTTGGATTTTTAGGATTATGTTTTAGAAATCTTTTCCATAGCACATAAGCTAAGGGTGCCAGTCCCATGGGGGTGCCCGGATGTCCGGATTGCGCTTTTTCCACGGCGTCAGCAGCCAAAAACCGGATAGTATTAATGCTCAAATCCTGTAATTCCATTTGGGATGCTTTCATTTAACAATCTCCTTGGCTTTCACGTAACGCCGTATCAAAGTATTAGTTGAGCTATCGTGTTGAAGCTTGGGATTGGCTCCTGCTCCAAGTTCAGGGATAATACGCTGGGCTAACGCCTTACCAAGTTCAACCCCCCACTGATCAAAGGAATCGATTTGCCAAATAACGCCTTGAACAAAAACACTGTGTTCATACAATGCAACAAGTTTTCCCAAAGCTTCCGGGGTCAATCGTTCCAACATAATAGTGCTCGATGGACGATTACCTTCAAATGTCCGGTGTGGAGCAAGATCCCCTGGCGTGCCCTGGTCATGGACTTCCTTTTCCGATTTACCAAAGGCCAGCGCCTCTGCCTGGGCAAAGACATTGGCCAAAAGCAAATCGTGGTGAGTCCCAAGAGCATGAAGCGGCTGCATAAACGCAATAAAGTCGCAAGGGATCAGTTTTGTGCCTTGATGAATTAATTGGTAAAAAGAATGTTGGCCATTTGTACCTGGTTCTCCCCAATATATTGGCCCGGTTTGATAGTCAATTTCATTTCCATCAATCGTGACGTGTTTGCCATTACTCTCCATAGTCAACTGCTGCAGATATGCTGGAAATCGTTTTAAGTACTGCTCATAAGGAAGGACAGCTACAGTCTGAGCATCAAAAAAGTCGTTATACCAAAGGCCCAGAAGCCCCATAATTACCGGCAAATTGTTTTCGAAAGGGGTTGTACGAAAATGCACATCCATCTGGTGAAAGCCATCAAGCATGGCTCGAAAATTTTCAGGGCCGATGGCAATCATCGTCGAAAGACCGATCGCTGATCCCATGGAATAGCGCCCGCCAACCCAGTCCCAAAACTCAAACATATTGGCAGTGTCAATACCAAATTTGGCCACTTCACCGGCATTGGTTGAGACCGCGACGAAATGACGGGCCACAGCTGCTGGATCTTTCAAAGTCTTCAGGGCCCAGTCGCGGGCAGTGCGCGCATTGGTCATCGTCTCCAGGGTCGTAAAAGTCTTCGATGATATAATAAACAATGTTTCCTCGGCGTTAAGGTCACGGGTGGCCTCTGCAAAATCCGTACCATCGATATTGGAGACAAAACGGAAGGTCATTTCGCGCTTGCTGTAAAATCGCAATGCCTCATACGCCATCACCGGCCCCAGGTCAGACCCGCCGATACCGATATTGATTACACTACGGATAGGCTTACCGGTATGGCCTTTCCATTCCCCTTTGCGTACACGGTTGGAAAAATCAGCCATCTTATCAAGTACGGCGTGAACTTGCGGCACAACGTCTTTCCCATCCACGTTGATAGATTGCTCTTTAGGAGCGCGCAGAGCAACATGTAAAACTGCTCTATTCTCAGTGTTATTGATCTTAACCCCCCGGAACATGGCTTCAATACGCGCCTTTAAACCGGACTCCTGGGCCAATTGCAAAAGCAATTTAAGTGTTTCATCGGTAATACGGTGCTTCGAATAGTCAAAATAGATGCCAGTGGCCTGGGCTGTCAAACGTTCCCCGCGCTTGGGATCATTTTCAAAAAGTTTGCGAAGATGTATATCCTTGATTTTCAGGTAATGGTCTTGGAGGGCTTGCCATGCTGCCTTTGCTGTAAGTTCTTCAGTACATTGTGAGGTACTTGCTGGCATACTCATGTCCTTTCTTAAACCTTCAATCCAAACGAAGCTAATTTCGCACAGGTGCTTTTGTAATCCACGTGAAGAATACTTTTAATACCCAAACCTTGCGCGACCTGGACAAACATCGGTGTGTTTTCAATATAGACTACCTGATTAACAGGTACTTGGGCGATGTCTACTGCCAGCCGAAAGATATCCGTATCGGGCTTGCGAAAATGAACATAGCAGGAAGAAACAAAAAAATCGACGAAACCAGCAAGCTTGAATTTTTGGATCCGGTACGTATTTAATTCCCTCGACTCATTACTAACAACAACAATTTTTAAATTATACTTCACCTTAAGCTTTTTGACCAAATCAATCATATGAGGACATTCCTTGGATTGCATAAACACAAATTTTTTAAATTCGGCGCGGGTAAACCGTCTTTTCTCGTAGAACACCGTACGGTTTAAGTATTCATCGATGGTGATCTTACCTATCTCAAAAGTATAGAAGGTTTGATTATGCCGGCCATTCATCTCAATTGGATCTAAACCGAACTTTTTCGCGGCCAATGCGCGGGAAGAATGGTCCCATCCGTCGCTCAGCAATACGCCTCCTATATCAACAAACAAACATGTGATCTTTGATCGGGGTATCATAGAGTTTACCGTTTTTTATTCTTTCTGATCCAACATTTCCGTGAGGCTTTCATTGACGATAATCACGGCCTCATCCACATTTAGTTTATGTTCCCTGGAGACAACAACAATACCATCTAAAAGCCCATCAACCGCCTTTTTTGTGTCTCCCTTGTATTTAAGAACAGCCCCTACAATTTCTTGAATAAGCAAACGAATGGTTTTATGCGCTTCCTGTTGCATGGAACGTGAGCGAAAAGCCCCGATCAATACCCCTTGGGCAATGATTGAAAGGTTACAACCTAAACGAATAGAATCCTTGATGGATGTATCAATAATAGCCGATAGATTCTGTGCAATTTCAACCCCTGGCTCAATAGACATAGTACTAATGCTTCCAACTTGATCAGCTATTTTGTATATAATCTCATCCCCCGAGGTACAAGTCTCCTTAATGGCAACCGAGATATTAGGTTTTAAATTTCTAAAAAGTATTTGTTCTTCAGATTGCACTTTTGATCCTCCAATCCATGTTGTTCTTTTTGGTCCCTTCTGGGAAAGTGCGTATTTTATCACTAAATGAAAATTCTAACAAATTAAAATGATCCAAAGCCCTGGCGATCAATAATCACCAGGGCTTTCCCCTGTCTTTTGGATTTTACCTTTTATTATTTTATTACTCTCTTTGATTTAGGCTAAATAATTTTACAAGCCTCATTAAAGTCAAGACGTGCAGATCTAGGAACAAGTTTGCTGGCGTAGAGACTATAGTACCTGCCGACAACATAGTGCGATTGGCTATATACCGCCGGAGGAGATCGTTTTGCGGAAAAAAACAAGGACTCCCAGAAGCTGAAATTCTCAACCTAGAAAAAGTCTAGATTTTGGGGAGAAGTCAATCATCCCAGAAACTCTCTTTACAAGTAGTTTAATTTAGGGGTGTGTTCAGCGTTACTTTTGAAACTTACTTGTTGCAGATACTACTACTGCGTAAAACAAATGGCGGAGAGGGTGAGATTCTGACATCACAAAACTCATTCCTCGCCGACAAATCACCTTCTACACCTTTATATTTTGACAGATTTTGACAAAACCTACTTAAAATCTTATATTTCATTATGTCTTACCTTTTTTACTTTGTCCATAAGAAAGGCTGCTAAACTGCTGAGCTATATGAATAGGGTCTAAATGCGTGTAATGACGGGTCATAATAGGCGTCTTATGTCCTAATGCCCCCTGTACCAGCGCCTCCGAAACCCCTTCCTTTATTGAGAGGCTTGTAAATGTATGCCTGCCCCTATGGAAAGGCTCTTTGGGTGGTAATCCAGCCCGGCGCATGGCCTCAATCGCCGTTTCATAGCAGCGGTCATAGTGAATTGGCCTACCATCAGCACTTGGGAATAATAGTGGGGACGGATTATCTTTAACTTCCTTTACCCAAGCACGTAAAATTACCTCCAATTCCGGAACAATTGGCACATACCTGTCTTTTCTGGTTTTTGTATAGTACTGTATGCCGTCAATGATCTTATTGTGCAAGAAAATCCTTCGCTCGCTGAAGATGATGTCAGTCTTAAATAAGTGTAATGCTTCTGAAACTCTGGCACCGGCATAATAAGCAATGGCTGTTATTTCATAACAACATTGATCGACCACGCGCTCACTATCTTTCTTTATAAGTCTTAATTGATTCAAAAGCTTACCGACTTCTTCTGAATTTAACGGCTCTGGATGAACGCTATCTGGTTCATCAATCTTCTTTATCTTTGCAACTGGATTCTTTTCAAGCCACCCATTATCAACAGTGTAAATAAAGAAATTAGTAAGAATGTTCCTCTTATCATTTCGAGTATGCGGGTTTGACTGTTTCCCTAAAGGTTTAGGATCTATAAGCCATTGTAAATATGCTTCAATCAGGGGTTTTTCTATATCTTGGAGCCGAGGCATTACCCCCAATCTTTGAACAATGAAAGATTTAAATTCAAAAACAGTAGCTTTATATTTGATAAAACTTGCCTTAGCAAGAGAGCCCCTTGCAATTAAGTACGCATCAATGGCTTTATCCAAAGACGCTTCAGTAAAAGTTTGATTATTAGCCCTGCTCTCCATCTGGGTCAAATACTCATCTCTGACCTTCTCAGCTTCATCTTTATTTGTTTGGCGTGTATTGAAATGCCTTTTCTTTGGCTTTAGATGAGAAGGTATCTTAAAGCAGTAGGTATTACCACCTGGCGGTTTATAGAGTTTTATTTGATTAAATTTCATAATTAAACCTTAGAATACAGTTTTGGAGACGATTTTCGGACTGTTAACCTTGCTATAGCTTCCTTTATCTGTTGTTCAGTAACCATCCTTCTGCCATGCCAATCAACATGCTCAATAGAACCATCTTTAAGAAGATCATTGACCGTATTCTTACCTAACCCCGTCATTTCCTTTAGTTCTTTAGGGCTATACATTTTTATTCCGCATAATTCGATCATCCCATCACCTCCTTGTGATGAATTAACTTGTTTGTTCATTATAAGTATAAAACCAAAACCTATAATTGTCAAGAATTAACTTGTTTGTTCATCGTTTATGATTTATAATTCAAACATGGCAAATATGGGACAAATAATTCGGAAACGTCGCGAATACCTTAAACTCCAGGCTAAAGAATTAGCCCTTACGGTAGGCGTAGACCCCGTCTACATTTCACAAATTGAAATACACAATAAACTACCTTCTCTGGAAGTTTATAAAAAGATTGAAAAAGCCCTATTACTCCCCGCTTACTATCGCACCCAATATTTCAGGGAGAAACATCCTGAGTATACTAAAAATATGCTCACGGAAGACATCATCAAGCAAGTACGTGACGAGTCCGTTAAAGATGACGCTCCCAAAAAATACTCAGATGGCGACACCTTTGATCATGTAGATATGTTTTTTCGATTTAAAGACCCCACCCCCCAAGAAGTCAGAGGGTTTGTCCTTGATACAGCCCATGAATTAAATCCAGCCATCAAATTAAATGAAAAAACCATCAAGGAACTTGTCTCGATAGTTAAAGATGTTCTTAAACACAGGGATTTATCTAGAAGCACACGAAGGAAATTTACTCAAAAGATTGAATCTATTACCCAAGCCAAAGTTTTAAAACCATTGGACCCAAATATAAAGATTGACCCGAATAATATAAAAATTACCTTATCTTAAATTCCCTTGCATTACAACCTTATAAAATCTCCCCCCATTCCACAACAACATAAAAATCATTACCAGACACATTCTCATGGCTTCAACTGCTTCTTACGGCGTTCATTTGTTGGGGTACGACGATCAATGACCTGTTTTGAGAAAACCTGTAAAGCCTTAATATCAACGAGTAATTCATCAGGTGCAGGACGATCATGGTGCAAAGCCTTAGACTTGTCGTGACCCGTCATCCAAGTACTGGCCTTGGACATATGGAGATTGACTAAATGGATATCGGAATCTTCAATGCCCACTTCCATGAGCTTTAATGTCTGTACGCTATTCCTATATCGACATACCACGCTATAAAGTAAATCATCCTCAACACAACATTCCCAAGATTCACGCAATAACCCATAAACACGGGCTGCTTCTTCGTTGTACTTGACCATATCGCCTGGATAAAATGATTTAATTTCTTGAACCAAATCCTCCATATATTGCGCCCTCTTCTTAACATTCATGGCATACCATGGCACGCCATTTGTTGTAATGCCGGATGCTTGTCCACTACGGTGCAACGCATGCACCGTAATACCAACACCTCCCAATGGCCTCCCTTATCTGGCCCGACTCGCTTAATAACGCCTTTGAACTACTAACCCAAGCTGGTTAAGATTAGTAGATGTTCTATAAGATAATAGTGTTAAATAGGTTACAGGAAATCTATGTACTATTTTGACTGCATTATTTTTTTGAATTAAAAAGTCTAAAGGTACGCTGAGATCTTTTCTTCCAGAATCCTTTTAAAATCTCGAAGATGCATTGTGTGGCTGGCGGGTAGAAATTTCTTTAATTCCGTTTGAAAATTCGTTTTGTCCTGGTGCAGGAGTTTTAAAACTTTTTTTAAATTCTCTTTTGTCCTCACGGCGGGATAACTGCCGGACAATAGAAAGAAATAATCATAAAAATCCCGCGGCTTATGTCTGTCCACAAGTGCCTCAATCTTTCCGGCAATAATATCATCCAGCGATAGCTGTACAAGGGTGTACGCAGGGATGAAATCGTTTGTAATCAAGGTCCTTGTTTTTTTATAATCCTTCCTGCTTCTCTGTGAGACTTCAATTTGCACATCAATTGTCATGCCGTAGGCTTCGAAGGAAGCAATCCCTAAATAACCACCTGTTGTTTGCTTTGCCTCTCTGACATTGACTGCCATTCCGGTTTTTTCAATATTAGCCAAAGTATTTGTAAATATTTCATCGATCTCTTTGTGAGTAATATGCGCCCCCGTAAAATCTAAATCCTCTGAATAACGTGGACTTTTTAAAATAATGCGCAGGGCTGTCCCTCCCTTAAAAAGCAGCTTTTCTGAACCTGGATTTTGATAAAGATAGGACAAAAAAAGGTGCTGGCAATATTCTCGTACCACATTCTGGGTGGATGTTTGCTGAGACTTAGTAAATTTTTCTAGGTTTTCTCTGCTGAGCATATATCTCCGTCATCATTTTAAGTAAACTTTTCCGTTTAAAAGTGCGTAAGAAATCTGTAAGTTTCCCTTTATGTATACTTTTCAAATTCAAGCGGTCATTGAGAGACATTTTCTTTAAATCCACAAAATATAAATAATCAGCAAGCGCCTTTTCAGGTTCGGCCAATAAAACCACATGGCCTTCAATGCTGACAGGACTGTAGCCGGAAAATATGCTTTTCTTAACACGTTGGTAAGAAAAGACAGACCTGGGTGTCTTAAATTCACGGGTTGGCTTTGTAGTTACAGAAGTAACCGTGTAAACAACTTCCGGAATAACGCCATAATGAGAAAGCGCTGATTCAAGCGAAATATAAGAAGGCTGATAAAGCTTGTTGGCAATCAAATAAAGAGACGGATTACTGTCTTTAAGCATATAGTAATTATTACGAAGCTTTAAAAATAATCCGCTTTTAAGATTCCGTGTAATAAATAGCGACGCTGTATTTGTGGAAACCCCAAAGAGGTCACAGAATTCCCGCGGCCTAAAAATCACGAGGCCGCTGTCTTTTAGCTTTTCCTGGACTTGTATACGATTCAGTTTCTTTACCATATTGTACAAAAAGTGAATTGTATAAATTTTAAATAAAATCAAAGAAATGTCAAGAATAATGTGCGCCTCGTTTGCATGCATTTTAATTTAAAATTCATGCAGTTTAATGTGCACCCAAACCCCTGCAGATCAAATACAATATGATTGCTATAACTGCAAGCCTGATCCCCCAGGCAATATAAAGGAAAAAGGCGGCCACAAAAAAGCCAATGATACCCTGAATCGTATCAGAAACAACATCATACAAAGTCCACAAAAACCAACCAATAAAATAAAGAATACTGCCCCAAAGCTTCTCCCCTGCTTTCTTTAATATGTCTTTCATCAGTTTTCTCCCTCGATTGAATTTTTATTGATCTTCCTTATATTGATCCATTATTCTTTTTACTCTTTTGTTCGCCAATTTCACTATGGCATCTTGTTCTTCATCACTGCCGGCTAAGGGTGGATTAAAGATCAATAAAATAAAAATTATCTGTTCCATCATCCATTCAATCCTTTTTAGCTTCCTGCTATTGTTTTCATTGATAGATACCATCGTTTTACCTATCGCATCTTTAAAGTCGTTAATGACCTCAGCAATAGGCTTATCTGTCTCTTTTAATTCCCCTGATTCAACCAAACGCCTGTATTCAAGAGATTCCCTTATATATGCAAGGGTGGCATTTTTTAAAAACGAGGCAAAACTTACCCCTTCCTGCTGGGCTGCCAACTTTATGATTTTTAAATCATCGTCTTTGAAACTGATTGAATGTACGCTTCTTCTCTTTTTCTTTATCTGTTCTTGGGTGATCATATTAGGTGTCCTCCCTTGTTAAACTTAAACGAAGACCACGACCTCTATAACCCCTATTTAATCGCTGGGCATACTCAAATTCCTCCCAACAATAAAAACCTTCCACAGCAAGGTATTTAACCCGCTTGTGCCCTTCTATCTCACTAACAAAGTCCTTACGTTCTAAACAAACAATATCCCCATTCCTTAAATCTCCTCCATCCCTCCTTTTTGAAATACCAAGGGAAGCTGGCACATAATGAATTTTGTTATCGGTACCTTCTATAAGCATGTATCTTGAATCATTACGAAATTCATCAAAACCTGCCCCTATGATCCTTCCTACCAACTTATCCCCCACATGCTCAAGTTTATTGATTACCACCGGAAGATTTGGATTAGATAAATTATGAATGTGCTTATTTTTTGTTTTAACTATGTCGTGTTGAGTTTGGATATGCTTCAAACAATCTAAAAAGCCTGGTTCAACATACCAAGCGACAGAATCATACTTTTGGGCCAATCCCATATTTTCCAAAAACATTAATCGGCCTTTTAATTGCAACTGCTTTTCATTAGCAAAAGAACTCTTAAATTCAGCTGTAAAATTTATAAAATGATCTTTGGTTAATTTGCGTTCTATTTCTCTGTCCAGTTCCGTAATATGTAACGATTTAATGTTATGTTCTCTTTTTAAAAGAATGTCCTGTTCAATCCTGAATCCCAGCTTCAGGGTGGCCTCTTGTTGTGACCTTAGCCTGAATCCTTGAGTAAAGTATTCCTTTTTAATCTGTAATTCTTGACCTTCTCGGTCTATTCCTCTAATCACAATATGGGCATGGGGGTTATCCGTGTTGTAGTGATCAATGGCTACCCATTCAAGCTTTGTAGCCAAGTCTTTCTCTGCTTGCCCCATAACTGCCCTTACATGCTCTTTTAAATCAAGTTTATGGGCCATTTCCGGGGATAGAATGACCTTCCAAAGCCTTGGATCGTCATTCTCCTGCCAGCTGGCTAAGGTTTTAGCTATATTGAGATCATTGTCCTTTTCGCTAAAGCCAAGCCCCTGCTGGTCAGCTAGCTGAGCGCCTTGCCTTGCCAGATATTTACCCTGGACCCTCCATTGTCCAGGGTAAATATTTTTGACATAGGAAACCTTGGCAATTGACCTCTGTTCCCAATTCTTTGGGGCAAAATTGGCCTTCTTAGCCGTCTTTAGCCCAAACCATCCCTTAGGCCATCTAAACGGCTTTTGGTCATTAAAATTACCCCTTCTCATAGTCTTCCCAGGACTGATCTTAAAATCTTCATATACCTGCTTTTTTACAAATATTTTTGCCATGATTGAACCTCCTGACTATTCCAAAATTTCAATGGTTTTATCTGCGTCTTAGCTCGCTCTAAATACCTTTTTCCTTTGCGCTCCTGCATAGTTAAAAACCCTTCTTTTCTTAAGTCATATTTCTGTTGATCACTCATTAAATCCAACCGCCTTTTACAATCTAAAAGCAACCCGGCTATTAATGGTTTGTCGATGGTACTTAAACCAACCATATCAATCAAACCACCCTGCTGGATAAGCCTATGTGTGCGTTTTTTATCTTGATTTTCCATACGCTACATGACCAGCTACTTACCCTTGTTGATGTAGCTAATCAAAACCCTCCTTTCAAATATGATTTCTAAAAATATCGCTACTACCCTTAATCTTGCCTTCGGAACAAAAAAAATTAAATCATCATCCAAGGCTTAATAATTCTCTGGTCATAAAACCTTACTTTTCTCTCTTCATTTAATTTTTCCTCCTCCAATTCCTTAATCTTTGCCAAGCCTGTTTCATAACATTGATCTAATTCATCCCCTTTCATTTTTTTGTATTGTTCTTCCCATAAAATTAAAAGCCCCAAGAGTAATGGACGGCTTAAGTGAATAAGACCAACGGCTTTAAAATCTTCACCAATTTCGATCAATTTCTGCGATTCTTCTTGGTTAGTTGGAAACATACCTGCCTCCTCTGATTAGGTGTTTTGTGTTTATGGGAGAATGTTGAAGGTTCTGCCTGAGGGTGTTAAGAAATGATGCGTAAGCTTGGGGAAAAGACCAAAATGGCCTATAAAAAATTTTGACAGATTTTGACAGAATTAAGGTGATGCTGAAAAACAATGAGGGAAAGGAAGGGACAAAAAAAGACGGGAAAAGATGACTTTTCCCGTCGGTGTTTAAAGAAAAACTATGATTTACAACGACTTGCGATTGATCGCAAGAATATACTGGCGGAGAGGGTGAGATTCGAACTCACGGCCCCTTGCGAGGCAACGGTTTTCAAGACCGCCGCATTCGACCACTCTGCCACCTCTCCTATATTATAAAGTATTTATTTACAAATACTTATGTAAAATATAATTTTTAAAAATTTTTCTAATTTCGTTTGGTGTCCAAAATGTGGCGGTTTGATTAATGGCTAACAGGTAAGAAATCGGGGGCTAACTAATGCTATAATAATACGTTTCAGTTAGGGAATCAATATGCTCCCGCTCTTCTTTAATACGGGCATAGCCCAAAGAGCTTTCATCGATATCAGCATATTTTCCCTGCTTGGTTTGCTTCAAAAATCTTAGCAAGGCTGCCTCATCCCGAATCACTGTATTATTTTTAAGCGTTTTCATAGATAGAATATACCCGATTTTCTTCCCTTAGTCAACAATCTTTAACCCTGTTTTTAATTCGATCTCATTACGAATACCACCCAAATCAATCTCACAACCGCAATCACATTTGATCTTATTATCCTTCGGAAATGGAATACACCCTTTCTTTTTAAGGTCTTGATCAATGCTAGAATTATTCTTAAATTTCGCATAAAGTTTGTGTTCTTTCCCGCATTTATGACATTTGTGGACTATTTCCACCACATCCGGGACTTGTACGTTTTGAGGAATACGTTGCACCTCCTGCATAGGTGAAGCTGATTTAAGAATCTTTTCTTTCTCCGTAGCGAAAATTTTATAGATACTTGTAGTTCCGGCCAACAGGCGACAAACTACTTGAATACGATAAACAATTTCTTTTAATAGTTCATCTTTATCAATTTGAGTAATACGTAACCCAATCTCTTCCAAGTCTTTAATTTTTATGGAACGACCATGAGAGCGCCACTTACTATGATCAGTCAATTTTCGTGCGATTTCTTGCGCTTTTTTATCTTTCATTTCTTCTGTGACTGGCTTTTTTCTTGTTTCGGTCACGTTCCAATGCTTAAATTTGTATTTCTTCAACCATTTACCAACCAGATCTTCAGCGAAACGCAAAGAATGACCTATGCCTTTTAACTCACCTGGGTTTATTTGGGCCACCATTGTTGCGTCAAACGGATTTAAACGGCCCTGTTTATTTGCTTCTTTATGTTTTTCCTCCACCCATTCCATATAATCATAAGCAGAAATTGTGGAGCGACCAATTCTTACTTGAGCATCTATTGGCCCCAAACTGCCCGTTTCAGTCATTAAAATATCATCAGCAGAAAGAACCATGATCGTCCCCGCACTCTTAGCTTCACCGGAAACTACGAAAGACACGTAATCAAACTTGCCTCTAATAAACTCAACAATTTCTTCCGCTGCCTCACCACTGCCACCGGGTGTTTCCAAATAGATATCAACTTTGGGAATATTTTGAAGACCGGACAGCATATCAGCCACCATATAGAAATCTTCTTGGGTCAAAGCTACATCCGGAATTGGCTTACCAACAGCGCTGACCATAACCAACAAGTATGTCTTTCGGTATACATTATACCTTTTGATGAGTCCCATCAACTCATCTTCAAGGTCTTTTGCGCTCATACGCTTTGCAATATAATCACTCATTAAACCCATATTAAAATTCCTTTCGACATTGCCATATCATATTAATTCAATATTTCCACCGCTTTGCGTTTATGCTCCGGTGATAAATGCGCGTACCTTAATGTCATTGCCAACGATTTATGTCCCAACAATTCACGCACAGTGTTTAAATCGACCCCTGCCATGACTAAATGAGAGGCAAACGTATGCCGTAGATCATGAAAACGGAAATTCTCAATCCCACATGTTTTCATAGCGTAAGCGAAACTGACTACAGGATTTCTATATGGAGTTCCGTTCATCTTACAAAATACAAAAGGACTGTCGGAGTTATTTCTAATTCCGATTAACACCTCTTTAAATCTCTTATTTATGGGGATTTCTTTTTTATCCCCATTTTTCGTATCCAGGACATAAATCATATCACGAATTAAATCAACATTCTCCCATTTTAATCCTAAAATTTCCCCTTTACGCATTCCCGTATTCAAAGCAGCGATTACAATCGGACGAAGATGCTCTTTACAGGCATTGACCAGACGCTCGCTTTCTTCTTTTTCAAGATACCGCAACCGTTTATTATTTTCTTTAAGCATCTTGATCTTTTTGACCGGATTCTCTTTAGCTTTGCCCCATTCGATAGCGCGATTAAACATACATTTCAAACATGCTAAATTACGATTGACCCTTGCCGGAGAAACTTCTTTCATCCGTTCAGCTTTAAATTTCTCAACCATCTGTTGATTAATTTCATAAAGATACCTACCGCCAAAGGAATTCTTAAGCGTATTAATATTATGCAAATCGGATTTTTTCCAAGACTTGTTATTCGGCTTTGAATAAAGCTCCAAAAATTGATCGGAAAATTCTTCAAACTTGATTTTTATATTCTTTTTAACATCAAGATGCTTATTTTCTGCAATCTCAACCAAACGCTTTTGTAAAACCGTCTCGGCCAACGATCTGCTGGGGCCTATCTTCTCTCTTTTTCGTCTGTTCTCTGCATAGTATTCAATAAAGTAATTCTTTTGATTTTTAATAGGTATTATACGGCCACACCGTAGGCATGAAATTTCCTTTAAATTGTCATTATGAACATTGTGTTCTTTTTTGCAGGCATCACAATATATGCGGTTATAAACGGCCATGGTCAGGGTTTTAGAAGCTTTTTGATTTTTTCTACGTCCTCTTTTGTCCAATAACGATACTTACCCATAGGCGTCCGGCTTGCCTTTGGAATTTTGCCTGTCTTTTCCCAATAAACAATATTTACTCTTTTGGTATTCAGCACCTTTTCTAAATCCTTAATGAAATACTTTTTTTCCATTTATCACCTTTATATAGTTTATAGTGTTTATCGTGTTAGATCAATGTATTTCTTTGAATCGTTTATCTTTGAGCCAGGGTTCGATCTCATGTAAATCAAATTTTACCAGCTTTCCTATCTTTAGGTAAGGAATTTTCTTTTGGCATACCCAAACATACAAAGTGCCTTTGGGGATACCAATGTAATCAGCAAAATCATTAATGCCTAAAAAACGCCTTTCAAGCATACGAATATTAACTTTATTAACTTTTGGTTTAAATTGAATTAATGGTTCCATGCCGCCTCCCCAAACTCACTAATCACAGAATCATTGAATTAAAACCATGACAATTATTTTAATTGGGGAAAATAAACGGTGGGCAACAATTTCTTTTCCCCAATGACCTACAAAACACAAGAACGTGTCCTGCAAGTTCAATAACCTTTATGGGGTAAAGAAATTGAGCTTACTTAGCTTTAAAATAAGAATCGTTACAATAGTAAAAATTGATTCTTCATCAACATGTATATACTAGCATAATTAATCTATATTGTAAACAAATAATATTATCAATATTAAATGATATTATTTCAAAATTTAATTTCGCTTACTTCTCGTTTTTAGTACAACCATCTCCTATCCTTTTAAAAAATATCCACCAAAATACACATCCCTCAATTCCTATAAACGCCGCTACTACCTGGCCTAATTCTACTACACCTCTCTGAATTTTAATAATTTTAACTTACGGCTTATCCATAAACCAAATCTCTGTTTTCAATATTCCTAAATCCCCTACTCACTACATCCCAAACTCCTTTTACCTCATACCTCATTCATTCCATACCACTGCATTCCAAACCTTTACATCCAACACACCCTAAATCCCCTACCCCCGCCTCCCATATCCTCCTGCTTCTTAATACCCTCAATCTAAACTTCCTTCATTTACATCCTATATTCTTTTTTAATACCTTCTCTCCCATTTTCAATTGGTAGTTCCCGACCACTACCCCTCATTCAGAATTATGGTAGAGGGGGAGTGGTCGGGAACGATTTTGGGCGCTTTTGCCCAAAAACCCCTTGCAAATGGGAAAGTTACGTAGGACTTCAGGTACAAATCAGGTACACGCGTGTACCTCGTTTTGTACCCGGAAGTTAAAAACTCTACACGCAAATGGCTTTAATTATTGGGGTGGGGTCAGTCGGAGCGGGTATCTTCAAGGTAAAACCCACTGCATAAAATTGTATCCGTCAGATAAATACAGGTGGAAAAAACTTTTACATCATTAAGCAACGCCTAAGAATTGGCGAAGGTTTACCATTGGTTGAATGCTTATAATGATCGGCACAAAACCGGGGGCATTTTGCAATTGTTTTAGCATGGCGGGGTCAAGATGGAATTTGATTTCGCCACCGTTATTTTGAGTCTGTAATTTCATATTTGCTGGGGTTAGATCAATACCTCCCTTTAACATCGCACTATCAGTGTGAGAAGCAGAACCTGTATTCTGGGCCAAAAATCTGGCATCTTGTTTTTCAGCAACCATTAGTGCCGGCATCACAGCCTCTATACTCGAATATGGAAAATGCACAGGCCATTGTGTCCCTTCTCCATAAGCTTCTTTAACGCCGCCATCCGGATTCTGGAGAAAAGCCAGCGTACGTTTCAACTCTCCTGTTTGATCTCCCCGTCCCAACAGCTCTAAGGCAATGATGGTCTCAGCCGTGCCCTTGCCCCACAGAGAAGGCGAGTTGAGCCACCTGGACACCCCCGTATAAGTCCTCCCATCCACCCTGAGCGTGCTTAAATGCCCCATTAACCAGTCCATGCCGCCGGCAAAATCACTTGGTTTAAGCCCGGCGATATTGGCCATCAACGGCAAAATGTATTGGCTGTAGGCCCACTGGTCACTATCGGAGGTCACTAATTTCCCGCTGGTAAAATCTTCATATCCCACGTTATACCTTTTCTGGGCAGGATCCCACATTTTATTTTGAATCCATTCAATGATCTCATCGCCGTGGACTTTCAATCCAAGCCGGTCAATTTGCTGCCGGTATTGCGTGAACAAAGAACGGTATTTGTGCGCCGTGTTATTGAGTTGATTAAAAAACTGCAGGTAAAATGCCGCGGCACGTATGTTATGTTCGGTCGTGGCCTTGACCGATACTTCTTGCGTTACAACAAATCTATATCCGTCTTTTTCTTTTAATAAACCGTTCAGCCATTCCCCCAGACCAATGGATGCCTTCAGCAAATCCTCGGCTAATTGCGGATCATCCGTCACTTCCAAAAGATTAAGCATAGCATGCCCCATAACGGCATTAGGGCCAACGAAACTTATGGATTGTTCCGATAACTTGGTGGCCCCTTGTCCGTTTGCGGTGTTGTACGCATTAAACCAGGATTTATATTTTCCTTTAACCCTTAATGCCGCACGCGCAAGGAGCTCAGCTCTTTTTATATCGTTCAAAGCCAAAAATTCCTGAATCGCCTGACCCTGATTATACATCCAGGTAACCCCAACGGATGAATCTCCATTTGGTAAACCGGTAAAAGAATTGACCAAACCCCCTGGAGTGATTTGCTGCCTCAGCCAAGAATTTGCTTCGTTAGAATTGAAAACTGACGGCTGGGTCCTTTGACCCAAAGTTGCCTTAGCAGTTAATAATGCCGTCAATCCGCCCGCACTAATCATCAACATGGCTCTTCGGCTTAATACATTGGTCATAGCCCTATCAATTGTGCCTTGGCCTAAGGCTGTTCCAGGTTCAACGGCCCTTACTAGCCCCAGTATCCTATCAAAGACCAACCGTTCTCCTGGTTCACTCAATGCCCTTGCTAGCTCTATTTGTTTTTGCAACTCTTGAAAAGGAGACCAAAATGTTTGAGGACCGAAATACATTTGAGCTTGAGAGAAGTGTTTTAACAGTTCTGTATAATAAAACTCCAAACTTTTCAGGTCATTTTCATAAAGGGCTGTAACACCTAAATAAAGATACGCTGCGCCTACAAAATTCAAATTCCCCCACTTTTGAATTTCTCCATCGGTTAAAAGAACGTTTGTTTGAGCAGCTTTTTCCAAAGCCATTCTCTTTTTATTGGCCTCTTCTAAAGCCGAATCTCTCCTTTTAGATATAAAAACCTGAAAAAATTCTTTGTTGAATTTAGGATTGTTTGCCGCAGCCCAAAAATCAGCAGGATTGTCTGAAGGGGCAACAACTATAGGATTGGTTTTTACATCGTAATAGGGGATACCGGTATTTTTCCTAAGGCTGTCCGACACGCCAAATCTTTTATCATATGGCTCAAATGCCACGGAATTTCCGACGGCTGTTTCTTTATTATTATAAGCAAATAAAAATCCCCCTGCGGCCTCTCCTTTTCTGATTGCTTGCCGGATGACACTCCATGTCTCCCTGTTAAATTTATCCTGTACCTCGGCTGTCGTCAAATATTGAGACCAGCCGAATTCACCGACAACAACAGGCAGATTAGGCAGACTTTGGTGCAAATATCTTAATAACATTTCATACATCTTCGGATTTCCTAAATACGCATTGATTGATATTGCATCTATATGCCGCATGCGCTTGATCTGGCCGATTGTTTGCTCCAATCCAGCCTGCCATCCCTGATCACCTAAATGAATCCCTTGCCCTAATATAATTGGCTTTCCTGTTCGGCCCTGCAGCTTCTCTTTTATTAATCCGGCAACTTTATCGTAATACGCATAATACTCCTCTAAGGTCAAGGGAATATGGTCTCTTTCACTGGTAAATATTCCTCCTTGAACGTAGTAATGGTCTTCATTGCCAAGCTGGATAATGATCCACGGGTACTGCCCCAAAGTTTCAATAAATCGATCAATGGCATGGTTTAATTTTGTGTCATCTGTTTTGTCGATCACATTTAAATAAAATGGAGAAAAAATGACTTTTGTTTTAAGCCCGTATTCATCATAAATTTTCCTGGTAATGGGGGATAATTCTTCCATTTCCTGTAGACTACCCGCATACACTCGGATAACTTTAAAATTTTCTGCAATGATTTTTGCGTCTCCCGCCCCGCCATCTTCTTTATCAAGCAGTTCCCTGTATGTTCTAACAGGATTATAGGCAATACCCGGTTCCTTTTCTCCCAACATAACGCTTCCATCCGGATAAACCAATGCATTGGCCTGGGACTGTACCTGCTGACTGGCGGGATGAAAAAGGGGTCTGTGATCGGCGGAAATGGAAACAGGATTGGCCTGCAGCAATCCCGCCGTTACCACCATCAGGCCCAATTTGCCCAAGGTGAGCATGGCAGAATCATTGGTAACCCTCATCACTCGGCCTAAATTATATTGGATCCCGCCGGAAAAATATTTCCTCACTATCGTTTGATCTCCACCGTTGGAATCAAGAGAATAAAGAATTTTTTCCTCTTTAATATAATTGTAGGCGCCTTTTTTAAATGCCTGTAAATACCGCTCATATATTTTCTGTTTTTCCTGTGGATCATCAATATTGACACCGGCTACCTTATTCTTATCTGAATACACCTGCCCTAAAATACTATCCTTGATTTTCTTCTTGTACCATGTAGCTAAAATGAGACTGTTGTAAATCTGGCGAAGCCTGGCAAAATTTTTGTCTTCATTTACTTCTTTGGTTAATTCGGGGATGACAATTTCACGGAGGATATTAGCCCCTATCGAGCTAATTTCGTTGAGGGAAGTCGAATGCAACGCGATGGCGTGCTTTTGCAATGATAAATAATCCTGCTCAAGCATTACTTTTAATTTGCTTTCGACAACGTAGGCTGTACCGGCTTTGGCATTTTCATATACCACTGCCTTTTCAGGTAATATCCATACTTTATTGAATGTACTCACGGGAATATCCGTTGTGCCGAATTTCTTTGCGGCCTCTTCATATATACGTTTCCAAAATTTTTTACCTATTTCATCTTCTGGATAAATTAAGGAGGCAGTTATTTGTTTCAGCATATAATCTTCAGCCAATAAATCACGGCCCATTTCAGTCAATCCAAAGCTTTGAGGGATGATCCGGTCTTTTTCATATGGAGAAAGATTGACCCATAAATCTTTTTCAGGGATGGTAAGGCTGGCAAGAAAATACTTGATCAGTTTGCTGGATTCATCCTTCAAGGCGTCCTTCGAAAATTGGCTGTCCCCTTTATCAAGGATAAAATCAAATCGAAAAGGATTATCAGGGTGAACCTTAATTCCTTTAAGTATTAGGGGATCAAGTGGCGGACTTAAATGAACCATGACACCAGGCGCAGACAAACGATAATCTTGTGCTTGAACCAAAGGTAACAGCCCTACTGTATTAATCAAAAACGCAACAATAATGAGGATTAATAGGGGTTTTCTCATCTTAATATATATATACCATTTTTTTATAGTAAAAACAAGGGTGGGCGGTAATATTGGGAATATTGGCTTTTTAGGCTTTTTGCCATCGGTCAGGAAGAAGTTCCTCAAGCCGTGAGATTGGATGGGATTGGATTCTTTGTAAAACGTCTTTCAAATAAGCCCACGTATTGATCTTGTTCTTGCGGCAGGTAGCGGTGAAGGTCATGAGTGTTGCTGCGGTATGGCCACCTTTTTCACTTCCAACAAATAGCCAGTTCTTGCGTCCCAAAGCTATTCCACGTATGGCATTTTCTGCCAAATTATTGTCTATTGGTAATCGGCCATCTTGAAGATAAATATTAAGCTCCTTCCAAAGACCAAACGTGTAATTGATCGCAAGGCGCATGGGTGATTGCGGCAAATGTCCGGGAATGTGCTCTTCAAGTTTCTTTTTGATCTTGTCTAATAATACCGTTGATTCTTTTACACGGACAGCATGTCTGTCTTCTGGGCTTAAGAACTTAGCATCAGACTCAACATGATACAATTTAGCGATTAACACCAATACTTCAGCTGCCGCTCTTGGTGATGTCTTTTCTGCGTCTAGAAAATACCGCCTGGCATGGGCCCAGCAGGCCAAATGGGTTACGATGTGAGCGGTGGTTTCCTCTGTGGTAGGGGATCTGCCTAATCCGCTATAGCCCGCATAGGCATCAGACATAAAGAATCCTTTGTAATTCTTAAAGAATTCCAAAGGGCCTTCCTTGCAGCGATTTGTTGTAAAATTGTACAGAGTATACTTGAAGTTTTCACCCCCAACCGTTGCCCACATTCTTGCTGTTTGGATCCCTTTGTTTGGGCCATCACGCATGTCCACAGGTGTGTCATCATTGCCCACAATATCATATTCAAAAATCTTCTCCCGTATAAGATCATATAAAGGTGTTAGCGCCAAGGCGCATCCAGCCATCCAGTCAGCCATGGTCTGACGGCTACTATTTACTCCTTCACGATTGAGTTTATCTTCAATCCTGTATAAAGGGGTATGATATTCAAACTTCTCCGTGATCACATAGGCCAATAATCCTGCATCAGCTTCACAGCGCTCAATGGGGCCTTCTGGTGTGGGATGCTGTCTGACACCACAGCCATCACATCGACTATCCCCACAGGCATACTTGGGTCTTACATAGCTATTGACTAACAAAGATGAGGGCTGATAATCAAGGCGTTCAGTTATATCATCACCTATATGGACCAGTGCTTTACCGCAGGTACAAAGCTTATCTTGTTCTTTGACATCCATGACATGCTCAACACGCTTTAGATGTTCTGGTAACTTTTGGCGGCCATGATGATTGCGTACATGGGTTTTGACAGTTGTTGTAGTCTCAATCGGTAGATTTTCTGTCTTTGGGGCAGCATTCTTGTCTGCTTCCAAAATCAGCTCCTGCATGAGCAACTGATTTGGGTCAAGCTTTTCACTGCTTCGGCCGTATAAACGCTTTATTAAGGCTTCTAATTGGTATTGCTGCTTAAGGATTGTGCTTTGGAGAGATTCTACAAGAGCTTCTAAATGTTGGTTTTGTTCTTTAAGATGTTTTATTTCTTCGGCGGGAGTCAGGAATGTAATTGTCGTCGATTCCATTGAATTCATAATAGCATATACCGTCGGTGAATCAAGATATTTATTAGATATTTTTACGTTGATTTATTATTATCACGACGGTATCGTGGTTGACGTTTGATCACTCTGGCTTCAATTCCTTCAAGTAAATTTGCCCATGATGCGCGGTCAAGACAGTTACTATCATCAGGGGGCATTACAAATCTTCCCGCTTCAAGCCTTTTGTACCATAACGCATAACCATCATTATCCCAATAGAGAACTTTTAGCTTTGTCTTGTTTACATTTAAGAAAACAAACCAATCACCCTTTAACGGGTCTTCATGGAGTTCTTCCGTCACCATCAATGCCAATCGATCAAAACTCCTGCGTAAATCACAGCTGCCGCGGTATAAGAATATCCTGACGTTGTTCAAATTCATACCTGAGATCATATGGATTTAACCATTCCAAGGATCTTTTGGAAAATTGATTCATCAAAACCATTTATCTCAATCTTATAGCCATTGGGGGTTTCAATGCGAAGATTCCTCAGGGTGGGGAATGAAGGTTTGTTTAGCCGAAGGAATCCTGGCTTAAGAGATTCTTTGCTGTTTAATCGTTTACGCCATGCGTAGAAATTGCTTAGGTTAATATTTTGATTTTTGCAGTATTGGGAGATTGATAAGCCACTGGTGGGTTGACCTAAAACTAGCTTTTGCCATTGCTGCTTTGATCGAAAGATTTTCTTCATCGACGTTCCTCCTAAGAATCGTTATAATAATGCAATATTTTACCGCACTATTGAAACGATTCATAGATGGATTGGTCGGACGGATACTAAAATTTATTCACAGTGGGTTAAAATAATCCGATTACAGAGTTCCGTTATGAAAATTTTAGCGTTCAATGCTGATCATGATTGCCGCCATTCTTGTCGTCACCTTTTTCACCTTTGTCGCTATCAGAATGATGCGGTGGTTGAATTGTAGCGGTCCCCATATCATCACCAATCAACAATGAAACTACCGGAGTATTGTCAATAGAGGTTATATCAACGCCAGTACCCTTAATCTCAAAATTATACTTCCCACTTTTTAAATCCTCGGGCACTATCTTCATTTCAATATCAACATTGTCCAACGGACCACGAAAATAAAATTTACCTGAGTTTGATGAAATAAATCCAGTCCCTTGATTATTGGATGATGAAAAATCTTGTTTAAACGAACCTGCTGGAATCGTAATAGAAAAAGCACCTATTGTCAAAGTAACGGGTTCATTTTGGGGATCAATTCCATTACTTGATGTTCCTAAAGAAAACGATCCTCTCAGATGAAAACCAAACGGGCTTTTATCATAAATATTCAGTTGAGGATCAAAATTGGCAAATGGCACGACAGTTCCAATACCACTAAGATTGATCAAGCTCGAGTTCCATTCAGTATCAACAGTTAATGTTCCAGATAAATTACCTGGCGCGGTGGGTGTAAACTTTATATTAATAGTACAGGATGTAGTGGGTATAACCGCTGAACAATTATCAGTTTCTGAAAAGTCTCCGGCCATGGTGACCTGAATGTGATTTATTGGTTTTGTACTTGTTAATGTTACAGTCTGAGCAGCACTCACCGCACCAACAGGCAAAGAAACGAAATTTAAAATTGAAGGTGATAACGTAAAAACCTGTGGCGGGACATTTACTGGTATTGTTGCCTGTATGGGTGGATTCGCATTACCATAGGTAGCTGTCACTGTTGTGTCCCCAAGACCAACTGCCGTTACCATACCGGTACTGTTAACGGTTGCTATTGCCGTGTTTGCAGAGACAAAAGAAATTTTAGATGATTCATTTAACGGTAATGTGCTGCCATTGGGAAATCCACCTAAAATTTGTATTGGAAGTTGTTCTCCAATTGATTCAAACATTAATTGAGGTGTTTCAGCTTGTAATTGCGTTGGGTTACCGGTATTTTCAACGTCAACGGATATAGGGGCAGAGAAAACGCCTTGGCTGGATCTTGAAAATCCAATAGCTGTTATTGCATATTTTCCAGCTGAGATATTATTAGGTATTGTAACAGAAAATTGATACGGCCGGGTAATTGTAGTCTGATTACCCTGAATTGGCTGTTCTGTGACTAGTCCTACACCATTAGAAAAATTCGATCCTGGAACGGTAGTTACCTTGACAATAATGGTTTGCCCGGGGGTTACTATTGTCCCATCAGAAGGCGATGTGATCTGAATTGAAGGCTGGGTTTGTTGAGCAAATATGGGACGACTTAATAAAACTATACTAATTACCAGTAAAAAAAATGCCCCTGCATTAAAATTTCGAAACATTTTATTATCCTTTTTCAAGAAACACCTTTATGGATTCGTTTTTTTAAATTTGGTATCATCATAAACCGGAGTATTTAACAAATCGATAACCTTATTTGGAAAAATTGGGTCATCTAAAACACTTGGATCAGAATATCCTAAATTTTTAGCGCCAAAATCATGAATATACCCATGGGAATAAGAATCTTCTGGCGGTGCAACTAAAACATTAAGTTGGCTTCTAATAGACACTAAAGCATCATTACCTTCGGAATGATAGACAAAGACGTCCCATCCTCCCGGTAACATACTTTTAGCCAAAGGATCAAGTTTACAAGCCTTGATTATATCTTCTTGCAGATTGAAAGGGTTAGCAAGAGACAACTCATTACTCATATTGGTTACTGCAGCAATCATCGCAATTGGCAAAGAGGGTACGCCAGCATGACGGTTATTAATATTAATCAAAGCTGGACTTAATGTCAGAGCTTGACCATTAAAGTCCCCTTTTAAATCTCCCACACCACCACTAATTTTTTGATTATTATTTAAAACCACATAATTTAAAGAGGGTTGTCCTGCTAAAGCCAAAATGTTGTCTGTGCATATGTTGAAACCATTTAACAAATGATTCGCAAGAGGAGATCCTAAATGCGGGGTATCGATAGTTATAACTTTATGAACAATACCTTGAGCAAAAGTATTATTTTTTAAATATGCACTAATTAAGGGCAAGGTCCGAGTAATATCACCCCCCATACTATGGGCTACAATGTCTGCTTGAACTGCAGCCACTGGTATTTTTAAGGGATTTGTTTCTTGTCCAGCTACAGATTTCCCAGCTTTGAAAACTTTAATAAAATCCTTTAACTGACATTGAACTGTCTGAGCATTGTAGGCAAAACCTAACGAATTTGCCCTTGTTCCTGGTACAGAAGAAGGTAAATACCACCATGGATTTACCTTTTTTATGTTAGGGCCAACCAACTGATCGTAATACGCTAAATTTATGGAAAATAGAGGATTTGACGATGGAACTCCATTGCTATATGAATAAAATGGCGCAAATTTACTCCAAGTAATATTTGGTCGCCCCCATAAACCATGAATTAAAACCACCGGAGGCCGAACAATTGTGATCGGTACAATAGTTGATGTACTATTATTAGTATCGGTGATTTGGATGTTCACTGTGCGAGAAGCTTGGCCTGGGTCTTTAATATTTCCTTCCCTAGGGAAATCAATCGGAGCCCGGTAAACGGCAAATGCCATTGGCCCATTGCTCGTGCTATATGCGCTAACATATTGTGTACTGAAAGAAACACTTGTGTTACCTGTAGCCCCTAACGCGCCATAGGAATTAGTATCGGAAGTATTTAATGGTGGCAATGAATCATCCATGAGATTTAGTTTGACTATGTCATTAACATTTTGGGTGGCAATGCGCAAAACAATCTCAGCCACCCCATCCGACGCAATCCCTTGGACAACTGTGCCTTTAGAGGCTAAATCATTAACTCCTTGGGGGGTATTATCTGATTCAATAAAGACATTGGGGTAAGGGTAAGTGAAAGTGAGGAGTAAAGCAGACACGGGATCAACTAAAACAATCGGGGTGAAGCTGGCTATGATTGTATGGTTTGTCGTCACATTACTCAAAGTATAGTTGCCATTGGTCAAAGTCACAGCCGCACCATTATCCGTCAAGTTGGTGAAGGTGTAACCTGGATTAGGTATAACAGTAAATGTCTTACTCCCAACAGAATTGACATTTATGGTTCCAGAAGGAATGATTGTTCCGCCTGTTCCGGTGGTAGCGGTGATTGTTATGGGAGTTGCTAAAAAATTACACTGTGCAGAACACACAGGTATAATCTTACCAGCATTAATATTTACATAATTAACAATTTGATTGCCAGATAATAGGTTACATATATATTGGCTGGTGCCATTTGCATATGTATAAGTGCCGCATACATAAAATAATGGAAATCCCGCAGCATTGCTGGGAATATTAAACCAACTATAAAAATTTGAAGGATAGGAGTTATCTATTGGAATTTCTGCAGGTAGATCAAAAACGCCATACGGTACTGGATTAGCACCAACACCTCCCACCATCTGCCATGCAGATAATGACAGGCTTCCATTGCCTGGAGCAATTTTTATAGATCCGTTGACCCTATTAGCACATGTAGGACCACCAAGACACCAATAGCCCTGCCAATTTAGATTTAAATCGTTGCCCCACCCACTACCTGTAATAGACCAAGAAACTGTCACCGACCCAGTAACGTTATAGTACTCAAAACAAGTAGTGTTGTAAGGAATATTGTAATTTGGAGTACAAGTAAGATTTGTTAAAGTTAAACCATTAGTTACATTTAAAGTAGCCGTTTGAGCCCAAGAGGACGTTTGACCCAAAGAAATGTTTAAAAGTAATACCGTCAAAAAAAGGATGATTTTATTTTTCATTTTTTAAGAAAGCGTTTTCTGCTGGTGATAAATGAAGTATAGCATGCTTTTGACAAAACGCAAATTTAGCACATTTCGGTGTTATTTACGATCAAAAGTAGATACTTTTTAATGATTCGTCTTTGACCTTTATCTTAATTTTTTACAAATTGACCAGCCGTTATTTGAAGTCCTTGCCAACGGTCAGGCAGGAGTTTACCACCTTCATCCATTTTAATCTTTAATCCGCACAAATTCTTTGCCATATATTCCGACCACTTCAGTCTGCCCGATCCGGTCCTTTTGGCGCCGATGTAGATGACCATAGAACAAATATTTAGGACTATACTGCAAGATATAGTCATCCAAAGCTTTAAACCCCTGATGTATCGGATCTTCATTCTTTGAAACCGAATATGGCGGGACATGGGCAATCAGAATATCCACCCGCCCCAAGCGCTTGAGCTTTTTTGCAAAGGCCTTCTCCGAATAGGCATGCACGCACCGATAATGGGTATTTACCCCTGAAATCCCCCCTATTTTGTACCCGTTTAAAATGATGATCTTATTATCCAATACATCCATCCCAGGAATATACTGCGGGTCATGGTTTCCGTAAACACCATAAACCCAAACGTGCCTCCCCTGATTTAAAATATAATCTAATATCGGTTCGTTGATATCACCCAATGTCAGAACAATATCAAATTCCTGTGGGTCGACTTCATTCATATAAAAATTGTCCGGAGAATGTAAATCAGAAAGCAAAATGAGTCGAAGGGATTTCCTACCGGCAGAAGAATCCGGAAGGTTTATTTCCTTAACCGATCTTAAAAATTTCGTCTTTAAGAAAGATATGAATTGATTGAACATACATTCACCTTCTGTAAGCATAATCCTGGGCGCAAATCAATGGCTTGCAACCCTGCTTTAAACAACTTTGTTTTCGAATATCAATCTTTGAACAAGACCGGCAAAATTAGAAACTCAACTATAACTCTTAATTCAAATTCTGCTGTCCAAAATACCAATTTTGTCTCCATTTATTTTCATTGAATTGCTCAAAATCTTCACTGACAAAGGGCCTTCTTAAATCCCTGCAATGAATCTTAACCCCGCTTATCAAGGCTAAGCTACCCAACAATAAAGCCCAAGCCCATCCGAATATACTATAACCAATATAGCCGGCCAGGAAACTCCATGCACAGCTAAAAATAACAATTAGGTAAACTGTACCCCAGCGCCTATTAAGAACCCACAATAAGAACGTTAGTAGGATAATAACACCAGGCCATGAGGCAAGTCCGTCTCCTATGATCACGGATAAAACTACTCCTTCGGCAAACAGTAACCTAAAATTATGATCCTTGAATTTACTTAAAAATTTCATGATTTGTCTTGTCATATAGAGCCTTCCTTTCAAGGGACTGTGAAGGGACATTTTCAATACACTTCCATATACTTCCACATACTTCAGTATCAAGAATAAAATCAATCTTAGCGACGGTAAATGATGAAGTTGTTTTATTTACAAGGGATTACAGCAATGGCTTGAATTCGTTCCGTAGACTGACTTGCTTTGTCTACGAAGATTTATATCTAAAATTTTGGTGTCCAAAATGTGACGGTTTTAAATTAAAAATCATTAAAAGATCTAAAAGAATTTAAAAGCAAAAAATGGATATTTATCGTCGGTGATAGCGGCGTTTTTAGCAATTTCAAGATGTTGTGAAAAAGGCTTTTTCGGATTTCAAGACCGCCGCATTCGACCACTCTGCCACCTCTCCCTACCGAAATCTTACTATCAAATATCAAATTTTCTTTTCAAATAAATCCAGAACAGGGAGTGGTGTTGTGTCGCTGCGGTTTTCCAAATGCAGACCCACCTCTCCAGAAATATGACTTATTTAATTAGCCGGGAACGTGCAGGTAAAGTCCTTGTGAGAATATATACTCATATGTCAACAAAGACTGTAAGGCCAATGACCACCCTAAAACAACACAGATGCATAGCACGACCGGCTTACTGTTCCAAAAGAACTTTATTATACCCTGGCTCACAAAAACAGTCATTATAATATCCATCGGCACCATATAGATTAAATAACGACTGTGTAACGGAATATTCCCCATGGGCTTATAGTATAAATAATAAGAAAAAAATACAGCGCTTGTCAAGAATAGCAGAAATAATGTTAACACATAACCATTCAAAAAGATTTTGTTTTTTTGAACAATTAGGGCCCATCCTGCCAAAATCAGGTAAATAACATAAAAAACAACATGTTCGGGCATCAACACATCGAGCAAGGAAGACAAAGGATTCACCGGCCCTCCTATTGTATGGTTGAATGACAAGAATATGTATATAAAGATAATAGCTATGGGCAGGCCGCCCAACAACAACATAAAACGATAGGAAAATTTCTTATATAAAGAAATTAAAAATGTAACAATTGTAATCTGGATCAAACTGTTTATGACCGTAAAAGCCAATAACAAATGCGTGATCAACAAAAGCCATTTTTCAGCCCTTTCATTTTTTTTATGTTTATCCATTATTAGATCGCAAGATATTAATACCTGCAAAACAGTCAGAAGAAACCAGAGTGAATATGGTTTCGCTTCCACCCAATACATCCATACCATTGGCACCGACAATGCGGTTGCCAAGGCGTAAAATCCTGCAATAAGAGTAAACCTGGCTGAAAAGAAATAAAAAATTATTGCCAAAGCTAACGACATATAAATATTTGATGGCGACCTCATAATAAACTGAAATCTTGGCTCATGCACCGTTACATAGGTCAATCCATGATTGTCCTCGGGAAAAGAATAATGATAAGAAAAAATATCTGAAAACAATTTCTGAATGATGAAAAATGTGGGCGAATTATTTAGTTCGGGAAAATTTAACTTAAAAAATATGTCTTTATATGAACACATATTAATCGTTTTATTTTGTACCCACATCTCGTCAGTCCAGACCAGTTTCCTTTCGGACAATAAAAACCCGATTTTTAATAAAAAAATAAATATAATTAAAGGAAGAACAAATTTTTTAATGTTAAAAAACATATAAATCCAGCCTAAGTTTTTGTATGGCAGCATCATCATTATGATTTTGAATGACTAAAGTTAAAAAACCCAATAAAGCACTGGCTAAAGTATAACCCTGGCTTAAATGTTTTGAAGAAACCGCTATGATCTCATTTGAATTAACATGCCGTTCTATCAAAGGCTCAAATCCATGGCTTTTATTTATCCTGTGTAAAGTAAATACAGGGTCGAGCTGTATGGCATATTTTAATAATTTCACAGCCTTCACATATTGATGGGTTTTTATGTAAAGAATGGATAAATCGTAGGGGTACCAGAAATAAGAAGGTCCTTTTTGGAAAGCAAGTTCAAATAAATTAATGGACTTTTGTATATTCCCGGAATAGTAATAGCAGAAGGCTAAAATGCCATAATCATCATCCGAATAAGTGGGATAGTATTTAATGAATGAATCATAGAAATCAATGAAATTCAGGATAATTTCTCTGTCTAAAATTCTATGATAGAAACTTAAACGCCAAAAATAATCCATCTGCCCGGGTTGTATGGTGCTCAACCCATTTATCCGTGCAATGCGCAGGCATTTCAAAACATTTTGGAATAACAAAAAAAATCCAAAACTTAAAACCAGGCTCATTATGATACTTACAATCCATGGGCGTGAAATCCTGAAAGTTTTCAATTATATGCATCTTCCCTGGTTAAAGGAATTAAATGGGCAAAGTAAACGGCCCGTGAGATATCCGGCAAGTTTAATAATTGGGACAACTTCCCCAAGCCCACCCCTTGGGCCAATAATTGCCTGGCTTTATTATAACGGGCGGTTGTTTTTCGCTGCGGCGTCTTGGGCCAGGGCAATAACCGCACATGTAAAGCAGGGTTATCGTTAAGAAACCCCAATTTGATGCCAAATTCCAAAATGTCCCTTATTAATAGAATAGTCAGGTTGACGACTTTCACTTTTTGTGTTTTGACTAAGTAAACTTTGTACGATTCAATGAGGACAGGCGTCAGTTGGGCCAATTGGCGCACTTGAGGAAAATCCGTGTCAAGAAAACCGCTGAAATGATCGATGGTGGAGGAAAATCGCTCGACACTTTTGAGGCCATTAAAATATTGGGCTTTTGTTTCAGCCATAAAGCGTTCGAAGAAATCCGGTAGATCTATATGACGGGTTATCGTTAACGCTTCACCGCCGGCAATTTTTTCTTCCACCTGCAGCAATAATTTTTGGGCATCCTCTAAATGGGTGCCGGCAACCTGTGAATAAAGCAGACCACGGGCATGGAATTCAATATAATAGACACCGTTAATTTTACGGATTTGCCCCATACGTGGTGAGCCGAAGTCGAGCCATTAATATGTGAAAAAAATGATATACAGCAGGACTCCGATAACGGCGAGGGATATCAAATAAAAATCATTAAAATAAAAAAAGTCGCGCACGCGTTCCCCGGGAGTGTAACTAAGAGCAACGCTTTCTGAAACGACCTTCCCGGTGGAAAGGATATTAACGACTTCATTACGCTTAAGGCGCAAGAATTGGTCCGCGATCTTGTAGGCCTGTAAACTTCCGCCTTCAATGAGGTCCATGACCTTCTTTTCGGATACGGTCAAAATCTGCGCTGTTTCACGGACTGTGATGTATTGACTGCTCATGACCGGACCTTGCCTGAAGAGGCCCACTGGTCGATCTGGGCCCGTTCAAATTTCCAGCTATCCCCCTCTTTGACAGCAGGTATCTTGCCTGTCGAAGCCAACTCCATAATAGCGGGTATTTCAATTTCCAGATATTGCGCCAAATCATCGATGGATAAAACATCTTCCAACATATGGCAACGGCCCTGAAAAACAGCGCCCTCAACAATATTTAATTTAGGCGTTGATATGTCTCCGTGTAGCACCGCTGTCGGCATCAATACCAGCATTCTCTTGGCGATGACATTACCTTTGACTTTTCCGGCGATAATGACATTCTCGCCTATGATATTTGCTTCCACCTGCGCGGTAGACCCAATGGTCAATGTGCCGCGGGTATCGAGCTTACCGGTATAACGGCCATAGATTTTTAAATTCACCGGATCTGAAAAAGTCAAGGTCCCTTCCATTTGGGCATTGATTTCAATGATTTTTTCTTCCGGGATCTCTTTATGTTCTTTACGGCTAAAGGCCATGGGAACCTCCTTGGAAATGTTAACTGATTAATCCATAATATACCAAAATGACCTCCAGGTCAACCGCACGAATGAAAAGCTAGCCCGGCGATCATAGCTGCATTATCCAGGCATAAAAGCATCGGAGGGGAAAAAACATCGACTCCCTGGGATTTTGCCTGTACTTGCAAAGACGCGCGCAAAGCGGAATTAGCTGCCACCCCTCCGCCAATCAAAAGGGTGTTGACACGAAACTTACGGCATGCTTGCAGGGACTTCTTGACCAGAACATCAACAACGCTTTCCTGAAACGCATAGGCCACTTTTGATGGCGAAAAATCCGGTTTATTTTTATTCTTTTGGGTGTAATAAAGCACTGCGGTTTTGGTCCCGCTAAAAGAAAAATCATAAGTACCCGGCAGAGGCGCTTGAGGAAATTTGATCTCGTCATTGGCTCCGCCGGACGCCAAACGGTCAATCACGGGGCCGCCGGGATAGCCCAATCCCAGGATACGTGCCACTTTATCAAAAGCCTCACCCGCCGCATCGTCGCGTGTCACGCCTAACAATTTAAAACTGTCAAAACTTTTGACATAAAAAAGGCTGGAATGCCCGCCGGAAACCACGAGTCCTACGGCCGGCAGTCGGTTTTGCGGGCACGCCTGGGGACCATTGGGCAGTTGCGAGCTACTGCGAGTGTCCGGCATGAGGACCAGATAATTAGCGTAGAGATGGGCCTTGATATGGTCAATTTCAACAAGCGGCTTTTGAGAGGCACGGCTTAACCCTCTTGCAAACATAAGCCCCACCAGCAAGGAACCGATTAATCCCGGGGCACGGGTCACGGCAATGGCATCAATGCCCTTAAGGGTCATTTTGGCCTGGGCCAAACTTTCGCCGACCACCCCATGGATGAATTCTATTTGTCGACGGGAAGCAATTTCCGGGATGATACCGCCAAAACGTTGATGGTCTTTAAGGCTGCTGGCAATAACATTGGAAAGCACCATTACACCATCGCGAACAACCGCGGCCGCAGTCTCATCACAGGAAGTTTCAATGCCCAGAATAGTGAGCGAAGGCGGACGTTTCATTTGTTCCGAAGAAGCTCTTTGATGCTGACAATTTGAAAACCCTGGCGTTCAAGCCAGGGGATTTTTTCTTTTAGCACCTGCATGGTCAGGTGACGGTCATGCCCGATGGCGACGGCATAACCTTTACGGCGGGCCCTTTGGGCAAGGGCCATGATTTGTTTGGTGATCGCATCTCTGGTATTGACATTATCCAAAAAAACATCCCTTTTGCCAAAAGCCAATCCCATCTCATTGGCTAACCCCTCGCATACAGTGTTATGCGCTGTCATGCTGTCAATAAAAAACAGCCCTTTTTTCTTTATCTTTTTAAAAATGAGATTCATCAAGTGCCTGTCCTCAGTGGCTTTTGAGCCCATATGATTGTTGACCCCTTCAATATCAGGCAACTGGGCTAAATCCTCATCTACTATTTTGGATACCAGGGCCGGCTTCATGGTGGTCTTGATAAGATAATCCGGCGGATAAAAAAGATCATAATTATGAAAGGCCTCCAAAGGCAAATGAAGCATGGTCAACTTATGATAAAGACCGGCACAATTGGCCACATCCTTGGTATGCCGTAAACCTGGTAATATAGACACGGCCAAGGGTTCCGGTATTTCTTTTAAATATTGGCAATTAGCTGTCGTCTGCCCCCAATCATCAATAATGATCGCGATTTTTCCGCCTGAACCCGGGATCCCATTGAGGATAAAAGGCTGGGGCGCGGGTTGGACAGGTGGAGGGGAAACTTCTTCGACAGTTTTGCTTGGCACCGGCACCTGTGTCTTATGAGATTCTTTTGGCTTTAAAAAAATCGAAAATAAGATGACAGCCGCTACAAAAAACACAAGCACTATAGCAGCGACCTTCGTATCATTATTAGGAGTAACAATTTTTTTTCTTTGGGGCATAGGAAAGCGTCAGGCCTTTTGCTGGAATTTACGGTAAACCTTGATGCCTTTAATAACATTAATGGCACTTTGCAGCTGAATATCAGCTTGGTCTTTTTTCAGCAAAATATTATTTTTATCATCTTTATGTTCGAGACCTGAAAATATGGTGTCTACATCTTCCTTGTTTTCTTGACCGCTCTTTTTCTCATCGCTGCCCTCATCTTCATTAGAAACATTCCCCTTTATCACCACATCCGGAGTGATCCCGATACCGTTGATGCATACTCCAGACGGGGTAAAATACCGCGCCGTAGTCAAACGCAGACCTGATCCGTCGGGTAATGGTATCACGGATTGAACAGAACCTTTACCGAAAGATTTGACCCCGACTAACACCGCTGTTTTATTGTCCCTCAAAGCACCGGCTACAATTTCACTGCCTGAGGCAGAACCTTCATTGATCATCACCACCATCGGCCAATCCAGAAAATCCCCCCTGTTATTATCGGACTTGGCCATATAATCATCGGAAGAATGACGGCCTTTGGTTGAAACAATCGTCTTGCCCGCAGGAAGAAAATCTTCGGCGATCTTGATGGCCACATCCAAAAGGCCGCCGGGATTATTACGCAAATCAAGTATCAAGCTGTCCGCCCCCTGGGCTTTTAATTTTTCCAAAGCCTGGTGTAATTCGTCATAGGAATTTTCACGGAACTCGGTCAGGCGCACATAGCCAATATGATCGTCTATGATATGAGGGTCTTTGATATCATCCACGTGGATTATTTCACGGGTAATGACAAAATCCTTGACCAAAGAATTGCTTTCGCGCAGGATGGTAATCGTCAGCTTGCTGCCCGGATTTCCCCGCAATTTCTTGACCGCGTCATCCAGGCTCATATCGCGGGTCTCATCCTGGCCGATCTTGACGATCCTGTCCCCTGCCTTGATGCCCGCGCGCCAGGCTGGCGTGTCTTCAACAGGGGCGATGACCGTCAATAAATTATCTTTGATAGATATCTCAATACCAAGGCCGCCGAATTTCCCCTCTGTCTCGGTTTTCAGGTCCTTGTACTCGTCAGGGTCCATGAATTGGCTGTGCGGATCGAGCGATGACAGCATGCCTTTTAGCGCTCCGTAGATCAGGTCCCGCGGGGTCTTTTCATCCACATAATCCGACTGAATGGTCGTAAGCGCATAACTGAAAAGCTCAACTTGAGAATATAAATCCTTCTTATTCTGGGCTGTGACCTGCGAAATACCGACAGAACAGACCCCCACCAGCAGACCTAAGACAACCAACACATAAGAAAAAGTTTTTTTAGACACTTGTTATTCTCTCCTGTATAAGTTCATTTAATTTTTTAGGGTTAGCTCGGCCGCCTGATTTCTTCATGGCCTGCCCCACTAAAAACCCGGCGGCATTGGGTTTACCTGATTTGATCTGCCCGACCACCACCGGATTTTGTGCGATCACTTCATCAATAATGACCAGCAAATCTGAATCTTCGGAAACCTGGGCCAGACCTTTTTCCTTTATAACATCATCCGCACCTTTACCTTCATCCAGCATGAAGGTCAAAACTTCTTTGCCGACCAAATTACTGACCAGCCCATCTTCAACCTGGGCGATCAAAGCCGCTAAACCTTTAGGTGTTAATTTTAAGCCGACAATGGATGTTTTACGGTTATTGATCTCCATTAATACGGGGCCAGCCAGCCAATTTGCTATCTTTTTAGCTTGAGGATATTCCTTGATTGCTGCCTCAAAAAAATCAGCCATGCCGCTATCAGCCACCAGGATATTGGCATCGTATTCAGATAGGCTGTATTGGCTTACAAAGCGTAAGAATTTCGCCTGCGGAAGCTCAGGCAATTCGGCACGAACGCCGTCAATAATTTTATAATCAACTGTAAAAGGGACTAAATCCGGGTCAGGAAAATAACGGTAATCATGGGCTTGCTCTTTGGAACGCATGGTTCTGGTCTGTAACTTTTCATCATCCCACAACAAAGTCTCCTGCACGATTTTGCCGCCCCCGGCAATCACCGATTCATGGCGCCGCACCTCATATTCTAATGCCGTCTTGACCGCGCGAAAAGAATTCATATTTTTTAATTCAGTCTTGGTGCCCAAGTTTGTTTGACCTTGGGGGCGTACGGAAACATTGGCATCGCAGCGCAAAGATCCCTTTTCCATGTCGCAATCTGAAATCCCCAAATACTGCAATGTTAATTTTAAAGTATTTAGATAATCATATGCCTCTTGGGGTGAGCGTAAATCCGGTTCAGTCACGATTTCAATGAGCGGTGTTCCAGTACGGTTGTAATCAACCAAAGAACAAGAAGCAGAATTGTCATGCACTAATTTTCCGGCATCCTCCTCGAGATGGGCCCGTTTGATGCCGATGCGCTTTTCCTGTGTACCGCTTTTAATTTTTAAAAACCCGTCCTTGGCCACGGGATAATCAAACTGGGAAATCTGATAGCCCTTAGGCAGGTCCGGATAATAATAATTTTTACGGTCAAACTTTATAAACGGATTAATTGCCGCATTTAGTGCCAGGCCGACCTTGATGGCAGACAAAAGGGCCTGGTTATTTAATACCGGCAAAGTGCCTGGCAGCCCCAAGCATACCGGGCAGACATTGGTATTAGGGGCGCAGCCATATTGATTGGCGCAAGAACAAAATATTTTGCTCTTGGTGTTTAACTGCAAATGGACTTCAAGTCCTATGACTGTTTCAAAAGTACTCATAATTTAGGTTTTTGGGTGTGCCATTGGGTATTTTGCTCATACGTATACGAAACTCTTAAAAGCATCTCTTCATCAAAAGCTTTGCCCATCAATTGCAAGCCAATAGGCAGGCCGCTTTGGGAAAAGCCGCAAGGAACAGAAATCGCCGGAATGCCCGCCAAATTAGCGGGGATCGTATATATATCCGACAGGTACATGCTCAAAGGATCACTGATTTTCTCCCCCACTTTAAAAGCCACCGTCGGAGAAGTTGGGGTCATGATCACATCACAATCCTTGAAAACCTTATCCAGATCATTTTTGATCAAGGTCCGCACTTTTTGGCCGCGCAAATAATAGGCATCATAATAACCTGATGATAAAGCATAGGTGCCAAGCATTATGCGGCGCTTGGCTTCATCCCCAAACCCAAGTGAGCGGGTTTCTTCGTACATATCAACCAGGGCGTTTTTACGGACACGGCCAGGCTGGGCCCGGAAACCATAACGTACCCCGTCGAAACGTGCTAAATTGGAACTGGCCTCGGCCGTGGCCACGATATAATAGGTCGCAACGGCATAAGGCGTATGGGGTAAGGACACTTCTTTGATAACAGCACCCAGTTTTTTCAAAAGATCAAGCGCACCTTGGACTGCACGGCGGACTTCAGGATCCAACCCTTCTACAAATGCCTCTTTGGGAATACCGATTTTAAGGCCACGTACATCATTGACTAAAGCTTTAGTGTAATCAGGCACAGGCTCATTGACAGAGGTAGAATCACGCTCATCATAGCCGGCAATAATATTCATCAACAAGGCGCAATCCCGCACGTCCTTGGTCAAAGGCCCGATTTGGTCCAGGCTTGAGGCAAAGGCAATAAGGCCATAACGTGATACACGTCCATAGGTGGGCTTAAGACCCACGATACCGCAAAATGATGCGGGTTGACGGATAGACCCACCGGTGTCCGAACCCAGTGCCCATATAGCTTCGTCTGCGGCTACTGAGGCAGCAGATCCACCGCTGGAACCGCCGGGTACACACTGTAAATTCCAGGGATTAAACGTAGGCCCATAGCAGGATGTTTCGCAGGAAGAACCAAAAGCAAATTCATCCATGTTCACAATCCCCAAAATAGTCCCGCCGCTTTTCTTGATTCTTTCGATGACCCCGGCGTCATAAGGCGAACGAAATCCTTTTAAAATACGCGAGGCACAGGTGATCTCTTCATCTCTAGTGCATAAATTATCTTTGATCCCAATAGGTATTTGAAAATCTCCTGCATAATTCGGCTGACTATGGGCCATATGCACAAAAGCTTTAACTTTAGGATCAACGGCCTTGATGCGGTTAAAACAAGCTTCATAAGCTTCTTTGGCAGAAGCTTTCTTGGATTTAAATAAATCCAATAAAGCATGGGCGGTCAATGAGTGCAGGTTCATTCGATGATTAGGGGCACTTTAAAGAGGGTTTCATGTTTGGCCTTTGAAGGCCTGACCACGTCAGGGCGCAATACATTTCCCACAGGCACGGCATGGCTGGTGGGTTTGACATTATCTACGTCGAGCTTTTGCAATTGCTCCACATAATGGACAATGTCCCCAAGGATCTTGGTCATGCCTTCCAGCTTGTCTTCAGGCATGTCAATACGCGCTAAAGCAGCGATATATTTGACATCTTCTTTGGTAATAGACATAGGCAAAATACTATCATAAAAATTAGTGACAGGCACTACTTTCTTTTAGAGAAAGAAGTGCCTGTCACTAATTTTAATTGATTCGTGTGGCGTGTGCGCGGGCAGGGATTCTTCTCATGATGGCATCAATATCATTGAGAAAATCTTCAGTTTCCATGCACTGGATATCAGCGCTGGTCTGGCCTTTATAAATCACATAGGTCTTTGACCCAAAAGAGTCACTCTTAACACACCCATTAGTTTTTAATTTAGATAATGGCATGACAGTGTTGAGATCATCAACCAGCTTCTTGACTAGTTCAGGGGGAACTCCCCAATCTCCATTGGCATAAACCAAGTTCAGACTCTTCTTTCCGTAGGGGGTAACTTTTACTTGGCCCGAAGGCGCAATAAGCATCCGAAAACCTGAAAAATTTGTTGAACCGGTGTTTTCTACAATTACGCCCTGGGTACTTTCAGCTTGGTCTCCCCAACCGTTCATTACGGGCATCGATAGAATTAACCCAATAAATATAATGAGAAATATTTTTGTCTTCATAAAAAATTATTGGGATAATTTTTCTTTCAAATCATCCGGAATGGCAGTGGGTTTAAAGTCTTTATTTAAACAAACCAGGGACACTTCAGCCTCAACAATCAATCGCCCGTCTTTTTTATCATGCACGGTCTGGTCAAAAATCAATTGCGAGGCACCTTGTTTTTTTAATTTGGCATCACAAATAAGAGTATCTCCATAGCGGGCCGGTGAGCGATAGCTGACATTGCATTGGCGCACCACATAAACATAGCCGCGCTTTTTAAACATCTCCACACTTAATCCCCTCTTTTCCAGGAATTCTGTACGCGCCTCTTCAAGGTAGCACAAATACTGCCCGTAATAAACAATACCGCCTGCATCGGTGTCGTGGTAATAAATGCGTTTTTCCATATGTCTCCATTGTCATTCCGGCGAAAGCCGGAATCCATTTTAAATTATACCATCAAGTGATTTGAAAGTTTGATGTAATTTGCCAAAGTTAAATTCTCTGGACGGGCGTTGAAGTCGATGCCCAAGCTTCCAAGGGCCTCTTTTAATTTTTCTTTGGCCACCAGACTTTTAAGAGAATTCACTATATTTTTGCGGCGCTGTTGGAAAGCTGTCTGAATTAACTTGAAACAGAATTCTTCATCAGACGCCAGTTCTTTAGGCTGAGATCTCATCATCAAACGCAAAAAGCAGGAATCCACCTTTGGGACAGGCTTAAAACATGTATTCTTGATCTTAAAAAGCATTTTTATATCAGCATGATATTGCGCGAAACATCTTAAAGACCCGTAATCCTTGCCCCCTGGCTTGGCCGTCAAGCGCTGTCCAAACTCCAACTGCACGGTCAAAAAAGCCGCTGAAAATTTTGTCCTGTCCTGGATTAATTTCTCGATAATTGGTGTGGAAATATAATAAGGAATATTGCCAATGACCTTGGCACCTGGCGGTAAATGGCCCATGTCCCATTTAAGAAAGTCTGCATGAACGACTTCAACTGGATTCCCGACAGAAGCATTCGGGAATGACATCTTTAGCGGCCCGATTAAGTCTTTGTCCATCTCCACACAGATCAATCTTTTGACCTTTGGCGCAATCAACCGCGTCAAGGCCCCCTGCCCGGGACCGATTTCCACCACCACATCCTCGGAACCAAGGTCACAAGCCTGAATTATTTTCTGCTGGATATGGACGTCAGTGAGGAAATTCTGCCCTAAATGCTTTTTGGGGCGAAGACCTGGATTCATGCTAATTGACAGGCGAGGTTGAGGGCTGAAAGCATGGATGAAGGGTCTGCTTTATTTTTTCCTGCGATATCAAAGGCAGTGCCATGGGCCGGGGATGTCCGCACAAAGGGCAGGCCCGCGGTGAAATTTACCAGTTCTTTCATATACAGGCCCTTGAGAGGCGTTAACCCTTGGTCGTGGTACATGGCGATTATACCGTCGTAGGGTTTATGAAACGCAAAAAAAGTGTCTGCCGGCAAGGGGCCCACAGCATTGATGCCATGTTCACGGGCTTTACGGATAGCAGGTAAAATAGACTTTACATCTTCCGAACCTAAAAGCCCGCCTTCGCCGGCGTGAGGATTAAGCCCAAGTACGGCTATTTTAGGATTTTTGATTTTAAACTTATCTTTTAATGTTTTGGCCATCAAAGCAATGGAATCGAATACGGCCTTTTGAGTGATCAATCCCGGCACATCTTTTAAAGGCACATGACGGGTCACAATCGTTAAGCGCACCTGAGGAGTAATAAACATCATATCAAAATTCTTGACATCAAAAGCCTCAGCCAAATATTCTGTATGCCCCTTAAAATTTTTGTGATAGCGGCTGACAGATTCTTTAGATAAAGGCGCTGTCACCAGCGCATCGGCGCTGCCTGCTTTGATCAAAGCAATGGCCTTGTCCAGAAATTTAAGCGACCCTTCACCATGTGATTTATAAGGCACATCCACTACCTTTACCGAGGGATGAACACGCCCTAATTTTTTCTGATCTCCAACGACAATAAAACGTCCCTCTTTAAGGAGGGACTTCTGCGCCAGGGCCTTGCGGACCACCTCCGGGCCTATCCCCTTCGGATCCCCCATAGTAACTACAATAGAACTTTTTCCGGCAAGGAAATTGGGCCTTTTGACCCTCTTATTTGATCTCGACATAAGCTTTTTCACGCAGCTTATTGACCCAGTCCTTGAATTTGGCCTGAAATTGATCATCCAATAATTTATTATAAATCTGGTCTTTGACTTCAGCCAAGGCCTGCTGTTTACCCGGTGAAATGCCGACGGCTTTAAAGACATAGATCCCATTTTCCACTTCCACCGGGTCTGAAACTTCCTCAAGTTTTAAATTGAAAACCACATTTTCCACAGCATCCACCATTTGGCCTTGCTGGACTTCTCCGACAGAAGAGCTATCTGAATATTTTTGAAGGATTTTATCAAAATCTTCACCCGCCAACATACGCGAGCGCGCTTCATCCGCGCGGCTTCGCGCCTGCTGTTTATTGTACTTGTCAAAAGAAACAAAAATAGACTGCAGATTCACCATCGGTTTACGGTTAAACTCTGGTCTATGCTTATCATAATACTCGGTAACATCCTGCGGGTTGACAAAGATCTTATCGCGCACTTCCATATCAACCTCATATTTGACTTTCATTTGGTCCGTCAATTTCTGCTGCAAGTCGCTGACCGTCATCCCTTGGGCATTGAGCGCATTTAAAAAATTATCTTCACTGGGATAGTCGTCTTTAATCTCCTTCAGGCGTTTATCAATAATATCACCACGGACTTCTATGCCTTTATCGTTGGCCGCGGACAGGATCAATTTGTCCTCGATCAATTTATCCAGGCCTTTTTGCTCATAATCCCCCATGATCTGCTGGATTTCGTCAGGCGATTTATTTTCAACCCTGAGCTGACTGGCAATGCCCGCTACATATTGACGCAGATCTTTTAAAGTGATGGCATCGTTATTAACGATGGCAATAATGGCATCGGTATGGGCATTCTGGGCATGGGCCAAAGGTGACAAAAACAAAAACCCAATAGTTATAACAGCCATGACTGGATTCCCGATTAAGACATTCGGGAATGACAATGATTTATTTCTCAAGCTGCGGTTCATGTTTTATCTCCACCTCTTTTTTAAGATGATCGATAGATTCTTTTAACAGACGGCAGTAAAGATCAAAGCCGATGCTCGTGATAAAACCATGCTGTTGGGCGCCCAACAAATTTCCGGCGCCGCGGATCTGTAAATCTTCAAAAGCAATATGGAAACCCGCTCCCAAGTCACTATGTTTTTCTATGGCTTTTAGCCGCTGACGGGTGATCTCAGACTGGAGCTCATGCTTTGGCACGATAAAATACGCGAATGCCTGCACATCCAGACGGCCCACCCGGCCGCGCAATTGATGCAAATCCGCGAGCCCAAATTTATCCGCGCGATTAACAATCAGCGTATTGGCCATGGGCACGTCGATGCCGGATTCTATGATTGTCGTGCATACTAAAATATCAATCTCATGCTTTAGAAAGTTTAACATAATTTCTTCCAAAAGGCGACCGCTCATTTGACCGTGTCCCACCGCCACCCGTGCTTGAGGTAACAGCTTTTTAATGTTAATGGCAATGGTATCAATATTATCCACACGGTTATGCAGAAAAAACACCTGGCCATGGCGTGCCAATTCCCGCTCAATGGCCTCTTGGATGATCTTGTCATCATAGCCGATAATTTGGGTTTTCACGGCCAAACGATTGGTCGGCGGGGTCGAGATCACAGACATGTCACGCGCACCCGAAAGGGCCATATACAAGGTGCGGGGTATGGGCGTTGCTGTCAGGGTCATCACATCCGCCAAAAGGCGGAAATGTTTCAATTTTTCCTTGGACTTGACCCCGAAACGCTGTTCCTCATCGATAATGACCAGCCCTAAATCTTTAAAAGCCACGTCCTTGGACAACAGCCGATGCGTACCGATCACGATATCAACCTTGCCCTCGCTTGTTTCCTTGACTATCATTTTCTGCTCAAGTTTAGTGCGGAAACGCGACAACATCCCCACCTTGACGGGAAATCCTTCCAGGCGTTTGCTGAAATTATAATAATGCTGTTCCGCTAAAATAGTCGTAGGGACTAAAATGACCACTTGCTTATGGTCCATCACCGCTTTAAAAGCCGCGCGCATGGCCACCTCGGTCTTGCCGTACCCGACATCCCCGCAGATAAGCCGGTCCATTGGCCTGGAAGATTCCATGTCCGCCTTGGTCTCCATGGTGGATTTGACCTGGTCAGGGGTTTCTTTATAAGGAAATGTATTTTCAAATTCCTTTTGCCATTCATTGTCCCTGGAAAAAGCAAAACCGGCCAACTGTGCCCTTAAAGCCTGAGTGCGTAAAAGCTCAGCCGCCAAAAGCCTCAATTTCTTCTCTACTGCACGCCGGGTAGCAAGCCATTCCTTGCTTCCCAACTTATGCATGCGGGCCGGGCGTTTGGTAAAGGAGACATATTTCTGTACCAGATGAATGTCATGCTTGGGCACGAATAATTTATCCCCGTCCTTATATTCAATGACCAGATGTTCTTTTTTACGGGTATCAACATCAAATTCTTTAATACCTAAAAAGCGGCCTATGCCGTGATGGTTATGCACGACATAATCCCCTGCCTGGATATCAACGAAATTATTTAAAGGGACATCAGAAGAAAAAACGGACTTCGAAGAAACCTTGTAAGGTACAACCAGGACTATCGTGTGCTCGTCGATATTCCGGGCTGTGAGGGGATCAAAACCATGGATGGCAATGACGGTATCGTCATCTAAATCTAAACGCAGCGGAATCTCAAAGTTAGCCGGATAAATATCCAGCACACTCCCGCGCAGGGCAAACTCGCCTTCCTTAAAAACTTTCGTCGCCCGGGTATACCCAAAGGCGACGAGAGTTTCAACAGCTTGGTTTAAATTGACCTTCTGATTAACGAGGAATTCAAGTGACTTGAACATGAGGAGATATCCGTATCATTGACAATAGGCTTTAAAAATCTTCCAGTCTTCCTCTGTCATGATAGGTTTTGTATTTTGATTCTGGAATTTTTTGACCATTTCTGAGCGAGATCCACTTGAGGGATGATCAGAAAGGAAATCCGGAAATGACGCCATTTCTTTCAAGCGTTCAAAAAACTGTCCGAATCCCCTATTGTTAATATGGGCTTTCTGTAAACGCAATAATGCCCCTTCATCGGCTTCGGCTTCTTGAGTACGGGTAAAACCCATATTAAAAAAATAATTTGTCCACCCCGCGTTCGAAGACGATCCAAATATCATCTGAATCCCTGCGATTGTCATCAAGTGAACAATGAATCCTTCTAAAATGTGCCGACGGCTTACGTGCGTAATTTCATGGGCCAAAACTCCGGCCACCTCTTCCGGGGATTCAGCTTTTTCAAGCAGCCCTCTATTCAGAGAAATTTTTCCGCCCAATTCAGCAAAGGCATTGATTTTAGGATTATCAACAATTTGAACATTAACAGAAAATCGGGCATCATCGTGATCAAGAGGGTAAAGACGAGTTACCAGCTGATTTAAAAGGGCTTGTTTTTGGGGATTACCGTTGCAGGCATCAATAGATGATGTTGAACCCAGGGAATTTGATAATTTCTTTTCCCAACTCCAGGGAATTGCGCGAACAAAGGGCGATATACCTAAGGCAAAAACAACGGCTAAAGCAACTGCCGCAATGACCCATGCCAAGCCTTTTATGCTTGATGCCTTATCTGTATCTGTCATCTTTGATGCTTTAAAAAAGCCATAAGAATATAAAAAACAAGATAAAAAACTACCCCAATAATAACAACTGGGCCCTGTTGAAGTTTCCTGGCTGAAGCTGCTTTTGCCTGATTGAGATTAACGTCGGTGTCTTGCGTACTGTCCACAAACGTCTCTCGATCCTGAATGGTCGCCTGGACAGGCAGATTTTCTTGGCTAGTTGTTACACCATCAAATTTTTTGACAGCTGTCCCAATGACCATGAACTCGACCAAACCGCCTCCTAAATCATAGACCCTTGTTTTCACACCTACAACTTCATCGGCATTGCATTTTTGGGCAGCTATTTGAAGACGCTCGAGAGCTTTTTCCCTGGCCTCGTACAAAATCTCGGTAAGGCCTATGACTTTACCGCCGGCAAGACTTTGCATAAAAGACATGAAACCGGAAGCAAAACCTAAAGAATAAACAGATACCCCCATCACAAGACTGATCGGTAGAAATCCAATATTAACCATATTCCAAAGTTCTTCATTGGTCATATCTGAAGTTACAGGATCATTTTGATATTGGTTCAAGGCAGGATGACTCGAAGCTGTTCCGATCATCAACATTTCCTGGGCTCCAAGAAATGGTGTGATAGAGGTCTGAATTCCGATAACCGCATTGGCCCCGGCTTGTTTTGCTTCCTCTTTTATTCGGCTAAGGGCCAAATGCCTTGTGCGATCAAAGATTTCCGTAAATTGCGCTACTTCACCTCTTTTTAAACTACGAAAAGCCCCGCCTATATTCCCTCCAACGCCGATGGAATAGGCCACATTACCAAAAACAAAACTATGCGGCTTGAATCCGGAATCTATTTGGCAATAAAGCTGTTGAGCATCTGCAGATGTCGAAAAAGCGAGTGTGTCTGATCCTGAAGATGGATTTTTAATAGCAGATCCAATAGAAAGAAATTCAAGATTGCTTCCATGGTTAATTAAGTCAAATGTGACCCCTGTTAAACCAACACCGCCATAATGTTTGGCTTCCTCCAATATACGATCAAAAGAATTTTGCCGGCCATTGTGGATCAATTCTGTTATTTGGGTAACTTCTCCACCGGCTAATGTAGAAAGACCACTTGTAAATCCTTTACCAACCCCCAAGGATACAACACTATTGCCAATACAAAGCTGACCAGGTGTAAAATTTAACTTTTTTAAACAAAATATTTCATTACCGGAAAGACCTGAGACTTTCGAATGTTCTATCATTGGCATTATAAACTCCCTAGTTGGTATTAATGACTTTTACCACTTTTTATTGCCATGCCACATTAAAAACAGCGGGGAGACGATATAAACCGTTGAATAGGTACCAAAAATAAATCCAAGGACCAGGACCAGGGCAAACGTATTGAGCACTTCCCCACCGACAAAATACAGGGCGAAAACAGAAAGCAAGGTCACAAACGTGGTTAAAATGGTCCGACCCAGGGTTTGATTGATGCTGTCATTGATAATATCACTCAAGGTTTTATTTCGTGCTGCTTTGGGGACATTTTCACGCACCCGGTCATAAATAATAATACTGTCATTGATGGAATAACCGGCCACGGTCATGAGTGCCGTGACTACAAGAAGGTCCACCTGCCTTCCCATCAATACAATCAGCCCCAGGGTAATTAAAACGTCATGAAAAATGGCGATAACAGCTGCGGCCGCGAAATCGTAATGCTTAAAGCGGATCCCGACATAAATAAGCATGCCAAGAAGCGCTAAAAAGATGGCCTCAACAGCCTTGGTACGCAGGGCCTTTCCGACGACCGGCCCTACCTTTTCCACGCGCATGACCACAAAATGATAATCCGGCAACTTGTCCTTAAAAAGGGCCAGGACTTGGGCATGCGTATCATCACTTTCCTGGGGAGTACGCAGGATAATATTGTCAGGAGCATTGGCAAAATCCTGGATGACCACATGTTCCATTTTAGCTTCTTTAAAGATCGCGCGTAAACGGTCCGAAGACACCGGCTTGTCAAATTTAAATTCCTGGATTTGCCCGCCGGCAAAATCAATGCCGTAAGCGCTGTCTTTTTTAGCAACCAGATTAAACATGCCCCAGGTCAAAAGTACGGCGGAAAAAACAAAACAGATGTTCTTTTTGTTGAGGAAATTAAAATTAGGCTTGGTAAAAATATGCATCATGGGTAAAGCTTTGAGCCAGCGCTGCTCCAGCAAAAAATTGTAGAAAAAACGTGTAATAAATATAGACGTAAAAAGGCTGGCCAAAAGACCGACGGACAAAGTAACTGCAAACCCTTTGATGGGCCCGGAACCAAACTGAAACAAAAAGAAAGCGGCAATCAAGGAGGTGACATGAGAGTCAAGGATCGCTGACCAGGCGCGGGCATATCCGGTACTGATTGCGGCGCTCAAAGGCCTTCCATTATCAATTTCTTCACGGGTACGCTCGTTAATAAGGACGTTTGCATCAACCGCCATACCCAGGGTCAGAATAATACCCGCGATGCCGGGCAAGGTCAATGTCACCTGCGAGTCAGGCATGAGAATATTAAGTAAGCCCATGCCCCCTAAAACCATCAGCAAATTGATACTCAGCGCTGCGGAGGCTATCAGGCCTCCGATTAAATAATAACCCGTCATGAACAGCACAATCAAAATACCGCCTAAAATCGTGGCATGGATACCGGCTTCAATGGAATCCTTCCCTAATAAAGGGCCGATGGTGCGCTCTTCTTCGATACTCATGGGAACAGGCAAGGCGCCGGTACGCAAGGCCAGGGCCAAAAGAGAAGCTTCTTCAAATTTAAAATCTCCGGTGATTTCCGCGTCACCCGTTAAAATAGGTTCACGGATATTGGGGGCGGACAAGACTTCGCTGTCCAGGACAATGGCCAGGCGTTCATTGACGTGCGCGGTGGTCAAATCACCAAAATCTTTTGTCCCCTTATCATTGAACGTCATGGTGATTTTAGGCTGCATGCCGTTACTTGCAAAATCCACTTTCGCATCTTTAATGCCTTCCCCGCCCATGGCCACCGCTTTATAAATCAAAATCGGCGTGCCCCCTTCCTTTTTCACGACCATGAGCTCATCACCATCAGGCACATGACCCGCGAGGGCATCTTTTAATTTAGTTTCATCAGGGTCAACCAAATGAAATTCCAAATGCGCGACACGTCCGACCATTTCAAGGGCTTTTTCACGGTCCGTGACACCGGGCAATTGCAATAAAATCTGGTTTTCGCCCTGGCGCTGGATCAAAGTTTCGCCCACGCCCAAGCCGTCGATACGGTTACGCAAAACTTCCATGGATTTTAAAACAGCATCTTCTTTCTGCGCGGCGGGTAGATTATCATTCTGGACTTTTAAGACCAAATGCATGCCGCCTTTAAGGTCAAGCCCCAGATTGATACGTTTATTGATGGGGATAAGAGAAGCAAAACAGCCGATTATAACTGCCAGGATAACGAAAAAGCGTTTGGTTAAATCAGGAGACATTCAAAAATCCTCTCTAAATTCTTTGTCATTCCGGCGAAAGCCGGAATCTTTAATCAAATCGATTTCGATAAAGACCCCGGATTAAAACATTCCGGGGTGACATTCGCACTTTATGAATTATGACATCCCGCAAAAACGTCGGGCTGTCATAATTCATGTGCTCATGTCACTTAACGACCTCGGGTTTGAGTTCAGTGTTTGTCACTGAAGCAATGGATTCGCGGTCAAACTCAATGCGGCACCCTTCATCCACACGTACGACCACGGTTTTTTCTTTGACAATGGCCACCGTTCCGTGGATACCGGAAGTTGTAATCACCTCGTCATTTTTCTTCAAGCTGGCCAGCATTTCTTTGATCTTCTTTTGCTGCTGGCGCTGAGGACGGATTATCAAAAAATAAAAAATCGCGATAATGGGGACATACATGAACAAAATCTGTGTCAATCCTGATTGTTGAGGCATATAACCACCTTTATATTATGTCACCCCCGAATGTTTTTATCGGGGGTCCAGTTTATACGTGTCTGGATTCCCGACAGAATCATTCGGGAATGACACGGGAGTTTTTATTTCACTTTTTTCATTAAACTTCTAACTGTATCGCTCATCTGCGCGCCTTTGGCGACCCATGACGTAATTTTTTCTTTTTTAAGTGAAAAATAGGATTTCTTTGCAGGATCATAATAACCCAAAATATCCAGGGTACGGCCGTCGCGGCCTTCCTTGCCGCTCATCGCAACAACGCGGTAATTGTAAGCCTTATTGGATGATTTGCCTGCTTTTTGTAAACGAATTCTAACTTCCATGTGATTCCTTTCTTATGTATGGGCCAATTCGATGGCTTTGATTTGGGCTTTGGCTTTGTTCATCGTTTCGGTGTATTCCCTGCCAGGATCGGAATCAGCTACTATTCCAGCCCCGGCCTGAACGTAGGCCTTGCCTTTGTGAACCACTATTGTACGTATAGTTATACAAGTATCAAGATTTTTCGAAAAACTGAAATATCCAACGGCCCCGGCATAAGGTCCCCGTTTTAGGGCTTCCAATCCGTCAATGATTTCCATGGCCCT
>Ga0206837_1005_pt1 | contig 64270 bp, 54 predicted proteins | sample Alteio_BWOrgCont_29_FD_152863 | JGI IMG/M metagenome (GOLD analysis project Ga0206837, IMG submission 152863) | Enriched cells from forest soil in Barre Woods Harvard Forest LTER site, Petersham, Massachusetts, United States -... | ecosystem: Environmental > Terrestrial > Soil > Temperate forest >...
CATCCTCGTTTCCCGATGCGTTTGAGATTAAATTCCTGAATATGCAGTTTTGGACCTATGGCACGCATAAAAAAGTGACCTACTCCAAGCTTTTTAAGATGGTCAAATATTATGTGATTTTTACCGGGACATTGGTTTTCTGGAGGCCGAAATACGTTCTTTATAACAGCAGTTTTTACAGGATGCCGTTTTTGAAGGACCTTTTATTTTGTTCGACGGGGATTATCTTGGGAAGCAAGCTTGTCTTTCATGATCTGGGGCAGTATGTGAGGGAACTTGATGAGTCCTTGAACGGGTTAAAGAAGGCTTCGTTGCGTTGGGTGCTCAAGCGCATGGGCGGCAGTATTATCATGGGCGAAAAGGTACGCCAGGATTACGAAGGTTTGGCAGATCCAGCAAAACTTTTTGTGGTCCCCGGTACTGCTGAAGACACAAAAAAGATCATGGTTGATTCCCCCAAATTTCCGGGAAAAGTTAACATCTTGTATTTTTCATTTATGAGCCGGTTAAAAGGAGTGTATACGGCCTTTGAGGCGATCTCACGCATCCTCAAAGAACGCGGGGACATCATAGTGACCTTTGTAGGGCCGTTTGAGGGTCAGGAAGTCAAAAGCCGCTTGGAAGAATTGCAAAAGGATTATCCAAAAAGGGTTCACTATTTGGGATATGTGGAGGATGTGGTTGAACAGACAAAGATTTTCAGGCAGGCGAATATTTTTATTTTTCCGACACTCAGGGACGTTTTTGGGCTTGTACTTTTGCACGCGATGGCCGAGGGGTTACCGATAGTGGCGTCCCGTGAAGGCACCATCCCCGAAATTGTACCGGATGGCACCAACGCTTTTCTCGTTGAGAAAGGGGACGCAAAAGCCTTGGCTGACAAGGTCCTTCTTTTGGCAGGTGACCGCCATTTGCGCGAAAAGATGGGCCTAGCCAACCGCCGCAGATTTGAAGAGAAGTACACCGTTGAAAAGTATGGTGAGGCCATGATCAAGGTTTTCAAACAGATGGAGACTTTGTATGGGTAAATGGGATTATTATTTTTTAGGAGTAACGTTAGTTTATATCTTATGGCGATTCATCGTTCACTGGGTAAAATAACAACCCCCTTGTCCCATTTACCGACATGGTTTTTTATCATCGGTTATCCGATGTATTGGTTGCAGCTTTATACACATACGGCCAGTGATGGAGTTACGTCTCCTGTCTCATGGATTTTATTTGGAATCATTGCAATATTTATCGGATCAGCGGGTCCTGGCTCGTCTTTGGTATCAGGTGCTCCTGATTCAAGTGCAGCCCTATCAGCGACTAGAAAGGTGGTTTCCATTAATCGCCCAATTGGGCAGTCACCGTCCGCCCCTGACACCAAATCCTCACCACCCGCTGATACGCAATTAAATAATTACGAAAAATTTTTCTGGACCGCTGCTTCAGTCATAGCACTTATTATTATCGGGATTGTGGTGATAGCTAGCTTAAAGCCCATCCATTTACTCCAGGAATATGATTGCCTGCAGTACCATTACACCTTACCCCGTCAGCACCTCATATTAGGATCTTTTGCTCATATCCCATGGGCCGCAGATGATCTATTTTTACTGCCTGTGGATTTTGCCTTGGCACCTTTTTGGTTTGCCACCCTCCTGCCTAATAAAATCCCTCAGCTCATTATTTTTTTTGGTTTGATCAGCGTGGCCGTGCGTTTGACATCTGCTTTGGCCACCGAGCGACGCCCTTTGGCAGGTCCTTTGGCAGTACTGGTCATTTTAGGGACGCACGGCTTTGGCATTCAAATGGGAACAGGAATGCTAGATTTGGCGATTGCCTATTTGTTTTTAGCATCATTGGATAGTTTGCGTCTGGGCAACTGGTTTTTGGCTGGCGTTGAATTTACATTTTTCTTTTGGTCCAAGCCCCTGATGCCGCTGGGGGTAATGATAACCATGGGTGCATGGGCGTTGTGTTTGGTCATAGCCCGCCGGAGCCATTGGCAGATCACTGGTATTGTCATTTTAAATAATTGGAAGAAAGCGTTAGGATTATTTACAGCTTTAAGCGTGGTTGTAGCAGGGCCTTTTATTGTCAAATCCATTTATTATGCGGCAACGCCTTTTTTCCCTTTGGCGCCCGGTTTTATGGGGACATGGGGAAACATCCAAATTCACCCACTGTCCTGGCACAGTTTGCAGCAGGCCAGTCAATTATGGATGGGGAGCAACAGTTATGGCCATGGACAGGGTTTATTATCCTTTATCAAACATTGGTGGCTTTTGGCAGTACCGGAAAAAGGCGTTAACAATACCTTTGATTATCCTTTGGGGCTGACCTACCTATTAATGATAGGTCCTTTTTTATTTTTTTTAGTCAAAGATATTTTACGGCGCAAATTCCCCCTTTTAAGTGTTTTGGCCGCGGTTATTTGGGGTCTGTGGTGGTTCACGGCCCAGCAGAGCAGGTTTTTGTATGTGCCTTTGCTGATCGTTTTTATAGTGACCCTATCTCGTTTGGAAAAAGTATCCAGAGGGCTTTTTCTATGTTTATTGATAAGCTTGTTCCTTGAGGCCCTTTCTCTGTGGGGCGCTCATAAAAGTGATATGGGTAAATGGGGTGTTGATGTGTTAAGAACTCAAGATAAACAATTGCTGGAATTAAATCTCCGTTACCGTGAGCATTTTTTGTCGAATTATATAGATTGGCCTTCTCACGATGCTGCCTACGCCCAATTTCCGGTCATGGTCCATAAAGAAAATTTGCCTCACACCATCTTTTTCTGATATATAATGCAAAAATGAAAAAAGACTACGTTTGGCACAAGCAGGCGGTATCTTCTGATTTGAAAATAATTGACTGTCCTGTGTACGACCCCGTCAAAGATTTTCGTCGTGACCCGACAGGGGCCTATGTCCTTATTCGCTGTGATACCGCGGATTCCATCATTGAAATAGCTATTTGTGACAAGAAACATACGATTATAAAAGTTTTTCGCGGCCGAAAGGCGCAGGACCTTTATTACACCATTTTTGAGTATGAGACGAAACACAAGCTAAAGTGGTTTAGCAGAAAAGATCACGCGGCTTACCTGGGCAAGGAACTTAAAAAGTGCGAGTTCGCCCTTTTAGGTAAAGAAGGCTACGTTCAGGAATGAAGGTCAGGAATTTTAGATATTGACTTTGTGAAATGTTTGTTTTAAAATCCATCCCATGTTAGCACTCTTGATCATCGCTTTCGGTTTTTTATCACGCATCGTGGTGCACACCCCAAATTTTACACCGATTCTAAGCTTGGGCTTATTGGGCGGCATGTACCTTAAAGGCCGTCAGGCCGTGCTTGTACCTTTGGCCATGATGGTCCTTAGTGATTTCATTATCGGTTTTTATGGTGTTGAGATGTTTCTTGTGTGGGGCAGTATCGTTTTGATCAGTATTTTTGGTATTTGGCTAAAGAAGAGAAAAAGTTTTATTAATGTATTAAGCGGCAGCATCTTATCAGCCGTCATTTTTTTTATGGTGACTAATTTTGGCTCGTGGCTGGCTTTATATCCGCATACGGTTGAAGGGTTACGGCAATGCTATATTTTAGCCATACCTTTCTTTAGAAGCACTCTTCTGAGCACCATGGCGTATAGTTTGGTGTTTTACGCTGGTTACGAATGGTTATTAAAACGCAGCCAGGGGACAGCTTTGGCGCGATTGGTCTAAAAAATACATACTGGTTCAGGGAAATCCCGTGTGAATCGAGAACAGTCCCGCTGCGGTAAGGCCCTAAAGGCCAAGTCCGAACACCTGACGGTATTTAAAAGCTGAATACACCTGCGTGAGAACAGGGTATGAAGCGCATATATTGAGTTGTGCCGGGAACACCTCAATCGTTTAATTACGGTTGAGGTTTTTTATTTTTTAGGAGACATATATGAGAATTTCAGGTTTAATTTTTTTATTGGGTTTATTGTTTGTTAATTTAGCACACGCAGATGAAGGGGCTGATTTAGGCACCATTGTTGTTGAAGCTTCACGCAGCAATGATACCATTGGAGAAATGAACAAAGATGTAAGTATCATTACTTCCGAGGACATTGCCAATTCACCGGCCAAGAGTTTGCCGGAACTCTTAAACACGGTACCGGGTATTGAAGCCAGGATAAACAGTAATATTAAAGATCAGCAGGTAGATATGGGTGGTTTTGGCGAGGTAAGTTCATCCAATGTTTTAGTTTTGATTGATGGGCGCCGTCTGAATAAGCCTGATATCGGCGCACCGGATTTGTCCCTGATAGATGTGAGTTCTATTGACCATATTGAAATTATTCAGGGCGCTGCTACCGTGCTTTACGGGGACAATGCAGTCGGCGGGGTGATTAATATCGTCACCAAGAAAGGCCGGCTGAATACCAGGCCATCTGTGACTTTAAGCAGTGAGATCGGCTCATATAAAACCAATAAACAAGCCATGGATTTAAGCGGCGGCCTTCCCCAATTAGGTTATCAGCTTGATTATGCACATGAGCAAAGCAATAACTATCGTACCCAGGATAATTATTGGGCTAATGATTACAATTCGCATTTAGATTATAACCCCACTGATATTTTTGGGATTGATTTTACGCAGGGCTATCACCTTGACCGTTTCCGGCTTCCCGGAGCATTAAGCATTGCCCAGATCAATACGGGCGGTCGCACGGGAGTCAATTCGGGGATTATTTCTTATGGCACGACATCAGACTCTCATTTTGATGTGACTCCGCATATGAAATTCGATGCGGGGACAAGCCATGTCGATCTTTCATTGTTTACATCTGCCCGTAAAAGTGTTACCAATGCCGTTTATCCGCCTTCGGATAATTTTCCTGAATCCTTAAACTATGAATTGGAATCCTACGAATTCCAGCCAAAGATTATCTTATCAACGCCTTTAACAGACCGTTTAGGTAACAAATTAACGTCAGGGTATGACTACATTTATTATACGGAGAAACGGCGCGTTAATACTCCAGGCAGTTCTGAAGATGTGGTTTTTGCTACTGAAGCTTCACATGGCGTTTATATGTTGGATGAGTTGACCCTGGATGAGCGTTGGCTGCTTAATGCCGGTGCCAGGGGAGCGTGGGCGGGCTATGTTTTTAACCAAACACAACAGACGGCTGTAAAATTTGACCGTTCCACCACCACCGAAGGGTATGATGGCGGTCTTGGGTACAAATACAATCCTAATTCAAAAGTATTTGTCAATTATACCCGTTCTTATCGTCTGCCAAAGCTTGATGAGTTCTTTCAGAATCCTTTTCCCGTTGGGGTGGGGGTAGATTTTGGGGCATCCATTAATCCCGCACTTACCGATCAGGTGGGGAATCAATACCAGTTGGGTATTAAAGACAATAGTTTTAAAGATGTTAACCTGGGGTTTACCGTGACAGAGGTCCAATATAGGAATGAAATTTACGATGACCCTAATCTGGGAAACACTAATTATAGCGGTAGGACCAGGCACTATTCTGAGGAAGGAGATATTTCAGTTGATTTATTTAATAAAAGAATTGAGCCATTTGCCAATGTCACCTTCCAACAAACGAGTTTTATTGGTGGAGCATTTTCAGGACATCAAATTCCGGATGTGCCTGACCAACTGGCCCATGCGGGGATACTCTTTCGGCCGTTGGAGGGTTTGACCACAACTATTTCAACTGATTACGTAGGGAGAAGATTTGGTATAGGGGATGATACCAATGCTTTCCCTAAAGTAAAAACATATGATATTGTTGACTGGAGCGTCAAATATGATTATAAGAATATAGAAATGTGGTTTAATTTGAACAATCTATTCAACAAACACTACTTTGTTTATGGGTCCAGCTTTGGGCTCGTTTTTAGCAGCGCCCCTGAGGTGTATTACCCGGCCCCCGGACGCAACGTGGAGGCAGGAGTAAAAGTAAAGTTCTAAATGAAAAAAGCGATATTTAACTGGAGCGGAGGCAAGGATTCCTCCTTGAGCCTGTATTATCTTTTGCAGGCCAAGGAGTATGATATCCGCTATCTGGTGACCTCGGTCAATGCCAAATTCAATAGAATCTCCATGCATGGCGTGCGGCAGGAGCTGTTGCGCCAACAAGCGGAAAGTATCGGCATCCCCTTGCATATGATCATGATGCCAGAAATGCCGACGATGGAGAGTTATAATGAAATGATGGAACAAACGCTTAAAAAATTTAAACAAGAAGGTATCGATTATTCTGTTTTCGGTGATATTTTCCTCGAGGATTTAAGGAAATACCGTGAAGAGCGTTTAGCCCTTGTGGGGATGAAAGGGGTCTTTCCGATTTGGAAAATACCTTCGACCAAGCTCGTGCGGGAATTTATTGATTTAGGGTTTAAAGCAGTGCTGGTCTGTGTGGATGAAAAAGTTTTAGACCGCTCTTTTGTGGGCCGTTCCATAGACGATGCATTGCTTAAAGATCTGCCTTCCAAGGTGGATCCCTGCGGCGAAAATGGAGAATATCATTCCTTTGTTTACGATGGGCCGATATTTAAGCGTCCTATTGCCTTTGATTTTGGTGAGGTGGTGCACCGCGATTATGCCGCTTCTTCTAATACGGGTACAAGCGTCTGTTCGACGACCCCCAAAGTGCATACAGGTTTTTGGTACTGTGACTTAATTCCAAAGAGCTTATGAGAATCGTTTCTCTTATTGCGAGCGCTACAGAGATTGTCTGTGCTTTAGGCTTTGAAAACTCCCTGGTTGGACGTTCACATGAATGTGATTACCCGCCGGATGTCCAGCAGCTGCCTGCCTGTTCTGAGCCTAAATTTAATATCCATGGGACCAGCCGTGAAATAGATGAACGTGTTAAAACAATTGTCCGTGAATCATTGTCCGTATATCGTGTCGATACCGAGAAACTCAAAGCTTTAAAACCGGATGTGATTATCACCCAGGACCATTGTGAAGTCTGTGCGGTGAGCCTTAAAGATGTGCAAGAAGCGGTGTGTGATTGGGTCGGAAATAAAGTTAAAATTGTAACTTTAAGGCCCAATGCGTTGGTTGATGTGTGGCAGGGGATAAGGCAGGTCGCGGACGCCTTGGGTCAACCGGATCAGGCTGAAAAGCTTATTAACCGCTGTCAAGAGCGTATGTCAGACATTATGCAGAAAACGAAAAGTTTGCCTCAATATCCATCAGTGGCATGCATCGAGTGGATTGATCCGTTGATGTGCGCGGGTAATTGGGTGCCGGAATTGGTAGATATGGCGGGCGGAAGGGATCTTTTGGGAAAGCCGGGAGAACATTCCCCGTGGATGAGCTGGGAACAATTACAGAGGGCTGATCCTGAGATTATCGTCGTAATGCCTTGCGGTTGGGATATGGAACGCACTCGCCAGGAGATGCCTGTTTTAATGAAAAATCCCGGATGGTATCAATTAAAAGCCGTCCGACAGAATGAAGTCTATCTGACAGATGGTAACCAGTATTTTAACCGTCCGGGCCCCCGGTTGGTCGAGTCTTTAGAAATTCTTGCCGAAATTATGCATCCCCTTGTTTTTTCCTTTGGCCATCAGGCACAAGGCTGGCTTAGATTTTCCTCCACATATTAGCTTTCTGTTATATAATAACCCTTTCAAATTATGTTCAAAACCATTTCCCTTTTAGGCGTAAATGTCAGCAGGGTCAATCCTGTTTTGGCCATTCAACAGATTTGCGAATGGATTGAGCAAAAAAAGCACACCTATGTTTGTGTGGCCCCGGTGGCAACCCTGGTGGATGCAAGACAGGACCCATTGTATGCCGCGGCAGTTAATGCTGCTGGTATGGTCACGCCTGATGGCATGCCGGTTGTCTGGCTGGCACGATTCCGTGGTTGTAAAGATATTGCGCGCACCTATGGTCCGGATTTATTGCTTGAGGTTTGTAATCAGGGCCAGGAGTTGGGGTTACGGCATTTTTTTTATGGGGGGACCGAGAATACTTTGCGGAGATTACAACAAAAGCTTCATGAATTTTATCCACGGATGCTGGTGGCTGGCAGCTATGCTCCGCCGTTTCACCCGCAAGCTGTGCAGGAAGAAATCCAAATCATTGATCGCATCAATATTTCAGCTGCTGATATTATCTGGGTGGGATTGGGATCTCCCAAGCAGGATTTTTGGATGCACTTGCACAGGCCTTTGCTGAATGCCCCTGTTATCATAGGGGCCGGCGCTGCTTTTGACTTTTGTTCAGGAGTCAAACCCCAAGCGCCTCGATGGATGATGGCTTGCGGCTTGGAGTGGTTTTTCCGCCTTTGTTGTGAACCTGGCCGGTTATGGAAACGCTACTTAGTTGGCAACAGCCTGTTTTTAATGTATATAATCAAAGATTGCTTTACGAAATCGAAGGGATAGGGCCTTTTGAGACTGCCATTCAGATCTAATTTTATTGTTTGTATATACATGGCTATTGACGTGGTTTATATCGTTTTAGCATTTTATCTGGTATTGCTTTTCAGGCCCCAAACAGTACCCTTTAGTGTTTCAATTCAATCTTTTTTTTCAGCGGCGAATCCTTTTAAACTTTTGTTCATGGTTTGGACACTTTTGATTTTATTTTTCCATTATACTCATGGCCTTTACCAAACTCGTCGTGAACAATTGGAGAGCCTGGAAATCTGGGAGGTTGTCAAATCCATCTGTATTTCGACCTTAGTCATCATTGTCCTGGCCTTTTTATTGAGGGTGCAGGATTTTCCCCGTAGCGTTATGATCCTCAATGCCGTTGTGATCACGGTGTTTTGTTCTATTTGGCGGGTGTTAAAGAAAATGCTGGTCAATTATTTAGTCAGCAATGGTTACAATAATTTTAATACACTGATCATTGGTGCTGGAAAAGTTGGTATGTCCCTGGCCAGTGAAATCAACAGGCAGCCGGCCTTAGGATTGAAAATTAAAGGTTTTCTGGATGATAACAAAGTTGGACCAAGAGGTAACTGGCCTGTTTTGGGCAAGCTGGACAACCTTCAAGGGATCATCCATCGGGAATTTATCCATAAAATTTTTATCACGATCTATCCTGATCACCAGACTTTTATAAAGTTGCTGGATATAGCGAGGGAAGAAGGCATGGCTGTGAGGGTGGTACCGCAGGGCTACGAATACATGACACAGGATTTTATTAAATTCAATATCGGGATCATACCTATTCTGGAATATTCCGATCTTGCTGTTAATTACCGTCAAAAGACCAAGCGGATAGTTGATTTTGTTCTATCATTCTTGTTAATGGTCTTTTTGCTGCCGGTCTTTATAGTTTTAGGCATACTTATCAAACTTGACAGCCCCGGGCCGATTTTTTATCTCTCCCGTCGTTATGGCCGTTTCGGCCGTATGTTTAACATGTATAAGTTCCGCAGCATGGTCAATAATGCCGATGAACTCTTAGGTCCTCTTAAAGACAAGAATGAAGTGGACGGCCCTATTTTTAAGATTAAAAAAGATCCCCGGATCACCGGGATGGGGGCCTATTTGCGCCGCTATAGCATTGATGAATTGCCGCAAATATTGAATGTGCTTAAAGGGGACATGAGTCTGGTAGGACCACGGCCATTTCCTATTACGCAGTTGGAAAAGGAAGATTTACGCCAGTTGAGGCGTCTGGGCATACGTCCGGGTATTACGGGGCTCTGGCAGATCAGGGGACGCAGTGATGTCTCTTTTGAAAAGTTATTACGCTGGGATATTTGGTACATCAAGAACTGGTCTTTTTGGCTGGATTTATATATTCTATATCAAACTTTCCCGGTCGTTGTCAGAGGTAAAGGAGCGTATTAATGAAAAAAGCATTAATAACGGGCATCACTGGTCAGGACGGTTCCTATTTGGCCGAGTTTTTGATCAAAAAAGGGTATACAGTTTATGGTATTATCCGCCGCTCAAGCAGCTTTAATACCCAGCGCATCGATCATCTGTATCAAGACCCCCATGAGAAAAATCGCAAATTGAATTTGGTTTACGGTGATTTGAACGATGCCAGTTCTTTGAATTTGCTTATCAAAAATATATGTCCGGAGGAGATTTATAATTTGGGAGCGCAGAGCCATGTGAAGGTCAGCTTTGAGGTCCCGGAATATACTGCTGAAGTAACAGGTTTAGGAACGACACGTCTTTTGGAAGCCATCCGGGACACAGGCGTTAAAACTAAATTTTATCAGGCCTCATCATCGGAGATGTACGGGAAGGTTTGCCAAACCCCCCAAAATGAGCTTACCCCTTTTTATCCGCGCAGCCCGTATGGCGCCGCGAAGGCCTACGCCTATTGGATGACGGTCAATTACCGTGAGGCGTATAATATTTTTGCCTGCAATGGTATTCTATTCAATCATGAATCGCCACGCAGAGGAGAGACCTTTGTTACCAGGAAGATCACCATGGCGCTGGCACGCATTAAATTCGGGCTCCAAAAGAAATTGTATTTAGGCAACCTGGATGCCAAGCGAGACTGGGGTTTTGCCGGGGATTACGTCGAGGCGATGTGGTTGATCTTGCAGCAGCCTAAGCCCGACGACTTTGTGATTGCCACCGGTGAGACGCATTCGGTCAAAGAATTTTTGAAGGAAGCATTTGATTATGCCAAGCTCGACTGGAAAAAATACGTAGTTATTGATAAACGGTATTTACGACCAACTGAAGTTGATTTGCTTTTAGGGGACAGTTCTAAAGCACGCCGTGTCCTTAAATGGAAACCAAAGGTCAATTTTAACCAGTTGGTGCACATGATGGTTGACAGTGATATGCAAGTGGTGCGTCAGACCATTTATGGATTGAAAGGAAAGTAAAAAGATGGGTTTTTGGAAAGATAAACGCGTGGTGGTCACTGGAGGCGGGGGATTTTTAGGCCGGGTGGTCGTGGAGCAACTTCGGAAGAAAGGCTGTAAGCATATTACCGCGCCCCGCTCGGCACAATTTGATTTGCGTAAATCTTCAGCTATACATAAGCTCTTCACTCAGGCACGTCCTGATATGGTCATTCATCTGGCCGCGGTCGTTGGAGGTATTGGGGCCAACCGTGAGAATCCCGGGAAATTTTTTTACGATAATTTGATTATGGGCGTTGAATTGATGGAGCTGGCACGCCGGATGGGGATTGCCAAATTTGTAGCCATTGGCACCATCTGCGCTTATCCCAAATTTTGTCCGGTACCTTTTAAGGAAAATAATATTTGGGATGGCTACCCTGAAGAGACCAATGCTCCTTATGGTTTAGCCAAGAAAATGCTCTTGGTGCAATCGCAGGCCTACCGCCAGCAGTATGGATTTAATTCCATTTATTTGCTGCCGGTCAATCTTTACGGGCCGGGAGATAATTTTTCTTGGGGTACCTCGCACGTGATCCCGGCATTAATCCGTAAATGCATTGAGGCCAAAGCGCAGGGACACAAACATATTACGGTATGGGGCACAGGCCGTGCCACCCGGGAATTTTTATACGTGGATGATGCGGCCCGAGGGATTATCATGGCTGCTGAGAAATACAACAATTCCGATCCCGTGAATTTGGGCGCGGGCTTTGAGATTTCTATTAAGAAATTAGTGAATTTGATTGTCAAATTGACTAAGTTTAAAGGGGACATTGTTTGGGATACCAGCAAACCCGACGGCCAGCCGCGGCGATGTTTGGATACGACAAGGGCGCGCAAGGAGTTTGGTTTCAAGGCCAAGGTCCCTTTTGAGATGGGGTTAAAGAAAACCATTGACTGGTATGAGCGCAACCCTATTTGAGATGAACAGCTATTATGTGATTCGGAACGGGATATTTTTGCCGTCTGCTTCGGTTTACGGCAACAATGTTCTAAAGTATCCTTAGTATATTTGGAACATTCTTGCCGTAAGCCCTCGCAGACATTTGGCAAAAAATCCCTTAATGTTCCTCACACATAATAGCTATTCATCTCTAACGCATGTATTCATTGTAAGGGATAAATTTGTTCTTTTGAGCGACGTGGAGGTTTTAGCCAAAGCAGCTCATTATTTGAGGGAATCCCGAGCCGAAGGGCGAGGGATAGCTGAAATGTTCGAACATTGAAGTTGAAGACAACTTCAAGGTGAGTTTTTCAGCTACCGAAAATAATGAGACCTTTGGCGTTAAGAAACCGACTTCGGAGCGAAAAAGAATAAATTTATCACTTACAATGCCTGCCTACGAGGGAAAGCTCAAATTGACAAAACAGGACTCTTCGTTATAATACGGAGATTTATAAATATATATAACAGATACCTGGACACTAAATTATGAAGAAAATGACGGTACGGGACATTGATATTAAGGGTAAAAGGATCATTATCCGCGTGGATTTTAACGTTCCTTTGGATGAATCCTTTCATATTACCGATGACCGCCGTATTCAGGCCGCCTTGCCGACGATCCAATATGCTTTGGGCAATGGCGCATCCAAGGTCATTCTCATGAGCCATTTGGGCCGCCCCAATGGGACCGGCTTTGAGAAGGCATTCTCGCTTGCTCCCGTGGCCAAACATTTACAGGAATTGTTAAAAGAAAAAGTCTTGTTTTTAGATGACTGTGTGGGCTTAGGCGTTAAAGAGAAAATAGCTAAATCTTCCGAGCGTGTGGTCTTGCTGGAGAATCTGCGTTTTCATAAAGCTGAAGAAAAGAATGATCCGGCCTTTGCCAAAGAGTTAGCATCGTTGGCGGATGTTTATATTAATGACGCCTTTGGCACAGCACACCGTCCTCACGCCTCGACCGCGGGAATAACAGCGTATTTACCATCGGTGGCTGGATTTTTAATAGAAAAAGAACTGCGCTTTCTAGGCAATGCCATCAATAATCCCAAGCGTCCTTTGGTGGTCATTTTAGGCGGGGCCAAGGTTTCGGATAAAATTGAATTGATCAAGAACTTGATCCCCAAGGCCGACAGCATCATCATCGGCGGCGGGATGGCCTACACTTTTTTAAAAGCCCAGGGTGTTAATATCGGCAACTCCAAATTAGAGAAAGACAAATTAGACTTAGCGCGTGAATTGATGGAACAGGCCAAGAAAGCAGGTGTCGAGTTTGCCTTGACCACGGATTTCGTTATCACTCAAAGTTTCAGCAGCGATGATTGCAAAATTTCGGACGTGATCCCCGACGGCTGGGAAAGCCTGGATATTGGCCCTAAAACCATCGATCGCTATAAAGTGATCCTTTCCAAAGCTAAAACAGTGGTGTGGAATGGCCCCTTGGGGGTTTTTGAACGGGAAGCTTATGCCAAGGGGACCCGTGCTATTGCTGATTACCTGGCTTCTCTAAAAGATGTGACGGTGATTATCGGCGGCGGGGATTCCGCGGCAGCAGTGGCTAAATTCGGCCTGGAAGATAAAATGACGCATATCTCCACCGGCGGCGGGGCATCTCTGGAATTTTTAGAAGGCAAAGAATTACCGGGTATCAAGGCGCTTAATGATAAAAAGTAAAATATAAGGAACTTGTCGCCCCCGAATGTTTTTGTCGGGGGTCCAGGGATGGCATGTCTGGATTCCCGACAGAAGCATTCGGGAATGACATTCTTAGAATATGCGAAAACCAATAATAGCAGGCAATTGGAAATTAAATAAAACCCCTCATGAGGCCATTTTGTTGGTCGATGAATTAAAACGCGCGCTGGTGGATGTCACAGGTATTGATATCGTCCTTTGTCCGCCTTTTGTGGACTTAACAGATGTATCAGATGCCCTGGTTGATCATGATATCGCTTTGGGTGCGCAGAATGTATTTTGGGAAGACTCCGGTGCTTTTACCGGAGAAATATCCGCGCCCATGCTCAAAGAATTGGGTGTGGCTTACGTGATTATCGGCCACTCCGAACGCCGCCAGTATTTTCATGAGACAAATGAAACGGTCAACAAGCGCCTGCGCGCGGTATTAAAACACGGGCTTACACCCATCGTTTGTGTGGGAGAAAATCTGAGCCAGCGTGAGTCTAATAAAACGTTCGATGTAATCAAGGACCATTGCGAGGGTTCTCTGCGCGGTTTATCAGTGGAAGAAATGAAAGGTGTCGTCATGGCTTACGAGCCTGTCTGGGCCATAGGTACCGGAAAAACCGCTACTCCTCAGCAAGCCCAGGAAGTCCATGTGTTTATCCGCCAGTTATTAGGCAAGATGTTTAATACAGAGGCAGCCGGCAGCGTGCGTATTCAATACGGCGGCAGTGTAACGCCGGATAATATTACTTTGCTGATGGCCCAGGAAGATATCGACGGAGCATTGGTGGGAGGGGCGAGTTTAAAAGCACCATCTTTCTCAGCCATTGTCAAGGGAGCAATCAAGTAGGGGAGGGTGTTAGACCCGACCGTACATAAAGGAGTTAAATTTTATGGGTTTTATTCTTGTTATTCACGTTATTGTTTGTATTCTGCTGGTGATTTCCATCTTGATGCAGGCAGGCCGCGGCGGCGGCTTGACCGAGACTTTTCAATCCGCGGAGTCCATGTTTGGGACGCAGACGAATGTGTTCATGGTGCGGTTGACGACGATTTTGGCGGCCATTTTTCTTAGTACTTCATTGATCCTGGCTTTAAATTCTTCTAAAGGGGACAAGTCCTTGATGGCTAATAAGAAACTTCTGAGTACTGTCCCTAAATCCACAGAAACCAAGCCTAAAGAGACTGAAGGTGAGGTCCAGGTCAAGGTTGGGTCTCCCAAGCCGATGGCGCCGTCAGAAACTTCACCAACTAGCAAAAATGTTCCGGTTAGCCCCGTGACGAATGCCGCAAAATAAACTTCTTTTCACTTTATTCATTGGATGTATTTACTTATGGGCGAATTTCGCTCATGCATCCCCAAGCCGCTACGGCGGCAGCCTTGTTTTAGCAGTTTCTTCCGATCCTAAAACTTTCAACGATATCGTCTCCACTGATGCTTACAGTGGTGCTATCACGGCCATGCTTTTTGAAGGATTGACCACGGCAGACCCTTTTACCTTAAAAGTCATTCCCAATCTAGCTAAATCCTGGGATGTAAGCACCGACGGTCTTCAATGGACCTTTCATTTAAGAGAGGACGTCAAATGGTTTGACGGGGCCTCCCTTAGCGCGGATGATGTGGTTTTTACTTTCAATGACCTGATCTATAACCCGGAAATTCCTTCCTCCTCAAAAGATGTGCTGACCATTAACGGCAAACCCTTGAAAGTCGAAAAAATAAACGAATTTACCGTGCGATTTACCTTGCCTGTCAAATTCGCCCCTTTTTTACGGTCGATGGCCCAGACGATTATGCCCAAACATTGTTTATTTGACGCCGTCAAACAAAAGAAATTTTCTTTTACCTGGGGCATTGATACGCCGCCCACCCGGATCATAGGCACAGGCCCGTTTATGTTAAGCGAATACCATCCCGGCGAGCGTCTGGTATTCAAACGTAATCCCCATTACTGGAAAAAATCCCTCCAGGGAGACGCTTTGCCTTATTTAGACAAAGTCATTTTCATGATTATTCCTGAAACCCAAGCCCAGTTGTTAAAGTTTATCGATGGTGAACTTGATTCTACATCGGTGCCTGGTAGTGATTATCCTCTGCTCAAGCCTTTGGAGGCGGGCAAGAATTTTCATATTTATGAGGCCGGAGCCAATTACGACAGTAACTTTGTCACCTTTAACCAGAACTCCGGCACTAATCCCAATACTCACCGGCATTTTATCGATCCGGAAAAGTTATCTTGGTTTACCAATCTTGAATTCCGTAGGGCGATCGCGCATGCGATAGATAAAAAGAAAATCATAGAGATCCTTAATAATGGTTTTGGCTTGCCTCAAAATGGCCCTATGAGCCCCAGCAGCGGTTTTTTTTATAATCCGGAGGTGACCCTGTACGATTACAATTTAGATAGAGCAAGAGGTATTTTAAAACAAGCGGGGTTTAAATATTATCAAGGCGGGCAAATGCTTGAGGACCCTCAAGGACATCCGGTGGAATTTAATTTATATACGGCTGACGCTGGCACCAGTGGCCGGGTGCAAATGGCGGCCATCATCCGTTCAGATTTGGAAAGATTGGGCATGAAGGTCAATTTGGTGCCGGTAGAATTTAATACCCTGGTCAATAAATTGATGTCGTCTTTTGATTGGGACATGGTGATGATAGGCTTGACCGGCGGGGTAGAGCCGCATTTTGGGCAAAACGTCTGGCGTTCCTCCGGCGGGCTGCATTTGTGGAATCCCCGTCAGGTCAAGCATGCCACTGACTGGGAGGCACGCATGGATGAAATTTATGACCAGGGTGCCCAGGAGATGGACGAAAATAAACGCAAAATTTTGTATGATGAATTCCAGCGCATTGTTGCCGATCAATTGCCGGTGATTTATACGGTTTTAAACGTGGACATGTACGCCGTGCGCAACAAATTCGGGAACCTGAAGCCTACAGTCAACGGCGGCGCGTTTCATAACATTGAAGAGATTTATATCAAGAAGTAACGCTGGGCTATTTGGCTTCAATTTATTCTTTTTGCTCCTGAAAGTCATTTTATTAACGCCAAAAATTCTTATGATGTCTCGGTGGTCAAACAACTCGCTCTTTATTTCTCTGGAAATAAAGAGCTCAATCAAGTTTGACCATTTAAGACTGAAGTCTTAAATGCCCTCGACATCATAAGTTTTTTGGCTAAAAATGACACAGTCGCAAAAAGAACAAATTGAATCCAAATAGTAAACAAGTATTGTAAGTGATATATTTATTTTTTGATCGACATTGTGTATGGTTAACCATTCACGATAATAAGCGAGAAGAATAAATTTGTCCCTTACAATCGATAGATTATGATCAAACATATTATCCAACGTCTTTGCTCGACAATCCTACTTTTACTGGGCGTCAGCTTTTTTACTTTCTGGCTGATGCACGCGACCCCGGGGAATTTTTTTGACAGCCTGCGCTTAAATCCCCAAATTTCGCAGGAGACCGTGGCCCGTTATGAAAAGCTTTATCATCTCAACGATCCGCTTTTAGTGCAGTACGGCCACTGGATCTTGAATATCCTGCACGGAGAGTGGGGGTATTCATTTTACTATAATGTCCCTGTCACCCATGTCCTGGGCAGCCGTTTGTTTAATACCTTTATTTTATCTTTTACGAGTCTAATTTTAACTTGGGGCGTGGGGATTCCACTCGGCATTTGGGCGGCGCTCAGGCGCAATCAATGGGTAGACCGTATCCTTTCAGTATTTTCTTTTGCCGCCTTTTCCACGCCGGGTTTCTTTTTGGCTGTACTTGTTTTATACGCGGCCAGCCGCTGGGGAGGGCTTCCCTTAGGCGGCATGCACAGCCCTGATTATGATGATATGTCCCTCATCGGAAAAATCAGGGATACCGCTCTTCACCTGATCATTCCGGCAACTGTGCTTTCACTTTCGGCTATTGCTTCCTTACAACGAATTATGAGGGGGAACATGCTGGGGGTTTTGCGCCAGCAGTATATTTTGGTGGCCCGCGCCAAAGGCCTGCCCGAAAGGGTGGTCATTTACCGTCATGCCCTGCGCAATGCTTTTAACCCATTGGTCACGCTTTTAGGATATGAATTTGCCGCTCTTTTGAGCGGGGCCGCTTTGATAGAAATTGTTTGCTCTTGGCCGGGCCTTGGTTCTTTACTTCTGACCGCGGTGCGCGCCAAGGACGTGTATTTGGTGATGAGTACGACCGTATTAGCAGGGGTCCTTTTGATCATAGGCAATGTGTTGGCTGATATTTTATTAATCTGGGTTGATCCGCGTATCCGTTATGGAAAAAAATCATTATAGTCGAACACATCTGGCTTTCGCGACTTTTCGCAGGAACCGCATGGCGGTGTTTTGCCTGTGGGCTTTAGCCATTTTGTACGGTTTGGCTATTTTCGCTGATTTTATAAGTCCGTATTCTTATAAAGACGAAGATCGTGATTTTTCTTATTGCCCGCCAACGGCTGTTGAGTTTTTGGATCATGGACACCTGGTGGGTCCTTTTGTTTATGGCCGCACCTTGACCTTTGACTCTGTACACCGGAGGGTTTATGTGATTGACTACACCCAAAAGTATCCGCTGCATTTTTTAAAAGGAGGACGCCTTTTCACCGTGAATGCCCCGGGCCGTTTTTATTTATGGGGCGCGGATGCACGAGGGCGTGATTTATTCTCGCGCATTTGGTATGGGGCCAGAATATCGTTGTCCATTGGTTTATTGGGTGTTGCCATATCATTTATCTTGGGGCTTTTGATTGGCGGCATCGCAGGATATTATGGCGGGTGGGTGGACAGCTGTTTAATGCGCCTTTGTGAAATGTTCATGATGATTCCGGGTTTTTATCTGATGCTGGCGCTCCGGGCGGCGGTACCGGAAAATTTTAATTCCGTACAAGTGTATGTGAGCGTTGTTGTCATTTTAGCCTTGATTGGTTGGGCGTCTTTAGCGCGTATTATCCGCGGCATGGCGCTTTCTTTGCGCGAGCGGGATTTTGTATTGATTGCGAAAACCCTGGGGGTCCCGGATATTGTTATCATCGTTAAACACATTTTGCCTCAAACGATTTCTTTTTCGTGCGCAACCTTGATGCTGACGGTTTCATCGTATATTTTGGCGGAGGCAGGTTTAAGTGTGGTAGGTCTGGGGATCCAGGACCCCATTCCCAGCTGGGGCAATTTGCTCTCAGATGCCATGGGGATTGTACCGGTCATTTTCGCCCCCTGGATATTGCTGCCGGGACTGTTTATTTTTATCGCGGTGATGTGCTTTAATGTGGTCGGTGACGCGCTTCGGGACGCCTTTGACCCGATGTTCAGCGGGGAATTGAAATAATGAAAATTTTAAACCGTAAAGTCACAATAGATGGGTATTTTTTAATGGATGCCGGGGTCATATTCTTTTTGATAGCCCTGATTTTTACTCCTGATCTAGGTGAAGTATTGGCCAGTATGTTCAGATATGATAAATTTTATCACCTTGATAGTTTTATCATGGCTCCTGCCTGGGCCCATCATAACGGCCTAATTCTTAACAAAGATGTGACCAGCGAATACAGCCTGATTATCCCCATCGTTTTTGATGAGCTCATGACATTGGCCGGAGGGTTTAATTATGCGCATGCCGTCAGTATTATGATCGGGTTATGCGCTGTGTATTATTTTTTGCTTTATGGACTGTGGCGTTATTGGCTTGGAAATTTTTGGCTTCCTTTTTTTGGCGTTGTTTTGAGCATCAAACTGCAATTTTTTCACCTGGGAGGGATGCCGTTGATTTGGACTTATCCCAGTGCAACTCCCTTGCGCTTTTTACCGGATGTTTTTTTTCTATTTTTTATTTTGCGGTTCACTCAAGGGTTAAGCCTGTGGTGGTTGTCCGCGGCGGCGGTTATCACCGGCCTTAGCTTGGTGTGGGTCATGGATGTCGGTTCGTATATGTACGCGACTTTGTTCATAGCAGCAGCAGGGTGTGTTTATCTGAAGGGGATTAAGATTATCCCCAAGGTTGCAGCTTTGATTTTAATTCCCTGGTTCATAGCCTTGGGAGTTTTAAGTATTTTTTACGGACACTTAGTTTGGGAGAGTCGATTTTGGCATAATGTTTTTGAATTTGTGTCGCTGTTTTTGCAAGGTTGGGGGGCTTTACCTATTACGGTGGGGCTAATGGATAAACAGTTTTTCGCTTTTTGTATGGGCTTTATGATTCCAGTGGCCTATCTGGGGACGTTATTGTACAGCTCAGGGATGTTATTGTTCCGTCAATCCCGGCAGCATTTATTTATGGTATTGGTTTGTGTTTATGGATTGGGGTTGTACCATTATTTTATACATCGCTCCGCAGTGAATAGTTATTACGCCGTTGCTGTGCCTCTGGTTTTTGTTTTACTCTTTTGGCTTCAGGCCTTGCTTGGGTGTTGTAATGACCATTGGAAAAGAAGGATAAAAATTATCTTATGCGTATGGGCGTTGATGGCACTGGCTACAAGATACCTGGTTACTTATTATCCCAATGGCCGGAATTGGCCGGGATACGACTGGTCAGGGGAAAAAAAGTTTTATGCTCAATATTTTGATTTTTCTCAGGATGCTTCTTTGATTGACGCTTTGACAACGCCGTACGAACCCGTGGTATTAATCAGCAGTTTTGAAACCAAAATACTGATGCAGGCCAATCGCCGCCCTTTTTTTTATTATTTCCCTCTGTTAGGGTCTCAGCATATGCTGCAAAAGGAACGGATGAACGGCACCTATCTTCATACTTACGCGAGGCTTAACCTAACGTTGAGGCAATTGCAAGATGAAAGACCGTCACATTTGTTTATTCAGACGAATTTGTATGAGTGGAAAGAAGACCCCAGTTATGAAAACAGCCATTCGGGGTTAAAACAATTATTGGTGTATATCCGCCTGCATTATCAATATCAGTCACGGGGTCAATATCTTACGGTCTTAAGACTAAAATGATGCCCATTACTTTATTTAACTCTAATTTATTTTTTTTGACCTGCTTAAGCCTTTTATGGGCATGGCAAGTCATGTTAGCATCTGCCTTTATTTTGAGCCACTATCCGGCATCGTCAAGTCTGGCTTCCCAATTATTACCTGAGTGGCGGGGTTTGCTTAAACCGGAATGGAAACCGTTCATTTACCATTTGGTCCTAGTTGCGGGCATTTCATTTCAGATGATTTTACTTTGGATAAACCGCGAGGTCTTGGAAACCAGGGATTTATTAAGACTTTGGAAAGATTACCTGATCATTGAGATTTTAGTGACTTTTATCTGGAGCAGTGCCGCATTTAAAATAATTGCCTATGCCGACCATTCTGTTCTCGCAGAGAATGCATTTGTTGTTCTTTCCGCGGCTGCCTTGCTGTGCAAAGGGTTTTACAACCGATGGCGGCATTGGATCAAGATTTTGAAATATAGGCCGGTTATTATTCTTATTTTATGCTGGTTAGGATGGCATTTGGCCATTCCTGTTGATTTGATGAGATCAGACCTGGGGCGTCATATAAAAAACGGTGAGCTAATTTTACAAGGGAATGGGGACGTTTTATATAAGAACTATTATTCTTATACCAATCCCGAATATCCTTTTTTAAATTATCAATGGTTGTTCGGTGTTTTTAGTTTTGTCTTATGGCATTATTTCGGGTTTACCGGCCTTTCGTTCATTTATTTGATCCTTGAACTTTTCACTTTTTATGTGTTTTTTCGCTGTGCAGAGCGGTATTCTTCATGGCTCACAACTTGTGCATTTGGTTTATTGTGTTTTCCTTTCATAACCTTCCGCAATGAAGTACGCCCGGAGGGGATCAGTTATCTGTTTTGCGGACTTTTTTGGTGGGCCATCACTGCCTATCAACACAAGAGATTAAAATCCAGTTATCTGTTCATAAGTTTAAGTATTCTGCAGATTATTTGGGTCAATACGCATATTTTTTTCCTGATGGGCCCTTTTTTAATCGCCATTGTTTGGCTCCAGGCACGTATCAACAGGGAAGAACAGCAGGCAGATATTTTTCAAAAGCTATTTCTTCTTTTGCTGGGAATGTGTGTTATTAATCCTTTTGGCCTAAATATATTTTTGGTGCCGCTTGACACTTGGAAAGAATCAGCTTCGTTTCCCATTATTGAGAATTTTTCAGTATTGTATCTTTTAAAAGAAAAGATTATGGCTTACAGGAATGTTTCAGTTTATTTTTTGGCTACACTTGCCATGCTGGGTTCGTCATTGATATATTTGATAAGGCGGGAGGGTTTTAGAAAATATATTTCATTTGGTTTATTAACCTTGATTGTATCCGTCGCGGCCATGAAGACAAACCGCATGATAGGGCTTTTCGGTTATTTTTTCATACCCCTGTCGAGTTATGTTTATAGCAGGTTGATGCAGTCAAAGACGGTCAATTTTAAAAAGAACATGGAAGTAGTGTTAGTAGCAGCCGGAATTATAGTTTCAATGTCATGTAATTTTGATTGGCAACAAAGGCATGCCATTGGAATAGTCCAAGGATCGAATGATGCTGCTGAATTTTTTAAACGGGAAAAAATATCCGGTGTTATTTTTAATAATTACGGCATCGGGGGCTATTTAATTTTTCATTTAAGCCCTCAACATAAATTGTTTGTAGATAACCGGGGACTGGCCGCTTTCCCTGAAGATTTTATTGAGAAAACGTATGTACAAATGCAGTGGAATGAAGATCGTTGGCACCAATTAGATCAGAAGTATCAATTTGATGTGATTTTTATATCTCCTGAGCAATCCGAATGGGGCCTGAGGTTCCTTACTAATCGTTTAGCGGACCATGATTGGGCGCTTGTATTCTTAAACAAGGAAACAAGGATTTTTTTAAAACGTAATGCGCACAATGCGCCATTAATTAGACGTAATGAAATACATGTGCCCGCCAAAGATGCGGAGGATTATTATAATCGCGGTATAATCAATGCCAAAGCGCACAATTTTACACAAGCCATGTCAGATTTTAACAAAGCCATTGCCATAGACCCCAACTACGCAATCGCCTATAATAACCGTGGTTTTATATACGCTAACCAGGGAGATTTGACCCATGCCATTTCTGATTTTAATAAAGCCATTGAAATAAAACCTGATTTTAGAGACGCTTATAATAACCGGGCTTTTGCCTATCAACAATTAAATGAATATGGTAAGGCTAAAAAATGAGTCCGCTATTATCCGTTAAAAATTTAACAGTCGCGGTGGGGGCTAAGGAGCTGGTCAATAACGTGTCCTTTGATGTGCCTCGAGGGCAGATCGTGGCCATAGCTGGGGCGTCGGGTAGTGGAAAAACCACGATAGGGTTATCTATTTTGCGGCTTTTGTCTCCCGTGCTAAGGATTACCCAAGGAAGCATCTTTTTCGAAGACACCGACCTTTTGCGGCTTAACGCCCGCGAAATGCAATCTTGCCGGGGCGCCCGCATAGGCATGGTTTTCCAGGAGCCTTTAAGCGCTTTTGATCCTTTGTTTACCGTTGGTCAGCAATGTGATGAAGTTTTAGCCAGCCACACGCAATTATCCAAACCGGACAGGTACAAAAAAGTTTTAGATACATTTATCGAGGCAGGATTACCTGACCCGAAACAGGCTTATAAAAGTTTTCCGCATCAATTAAGCGGCGGCATGCGCCAGCGCGCCATGGTGGCCCAAGCCATAGTTTGCGGGCCTTCTTTAATCATTGCTGATGAACCCACCAGCAGTTTGGATGTCACCTTGCAGGTCAAGATTATGGAATTATTTGCTCGTCTTCGAAAGAAAAATATATCCATCCTTCTTATTTCCCATGATTTGGAGATGATTGCGCACCTGGCGGATGAAACCATTGTCCTTCAGCGATCACTTGGGGTTTCTCAATGAGTGTATTACAAATTCAAAATGTTACCAAGTCCTTTGGCGATTTGCGTGCTGTTGACGGCGTCAGTATTTCTTTGGAACAGGGCGATCATTTGGCCATTATAGGAGAGTCAGGGTGCGGTAAGACCACACTCGCCAAAATGTTGATGGGGCTGATCTTGCCTGACACGGGATCCATTAAGGCAGAAAAACATAGCCTGCAGATGGTTTTTCAGGACCCTTATCAATCACTGGACCCTTTATGGAATGTTCGGGAGATTTTAAAAGAAGCGTTATGGCGTGAGCGTTCTTTATCAGTAACACAGATCCAACAAAAATTAGAGATAATGCTTGTGGCTGTGGGGCTTTCCCCCGAGGTTTTAGGGCGTTTCCCACATGAATTCAGCGGCGGGGAGCGTCAGCGCATCGCCATTGCCAGGGCACTTTTAGCCTCTCCCAAGGTGCTTGTTTTAGATGAGGCTGTTTCAGCGCTGGATACCCAAGTCCAAAAGCAGATCATAGACCTTTTAAGAAAATTAAAACAGGATTTTAATCTAACCTATATTTTTATTTCCCATAATTTACGTCTGGTGCGTCATTTTAGTGATAAAATAGTGGTTATGTATCAGGGGAAAATTGTTGAGGAGGGGAAGGTTACGACCGTCCTTCAATCCCCTTCGCACCCTTATACGCAGCAATTATTGCAAGCAGCGTTCTTTACGAATTTTAAGCAAGGCTAAAAGAAAGCCGGAGGGATAATTTTTAAAGACATATGGTTGTGAGCAAAGAATTATTGCCTGACACACAATAAGGAATTTTTTGCCAGATGTCTGCGAGGGATTATGGCGAGTATGTTCCAAATGAAGAGAATCTTTAGAACAGACGAGCCATAAACCGAAGCAGACGGCAAAAATATTCCGTGTGGAAGGCAATAATTCTTTGCTCATGACCCTGCGCTATTCTATCGACGGCTTTCTTCAGGGAAAGAATTTATGAGCGAACGGTTTTGGAAAAATCTTAGCACCACCCTGGGCTGGCTGTCCATCGGCGTGCTTTTTGCCCTGATCACTTTTACCTCCAGCCTTGAAATCAAGGACCTGGACTTATGGCTGCATTTGCGGATGGGCTGGTGGATTTCCCACCATTGGTTTGTCCCTGATTACGATGTCCTTTCCTGCACCATTTCCGGTAAACCTTGGGTCAATCATGAGTGGCTTTTCCAGGTCCTTGTTTACCAGGTGCAAAAAGCCTATGGATTCAACGGGCTTATCTCCATGCAGTCTTTGGTGGTGGCATTGACATTTTTGGTCTTGTTGTTTTTAGGCTATAGCCGCGAGCGCCAATGGCTGACGGTGTTTACCCTTTTAATGGTCTTGATGGTCTATCAAACCCGTTTTACCATCCGTCCGGATATTTTCAGCCTTTTATTTTTCGTCCTGTATATTTACATTCTTTCATTGCATATCAGCAAACGCTGGGCGGTCTGGGTGCTGGTAGTATTGCAGATATTATGGTCCAATATGCACGGCTTTTTCTTTTTCGGCCCAATGCTGGCGGGCCTCGGTGTTCTTTCAGAGTTCATCAAACGCCGCCTGCCGCTGCCCTATGAATGGAATACGGTTGGCCGTTTGACCGACGGGGAATATAGTTCGCTAAAGCGAATCCTGCCGCTTCTCTTGTTAGCTTGCTGTGTGAATCCACTGACATTCAAGGGGGCCTGGTATCCGGTGAGCGTCTTCTTTCGTTTAGCCGGAGACAATAAAATATTTTTCAATCATATTCTCGAGTTACAAAGGCCTATCACTGCGGGTACCGTTTTCACTGATCATTACAGCTATTATAAAGTCCTGATTATTATTTCCGCTTTAAGTTTTGTCTTTAACCGCCGAAAAATCGATATCAGCAGTCTTCTGGTGTGGGTCATTTTCTTGGGATTTTCTTTAGCGGCCATCCGTAACCTGATCTATTTCGCGGTAGCGGCATATATGGTTTTCATGGTCAATGTTATCTCCCTCTCCTGGGAGGCCATCGCGCCTTTACGTTTTTCATCCGATAAATTCAAACATTTTACAGGTATCGTTGGCAAGTTAGGGATCATGCTTTGGATGCTCAATTTTGGCTTGCAAATGTCGGGCGACGGTTATTTTGATTTTGATACATACCATCGCAAAAGTGAGTTTTTTGGTGTTTCCAAGCGCGTCTTTCCTTACAAAGCCGTTGATTTCCTTTTGCGGCAGCAAATAAAAGGCAATTTTTTTAATGATTTTAACTCCGGAGCGTATTTAGTCGGCAGGGCGAATCCCAATATTAAAGTATTTATCGACGGGCGAACAGAAGAGTACGGGGCCAGTTTTTTTGAGGCTTACCAGAAAATATGGCAGGAAGGCAACGCAAAAGTCTTTGCGGATTTCGAGCGCAAAGATAATATCACAGGGGCCTTCTTGAATAATGCCCATCAGCAAATCCCTAAGGATGTGCTTAAAATGTTCCATTCTTTTAAAAACTGGTCTATTGTTTATTTGGATGATGACGCTGTCATTTTTTTAAAACAGACGCCTTTAAATAAATCTTTCATTGACCGTTTGTCCGTGGATTTGTCCAGGTGGAGGCCTCGATCCATGGATCTTATAAAATTAGACACTAAACGTGTGGACCCGTTTCCTTTTACCAGCAGGGCCTATGTCCTGGAAGTATTGGGTGCTGATGAAGCGGCGCTTCTTGAGTCTAAAGAAGCTCTTCGTGTGGCCCCTGATGACGCGGCGGCCTTCACGATGCTGGGAAAGATTTATAATAAACGTAAGGATTATAAAAAAGCGTTTGAATACTACCGTTTAGGGTCTTTGTGTTCACAGGGCGACCTGCAAGCCCGTTTAGGGTTGGCCCAAGCTTATGAAAATTTAAAGTATTATAATGAGGCGATCAGCCAGTATCAGAGGGTCATAGATTTTTCACCCAAGAATGTTGAAGGATATTTCGGTTTGGCAATGGCCTTTGCCGAAGGGGGGCAGGATAAAAAGGCTTTGGATTTGTTGGCTGGCGCCAAAAAGCTGGGGCTGGAAGATAAGATTGATGTTCAAAGAATTCATGATATTATAAACAGCAAAAAAAAGAAGGCCGAATCTTTAATTAAGAAACCAAAAGGAAAGTGATTTGATCTGATGCGTGACGTTTTGACTTTTATTTTAGCCGGCGGTAAAGGCGAGCGCCTGGACCCTTTGACCCGCGACAGGGCAAAGCCGGCGGTGCCTTTCGGGGGCATATACCGCATTATTGATTTTGCGCTATCAAATTGTGTCAATTCCGGCCTGCGGCGTATATTTATTTTGACCCAGTATAAATCATTTTCCTTGCAGCGTCATATCCTGGAGGGATGGAACATTTATTCCAATCAATTGGGAGAATTCATCGATGTGGTCCCGGCCCAGCAGCGTATTTCCAGCGATTGGTACCGCGGCACCGCGGATGCCATTTATCAGAATTTGAACATGGTGGGTGATTATGAACCTAAATTGGTTTTGATCCTGGCAGGAGACCATGTTTATAAAATGGATTACCGACAATTGATGGAAGATCACATCAGTAAAGGCGCGGACATGACGGTGGCGTGTGTCACGATGCCCAAAAATGATTCCATTCATTTTGGGGTGGTGGAAGTCAATAAACAAAATATGGTTGTTGGTTTTCAGGAAAAGCCCGAAAAACCAAGGACCATTCCCGGCAGTCCGGATGAAATTTTTGGTTCCATGGGGATTTATTTATTCAACGCCGATATGCTTGAAAAAGAACTGGCCGTTGACGCAGCCAAGTTAGATTCCGGCCATGATTTTGGAAAAAATATCATCCCGCAGATGGTTGCCAAAAAACTCAAAGTGTTCGCCTACGATTTTGCAAAGGATAGCGATACGTCATCCTATTGGCGGGATATCGGGACCCGCGATTCGTATTATCAGGCGAATATGGACCTTTGCGGAGCCAAACCTAAATTTAATTTGTATGACAAATCCTGGCCTTTGCGCACACATCATCATCATTATCCGCCGTTGAGGGTATATACGACGGGTAAGACGCCGGGTACCATTATTGATTCATTGGTCGCCGGAGGTTGTGTTTTGGAAAGCGGCCAAATCGAACATTCGGTAGTTTCGAACAATGTTGTCATTAAAGACGGTGTGCTGATCAAGAATTCCGTGATTATGGACAGTGTAACGATCGGCAAGGGGGCCCAGATCCAGGGAGCGATCATTGATAAAGATGTGGATATCCCAGCGGGGACTAAAATCGGTTTTGATCCGGCCTTGGACCGCCAGCGTTTTGTGCTGACAACGTCCGGGATTGTCATTGTTGCCAAGAAAACATCATTATGATTATTCAGCCTAAAATACGCGGGTTTATTTGTACAACCGCGCACCCGGTAGGTTGCGCTGCTCATGTCGCCGAGCAAATCGCTTACGTGCAATCGCAAGGGCCCATAACCCACGGTCCCAAGAAAGTTTTAGTGATCGGTGGTTCAACCGGATATGGTTTGGCCTCCCGTATTACCGCGGCTTTTGCCTGTAGCGCCGCGACCATCGGCGTATTTTTTGAAAAATCCGCGGACACCAAACGCACGGCCACGGCCGGCTGGTATAATTCCGCGGCTTTTGAAGAGGCTGCCAAGAAGGCCGGCCTCTATGCCAAAAGTTTTAACGGGGACGCGTTTTCTGACGATATGCGCCGCCAGGTCTGTGAGGCTATCAAAAAAGATTTAACCAAGGTGGACTGTGTCATTTATTCCCTGGCGTCTCCCAGACGGGTAGATCCTAAAACCGGTGAAGTTTACAAGTCAGTTCTCAAGCCCAAGGGTAAGCCTTACACAAACAAAAGTATTGATTTTGAGAAAAATCAGGTGACTTCGGTCACACTTGAATCAGCCCAGGAAGAAGAGATCCGCCAGACCATCAAGGTCATGGGCGGTGAAGATTGGCAACTTTGGATTGAGGCGCTGATGAAGGAAAATCTTCTTGAACAAGGCGCGATAAGTGTTGCGTATTCTTACATAGGCCCTGAAGTGACAACCGCTGTTTATCGCAACGGCACCATAGGTGCTGCCAAGGACGATTTAGAGGCCACGGCCCATCGCCTGGATGAACGCATGAAGATAATCGGCGGCCGGGCCCTGGTGTCTGTTAATAAAGCCCTGGTTACGCAAAGCTCTTCGGCCATTCCTTTTATCCCGCTTTATTTTGTTTTGCTCATGAAGGTGATGAAAGCTAAAGGTGTGCATGAAGATTGCATCCATCAAATTTACCGGCTTTTCGCCCAGCGTTTGTATAATAATCGACCTTTAAGCCAGATCCCGACAGACGCTCAGGGCCGCGTGCGGGTTGATGATCAGGAGATGCGCGAAGATGTCCAGCAAGAGGTCGGCAAACTTTGGGCAATGGTTGCCAATGAGAATCTATTGCAGATCGGCGATGTCAAAGGGTATAACAGCGATTTTCTTAAACTTTTCGGTTTTGGTTTAAAAGGTGTCGATTACAGCGCCGATGTCCCCGCCGAAGTGCCTATTGCAGGCCTTTCCTAAGATCAACTGGGGCAATAATTGGTATGGGCAGCATAGGTACATGTTGGATTGCAGCCAGCTCCACCATAACTTGTACAGCTTGTTCCGCCTCGTAAGACAATTGGACTGTTTTTTAAGACAAAAGTAAAAGTTGCGGCAGAATTGTTAGTTGCCGTGCAGGAGAATGAAGATCCGTTATTACCGTCAGTGCCAGAGTTAGGATCAGAGCATGAATAAGAGAAGTTGTTGTCAGTGATATTCAAATTCAGATTAGCAGCTAGATTAAGATGAACGAGAGTATCTGCGCAAGTGGTGTTTTGAATTGAGGTGGAACAATAATAGGGAAGAGTCCCGGTCCCGACAATATTAGTATTGCTGAGATAAAAATTTTTCTCCGCGTTATAAATGGTTATCAAATTATTTTGGGCAGTTTGGGCAGCTCCCTGTTGGATGAAAACATTATAACTGGGGACAGCTACAGCGGCTAAAAGTCCAATAATTATCAGGACGATAGTGATTTCTATTAAAGTAAAACCTTTTCTTTTGGGCATATATCCTCCTACTTAAGATATAACACGATAGTTAAAAAAAATCAATTTTATATAAAGGAAAATAGTATGGTCGAAAAATTCTTTACACCCAAAGAAGCTAATCAAATCCTGCCTGACGTTAAAAAAATAGTCGAGGAGATATTATCCAGGGCCCATGAGGTGCCCGTCCCTGAGGAGCGTATCAAGGCCTTGATGGCACGGCTTGAGGACATGGGGTGTTATTATAAAGACTTGAATTTTGAAATTGGTTTGGTCGATTTTCCAGCCATTATTCACGGCCAGCAAGCCCTGTTGTGTTGGCGTTCGGATGAACCCAAGGTAGCGTGGTTTCATGGGTATGAAGACGGCTATGCCGGCCGCCGACGGGTGACACAGGAGCTGGTTTTTTCATGAAGCGCTGCGGCTGGTGCACCACGGACCCCATTTATATCGAATATCATGACAAGGAATGGGGCAGGCCTGTTCATGATGACCGTTTATTGTTTGAATTTTTGGTTCTGGAAGGGGCCCAGGCGGGTTTAAGCTGGCTCACTGTATTAAAAAAAAGAGAAAATTACAGACAAGCTTTCGATCATTTTGACGCGGCCAAAATCGCCCGCTATGATAATAAAAAAATTAAACAGTTGTTAAAGAATAAAGGCATTATCCGTAATCGTCTTAAAATCGCTTCTAGTGTGGCCAATGCTAAAGCCTTTTTAGCCGTTAAGAAAGAATTCGGTACATTTAATAAATATATATGGCAATTTGTCGACGGTAAAGCTCAGAAAAACCATTTCCTGCATTTTAAATATTTACCCGCTAAAACACCGCAGTCGGAGGCGATGAGCCGGGATTTAAAAAAAAGGGGATTTAATTTCGTGGGACCTACTATTTGCTATGCCTTTATGCAGGCGGTTGGCATGGTCAACGACCATACCACCGATTGCTTTTGCTACCGTTTATGACTCAAGACCATTTACCCCCGGATTTCGAACTTAGGCTAAAAGAAATTCTACCTCAAAGGCCGGAATCTATTTTTGAGCCCAGGCAATACCAGTCTTTTCGCATCAATACGCTTAAAATCAGTGTTGAAGACGCCCTGTCCTTATTGTCGGATCGAAAAATTAATTTTCAAAAAGTCGACTTTTGTCCGTATGCCATTATCGTTGAGAAATCAGCAGCCCAAGATCTTTTAAAGTCGGATCTTGTCAATGACGGGCTTTTATATGCCCAAGGCTTGGAGAGCATTTTGCCGGTGATGGCCTTAGACCCACGTCCGGGAGAGCGGATATTGGATCTTTGCGCGGCCCCGGGCAGTAAAACTTCCCAGATAGCCATGCATATGCAGAATAAAGGGTTCTTGAAGGCCAATGAGCCTATATCCAAAAGGGTTTACAGGCTAAGAGCAGTGCTGCAGTTAACCGGCGCCCAAGCTCAGGTTTCTTCAATAGACGGCCGGCGCCTGAAGGAACACGAAGGGGGGTTTGATCGCATTTTAGTTGATGCCCCATGCAGTTGTGAGGGGCGTTTCATTATTAATGAACCCAAAAGTTTTGCTTACTGGAGTGTGCGCAAAATTAAAGAGATGTCCCACAAGCAAAAAGGGCTTTTACTTAATGCCAGCAGGCTTTTAAGCCCAAGCGGAATTTTAGTTTACGCCACCTGCACCTTTGCTCCGGAAGAAAATGAAGAGGTGGTGGATTGGTTTTTGCGCAAGACCAATGGCCGTTTTGACCTTACACCCATGAACCTGGATGGGGTCAAAACCTATCCTTGTTTGACTAAATGGCAGAAGCGCACGTATGATATCCGTATTGGGGACGCGGCGCGAATTTTGCCCGATGAGAGGATGGAAGGTTTTTTTATTGCTAAATTCACGAATTCTTATTATAAATGACATGAGGCTATGGGTTATGGAGCGAAGCGACATAACCCATTAGCCGAATGTCACCCCGGAATGTTTTAATCCGAGGTCTTTTAAAGATTCCGGCTTTCGCCGGAATGACACTCGGAAGAAGCGAAGGATCTCTACAAGAACATCTATTTATATGTATTTAATACTTTCCTTTATACTTTATCTCTTTTTGGCTTGGGGGCCTGCGGCCGAGGCCCAGAATAAGCCGGATGAGATCACGCTCGAAGCCAATATCGTGCAGATCATCCTTAACGATGAGCATCGCGGCGGAGTTGACTGGGGGGCCATTGTTTCCGATTTTCATACGGCCCCTTTGAAAAAAGCTGATGACCCTGATTGGAATGATAAAAAATACCGGTTAAGTTTCGGTACGGTTTCCCAGGATGATTATGCGGTCCTTATTGACGCGCTGGATACGGTAGGGCGTATGAGCCAGTTTCCTCAAACGCCCATTAAAGCAGGTTCGGGTACGCCTGCCAGCATTAATTTTGAAAAACAGAATATTCATGTGGACCTTTTACTCTCGCGGTTAAAATCAGGAGATCTTTCTTTACGCATTGATCCTCATTTTGCCAATGAAATATTTTCAGAGACCAAGATGCTGATTACCGATAATACGACGATTGTCATCGGGGGATTTATAAAGGAAGAAGACATCACCCGGACGCGAAAGTTCCCTTTGCTGGGAAACATCCCGATTGTCGGCCTGGTTTTCCGCAGCCGAGGCCACCTGATGCAAAAAACAGAAACAGTCATATTCCTGACGGTGAGGACCAACGCCGTTGATGCCCCTGAAGAAGATTCAACATGATATTAAGAATCCTGGTTTATTTTTTAATGATTTTGGCCCTGCATGGCTGCGGGGGCAGGCCTGCTGTTCTTCCCACCCCGCCGGTAGGAATACCGCTGCAGGATGTTTGCGGCCGTTATCATGTCAACTGGCAGTGGGACGGCGTCACCCAGGTCGTCATGATGGAGTATAGAGGCAATATATCCAGGGCTCTGGTAGGAAGCTCGACGGTGCTTATTGGGCAGCGCCCCATCATATTAAGCTCTCCCCTGCGCCGTGAGCACAGTACGATTTATGTGCCGGAAGATTTTGAGGCCAAGGTTTTAGCCCCCTTTGGGGTGCCTATCAAGGGCTTAAGCCCGGTGGAGAGTTCCTCACGCGTGCATGTCATTGTCATTGATGCCGGGCATGGCGGCAAGGACCGAGGGACCATGGATCCATCGAAAGAAATGGATGAAAAAGTGATTGTCCTGGATATTGCCAAACGTCTCAGGGTACTTTTAGAGGGCGCCGGGATTAAGGTCGTCATGACCAGAAGTACGGATGATTTTATATCGTTGCCTGAGCGTACCGTCATTGCCGCCCGGGAGCGGGCAGACCTGTTTGTCAGCGTGCATGTCAATTCCAATCGTGACCATGCGGTGAACGGATTGTTGGTTTATTATCTTGAGGCCCTTGGCAAAAGGGACACGAGTGAAGCGCAGAGAATAGAAAATGAGCATATCTTGCTTAAAGGCCTTAGTGCCATTGATTCATCCACCTTGCAAGCTATCGTTACAGACATGATGGATACGCTAAAGTCCTCGCGATCGCAGAAGCTGGCGAAATTGATTATTAGAGAAGCCCATGAAACGCCCGGAGTCAAGGTACGCGGCGACGGCATTCGTAACTGTCATTTTTTTGTGGTGCGCAATACATTAATACCGGCCGTACTTGTCGAAACAGGGTTCTTGACTAATCGCCAGGACCACAATAAATTAATTTCGCCGCTTTACCGTCAGACAATGGCGGAGATCATTGCCCGCGGCGTTCTGGATTATGCCAATGAATAACCATTCTAAAGAGGCCATTGGTGTATTTGATTCAGGTTTAGGAGGATTGACTGTTGTCAAAGAACTCATCCATCATCTTCCCAACGAAAGGATCATTTATTTCGGGGACACGGCACGGGTACCTTATGGCACCAAATCAGCCAAAACGATCATCCGTTATTCACGCGAAATTGTACGGGTTTTGCTTAAACATAAAGTGAAAATGGTGGTGGTAGCCTGTAATACAGCTTCATCTTTGGCGCTGGACGTTTTAAAAAAAGAATTCGATTTACCGGTCCTTGGCGTGATTGAACCTGGTGTTAGAAAAGCATTGGAGGTCACCCGCAATAAAAAAATAGGTATTATCGCCACATCTTCGACGGTAAAAAGCGGCAAATATGCCAAGAAAATCTTACAATTAAACAAGAATATCGTAGTCAGGGCCCAAGCCTGCCCTTTATTTGTGCCTTTAGTCGAGGAGGGTTGGTTTGACCACGCTGTAACTTATCAAGTGGCCCAACAATATTTGAAGGACATGAAAAAGAACAAAATTGACACCCTTATCCTGGGATGCACGCACTATCCATTGCTCAAAGGCGTTTTGCATAATGTCATGGGGGCCAATGTGCAATTGGTGGACTCAGCCAGGGAAGTGGCTTTGCAGGTGAAGGGGCTTTTGACTAAAACCAGGCTCTTGCGTACCCGCTTGGGTCCTTGCCGGCATGTATTTATCGTCAGTGATGAACCAAGACAATTTCAGCGTCTGGCCATACGGTTTTTAGGCGGGGGTGTTAAAAATGTCAGGAGGCACATTTATGTTTGAAGTATCGGTGCTGGACCATATTGCTTCTGCCCATCAATTGCACGGCTACGATGGGCCCTGTAAAGATATGCACGGCCATACGTGGAAGGTGGAGATGGTCGTTTGCGGAAACACTTTAGACGGGGTGGGGCTTTTGACGGATTTCAAAATCCTTAAAGCCTTGCTCAAGCAAGTTTTAATGCCTTTAGACCATGTGGTCCTCAATGATTTGCCTGCCTTTAAGAATCTCAATCCTTCGACGGAGAATTTAGCCCGCCATATTTACCGCGCCCTGAGTGCCCAATGCTCACCTTTGAGTTTAAAGCAAGTGCAGGTATGGGAATCTGATACGGCGAGTGTCATTTATTATGAATAAAAAGGCAGTAATTTTATTATCTGGAGGATTGGATTCCTCTACCACCCTTTACTATGCGATTGCTCAAGGCTATATTTGTCATTGCTTAATTTTTGATTATGGTCAGAAGCACAAAAAAGAGATTATCCAGGCCAGGGGTGTGGCACGCAAGGCTGGCTGCAAAAGTGTTTGTGTTAAAATCAGCTTACCTTGGAAAGGCTCGGCTCTTTTAGATAATAAAATTTCTGTACCTCGAGGCAGGGCATTGGATGCGCAGGGCATTCCGGTCACCTATGTGCCTGGGCGTAACATCATTTTTTTGAGTTTTGCGGCCTCTTATGCCGAGGCCATCGGGGCCAAGACAATTTTTATCGGAGCGAACGCCGTGGATTATTCCGGCTATCCTGACTGCCGACCGGAATTTATCCGTTCTTATCAGGCCATGCTGGCCCGCGGACTTAAGACATCAGTAGAGGGTAAAAGTATAAAAGTTGTAACTCCCTTAATTCATTTAAGCAAAGCACGGATCGTCAAATTAGCAGTTAAGCTCAAGGTGCCGCTGCATTTGACCTGGTCGTGTTATAACGGGGGATCCAAGCCATGCGGGGTATGCGACAGCTGCCGCCTGCGCGCCCAAGGCTTCGCACAGGCAAATGTCCATGATGATGCGTTTTAGCAGGCCATTTGTCTTCAATTTGAATTTTTTATCGCTCACGGTCGATTTTTTAACGCCGACGATCCTCGGCCACTCGGTGCCTCAGAAACTCGTCCTGAAGTTCTCTGGAACTTCAGGACTCGAACATCTTCGGCATTTCTCGCCCTACGGCTCGAAATGCCCTCGTGTCCTCGGCCTGCGTCGGCTAAAACCGACAGTTCGCTCTAAAAAACAAATTGAAGACAAATAGCATGTAATATATGAATCATTGAAAAGAGTTTTTGGAAACAATTTTTGAAAACCACTGTTGTCCCGTCAATCTACGTCACCGATTCAGAAATACAGGCCGAAGGCCGTTGTATTTCTGAAAGATTAGGAAAGATTGACGGAAAAAGACAACCCGTGGTTGAAAAAATTCGTTTCCAAAAACGATAGCATGAATGAAAGATGTTTATGAAAGCTAAGATCCTAGAGATATTCCGTTCCATACAAGGCGAGGGCAAATACGCGGGTGTTCCGCAGGTGTTCGTGCGGTTTTTTGAGTGCAATATGCACTGTGTCTGGTGCGATACGCCGGCTTCCATAGGGGATGGCAAACGCGAGTATAAAGAGTTTGGCCTTGAGGACACCTTGTCCCAGGTCAATGCTTTGTATGACCATGCGCACTCTGTTACTATCACCGGCGGAGAGCCTTTGCTGCAGAATGATTTTCTTAAAGGTTTTTGCCATGCCCTGCACGTGCAAGGCAAGACAATCTATTTAGACACCAATGGCACCTTGCCGCAAGCCCTTGCAGAAATAATCAAGGACATTGATATCATCGCGATGGATATTAAATTGCCTTCATCCACCCAGCAAAAGGCGTTTTGGGGGGAGCATAAAGAATTTTTAAAAATCGCGCAACACAAAGAAGTTTTTGTAAAAGCGGTTATTTCTTTGAATACTAAGGCCAAAGAGGTCCTTAAGGCCGCCAAATTAGTTGCTGCCATCAATCCTGAAATTTTATTTATCCTGCAGCCAAATTATCTGGACATGAAAAAGGGGATCATCGAGCAATGCGTGGGCCATCAAAAATTATGTGCAAAAATCCTTAAAGACGTTAGAATACTCCCCCAAGTGCATAAGTTTATGAAGTTACGTTAGTCATGAATGGTTAAATGGTATTGCTCCCGAAACGGGATATTTTGGCCGTCCGCTACGGTTTACAGCTCGGCTGCTATCGCGATAAGGCATTCGCGGCAACCTCGTTGTAAAACCTTGCGGACATTTGGCCAAAAATCCCTGATTGTTTCGTCCGCAACACCATTTAACCATTCATAATAAATAACAAGTAAAATGAAAAATATTAGCTCTTACGAAGGTCGGCAGAAAGAAATCCGCGCGCTTAAGATGCCGGATATAGAGGTGTGGGAAAATCAATATTCCGACCGTGATTACGTCGTGGATTTGACCATCCCTGAATTTACCTGTATTTGCCCCAAGACAGCTTTGCCGGATTTTGCCACGATTAAGGTCAGCTATAAGCCGGCCAAGCTTTGCCTGGAATTAAAATCTTTAAAATTACATCTGGTAGAATACCGTAATGTAGGTATTTTTCACGAGCATTTGGTCAATAAACTAATCGATGATTTGGTCCGTGCCTGCCGTCCACGCTGGATGCGCGTTGAAGTGATCATGAACCCGCGCGGCGGCATCGGAACAACGGTCACAGCCGAGTATATTACAAGGAAATCAAAATGAAACGACCCGATGGGCGTAAACCCAATCAACTGCGTAAAATTAAAGTCACTAAAAATTACATGAAAAATGCCGAAGGCTCCTGCCTGATTGAATTCGGAGGGACCAAGGTCATTTGCACCGCTTCCGTTGAAGAGGGAGTGCCTCCCTTCCTTAAGGGTTCAGGCAAAGGATGGGTGACCGCGGAATACGGCATGTTACCGCGCTCCTGCACTTCTCGCATCCGGCGTGAGAAGGCCTCCGGACGCACCGAGGAAATCCAGCGGCTGGTGGGCCGCAGCTTGCGTTCAGTCGTTGATATGGATAAATTAGGCGAGCGTACCATCCGAATTGATTGCGATGTCATTCAAGGCGACGGCGGGACACGCACGGCTTCTATCACCGGTGGATTCATTGCTTTGGCGGATGCAATACTTTGGATGCACAAGAAGAAAATGATCGATACGGTGCCTGTTAAAGACTTCGTCGCGGCTATCAGCGTTGGAGTTTATCAGGGAATTAATGTTTTGGATTTAAATTATATCGAGGATTCAAAAGCAGACGTGGATATGAATATTGTCATGGTAGGCCGCGGTGCATTTGTCGAGGTGCAGGGTACCGGTGAAGGGGGCACTTTTTCCGAAGGCCAAATGAAGGCTTTGCTTGCTTTGGCGGCTCGTGGCATAAAAGAACTTTTGAGCATTCAAAAAAAGAATCTTCCTGCGTTAAAGGTCAAACTGTGAAGGAACTGATAGTCGCATCCCGCAATAAAGGCAAGGTCAAGGAAATCAAAGAATTATTGGCGAATCTCCCTTTCAAAGTAAGCTCTCTTTTAGATTATCCCCATATTCCTGAAATTATTGAAGATGGCAAAACATACCGTGCCAATGCATTAAAAAAAGCCCGTGAAGTGGCACAAGCGACGGGAAAAATGGCTATGTCTGATGATTCGGGGATTGAGGTCAAGGCCTTGGGAAATGCCCCGGGCATTTATTCCTCCCGTTTTGCCGGTGAAGGGGCCAGTGAAAAGGCCAGGAATAGAAAATTATTTAAGATGTTAAAAGGCGTGCCCATGCATAAGCGCCAGGCGCGTTACCGCTGCGTGATAGCTTTTGTCAATAGCAAGGGCCAAGAGCTGGGGGTCGTACAGGGCACTTGCAGCGGCTACGTCACCACCAGGGACATGGGAAGCAATGGCTTTGGCTTTGATCCGCTCTTTTTGCTTAAACGCTACAATAAAACTTTTGGCCAACTACCACCTGAGCTCAAGGCCAAAATCTCCCACCGCGCCAGGGCCCTCAAAAAATTCCGCCGGCTTTTAAGTCAGGTTATTGCAACAAATTCTTAAGCAGGGTATTGATGACCGGGGGCATGGATATTTTCTTTTTAATTTTGGGATTGGAAATTTTATCATAAATATGGATGTTTAGGGTGTTAAGCACATCACGGGCTATGGCAGGGACAATCCCTGAGCTTAAGTCAACCACCACATTTAAATCGCACATTTGGTCAAAATCAACCCAACCTTTGCCTAAAAGCACAATGGTGGGGCCTTTGAGCCTTAAATTATCGGTATTGATTTTTTGATTATTGATCGTAAAATTACCTTCCACATCGGTGATTTCCACCTGGCCCAAGCGCAGGGCATCATTGAGAACACTCGACAAACCTTTAAATAACTGGAATTCCGCTAAAAACCCGTCCCTGATAGCCAGGGAACCGGTGGCATGTAAATTATTTTTAAAATCAGCCATGGTGCCATGAGCAATGGTTGTGAGAAAGAATTTTCCATTGATCTCTTCCATTTTAAGGGGAGAGTCCATTTTCAATTTATGCAAATCAGTACTATCAATATTTAAAGCCAGATCATAGGGTATGCTTTTGGCCGTCCAATCCAAAGAGCCCACCGCGTGCATTGTTCCGTCATACAAATTCCCGTCAAAGGTCAAATTTTTGACCTTGCCTTCAGCCTGAGCAATATTGATTTTCATGTTAGTGAGATTATAACCCATGAGGCTTACAGTCGGACTGGTTACCGTGGCATTTAGGCGATAGTTTTTCCAATCCAAGAACGTGCCTTTAACGCCGGCTGTCATACTGACCATTCCGCTAGGATTCAAAGGTTGTAGACTTTTCTTTTGTTGGGCAGGCAGCACCTTTATAAGATCTTCCAAGAGCAAAGACACGTTGCTGTTGATATTAAATATAGGCCCTTGACCACCTGTGCGTAGAGTGATGCTTCCCTTGCTGTCAAATGCCGCGTTCAAATATTTACCGTTGATAGCATTGATGAAGACGAGATAGTTATGTTTGACAATATCCGCTTTAAGCTGGATGTCCGGGCCGTCCAGGTTGAAGAGAATTTTAGGATTTTTAAAATTTTCCATACTGCCGGCCAAGTTGTATATTTGGCCCTGATAGGTGACGGTAGTGTCGCGCCATTTCAGGGAATCAGGAGTGGCTTCAAGATTGCAGGTTAGAATGCCGGATATATTTTTAATTTTTTGGTTAAATTTACGGCTGTCAGCACTCAAATTTTTAACAGTGGCTACTGCCAGGGTTTTCGCGGCCATCGGAAACGCCAATCCTTCAATCGGATATGCCAATCCTTCAAGTTGGACCTTGAGGGAACTAGTGCCATCAAAGCTCAGGCCGTATTGATCAACCATTTGAGGGACAAGGTCCTTAATTTTTGATAAATTTAATTCATCGGCCTCAGCGGTGATATTCAGGACAGGTTTTTTAAAATTTATCACCGTGCCGTTAACATGGACATTGCTATCAAGTATATTGGCCCTTAGCGCGTTGATAGTGGCTTCATCGGTTTGGAAATCAGCGTCTAATTCGACATTATCAATTGACTGGATGGGGGCAAATCCCCGGACATGGCCGTCGGAAAGGGTAACGGAGCCTTTATAGGTCATCAGTTGGGGGGTCTTCAGGGGTATTTGCAGGGCGGTCAACTCCAGCTGCGGGTCAGCTTCAATGGTTTTATGATTATCCAAAACAAGTTTACCCTCTGAGGAGTTGAGCATTGCAGATATTTTTATAATGTCATCATTGAAATTGAAGAATAATTTGTCTGTTTTTATCGAAGCGGCAGAAGCCAATATATTCTTCCCAAAGGCCATCGTAACGTCGTTGAGGGATAATTTCGTATTTAAGGTGTAATTTTTTTGGTCCAGTATGTTCAATCGGGTATTTTCAAGAAGGACATGCCGGCTGTTTATATTTTTATCATCCATGCTTGTTGAAAAATGATCAGCCAGAACTTCGCCTTCCAGCGTAATGTTATTTTCATCTTTCATGCGCATAGTCACGGCTTTTAAGGTAATGTCGCCTTGAAGTTTTTGATTAGGCCATTGGACAAAAAGACCTTGGGTTTTAATGTTACCGACAGATTGAATATTGTCTTTGTCTTTTTTTATTCTAATATTGTCCAGGCTTACATCATCTACATTGGCCTTACAGCCTTTTAAACTTACAAAAGTATCCTGTGCGTGAAGGGAACCGATGAAGGTTTTCAGTGTCTTTGCAAATTCAAAATCACTCACCCTGACCTGGACGCTGCCACCAGCGGAAAGTCCGGGGACCTTGGTTTGTATATGGCTAAAGTCCATCTGGCCATGGGCTGTTATGTCACCATTTTGGTATTGCGCGTCTAAACCGCGGATTTCAATATCGCCTTTGAAGGTTTTTTCTTGGCTCGTGATATCCAAATTTCTCATGACTATATCACCCTGTGCTGATGCGCTGTCTTTTGCGTAGTTGATATTCAAATTGATTTCTTCAATGGCTCCGCTGTCTAAATGGACATCAGGGATATTGACTAAGGATAAATACGAGGCCGTATCGATATTTTTAAGATGGATTTGGGCCTGGGCGTTTTGGGTGATGGGTTGATAATAAACAGTTGCCCCCACAAATCCCTTTTTTCCCGGAATGTCCGCGGTGAAATCATAACTGTACCCTTTATAAGAGAGGGAAAGTTTCAAATTGATATTATCGAAGAATTCGCTCCATCGATGCGGGTTGGACAGATCATCCACCAACAATTTTCCGTCACTGATGGTAATGCCTCCCCAGGCGGTCTCAAAAGCGGGAGGTTGCTGGGTTTTTACAGGATTTATCGAGAGGTTTGATGCCCGTGAGGGAGTATATATATCGCTAAAATTCCAAATGCCGTTGGCAGAACGTATTAAATGCACGGAGGGAGCACGAACATTGATAAAGGGAAAGGTAATCCTATAGTGCTTGAATCCGGGAAAGAAGATAATTCCAAAGGACACCTGGTCTGCCTGCGCGAATACGAGGTCAGTAGAATCCTTTTCGTAGAGTTTAATTTTATCAATAATAAACCCCCTGACCCAATTAAAATGAATACTGCTTATTTCTACTTTCCGTTTGAGTGCTTCTTCGATGCGCTCAATGGCGATTTTCTTGATCAATCGGGGGAATAAAATGCGGTTCAGGTAAGAAGTAATTGCTGTAAGGAAAAATAATACAGCGCAGGCAATAATAAGGGTTTTTTTATACTTCATAGACTTTTTATTATACACCACATAAACTTGATTTCAATGAGGCTGACCTGAACTTAAGCGCGGCATTAGTTTGACATAGAAACTCCAGGGTGTTAACATTCTAATATATGATCGAACTGCGGCCCATTCCCATCATCTTAATATCATTCTTTTGTTTCCTGGTGGGGCTTTTTTTATTTTCTGTGACGGCCAATGCTATTTTCAGCAATAGCGGGATTTCTGATTTCTTCTCGTGGCTGCCTGTAGTAGCAGCTATCGTTCTCGCGTTTGTCCTGGTTTCTGTAGGTATAGGCATCCTTTACTATAATCAATTGTGCTGGAAAATTTTGTTTTTCTTATTAATAATTTATATCGCCAATTTTGTTTCATTTGTATTGGTCCTTGTGACATTTTTATGCCTGGACACGACCCTTTTTTATAAATTTTATCAAGACATTCATATCGCTTCTGTAACGTGGTTCTCCTTTTGTTCCATTTTCCTGTTTGGAGTCATTGCCTTATATTATCTTACCCGTGATGAAATCGTAATGTTTTTTGGCGAGATGGGTGGATTGATAGAGCCTTTTTGATTTTAATGAGGAAGAGCATCTAAGAAGGAAAGCTTCATTTTGAAGTCTTTTCATCCATTTTCAATAGTTCTTATTTTTTGTTTAGGGACCCTTGTCTATTCCAATACTTTTTTTTCTTCGTTTCATTTTGATGACCATCGTTTTATAATCAATAATTTTGCAATAAGGAATATCCAGGACCTGCAAGACATTTGGAGATTTTATCCTTGCCGTTTTGTCGCTTTTTTATCTTTGGCTTTAAATTATCATTTCAACGGGCTGAATGTATTTGCTTACCACCTTTTTAACCTGGCGGTACATTTAGTTTCAGCTATTTCGGTCTGGTGGCTTACACTTTTAACATTGTCTACTCCCGCCATGAAAGAGGATAAAATTACCCGGCATGCCGGTTTCATTGCTTTGTTTGCAGGCCTGGTATTTGTAAGCCACCCTCTCCAAACTGAAGCGGTAACCTATATATGGCAGAGGACCGCTACTATGGCGGCAATGTTTTATTTGGTATCCTTATGCCTTTATGTCAAATCAAGGTTGCCTTGTCAGCCCCCCGGGTTGACAAGGTTTTATTATTTATGCTCATTGCTCACAGCTATTGTAGCTATGTTCACTAAAGAAACAGCAATAACCCTGCCATTGATAATTTTGCTTTATGAATTTATGTTTATAGGAGGCAAGGGAAATCTGAATTGGAAGCCGGTTATCCCTTTCTTGTTTACCATTTTTATTATTCCATGGACACTGTTATTGGCCCATTCAGAAAAGGTCCCATATGTTCAAGGTTCTGTAGAGGAACATGGAGGAATCTCTCGAATGCAGTATATTCTGACTCAACTCAGGGTGACGGTCACTTATATAAGATTGGTTTTTCTGCCTTTTAACCAAAATTTGGATTATGATTATCCTGTTTTTAAGAAAATTTTTGAAATACCGGTGTTCATCAGCTTTTTAATTTTAATGGCTATTCTTTTTTGGGCGAAACAAATGTTCTCAAAGTACAGGTTGATCTCTTTTTCCATTTTCTGGTTTTTCTTGACCCTCTTGCCTGAGTCGGCCCCTTTTCCACTAAAAGATGTTATTTTTGAACACAGGCTTTATTTGCCATTGGTGGGGTCAAGCATATTTCTTGTCAGCAGCGCGTACTATCTTTGGAGGGATAATGCCGTTCAAAAGCTGATGGTAGCGCTAACGCTGATAGTTGCCTGTTATTCAGTAATGACGTATCAAAGGAATAAAGTCTGGAAAGATGAACTTACTTTGTGGGATGACACTGTTCAAAAATCTCCTCATAAAGCAAGGCCGTACCATAACCGCGGTACTGCCTACGAGAGACAAGGCAACTTAACTCAAGCCATTTTTGACTTCAGCAAAGTCATCGAAATAAACCCCAATTATGCACAGGTTTATAAAGACAGGGCCGTCCTTTATTACAAGCTAAGAGTATATGATAAAGCTTGGGGAGACGTACATAAAGCAGAAGGTTTAGGACAAGTTGTTGACCCTCAATTCATCAACGCACTTAATGTAGTGTCTGGCAGGGAGCGATAATTGAACCGCAATACACGCCTTATTTTTGATTTCAATGATTAGGCATGTTATACTAAACCGTTTTCAAGTCTATTTCACGGGGAGTAGCGCAGTTGGCTTCAACAAAAGGTAATTCTTCTCAATTTAAACCTGACACCACATTAACTCATCCCAAATATCGAACTGATTTAGATGGACTACGTGGTATTGCTATTTTAACAGTTGTAGGATATCACGTTTTCAAAGATCGGATACAAGGTGGTTTTATTGGCGTCGATATCTTTTTTGTCCTTTCCGGCTACTTAATCTCAACAATTATTTTCAGTAATTTAGACCGCGATACTTTTAGCTTTAAAGAGTTTTATTCACGCCGAATTAGAAGAATATTTCCCGCCTTATTACTTGTTCTCATAGTTTGTTATTTATTTGGATGGTTTGTTTTATGGGCACACGAATTCAAACAGTTATGTAAACACATAGCGGGAGGGGCGGGATTCATATCTAACTTTTTGTTATGGCAAGAGTCTGGGTACTTTGACAATGCCTCAGATACAAAGCCATTGCTTCACTTGTGGAGTTTAGGCATTGAAGAACAGTTTTATATAGTTTTTCCATTATTGATTTGGTTTGCTTACAAGATCCGTTTTAATTTACCCGCATTGATGTTTATTTTAGTTTCTATATCTTTTGGTGTGAATATTGCGCAAATCCATTCGAACCCCATTGGCACCTTCTATTCTCCTGTCCCACGTTTTTGGGAATTGATCATTGGTAGTCTGCTTGCTTATTTTGATCTTTACAAAAAATATATGTTGGCTAAAGTCAAATGGTCCATATTGCCTGACATCAAATCTGTAATTGGATTTTTATTTATTTCTTTGGCTCTGGGTAAAGTTACTAATGAGAGCCCATATCCAGGTTGGTGGGCCTTGTTACCGACTTTAGGAGCAGTCTTATTTATCTCTGCTGGCCCACAAGCGTTTTTAAATCGAATCGTGTTATCCAACAAACTATTGGTATGGTTTGGTTTGATCAGTTATCCACTCTATTTGTGGCATTTCTCTTTATTGTCTTTTACACGTATAGTTGCAGGTATACCTTCACGTCATACAAGAATTGCTTTAGTAATTATCAGCATTGCCTTCTCCTGGATTACCTATAAGCTCATTGAAAAGCCAATTCGTTTTGGTACAAACAACAAAATCAAGGTCACATGGCTCTGTTTACTTATGATTGTTGTAGGACTTACTGGATTTATCACTTATAAGAGCGATGGATTCCCATTTAGACGAAATACTCCCCTTGATTTATTAAATCAACAACAACTAACTTGGTATGAACCAACACAAGAATGTATTTCTTTAATTGGTTTAGAACCTGAAATTAAAGCAAAAGCCCAAGTTTTTTGTTCATTTAGTGGTACAAAAGAAAATTTTAAAGTGGCCATACTTGGCGATAGTACAGCCAATGCGTTAATGCCTGGACTTGAAAAGATTTATAAAGAAAAAAATGAGGGTATAATTAATATAGGAAATGCAACATGTGCGCCTTTTAGGGGATTAAATGGAAATTCTGAGTATAACAATAAATGTGATGAGGTAAACCGGAAAGCCTATGACTATGTTTTAAAGGACCCTACAATAAAAACAGTCATGCTTGGATTCGCTAATTGGGACATTCAAAAAGTGAGCATGAGAAAATTAAAAGCAAATGCTAATTTCGACGATCAACTTTCTGTTTTTTCTTTGCTTGTCCAAGAAGATATCTCTGCTTTGAAAAAGTCAGGTAAAAATGTGGTGGTTACTTTTGATTCCCTGGAAATGTTAAAAGACCCAAAGGATTGTTTGAATCGATTTTTCAAAATGAATAACGTTAGCTGTAATCAATCAGCATCAAAATTATTTGATAGGCAACCGTTGATTCGAAATTTGGAAGATTTATTTAGAAATAAAGATGCCTGTGTTTTTCATCAATCCGAAGGGGTCAGGTCTGGTGATTTTTTTAAAATACTGGACAGTGATGGAGTTTTATTATTTAGAGATGACAAACACCTGAGTTATCACGGCTCAGATAAAGTAGCTCATGCTTTAATAAATTCGGAATGTTCAAAGTATTTTAAGTAATTTTCTTCTTGCGCTTAGAAAAACCTAACAGCCTATTTTTTCAGCATTGATAATTTCATTATTAGTGTTTTGTGTCGAGTATGGACAAGGTAGACATGATATCCGTAAATCATTCTCGACAGCATTAAGGAAGTCTGGTATAAATAGCTTTCATTCTGAATTAACGGGGAGTAGCGCAGTTGGCTAGCGCGCTTGCTTTGGGAGCAAGAGGTCCCGGGTTCGAATCCCGGCTTCCCGATTTTTTAATCCTTCTTTATCATTCCAATGTTCATCAAACGCGACCATACCAAGCTCATTTGTGACGTGGGGGAGATCACCGGCCTTTTTCATGATGCCCCCAGCATGGAAGGGTTTTTGCAAAAAATCTCTGACATGGTCACCCGCCATATGGAATGTGAAGTCTGTTCTGTTTACCTTTACTACGCCGATCAGCATGAGCTTGTACTCAAAGCCACCAAGGGCCTTAACCCCGTTTCCATTAATAAGGTCAGGATGAAAATCGGGGAGGGCTTAACGGGGTTGGCTTTAAAAGAAAAGCGTCCAATCTGTGAAGGCCAGGCCAAGAATAACCCTAATTTCCGGTTTTTTCCAGGTATCGGCGAAGAAAAATTTGAATCATTTTTGGCCGTCCCGATTTTACGGGGCACCGTTGAGATCGGTGTCATGGTCATCCAGAGCGAAAAGAAAGATTATTTTTCCAGTGAAGATGTTCAGGTCTTTCGAGCCATCACCACCCAACTGGCCGCGACCATTGAGACCGCGCGGCTTTTGATAACCCTGAATGATAAAAAAGAGAAAACCCCGGCACCTGTTCCCCAGGATTTAAAATTAATTCAAGGCCGTTGCGGTTCAGAAGGGGTGGCCTTTGCAACGACGATGATCATCGATGAATCCTTGACAGATATACAGCTCGATGAGTCTGACAGCGTCAAGCAATACACCGAAACTGATCTTCATCGGGCCCTGGAAGAAACTGAGCGTCAGTTAGAAGATATGCAAGTCAAGCTGGAAGCGACCTTGCTTGATATGACAGCGCTTATTTTTACCGCGCAAATACTAATGCTTAAGGACAAAGGTTTTACGGATTCGCTTTTTTCCTTGATCAGAGGGGGTATCAACCCGCCTCAAGCCATCGTAGAAGTGGTGCATGATTATGTATCCAGATTCAGCAGGATAGAAGACGCGTATTTGCGCGAGAAAATTTATGATGTCAAGGACGTGGGGCGCCGTCTCCTGGAGAATCTGACTGGCCGCGCAGAAGCGCACCACGACTTTCAGGACAAGATCGTGATCGCCCGGGAACTTTTTCCTTCCGACGCGTTAAAACTTTTTTCTCAGAAGATCAAAGGCATCATCCTTTTAAGCGGCGGTGGTACCTCCCACGTGGCTATTCTGGCGCGTTCTTTAAATATCCCGTTGGTGGTCACCAATGAATTGGCCCTTTTATCTTTGGCTCCGACGGTGGACGTGCTTTTAGACGCGAACATGGGCTATATTCACATTAATCCTGATCCTTTGGTCAAAGCCAAGGTTTTACAGCGGGAAGAGTTAAACCGTAACATCAGCGGCTTTAAAAAGATGATCCAGGAACATCCCAGGACCAGTGATGGTATCGCGGTCAGGCTCATGGCCAATATTAATCTGTTGGGGGACCTGAAAGCGGCGATTGAATTTAAAGCAGATGGTGTTGGTTTATACCGCACGGAATTCCCCTTTATGATCCGGAGTAATTTTCCCTCAGAAGAAGAGCAATATTTGATTTACCGCCGTCTGGTTGAAGGTATGCCCGGCAAAGATATTACCCTGCGGACATTGGATATCGGCGGGGATAAGCTCCTGTCGTATTTTCATTACGGCAAGGAAGAAAATCCTTTTTTGGGCCTGCGTTCCATCCGGTTGTCTTTAAAACATATTGATATATTTGCCGCTCAGTTGAGGGCCATCCTGCGTGCGGGGGCAGGCAAGCGCATCCGCATTCTTTTCCCGATGATTTCTTCATTGGACGAGTTCCTTCAGGCGAAAAGTGTTGTCCAGGAATGCATCCATCAATTAAAAACCGAACACAAAGAATTTATCCAAAATCCACCGATGGGCGTTATGATTGAGCTTCCATCGATGGTGGAAATCATTGATGAGATGGCCCAAGAGGCGGATTTTTTTTCCATTGGAACCAATGACTTGATCCAGTATATGCTGGCGGTTGACCGCACCAATGACAGAGTTGCCTCCATGTATCTGCCGCATCATCCCTCAGTCTTGCGGGCGTTGAAGAAAATTGTGGATGCCGGCCTTAAATACGGCAAGGAAATTTCTATATGCGGAGACATGGCTAATGACCCGAAATACTTAAGTCTTCTTTTGGGGTTGGGCTTAAGGTGTTTTAGCATGGACGCGCGTTACCTGCCGCGTACGCATGAACGCCTGGGGCAATTGTCCATCCAGGAATGCGAAAAACTAACCCATGAAATTTTAGCTCAAAGCCAAATCAGCCGTATCACACATATACTCGAACATGTTCACTACCCTGCGTAATCAAATCCTAAAGGTGGCCCTTTTATCGGTTTTTTGGGGTTCTCTTGCCTCACATTTGTCCGTGCCTATTAATTTGACAGCCGTGGACATTGGCCGTCATATTAAAAATGGAGAATTGATCTTAAAGGGAAACTCGCAAGTTCTTTATAAAAATTTCTATTCCTTCACCTATCCTGATTATCCTTTCATCAATCACCACTGGTTCTTTGGCGTTATTTCTTTTGTTTTATTCCGCGTGAGCGGTTTTGAAGGGCTGTCGGTATTTTATATTTTTCTGCTGGTTCTCACATTCTTGTTAGCTTTTGATTCTGCCCGGCGGTATTCCAATTTTAACTTAGGGGTATTTTTTTCAGTGGCAGCCTTTTTATTACTGATCAGCCGCCCGGAGATCCGTCCCGAGGGCTTTAGCGTGTTTTTTGTGGCGCTTGATTTCTGGCTCTTGCAGGGCTTTTACCAGCGCCGTATCGGCGATTCCATGGCTTTGATTACCATTCCTATCATTCAGGTCTTTTGGGTCAATACGCATATCTTTTTTTTCCTTGGCCCCGTACTCATCGGCCTTTTTTTATGGCAGGCGAAATTAACAGGCGAAGACAAAAACCGGCTTAGGCTTTTACAGCGATTGCTTTTGATAAGCGTGCTGGTCAATCTCATTAACCCTTCAGGTTTCTGGGGAATGTTGACACCACTCAACGGTTTTAAAAAGTTTGGTTATGAATTGGCCGAAAATCAGTCAGTATTTTTTATGATCCATCGATTTGGGGACAACATTACTTACAAGTATTTTGTGGTTGCAGCATTGATTATGATATTAGGCATGATTATCTGTCTGCGTCGGGAGGGGATTAAGGCGCTGCCAATGGTCGTCTTAGGAGTTTTTATAACGATAGCGGGCTTTAGGGCGGTGCGTTTGTTCATGCCATTCGGATTTCTTTTTATTCCGCTAAGCGCATATTATTATGCGCCGTATATCAAAAAAGCAGCAGTGAACTTTATCTTGGGGCTTGCAGGTGTAGTGGGGATGGTCCTGTGCGTGTATCTCGTGCCTGCCCAACCCCACGTTGGCCTTAGCCCCAAGGTGAATGCCTCGGCAGATTTTTTTAAACAGACCGGATTAAAGGGGCCGATTTTCAGCAATTATGATATTGGCGGTTATCTGATTTATCATCTCAGTTCCCAAGAAAAGGTCTTTGTGGATAATCGTCAGGAAGCTTTCCCGCCGGATTTCTTTCAAAAGGTTTATATTCCGATGCAGGAGGACGCTTCTGTCTGGAGCCGATCCCAAGTGAAATATGGATTTAATGTGATTTATTTTTATCGTCATGATTTAACGCCCTGGGGCCAGGATTTTATGATCGCTCGGGTGCGTGACCCTCAATGGGCACCGGTATTTGTGGATGATTATGTCATCATATTTGCCCGACGGGGCAGTATCAACCAAGGGGCAATAGATCGTTTTGAATTACCTCAAAACATATTTCGGGTCGTGGATTCGATATAACAAGGGGGGATGTTAATATGAGCAAAATAAAATTTTTGATTTTCATGACAGCCATGACCTGTTTTTTTTCAAGTTGTGCCACTTTGAAAGAAAAAATGCCGCTAGACGTAGACCAGACGGCACAGGCTTTCTTTGATGATTTGCAGAAATCAGACAATCAGGGCGCCTACAGCCTGTTGGCTAGGGGGCTGTCGCAAAGGATTTCATTTGATCAATTTGATCAGTTCATGCAAACCCTTCGAGAGCAGTGGGGAAGGCTTGTGACTGATGACACTGCACAGATGCCTTTTCATCGAAGGGTTGGAGAGGAACATTTTATTCCTTTAAATTTGACCCCCCAACAGATCAAACGCTATATATTCGATGTTAAGTTTGACAATGCCGAAATGAATTTTGATTTGACCCTTGCTCCTGATGAAGGCAGTTATAAAATTGTCTGGTTTTCTATTTGGGGAAGCAGTATTTATATGACGAAAAAAGTGCAAGAAAAGATAGAGCAGCTTTTTTCCAATCCGAATAATTCTTAATCAATAATCTAAAATTTTTATAATAAATACTGCGTGTCGATGATAAGCTTAAAGAAAGGTTTAATTTTAGTCAACTATGACACATAGTTGAAAAAAGTTTTTGAGGGTAAGAATAAGCGTGAATAAGTTCAGTGATAATAGGTCTGTCAGCTCTCTGCCGCAGGCACGTTATCAAATATGCAATAGAATAAAAAGTGCTTTTACCTTGATAGAAATCATCGTAGTTTTGATTATAGTCGGTGTTTTGGCAGCTGTAGCTTTACCCAACCTCTTTTCCAATATTTACCGAAGTAGAGCAGGAGAATCTTTAATTACAATATCTACCTTTAGGCCGACCATGGAAGCCTGTATATATAAAGCGGCTGGTTCTAAAGAAAATACTACTTGTGATGCCGGTAGTTTGGGAAACCCAACAGCAACTCCTAATTTTACTTATGCTGTCGATGGGCCTAAAAGCGCTAAGGACACAGGTTATTCCATTATTGCAAGCGGCCAAGGGGCCCTTACTCCTGCCGATCAAATAACTGTAACACGTGCTGCTTCTGATTGGCCTGTTATTTCGACATCTATCACCTGCCAGGGGTCTGGAGCTCTTCTGGGAGTCTATTAACAGTATGAAAAAATTTGAATTCAACAGTCAGCACATCGTTATTTTTTTAGTTTCCTTGGTATGCATTTCCCAGGAATTATTTCTCACCCGTATTTTAAATTTGAAAGCATGGAACCACGTGGTCTATACGGTGATTCCTTTCGCGATGCTGGGCTATGGCATTGGCGCCAACATCGTGCTGGTTTTTAATGATTTTTTTAAGAAATTTCAAAAAGAGCGCCTGTTAGCCGTTCTTTTATTATTGGTCGCCCTCACGACTCTGGGCACGGCTTTTCTTCTCAAAGACATCCCCATCAGGGTTGAATACATACTTTCTATTTTCGCGAATGTCAATGCGGTCGGAATGCTCCTGTTGGCATATACCATTTTCATGGTCCCCTTTGTCCTGATCGGTTTTGTCATTGTTTATCTTTTTACCAACAGTCCCCAGGAAAGCCACAGATTATATTTTTTTGATCTCTTAGGTGCCGGTTTGGGCGCGTATGTATTTTTTCCTTTTATCAATAATTTTGCTGTCTTTCATTCCTTGGCCCTTTTTTCCTTCATCTGTATTTTGACCGCCATCTGGCTGTTAGCACCGAAATTAAAATGGGTATTGGCCCTAAGCTGGATTTTATTATTTTTTGTCTGTTTTTTTATCACCTCAGAACCCGCAGAATATGTCATAGACCCCCGTAAAGGATGGGAATGGATCCCTGGTAATTTTAAAAAGAAAGAATATGAACATTTGGTATCCCGTTGGCATCCCTTAGGCCGAACCGATGTTTACCGTATGAAAGGTGCCAGCGGTAGTCGTGTCTATCAGTCTAACCCCGGGACTTTTGAGATCAATTTAATCCCTTTACCGGAATTTTCTTATTTTTCAACGAACTTTCTGGCTGGCACGCCGGTTTATGCCATGTCCCAGGCAGGTTTGGCTCAAAATCACTCGCAGATCAGACTCTTCAGCCAGCGCATGGAGGTGGCCTATACCTTATTAAGTAAACCCAAGGTACTGGTTATTGGCGCCGGCGGCGGACGCGACATCTTTATGGCCCACACCCATGGAGCAACACAAATTATAGGCGCGGAAATTAACCCCGGCATTGTCGCGGAGATGTCACCCGGTGGGAAAATGTATGAGTATTCCGGCCGAATCTATACCAGTGAAAATACTAAAGTCTATGCCATCGACGGCAGGCATTTAGTCAAGACATTGCCCTCTAATAGCATGGACCTGATCGTGCTCAATGGTGTAGATACATTTTCCGGGCTTTCATCCGGGGCTTACGCTTACGCTGAAAGCTACCTTTATACGAAAAATGCCATGGAAGATTATTTGCGCGTGCTCAAAGACGGGGGGATGATCAATCTTTTCCGCTGGGCGTTTCCCGACATGCCAAGAGAAGAACTGCGCTTGCATGCCATCGCTCTGGCTGCTTTAAAAAGTATAGGTGCCAAAAATCCCTGGGACCATATCATCATCGGTTTGCACGGCTGGTCAATCTTTTTGATCAAGAAAACACCGTTTACGGACAAAGAAAGGGCCATTGTTTATGATTATTTAACGCGTCATAATTCAATCGTGGTGTATCCTGCTCCACCGGTACTTAAGAAATTGGGAGGCCCGCTGACCACATTTGACAAGTATGTTGATTTTTTTAAGAAAGACTCCCAGCACAGTTTTGAAAAATACTATCCTTATGACATATCGGTCATTACAGACGACAATCCATTTTTTTATAAGTATTACAGGCTTAACAGTTTTAATCCTTTTCATACCTTTGCGCTCCACCATACAGGTCCTGTTATATTTTTGACACAGGCATTGATCCTTTTGCAAGCGGTCATTTTTATCGCCTTATTTATTTTTATCCCTCTTTTGGTCAGTAAAAAGCAAGGTATTCAGCGGATGCCTGGCCAGGCGCTCAAACCGTTTATAACTTTTTTTGCCTGTTTGGGAGCAGGTTTTATGCTTATTGAAATTCCTCTGATGCAGCGATTTGTTCTTTTATTAGGCAGCCCGATTTATTCGCTAAGCGTGGTCCTGGCGGTATTGCTTGCGGCCACCGGTGTGGGGAGCTTGACGGTTGGGTTTTTAGACAGGATGAAAAAATCAACCGAGCCGCCGTTGACCTATATGACAGCAATGCTTGTCATTTATCTGGTCATTTTGTCGCTCGCAGGTACGAGGATTTATGATTTCTTTATGCAGTTTTCTTTTTTGGGCCGTATCTTGCTGGTCTCCGGGATCATATTTCCCATAGGAATACTTCTAGGTACTTTCTTTGCTTCGGGACTTCGCCTTATCAGCCGTGATCATAAAGACGCGATAGCCTGGGCGTGGGGGATTAATTGCGGTTTTAGTGTCTTGGGTTCCATTTTATCGATCATAATCGCCCAATTCCAGGGTTTTAACGTGGTGATTGCCTTGGCATGTGTTCTTTATCTGTTGGCCCTGTTATCATTTAGAAAATTGCTAAGGACACTTTAATCGTTGCAAAATTTACAATTTCCTTCCAACCGATAGACTTTGCAACTGTCTAGGGTATAATAAATTCTAAATATATGCTGGCGTAGCTCAGTTGGTAGAGCAGCGCATTCGTAATGCGCAGGTCGGGGGTTCGAAACCTCTCGCCAGCTTTATTATTTATTTAAGCCTTCCATATGCTCGCACGTGTCGCAGCCATTATTGTTTTAGGGTTTATCGCTTACGGCACTATGCTGCCCGCGCCGTTTCGGGTCATGGACGATCGCATTTCCATCGTTGAGAATCCGGTGATCAAATCCACCAGGAATATCCCCGCAATTTTTAAAGAGGGGTATTTCCATGACCAGTCGTATTACCGGCCCCTGGTCAATCTTAGTTTTATGGGCGAGTACCAGGCTTTCGGGGTTAATTCTTTTTTTTATAATCTCGACAATCTCTTCCTGCATATTTTAAACGCGCTTTTGGTTTTTCTGTTGGTATCCAGGCTGACGAATGATGATAAAACAGGTTTTTGGACCGGACTTTTGTTTGTCATCCATCCGGTGCAATGGGAGGCGGTGTGTAATGTCCCGGGGAGGGCCATCCTTTTAAGCGCCTTTTTCGTATTATGCAGTTTTGTATTGTTTCTGGAATTTTATAAACATCGTCGTTGGTACATTGGCCTTTTGGTCTTGATCACGTTTTCTTTAGGGTTATTATGTAAAGAATCCACAGGGGTCCTTCCGTTTGTTGCCCTGGCATATCTTGCAGCGGACAAAACTTGGCCCCTGCAGAAAAAATTTAAATGCCTATGGCCTTTTATTATCGGAATCGCGGGATACTTATTTTTGCGCAAATTCTTTGGTATTACTGATGTTCATCAGACCGGCCATCCAGGTATCTTGGTCCTGGGTTTTGTGACATTTTTGCGCTCGGTGATCACTGATTTGCGATTGTTTGTTTTTCCGGTGGATTTGCATTATGACCGATGCCTGCCGTTTATGATGTCGATAAGCCAGCCGCAGGCGTTGGGGACTTGTTTTTTTTGGGCCGCATTCGTGATTATTGTTGTTATTTACCATAGAAGGTTCCGTCCCTTTATATTGTTTTTGATATTATGGTTTATTATCGAGCTTTTGCCGGTTTCGCAATTAGTGGCCAGTATAGGGGTGGGGGCGGGCCATGTATCAACCGCAGATCATTTTTTATATTTAGCCTGCATCCCTGTTTTTATAGGGATGGTGATAGCTTTTCGATGGTGCTTTGAGATTAACGCCCAAAAAAATATCGTCAAGCCAGCTTTTTTGAAATTCCTGGCTGGCGGGTTTTTGATATTTTTATTATTAACGGCCATTGAACAGAGTATTTATGCTTCCAATGAGTTTAGTATGATTAGCCGTTCATTGGCTTTTGAACCAGATAATCCGCGAGTTCAGAGCGCTATGGCCATGTTAAGTGTTTTCAGGGATGATATCCCTGATGCTGAAAAACATTTTCGGGCGGCGATCAATGCAGAACCATTTAATCCGGCCTATCATATCGGATTAGGCACGGCTTTATGCCAGCAGGGCAAATGGATTGAAGGTTTAGAGCAATTTGTTGTTTTTGATCCGGGTAAAGATAAAGATTTGGTTTTGCGTCAGGAAAAGCTGACCATGGCGCATATCCGTCAACAGCTTAAGGAAGGCAAGTCTTTTGACAGCCGTGGGTGGTTGGCGATAGGGATTTATTATGCTAAAATTGGACGGAACAGCCAAGCTATTGACGCATTTCTTAAAAGTGTAAGTTTAAATCCCAACCAGACGGATGCCTGGTTTAATTTAGGTTCAATATATGAAGCCGGGCAAAATTGGCCCGCGGCCAGGATGGCCTATGAAAAATTATTAGCTTTTAAAGACGTAACTTTTTTTCAAAGAGATTTTGCTACAAGTCACTTGGCTGCCATGCGGCGGGTGGCGAGGGATTGATGTTTCGGAGCGCACGGTACCTGCACACTTGGGCGAATCAGGAAAACCCATTTCTATACAGCTATTGGCACCGAACACATCTAAGGAGCACCGAGACATCAAGACCGAGCCAGGACCCGCAGGAGAGATAGAGAAATTATGTGGTATTTTGTCCGCGATAAAAAAAGCAGGGATTTCTTACGGTTCTGGTTTGCCCAGCTGATCTCCCAGTTTGGCGACAGGGTCTATCAAATGGCTTTGGTGGGTTTAATGGCCATTCGCCATCCGGGATCAGTGGTGGAAATGGCCAAATTGCTTGCCTTTACCATTATCCCGGTATTTATCGTAGGGCCGATCGCGGGGGTTTATATTGACCGCTGGGACAGGCGTACGACCCTTTTTATCTGTGATTTTATCAGAGGGCTGCTGGTATTATTGGCGGCTTTTTATCTGGTGCATTTGCCTGAAATATGGCCGATGTATATGGTAGTGTTTGTCATTTTTTCGTTAAGCCGTTTTTATGTACCGGCTAAAATGTCCTTTATTCCGGAGATGGTCCATGAGGATGATTTGCATATTGCTAATTCTTTGTCCACTACCACCGGCATGATTGCTTTAGTGTTGGGGGCACTTTTAGGAGGATTGATTGTTGAGTATTCCGGGTCTTTTGGAGGGTTTTGCTGCGGGGCCATCGGTTATTTTCTGTCAGGGCTTTTAGTTTTTTCTATTTCTACATTACGCCGCAGGCTGTTGAATAAAAGGGAGATTATCGCCGGTACCAAAGCCATGATACGGTCTCAAAAGAGCATTTGGCATGAAATTATTGATGGTATCCGTTACATCCGTTCCCAAAAAGCCATTGGTTTCATTTTTTGGATGATGTCCATCCTTTTTGCCGCGGCTGGGGCCATCTACGTGGTCATTATCGTGTTTATTCAACAGGCTTTTCATAGCGTTACCAAGGATTTGGGTTTCCTGGCGGTGCCGCTCGGATTAGGGTTATTTCTTGGAAGCTTGACTTATGGAAGGTGGGGGACAAAGATCGCTGCATTCAAGGTCATTTTTTGGTCACTTATCTTAGGCGGTGCCATGGTGGTCCTGTTTGCCTCCATGGTCGCCTCAACACATAATCGTCTCTTGGCGTTGGGACTGTCCTTTGTGCTGGGTTATGTGATTGGTCCTGTGGTGATTGCTTCCAACACCGTAGTCAATAAGGTGTGCGCCATGGAAATGTCGGGAAAAGTTTTCGCGGCCCTGGAGTTTGTCATGTATTTGGCATTTTTGTTGGCGATGATGATAAGCTCCTTTTTATCAGAGCATATTGCGGGCCTTTGGATTTTGGTCGCTGTTGGCGGTATATTTATGGTGGTGGGCTTGCTTGGAATATTCAAATTTAAGTTTGTTGAAGGAGAAGTATGATGAACTTTGCGGTGCTGGCTTCGGGCCGGGGCAGTAATTTAAAGGCCATTATTGAGGCTGTTGAAAGCGGAACCATCAAAGCGCATTTAAAGATTGTAATTTCCGACAGACAAGATGCGAAAGCCCTTGAATATGCACGGCAGGGCCATATCCCGGCGGAGTTTATCAATCCCAAAGATTTTAAGGACCGTGAATCTTATGACAGGGCTGTAGTTGAACGTTTACGGGAGTTTAAAATAGATTTTGTTGTACTGGCAGGGTACATGCGTTTAGTCAGCGATTATTTTATCGGGCAATTTCCCGATAAGGTCCTTAATATCCACCCATCCCTGTTGCCGGAATTTAAAGGCATGCACGCTATCAAAAAAGCTTTTGACTCGCATGCTGCAGTCACGGGTGCCACCGTCCATATTGTCGTGAGGGAAATGGATTCAGGGCCGATTATCCTTCAGGAGCCTGTGCGAGTCGGCCCCCAAGACACGCTCGAGTCCCTTGAAGAAAAAATACATCAGGCCGAACACCGGATTTATCCGAAAGCCATTGATCTTTTTGCACGCGGCAAATTAAAAATTGAAGGCGGGAAGGTCACTGTTCTTTGAAGGTGGTTTTGCCGTTTTCGAAAATAATGTGAATGAGCTTGCCCTTTGGTTTCAGATCTGTGTCTTTTGGCTTGTCCTCACCAAAGAAGTCCAGCTGCTTGGGGGTAAAGATCATCTTCTTTTTGGTCCGGATATCATCCGTATGCAATTCTTTAAAATCTTTAAAATGATAATAACGGTCGGTGTCGGCAATAATGCCGATGATGGTTTCTTCATAATTCTCCTGGGGCGGAAAATCACTTTGGGTGAATTTAAAGCGGATGCGGTTGACCATTTGTTTGGTGAGGAAATCCGGCATGTAAATATCGTTGTACTCTAAATGCTGCCCGATCTCATCACCGATATAATCCGTACTGCCTTTTGATTCCTGCAGGACACGTTTGCTGAATTCGTCATAGGGAATGCCCTCAACAGATGCCATACGGTAGTCTTCCAAATAGAAAGTATAACGGGCCTCGATCCCTTTTTTAATGTCAGTGATGGCCATAACCACAAAAGAGACGGGTGTTTTGGGGTCCAGCAAGGTCTCGGTGACGGCGGTAAATAAATTATTATAGAGTTTATTAAAATAATCCGTGCCTTCATTACGGATCCCTTCGTTCGACAAATCGGATTTAATTTTTGGGATCACATCATATTCAAAATAAAATGTGCTGTCTTTATAGGAACCGTTTATATAAAGCAGATCATATTTGGCCGTTTTTTTGAGAGGATCAGGCGGGGAGGGGGTTTCAGCCGCAAAATCAAAAAGAGGTTTATCGGTCGGCGCGTAGATCCAGAAAGTTTTCCCGACCATGCGGGTGATGACATTAAGATTATAGTCTTTACGGCATTTGAGCTCGAATTTTTTTTGTAGATTCGTCGGCGGAGGGCGCGGGAGAGCAATTTTTTTAGACGTACAGGCGCCGAGCATGCACAATAGCAGACACAAAGCCAGTACGAGCTTAGGAAGCGGCCAAAATCGGGCGTGAGGTGGGTTTAATGCCGAATTTTTGGAAAATAGCTTCAATCTCATCATATTCTAATTCACCTTTGGCCAATAGCTCTTGGGCGAAATAGTCCAAAAGTTGACGGTTGTTATTCAGGATGCCGGTGACTTCCAATAAACACTCTTGCAGGATCGATTGAACATCATCGTCGAGAATTTCTTTGGTTTTTTCCGATATAAAGGACTGTCCGTAGGCGCCCACCAAATGCTGCCAATTGCCGATGCGCCCGGTTTTACCCATACCGAATTGCCAGACCATGCTGTGCGCGAATTCCATGGCAAATTGAAAATCAGCGCTGACGCCGGAGCCGGTGGTGCCGTATTTTATGGTTTCCGCCGCGTAAGAGGCCAATAAAACCTTGATTTGGGCCTGGAACCATTCTTTTTTGCGGATATGCACTTCTTCCCGCGGACGGGGAGCGACAAACCCAAGGGCGCCTTTGCGCGGGATAATGGTGGCTTTGATGACATCATCGGTGGGATGCAGCATATAGCCGATAATGGCATGTCCCGCTTCATGATAGGCCACCCATTCTTTTTCCGCCGGGCTTAAAATTGTGTTGGATTTTGCGCCATAAAGGATACGGTCGTAAGCATCAGAAAGGTCTTTGCTGGTAATGGCATCACGTTTGTCCCGTAGGCTGATAAGCCCTGCTTCACGGATCATGCTGTCAATGTCCGAGGGTGAAAACCACAAGGTTTTGCGGCCAAGCATTTGGGGATCAACGGATGCGTCTGTCGTGACCTTGGTCAGGTAGTATTTGAATAAATCAATGCGTTCATTGAGATTGGGCAGATTGACGTAAATTTTGCGTTCAATGCGGCCGGCGCGTAAAATAGCGGGGTCCAGTTTGCTTTCCGGGATATTGGTGGCTGCGATGACCACGATATTGTTCTCCTGCTGGCGCAGGCCGTCGATTTCCATTAAGAATTGGTTGATCGTGGCATTATGCGAGATCCCTCCGCCGTACCCGCGTTCTTCCACTCGATGGGTAGCAAAGGTATCGATTTCGTCGAAAAACACGATGCATCCGCCTTCAGCTTTGGCCAGTTGACGGGCCTCTTTAAATATGCTTTTCATCTTTTTGGCGCCTTCGCCCACAAAGATACCGACGAGATCAGAGCCCATGGCCGAAATAAAAGGGAAACCTGATTCCGTGGCCATGGCTTTGGCCAAATATGTTTTTCCGCAGCCCGGAGGGCCCAGCAGCAAAATCCCTTTGACGATTTTTCCGCCCACACTTTTGACACGGTTACGGTCCTTTAAAAGTTCTACCAGTTCCCAGGCTTCTTCCTTGGCGCTGGTCATGCCGATGACCTCGTTCCATTTGACATTGACTTTATTGGAAAGGATTTTTTCTTCGCCGCTTTTTTCGAGATTAGAGATGACATCATTCATTGCTTTGAGCATGTCTTCCTGGGTGATGGTCGTGCGGCGGTCACGCATGGTCAAAATACTGGCCTCTCGGACCATGTTACTGATGTCCGCCGGAGAAAACCATTGGGCTTTTTCCGCTATCGTAGTAACATCGAGGTTGGCGTCGCAAACGACTTTTTTGAGATAATAACGGATCAGCTCTTCGCGTTCTTTGGCCGTGGGTTTTTCAACGGTGATCTTGCGGTCGAACCGGCCGGAGCGCATGACAGCGCTGTCCAATTTTTCCGGCGGCACGTTGGTGGCGGCTATCACCACGATATGGTTTTCGCGTTTTCTTAATCCGTCCATTTCAGTGAGGAATTGATTGACGGTGGCATTGTTGGAGGTAGTCGCCCCAAAACCATGTTCTTCCGAACGCGGGAGTGCAAAAGAATCAATTTCATCAATAAAAATAATGCAACCGCCGTCCACTGCGGCCAATTGACGGGCTTTTTTAAATAGGGACTTGATGCGTGCGGCACCCATCCCCATAAAGATCGCCACAAATTCACTGCCCACGGCCGAGAGAAAAGGGAGTTTGCATTCCGTGGCGATGGCTTTGGCCAAGTAGGTCTTGCCGCAGCCCGGAGGCCCCACCATTAAAACACCTTTGATCATGGTGCCGCCGATGGCCTTGACTTTATCGGTATCTTTGATAAATTGCACGACTTCCCAAGCGTCGCGTTTGGCATTTTCCAGGCCGATCACATCATCCCATTTGACATCAGATTTGCCTTTTTCAGCGCTGTCCTTGCTTAGCGTTCTGGACAAGCCGCCGCCCATCATGAAATACACATAGATGTAGGCTGAAAAGGCACCCTGCACAATACCCAGGACGAGAAAGACCACCAAATACATGCCCATTTGGGCCATCATGTTTTTGCGGTAGAACCCTTCCATGCCAAAGAAACTGCTTCCACCGAAATATATAAAAATGATCAGAAAGGTCACAATACCCATAATGCCGGCATAGATTAAAATGCCTTTCCAGTACACCCGGATAAATCTAAAAAAACGATTTTTCACCATAAGTCCATCCTTAAGAATATTTTATGAAAATTTCCTTCATTTAATCGACCATCAGTATAGCATAGAACAAAAAAATTTTCTCAAAATGTTTAATGAAGTTCTAACTGGTTTGATTTTACTTTTGCAACTACATCGGCAGGGGCCTGGTTTGTGCTGGGAGCCGGTATAGTGTCAGGATCAATTGTTTGATATTTTGAAGCTTGAGCCTGCTGTTGGACAGGGAGTGTAAGAGCTTGGCGGGACGCCAATAGTGCGGCCAAGGCATCATTGGATTGGTTCTGCTGCGCAATGTTTTGTGAAACATCTGTGTCTGATGGTATGGGATTTATGGTGGAAAGATTAGCTTGGTTGACATTGGCCAATAAACATCCAGGTGGTGTACATGCCGGATCACATCCCGGGATACAGCCTGGGTAACATCCTACCACACATGGTGAAAAACCTCCTGAACCGTTTCCTGGACCAGTTCCCGGACCGTTACCTGGATTGATACCTGGGTTGTTTCCCGGATTGTTTCCCGGATTGTTTCCCGGGTTGTTTCCTGGGTTGTTTCCTGGGTTGTTTCCTGGGTTGTTTCCTGGGTTGTTTCCTGAATTGTCTTCAGGATTGTTTCCTGGATTGCTTCCCGAGTTGTTTCCTGAATTGTCTCCAGGATTGCTGCCTGGATTAGTTCCTGAGTAATTATTTGAATTAGTTCCGGAATTGTTATTTGAATTGCTTCCTTGACCGTTTCCTAGACTGTTCCCTGCGCTTGTTCCTGAGTTGACACTAGAGTTATTTCCGGAATTATTTCCATGTTGAGCAGAATTAGACCCTTGGGATGCTGATGTATTCGCGGCTGTCATAAAATTCCCAAATAGTTGGCTGAACGCGTTGACAATTGATTGCCAAAAGTTTGGATTGTTTTGACTTGATAAACTATTCCCTTGAAAAGACCCGTTAAAGGGGCTGCTTGGGCCTTGTATTCCAAAAAAATATCCCAGGTACTGAATGAAATTATTTGGTGAGGAAGAATTATGAGACGCTGTATCCATGGCCATATAATTTGATGTCTGATACGCACGAAAGGAGACAAGCATCAGGACGATTAAAATCCCCATTATCCATTTTATCGGCTGTGTATTCTTTTTTTTCATCCGCAAACTCCTGAAATGCATTCCGTAATACTTTGTTTAGTGTAGACCCCGTATCCCGAATTGTTAACAAAAGGAGGGAATCCCGGGGGGGCTGTATTGGCAAGCCTGGAATCATAGGCTTGAATTTGATTCCAACCGCCTAATAATTTTCCCGACATATCCATCTCGCCTGTTGCCCCGCAGACATAATTGATCAAAGAGCCGAATTGGTCCATGACCGCGGTTGAAGCGTTTCCTCTGTAAACCCAGTATTGATCAACCTGAAATGAACCTTGGACTGCCTCCAGGACACCGGCCATTTCCAACTGGGTGGGGGCAGAGGCTTCAATGATAGTAATATTTTGATTGGCCACTAAACCTACCATATCCGTGCTGGCAGGATTTATTCTGGGATCGTTATTGTAGGCAACACTGCCGGAAACATAAATATTCTGGTCTGCAACAACTGTCAGCTGGCCGCTGACAGTTCCCTGCACGGTGGCATTGCCATCGCAGGCACTGGAGCTCGTACATCCTTTGGGCGGTTTGCCAGCATTGCTTTGTACGTAAATGACTCCATTAACCGGAGGGTTCATGGTCGTCTTATTATAAGTTGCTGTAACAGCACCAGCGGCATTTTTAACTGTTCCGGTGACAGTAACTGTTCCGGTAGGGTTAAAAATGACCGTACTGGGACCGGTTAAAACTAAGCCTGATCCATTAGATGCTGTTGCCTGAAAGGCGCCTAGAGTTTGTGCTGGAGGTAAATCAATGAGGGGGGCATTATTTGTAAGGCCGCCAAGGAAAATTTTACTGGGAGTGCTCGAGACACCTGGGTAATAGTTAGGGCTTGGGCCCCCCTCTGTTACTGCACCAGTGAAAATAGGATTACCAAAGATATTCAGTGACCCATTGGTCTGAACAGGCCCGTTGGTCAACATTTCCAATCCTGGTTCTCCTACCCACCACAAAGGCCCTCCAAATGCGGGGTTGATTTCCGTTTGACTCCAATAAGCATATTTAGAAACTGCCGCCCCTGTCATTTTTAATTGCAGGGTTTTTGAAACATTACCGTAGGTGCCTGTAGAGGTCAGCGTATATCTAGTGGGATTAGGTGAATAAGTGACAGATACAGAATAATTGCCGGTCGTTCCACCTACCCAGTACACTCCATTGTCAGTGCTTGCTGAGGGAATAAAATTTGCGTTAGTTGCAGTAGCGTTAACGCCGGATTGCGTGATGCGTTCGTAAGCATCTGCCAGGCCCGCGTCAGCAACGTAATATGCTTTCTTGAGATTTGCGGCGCGACTAGCTTCAGAAATACCATTGGCAACAGTCAGAATATAGACAGACATGAAGGAGACAATTAAAAACAGGAATATCAGGGTAAAAGTTAATGCGAAGCCTTTATTTTGGCGCAGGTTGATCATGGGTGGCTCCTTAATAGCACAAAGGTTGATGCGGCCCCGCTGATGGCCAAACGGCTATTTGTGATATTTGGCAATAAGATTTTTAATAAGTCTACATCAATTTCGACGACATTTAATGGAGTGCTCACCGCGGCAGGCGAAAAACGCAGGTTCAAAGTTGATCCCGTGGGAGCTGTATAAATAGTTTCCTCTATGGTCCCGCCGCCGGGTTGGGGATGATGGTAGATAACAGATGTGCCTGCTCCATTTAAATAATACCATCGGGCTGTTGCATTAGCATTACTGCAAGGGACGACAGGATTGGTAATCTGGCAATAATATAATTCACCGGAAATGTTACTGGCATTACAAGGTGTTGCTTGAGTACCACCCCCACACGTATACAAGGCTGTCCCAACACCATTGGGTATCATATAAGAATAAGCAGAGGATAAACGATACACTGTCCCTGATTCTGTTTCCCCTTCAATGATTTTGCTAAGGACGATATTGGCCCCGTCTTGAAGGGTTTGTCCGGATATCCCGGAAGAATAAGATTGACTGGTTGTGTTATAAAAACCATACACGCCGGTCAATAAAAGGACCGAAAAGGCGACCGCTACCATCATTTCGACGAGCGTAAAAGCATGATGGTCCATGGGTGTGCGCATTGGCTTAATTAAGTATAGGGTCATTGGCGATGTCCTCAGCATAAGTTTCAGTCATAGGAACTAGTAAATTAAGAATTTGTTCATTCCAATAGATTTTAACCAGGAAATGGTCCACGGCAGTACTGGTAATCTGGCCCCCGGCGTTGTTGGTATAAACTGCCGGAGTCACCGTAATGACTGCAGTGCCGCAAAAAACATTGGAAATGGCGCAGTTGGTATTGTTATAATTGCCTTTAGTGTCTAAGAGCACATTTGAGGGGCCTATAGTGACAGATTTTCCTGGCGCAATAACTAAAAATGGATTTTGGCGTTGTGTTTCGATGATTTGCTGGGCCGCGTACACTGCCTGGATTTTATGTTTGGAATAGGAGGACAATAACTGGCTGTTGGTGAGCATGCTCGCCGCAAAGGGGAGAAAAATAAGCATGATCCCAATACTCACGAGGACCTCAATAATGGTAAAGCCGCTTTTTGTATTAGAAAATCTATCCATCTTATAACCCTTTTTTAATCGCATTTTCTGATTTTACCCCTTCTTAAATTGTACAGGGTTTACTCTTGGCCGCAATAAAAAACCCGAATCTTTCTCAAAATCGAGCAAGCATTCGGGTCTTAAATCTTATAGTTATCACCGTCAGCAGCTCGACTGCCA
>Ga0206837_1006_pt1 | contig 58867 bp, 51 predicted proteins | sample Alteio_BWOrgCont_29_FD_152863 | JGI IMG/M metagenome (GOLD analysis project Ga0206837, IMG submission 152863) | Enriched cells from forest soil in Barre Woods Harvard Forest LTER site, Petersham, Massachusetts, United States -... | ecosystem: Environmental > Terrestrial > Soil > Temperate forest >...
GCGCCTGATGTACGCCTGTTTGACAAAAGGGATGTTTTGATTATTGATGACTCGCTTGGACAAGAATACACTGATAGTGTAGTTTAGCATGTTGCCGCCGATGGCAGCTAGAGACAATTCTAAGATCAATATTATTAATTGAAGGTCTCCGATGGCTGCCATCGCGCCTAATACAAAAAGCAGGGAGTCTCCTGGCAAGAAAGGGGTAACAACCAAGCCGGTTTCACAAAAAATAATGACAAATATGATTAAATACGTCCACGCGCCATATTGGGCAGTGATGGAAGACATGTGAAGGTCCAGGTGGACAAAAAAATCGACGAATTGATGGAGCATTTCCATGAGGGAATTATAACTAATGGAGGTATATATGCTATGGAAAATTACACTATTTTAGGGTAGAATAAAATCCGACTTAATTGGATCCCCGATAAAAGTCCACCCTTCGGGTGAGATCTCGCCAATCGGAGATTGGCGGACATTCGGGGATGACACTGGTGGCGTATGAGCAAATTCCTATTTTTTGTCTTTTGTTTAATCATTGCCGGCTGCTGGCTGATCTGGCGATTTAATCAGGAACATGTTTACCAGCAGATCATAGACCGCCTTCAGGCGGAGTCGCGGGCAGCCCAGGTGCTGGTCACTGCGGTCAATTATGATGAGGCGACTCATCGCAATATGACCACCATCAAATTCGTTGAACAAGACAGCACCAATCATGCCCTTCCGCCCAAATATTTTACCTTCAGCGGGAATTTGATCCAGTTTCAGTCTTTGGTTGTGCGCTTCGAGGATAAATTTGTGGCCGCAGGCGATCGATTTAGAGGCAGGAGTGTTTATTTATTCTGGAAGGCATTTATGCTCGACGGGCCAAGGACCCAGGAATTTACCATAACCCAGGTTGACGAGATCCCGGGCGGGTATAAAATTCCGGGAAAGGCCGGCGGTTTTGAAAACAGGTTTTGGCGGGACTTTTGGCGTTTTGCTTTTGATGAGGTCAAGGCCAAAAACGCGGGGGTCAAGAGCGTGCAAATCGAAGCCCCCGGAGCTGTTTTTATCCCAGGTTATTTGTATACTATCCATATTGAGCACGACGGTGGTTTGAGGATCGATGCCAGGCCCGTGGAGCCGATTTTACGCGGGGAAAGAATTTTAAATTAGGGAGAATGGTATGCGTTTTCTTTTAGCTTCAATTATAGCTCTTACAGGTTTGGCATCCTCTGCAGGGGCCGCTTTAAAAACACAAACCGTAGAGTACAAGCAGGGGGATGCCCTGCTTGAAGGGTATTTGGCTTACAATGATTCTTTTAAGGGTAAGCGTCCGGGGATCCTGGTCGTGCATGAATGGAAGGGGCTTAATGGCTATGCCAAGAGGCGCGCGGATATGCTCGCCCAATTGGGATATATGGCTTTTGCCGCTGATATTTATGGCAAGGGCATACGCCCGCAATCGATCGCTGATGCCGGGGCCTTGGCTGGTAAATTTAAAGCAGACCGCGCTCTTTTAAGGGCGCGCGTTAACGCCGGATTGGATGCTTTAAAATCCCAAGCCAATGTGGATACGTCTCAATTAGCCGCAATCGGTTATTGTTTTGGCGGGACTGCTGTTTTGGAATTGGCCAGGAGCGGGGCGGATATTAAAGGCATTGTCAGTTTTCACGGGGGTTTAAGTTCTCCGACACCGCAAGATGCCAAGAACATTAAGGGAAAAGTGCTGGCCCTGCACGGGGCCGCGGACCCTTTTGTCAAAGCGGAAGAAGTAGCGGCTTTTGAAAAGGAAATGACAGATGCAAAGGTCAATTACCGTCTGATTAAATATCCGGGGGCCATGCACGGGTTTACCAATCCGGACAATAAAGGTGTTCCGCCGGGCGCGCTTTACAATGAAGCCGCGGACAAGGCTTCCTGGACAGAAATGCAGAAATTTTTTAAAGAAATTTTTTCTTAACCATCAATATGCAGATGACGAGCAACCAGGCGCATCCGTTTATCTTCAGTCCATATCAATAAACCAGATAAAGATGTTGAAGCAAGCAGATGGATATCCACAATACCTAATCCCTTACCCGCTAACCGGTGCTTTTCAATAAAAATTAATACATCTTGATCTGTGGCCTGGGTGGCCGCGGGCAACTCGCGCATAAGGTCTAAAATTTCATTCCTATTATGTAAATGACCACATGCCAACTCACTGATGATAAAAGGATGGCAATAAACTAATTCTTGGGAAAGAAGATTTTCTAAACGATTGTTTTTATGGCGAAAATGAGACACCCAAACAGAAGTATCCACCAAAACCATGGGCTAGGTCCTTCTGCGAGGAACTGGTTTAAGGGATTTTTGGGTCCCTCCCAGTTGTGCCAGGCGGCGGGCAGACTCTTTAGCGATCAAAGATTTTAGCCCAAGCATGATTAAGGCTGTCTTTTCTTTGATACCGGTTAGCTTGGCCGCTTCTTGCAGTACATCATCGTTAATATTTAATGTTGTTCTCATATGCATAAGTATGCATCATTTATGCATACTTGTCAAGGCTTGATTTTTTCTTCCACCATGCGTAGGGCTTGGCGGGTATTGGTATCTGTTGGGTCTATGCGCAAGATCTGCAATAAACTTTCCCGGCATTTTTCCCATTGCCCCAGCCGCCAGTAGAGATCAGCCAAAGAACGGTAAGTAAAAATAAAATTGGGATTAAGCGCAATGGCTTTCTGAAAATTTTCCAGGGCCAAATCAATGTGGCCGGTATCGCGGTAAGTGCCGGCGATATTATGATACGCCACAGGATTTTGCGGGTCTAAGGCAATAGCTTTAAGATAGGTAACCAGGGCTTTGTCAAAAATATTTTTATTAGCGTATTCCATGCCTAAATTATTAATGACCCGGTAATCATCCGGACGGTAGGTGACTAGCTGCTCGTAAAAGCCGATGGATGTGCGCCAGTCGAGATTGCGGTGGATGTTAACGGCGCAAAAGAGACCCAAGATCACGGCGAATATTTTTAACAGCGTCGGGATAATATGGTGCTTTTGGGCCCAATCAAGGCTTAAATGGACGGTGATCAATGCAATGCCGATCATAGGCATGTAGAGAAAGTGTTCATAGAGCACAGAATTGATGGGGACCAGGATATTCGATGCCGGGGCAATGGCAATAAAAAACCAGCCCACCCCGAATGAAATCCACGGCCTGGTTTTCCAATATTTAAACGCGACCACCAACATGGCCGCCACGATAAGCCCTCCGGTCATGACATCCCATTCAAAAATAGATTGGCCCCAGGGGAGCTGGCGTTCCACGCGCAATTGATAGGGGAAGAAAAGAAAACCGGTATATTGTGTCATGGCTTTAAAGAAAGTCATGATCCGTATGCTGGGGTGGGTTGTAAAAGCATTGTTGGCATTGTAAAAATTAAAACTGTTGCTGAAATTAAGTACCGTGCCCCGCAGGATAACGTAGATCAGGCCTAAAACGATAAAAGGCCAAACTGCCGCGGCGGTTTGTTTAACGCGCCCGCCAAAGGATTTCGCCTTTGACAGCAGGAGAAAATCCGTTAAAGGAAGCAAACCAACCAGCACAAAACAGGTTTCCTTAGATAGCATACCCAGGGGAAAAAGAGCCAAGGCCAGCCAATATGAGCAAGAGCACCAAGCTGGCTTTTGTGATTGGCGGAAACGGGTATATAAAAGGAGGCTGGATAAAAGGATTAAGGTCGCAAGCGAGTCGCCCATGCTGTTGACATAGACCACGGCTTCATTGTGCACGGGGTGGCAAACAAAGATCAGGGCGGTGAGAAGGGCCAGTAGGATGTTGGCAAAAAGCCTGTTAATTAAGAAAAAAAGCGTCACAGCAGCCAAGATATGTGTGGCGACACTAACGGCATGCCAGCCATAAACCCAATTGTGCCACCAATGCCATTCTATGGCAAAGATGGTTAAAAGAAGGGGCCGCCAGTAATTGCTGACCAGGTAACTGCCAGCTACCAGGTTTTGGCTAAACCATAAAGGCCAATAATGGAAATCCCTGATGTAGCGGTTATTATTGATAAAGTCATCATCATCCCAGAACATTTCATTGGGCAGGCAATTGTGGTACGCGATCATGCCGAAGAGAACGATCAAAACAATGCCGGTCCAGCGTCGAGTAGAGAGAATTTTTAGAAGGTTGTCCATATTTTAATTGAAGCAGATGTCAGGACATATAGCTATTGTGTATGAGGCACAATAAGGAATTTTTTGGCAAAAGTCTGCAAGGTTTTACAGCGCGGCTGCCAAACCCTTAACGCCCGAACTAAACCGTTGCGTAGCAAGTAACAGGGAATATTAGCAGCCAAGTTGTAAACCGTAGCAGACGGCAAAAATATTCCCGTGCCGAATATACAATAGCTATATGTCCTTCAGGTGTCATTAACGATTGTACCTTAAAAACATAATTTTATATCGCAATTGTTAAAAATTGTTATAATATCGAAACACTTATGAAAATCCACGAATACCAAGCTAGAAATTTATTCGCTGAATACGGTATCCCGGTTGCCGAAGGCGATGTAGCTGTCAGCGCTGACGAAGCGATTTCCATCGCCCGCAAAACAGGCTTTCCTGTTGTCCTCAAGGCTCAGGTCTTGGTCGGCGGCCGCGGCAAAGCCGGCGGGGTCAAGGTTGTCGGCAATGAGGCTGAGCTGGTTTCAGAATTTAATCGTATCAAGAACTTGAATATCAAAGGCTTTACGGTTGAGCGGCTCTTGGTTGCTCGTGCCATTGACATCAAAAAAGAATATTATTTGGCTGTCACCATTGATAATATCAAAGGTGACGTGGTCATTATCGCCTCTGCCGAGGGCGGGGTGGAAATCGAAGAGACTGCCAAGACCCATCCAGACAAGATCATTAAATTTTACATGCAGGGGGTTAAAGCCCTTGATGAAGCCCGCTGGGCGCCGATTGTAGCCGGGTTATTTAGCGATGCGCGCCTGCAAAAAAGTGCCACAACCATCCTGCAGAAGCTACTTAAATTATTTTTTGAAAAAGACTGTTCCCTGGCGGAAATCAATCCTTTTGTCGTCAATGGCGAAGGCCATTTGATGGCCGCGGATGCCAAGGTCATTTTTGATGATAATGGCATGGACCGCCACCCGGAATTAGCTGCTTTGCGGGACATGAAATATGAAGATAGCGATGAGCTGGAGGCCAAGCAAAAGGGCTTGAGTTTCGTGAAGCTGGAAGGCAATGTCGGCTGCATTGTTAATGGCGCGGGCCTGGCCATGGGCACCATGGACACTGTCAATCTTCTGGGCGGAAGGCCGGCCAATTTTCTGGATGTGGGGGGTTCTTCCAATCCGGAAAAAGTGCTTAACGCGTTAAAGATCATTTTGCGCAACAAAGATATCAAGGTCATTCTGATCAATATTTTTGGCGGCATTACCCGTTGTGACGATATTGCCAACGGGATATTGATTGCCTTAAAACAAATTAAAATACCGGTGCCTCTGGTCATCCGTTTGACCGGGACAAATGAAAAAGAAGCGAAAGCGCTTTTGACGTCAGCGGGTTTGACAACGTACACTTCCATGAGGCAGGCCGTTACCGAAGCTGTGAAGGATTCAAAATGACTCCGACGTAATGTCGGAGTCATCCTGAGCCAACGAGCGAAGGATCTTTTATCCTATGTCCATACTCATCGACCAAAACACGAAGGTCATTGTCCAGGGCATCACCGGCCGCGACGGCTCTTTTCATGCCAAACAAATGCTGGATTACGGCACCAAGGTCGTCGGCGGGGTGACACCGGGCAAAGGCGGCCAGGAGGTCAACGGGATACCTGTTTTTAATTCCGTTAAAGAAGCCAAGGACAAAACCGGCTGCAATGCCGCTGTCATTTATGTGCCGGCCAAATTCGCCAAAGATGCCATGCTTGAGGACATTGCGAATGAAATCCCTCTGATCGTTTGCATCACCGAGGGCATTCCGGTTTTGGATATGGTGGAAATCAAAAAAGCGCTAAGTCAAAGCCCGTGCCGTTTGATCGGGCCTAATTGTCCGGGATTGATTTCACCGGGCAAGGCTAAAATCGGCATTATGCCGGGGCACATTCATAAGCCCGGCGATATTGGGGTGATCTCCCGCTCCGGCACCTTGACCTATGAAGTCGTTTTCAACTTGACCGCAAGCGATATGGGGCAATCCACCTGTGTGGGACTGGGCGGAGACCCTATTATCGGCACCAGATTCGTTGATGTCCTCAAAATGTTTCAGGAAGACTCCGGCACAAAAGCCATTGTGATGGTCGGCGAGATCGGCGGCGGCGATGAACAGTTGGCCGCGGATTTTATAAAAAAGCATGTCACCAAACCGGTGGTGGCTTTTATTGCGGGACGCACCGCGCCCGTTGGCAAGCGCATGGGGCATGCCGGCGCCATCATTTCTTCAGGAGATTCCACGGCTGAGGCAAAAATAAAAATGCTGCGCGATGCGGGTGTTATGGTCATTGATTTCCCCGATGAAATTCCTCAGGCTTTGACTACCAGCTTAAAATAGAGTAGTATTTACTCCATGAGCACCAATCCCTTTTCTTTATCTAAGGTTAAAAACGTTGTTGCTATTTCTTCCTGTAAGGGCGGTGTTGGCAAATCCACACTAGCATGTGCCCTGGCATGGGAGCTAGCCCGGCGTGGATTAAAAACAGGGCTTCTTGACGCGGATATTTATGGCCCTTCATTACCTTCACTTTTTCAGTTGAACGATGCGAAAGTGAAATCCAATGAATTTAAATTGCTGACACCTATTGATTACAAGGGGCTTAAGCTCATGTCATTTGGATTTTTATTGGGGGATGCCCCGGCGGTGATGCGCGGGCCCATTGTCACGCGCTATATCCAGCAATTATTGTTTCAAACGGATTGGGGAGAATTGGATTTTTTAATAATCGATATGCCGCCCGGAACTGGGGATGTTCAGTTGACCATCACACAATCAATTAAATTAACAGGAGCGGTGATTGTAACGACGCATCACAGCCTTTCCCTGGTGGACACTGCCCGCGGGATATTGATGTTTGAAAAAGTCAAGGTGCCTATTTTAGGAGTGATTGAAAATATGGCGTATTTTTTGGCACCCGACACGGGCAAAAAATATTATATTTTTGGCGAACAAAAGGCCGGGGCTTTGTCCACACGCTTTGGGGTCAAGACCTTGTTAGAGATCCCGATACTGGAAGATCTATCTTACGGGTTGAGCGCGGATAAAGCCAATCCTTATGTTCAAAAGGCGGTCGATGAATTACTAAAAGCTGTTGAGAGGACCCAATCATCCCAATCGGAATTAAAAGATGCCGGTTTTAGGGATGATCGGGTGGTGCTGGTATTTAGTGACGGCCGGGAAATGTCAGCGAAAGCCTGGGACCTGCGCGTCAAATGTGCTTGTGCGTTATGTCTCTCCGAAACCACAGGCAAGAGCTTGGTCGATACTAAAAAAATTCCTGCGGACATTAATCCTGTAGAAATTTTACCCTTGGGCAATTATGCCGTTGGCATCACCTGGAGCGACGGACATTCCTCCGGTATTTATCCCTACAGCATGTTTGATTCATTGGAGAAAGTTTATGAAAAAAACAAAACACCTTAAAAATATTTTTATATCCGCCATCCATCAGAACGCCGGCAAGACCACCTTGGCCTTGGGGTTATTCAAGAATTTCCAGGGGCGCAAGATCAAGACCGCCTTCATGAAACCCGTCGGCCAGGAAACCATCACCTACGAAGAAAAGGCCATTGATAAGGACACTTATTTGATCGGCGAGGTTTATCATTGCAAGAAGCACATCAAGGAGATGAGCCCAATCACCGTGGGCCGCGGTTACACGGAAAAATACATTCTCGAGCCCCAGAAACAGCAATTGCAGGACAAGATCCTGAAATCTTTTCAGACGATCACCCGTGGCAAAGACGCCATTATCGTCGAGGGTACCGGGCACGCAGGGGTGGGCTCGGTGATTGATTGCTCGAACGCGGATGTGGCGGCCCTGCTTGGGTCCAAGGCCATTATCGTCTCCGGCGGCGGTATCGGCCGCGCTATTGATGATATCATGCTTAATAAAGCCCTGTTTGACCTATGCAAGGTGCCGGTGCTTGGTGTCATTATCAATAAAGTATTACCGGATAAATTAGACAAGATCAGAAGCATTGTGGGCAAGGGCCTGGAGCGCAAGGGCATCCGGCTTTTAGGCGTCATTCCTGAAATGGACATGTTAAGCGCCCCGACGGTTGAGCAAATTAAAGAGAGGCTCGATTTAAAAGTATTTTCAGGTGAAGAAAATTTGCGCACCCGGGTTTATTATGCCATTGTCGCGGCCATGGAGCCGTATAACATGATCGGCCATTTACGCGACGGGGCATTGGTCATTACCTCAGGTGACCGGGTGGACAATATGCTGGTGGCCGTGTCTTCGTATTTGCTGCAGCAGGGGCGGGCGGTCAAGGTCGCAGGGCTCATTTTGACCGGGGGCTTGACCCCGGACCATAAAATCGCCGGCCTGCTTAAAGATAGCCGCATCCCAGTGCTTTATTCCGACCAGGACACCTACACCATCGCTGCCGCCATCGAGAACATGACCCCCAAAATCCAGAAAGCCGACCGCGATAAAATCCACGAGGCCAGGCGACTGGTCAAAGATTACGTGAACGTGGACATGATCCTGGAAAATTTGTAAAATATTAATACAATCCTCATCTATTATTAACATCCTCCGGTTATACTTGGAACAAATTAATTCTTCTTAACTCCTTCTCCAGGAATAATTTAAAATAAATTTTGTGTAATATTTTGGTAATTTTGTCTTTCTCCGACGGTAAATATCAAAGGAAGCGCTTCCCCAGATAGCTCCCAATCGCCCTCCGAGCCCCGTATTAAGTTATATACTTTAAATATAGACATGAAACTATTATGAAAATCCTATTAGCCAAATATACGTCATTTCAAGGCCTGTTTTTCAGGCCGCGGCAATCTTTATTATCCAGGATTATTGCTTCTTTCATGATATTCCTTTTTGGAATGAACATGATTTTAACTCCTGTCAGCTTTGCCCAGGTGGCGTATTTGCCTTCAGCAGGCGCCATGGTCAACATGACCCCTAAATTTGATCCCATGGTAGTCAAAGGGATCAAGCTTTACCCGGACAATCCTTTTAAATTCGATTTTATCGTTGATACCGGGGAGCTGCCGTTAAGTCAGGAGCAAATCAAAGACCAGGGAGAAAAACTGGCTTCGTATTTTTTAGCCTCATTAACAACTCCTGAAAAGGAAATGTGGGTCAACCTTTCTCCGTATGAGAAAAGCCGTATCATCCCAACGGCTTTCGGCGATACGGAAATGGGTAAAGAGTTATTGTCTGAAGATTATATGCTCAAGCAGATCATGGCCACGGCTTTGTATCCGGAGCGCCAATTAGGTCAAGAATTTTGGCAAAGGGTGTATGCCCAAGCGTCCCAAGAATTCGGAACGACGAATGTGCCGGTCAGCACATTTAATAAGGTATGGATTGTGCCGGATGAAGCAGTTGTTTATGAAAACGCTCAGCTCAATTCTGTTTTTGTGGTCCAGAGCAGTTTAAAGGTGATGCTGGAGAAGGATTATCTGGCAGCCAACAAAAATAAGGCCATGGAACAATATAGTTTATCTTCCGGTGACATTACAAAGAGTGTCAGCGATGATAAAATTTCATCCATGTCCTCGAAAATCATAAAGCAAATCGTTATTCCGGCCCTGGAAAAGGAAGTCAATGAAGGCAAGAATTTTGCCGGATTGCGACAGGTATACCAGTCGCTTATTTTAGCGGCGTGGTATAAGAAAAATTTGAAAGACAATGTTTTGGCTAAAGGGTATGTGGACCGCAACAAGACCTTGGGCATTGACACCCAGGACAAACAAATCACCGAAAAAATTTATAAGCAATATTTGAGAGCGTATCGCAAAGGGGTTTACAACTATATCAAGGAAGAAATCGATTCCGCCACCCAGCAGATGATCCCAAGGAAATATTTTTCGGGGGGGTTTGCTGGGCATGTTAATTTAGCCACGGCGACAGAAGCTCAGGCAAAGGGTTTTAATGGTGATATGGCAATGCGTGCGGATAAACATTTATTATTAACTTTAGGAGTAGGTCTTTTTTTGGCCACGAGTCTGTTTTCAGGAGTCGCTCAGGCATCTTCTTCTGCCGATAATTTGAATCGTCAATTTTTAGAACATCCGGAAGCTTTTTTCCAACCAGGAACCGCAATGCCTAATGCAACATCTGCTCCACAGACTCAGAATCAATATCCAAGACCCGTTGCACCAAGGGTAGTGGAACCTGATTTAAGAGGTGCTACAAATTATTTAACAAACCTGTCAGGGTATTTTCAAATCCATCAGGGCAGCAATTACACTGGAACAAATTTTGGGCCTACAATAGAAGAATTAAACAAAATTCAAAGAATTGTTAAGCAATATCCAAACAGTCAAACAGCTGAGGCTCTTAGTTCTACAGTTCAAAACGATTTAAACTATATAGAATCTATAAGTGGTCAAAAAACTACACCAACACCACAACCATATTCACCTACTGCGGCTCCTCATAAAGTTCAGACCACTTCGTCAGCTCCACTTGCAGCACAAAAACCTATAACAACCGCTACGACCGGACATTTCACTGCACCGTCTACAACACAAACTATTGCACCAACTGCACCTCAAATTGCGGCAGCAGCACCCGCTGCTATGCCTGGTCCTACGGCAGCTGTTGTGCCAGTCACATTAGGCCCTGAACTAATTGTTAAGCAAGCTGTAAGTAATGGATCGGGATATGGCATACAGGGAGGAATTACTCAGCCTGCCCCATCTTTTTCAAAAAATCCATCAATACCACCAGCTGCGTCTTCAGTACCCCCATTGACAGCAGATTTTGTTTACAAGGTGTTAAAAGACTTGCCTTCTTTCGAGCAACATTTGGACCATGGCTATAATGCTCAAGATTTAACTTCATGGTTAAATAGTTTAAGTAACATAAATCACCAGTTAGGATATCAACCCCAGTTGCATCAATATCAAAAATACTCTGAAGAAATTAGTAACGATATCCAAAAAATTAATACAGTTTTAGCTGCCATAAATAAAACCAGTCAAGTCGCTGCGTCAGGTGCAGGAGCACCGCCGCCTTCGCCGGAGAGCAGTACTATAATGGAAACTATTTCTAATGTTCCTTCAACAATAATATCCGCTATAAATACCACTGCTCGCTCAGGAGTTGCAGCAGCCTCTTCAATCTATTCATCCGTAAAAGGAAGCATAATGCCAGGAACATCGTCAAATTCAAATACAATAATTGAAAGAACTTTACGAATAACTGAAAAAGAAGAAGGTTATGCGGATCATCTTTATCCTGATTCCAGGAATGGTCAACTGGAATGGGGGTATGGCGTTTCCAATAAAAACTGGCCACAATATACACCAACGGGTAAGATTACGCCAGAAATAGCTGAAAAAGCTGCAAGAGGAATATTAACCGAATTGTACAATAAGTATGCTGGAGAGCTTGAGCGATTGTCCCCAGATGAATCTGTACGTGTATTGCGAAATACATATCGGGCAGGACATTTAGTAACAGGCCATATTACTCCCCAAGGCACGATTGAGAGAATAAGAGACTCTTCTAAGAGCCGTGAAAAAGCCAACTTGGCCATGTTATCCTACGGCGGTATTGACCTGGAAAAGCTTATTTTGAATACCAAAGGCGATGGGGGTGTGCGCACGGCTTTTAGCGAACCGCGCATCTTACAAATGCTGCTTGATGCCAAGGGCCTGTTTCCGCAAATCCAAAGTATCGAGATAATGACAGTGCCGATGGTTAACATACTTTTAGGTTTTAACGTACCTGCCAATGATAACAATCCGATGGATGCCCCTGACAAGCCAGCAGACAGCAAAGCGTCTTTTATGAAAGCCTCGTTAATCGATATACGGAATAAAAACAGTATTTATAGTTAATATTGAATCATTCTTGACTATTCGACGGCCCTCATTTAAAGTAATCTAATCGCTAGAATTAAAATAATCCTATTATGGATTCCCGCGAACAACTGTGAATGTCCGGTATGAGGACGTTCGCGGGAATGACACAGGAAACTGTCGAAAATGTTAGAATATATCGCAGTCATATTTGCTTTTCTTTTTGCCTTGGCCCTCGCGGCCCTGCTGTTGACCTTGCCCAAGCTTTTAAGCCCGAAATTCCCCAGTGCAGCTAAATCCAAGCCTTTTGAGTGCGGCAAGGAGCCTTTTTCTTTGCCTGGCGGCCATATGCCGGTGCATTTTTATATCGTGGCCATGCTTTTTATCGTCTTTGACGTCGAGCTGGTCTTTCTTTTTCCCTGGGCCGTCATGTTTAGAAAATTGGGCCTTTTTGGTTTGACGGAGATGGCTGTTTTTATGGGCTTTGTGGTCCTGGGATTTTTTTATGTATTGAAAAAACGGGCCTTAGAGTGGGAGTAAACAGATGTCCTTCTTAAGTTCTCCAACAAATTTTTTTACCTCTAAACTAAACGACGCCCTTGGATGGGCGCGTAAATTTTCCATTTTCCAATACCCGTTTGTCACGGCCTGTTGCGGCATGGAGTATATGGCGACAAACTGCGCCCATTATGACCAGGACCGTTTTGGCGCGGGTTTCCCGCGTTTTTCACCGCGGCAGTCGGACGTGCTTTTCGTGGTGGGCACCATCAGCCATAAAATGGCGCCTATCTTAAAGACAGTCCATGATCAGATGTGCGAACCAAAATGGGTGGTGGCTTTCGGGGTTTGCACGTGTACCGGCGGTTTTTATGATAATTACTCGACGGTGATGGGTATTGATACCATTATCCCGGTGGATATTTATATCCCGGGCTGCCCTCCGCGGCCGGAAAATGTTTTAGATGGTTTGATAAAGCTCCAGGACAAGATCCAAAAGGGAGAACAGTCGAGAATACTTTACGACCCTCGGACTAAAATAGGAAGACCTGCTGAATTGCAAAGCGGCTACACCATCGAAGGTCATATTAAACATATAGAATCAGCATCATGACACCCTTGCAAAGAATCCAGGAACAGTTTTCAGCCCAGATCATGGAAACCCATGCCTTTCGGGGGGATGAGACTGCGATTATCCGTCCAACCAGCCTGCGGGCCATTGCCAAATTCTTGAAAGAAACACCGGAGCTGGATTTTAACTTTTTAATGGACCTGACCGCGGTGGATTATTTGTTTTACGCGGGCGGGCGGATACAGAAAGAATTTCGTTTCGAAGTGGTGTACCATTTCTTGTCCCTCAAATTCAATCACCGGATACGCATCAAGGTCCCTGTCGATGAGAAGTCGCCGGAAGTGGACACGCTTTGTGATTATTGGGCATCGGCTGACTGGTATGAACGAGAAGTTTGGGACATGTTCGGCATCCGGTTTAAAGGGCACCCTAATTTAAAACGCATTTTGATGTACGAAGAATTCCAGGGCCATGCCTTACGCAAGGATTATCCGGTCAATAAACGTCAACCTTTGATAGGGCCGTTGAACTGATAAAGATTCCAGCTTTCGCCGGAATGACAACAATTAGGCTAAACTGATGACTCAAACGCGCTCCATGTTATTAAACGTAGGCCCTTCGCACCCGGCGATGCACGGTGTTATCCGTATGGTCCTGGAGCTGGACGGCGAGAAGATCAAAGGCGTTGATGTGGAAATCGGCTATCTGCACCGGGCCTTTGAGAAAATGTGCGAGACGGTGATGTACACCCAGTGCTTTCCGTACACTGACCGTTTGAATTATGTTTCCCCGTTAATCAACAATGTTGGTTTTGCCCTGACTGTTGAAAAATTATTAGGGATTGATATTCCGGATCGTGCCCAATATATCCGTGTCATTATGAGCGAAATTTCCCGTGTCACCGATCATCTGACCTGCATCGGCGCCTCGGCCATGGAATTAGGGGCCATGTCGGTGTTTTTGTATATGATCAAGGCCCGGGAATTTTTATATGAGCTGGTCGAAGAAATCACCGGGGCGCGTCTCACCATTTCCTATGTGCGTATCGGCGGGGTCAAGGCTGATTTGACTGATGGCTTTGTGGATAATGCTTTTAGGAAAATCGCAGATGTTCGCAAGGTGCTTATTGAGGCCGATGAGCTTTTAAGCAGAAACCGTATTTTTGTTGACCGCATGAAGGACATCGGGAAGATTTCTGCCGAAGACGCTATTTCGTATGGAATCACAGGGCCATTTTTAAGATCAACGGGTGTGGCTTATGATGTGCGCAAAGCCAGTCCGTATCTGATCTATGATCGCCTGGATTTTGAAGTTCCGGTCGGAACCAAGGGGGACAATCTTGATCGTTATTTTGTACGCATGGCAGAGATGGAGCAGTCTTTAAGGATCATTGAGCAATGTTTTCAGCAGATTCCGGACGGGGCCATCGCTGCGGATTTAACGGGTTGCGTGATCCCCGCGGCCCAAATGGTTGACCGAGCCAAGATGGGACAGACCGAAGAATTGATTGAAGATGAGGTCACCCTGGACCCGACCTTGCAAGGCAGTACCAGAAAATATCATGAGGCGATCAATGCGAATAAAAAAGACGTGGTGCTGCCTGCCAAAGAAAACACCTATGGCAATATCGAAGGACTGATGAACCATTTTAAATTAGTGATGTATGGTCACGGTCTCCATGCGCCTATCGGTGAGGCGTATCTTCCCGTGGAAGGGGCCAATGGAGAGCTGGGATTTTATATTGTTTCTGACGGGCGTGACCAGCCCTGGCGGGTGCGCGTTCATCCTCCGTGCTTTCCGATCATGGCCGCGCTGCCTAAATGTTTGATAGGGGACATGATGGCAGATTTAGTACCTACTTTTGGTTCAGTCAATATGATTGCCGGGGAGCTGGATAGATAAATGTTTACCGCGGAATATTTACAAGAGCTGGACAAAATCACGAATAAATATGAACAAAAGCGCGCCGCTCTTTTGCCGCTGCTGCACCGTGTCCAGGAAAAAGAAGGACTAATCACGCCTGAGACGGAAAAGAACATCGCGGAGTATTTAGGCATTCCGGTGGTTCATGTCCATGAAGTTGTTTCCTTTTATCACTTATTCCATCAGAACAAAATCGGTAAATGCCATTTTGCCGTTTGCCAGACCACAGCTTGCGCTTTACGCGGTGCTGAGGAGATCATTGGTTATATTCAGGAACGGTTAAAAATTAAACATCACGAAACAACTCCCGACGGCAAATTTAGTTTGAGCGTTGTCGAGTGCCTGGGTGCTTGTGAACTGGCACCGATGATGCAGTGTAATAAAGAATACAAAGGGTTTTTAGATAAAAAGAAAATCGATGAGTTGATCGAAAAATATTCATAGTGTCATCCCCGAAAGTTTTTATCGGGGATCCAGACATTGATGAACTGGATTCCCGCTTTCGCGGGAATGACATTTAGGGTTAGTTATGGAAAAAATAGTTAGCCGGCATTTTGGCCAAAAAAATTCCCACCGCCTTGAAAATTATCTGAAAGATAATGGTTACGAAGCCGCCCGTAAGGCATTGACTCAAATGACAGGGGCCCAAGTCATTGACGAGGTCAAGAAATCTAATTTGCGGGGTTTAGGAGGTGCCGGATTTCCCACGGGAACAAAATGGAGCTTTATCCCGCAGGCCAATCCTAAGCCCAAATACTTAGTCATTAATGCCGACGAGGGAGAGCCGGGGACATTTAAAGATAAATATATTTTAGAACAAGACCCTCATGCGTTATTAGAGGGGATCATCATTACCTGTTATGCCATTGGCAGCCACAAGGCCTATATTTATATCCGCGGGGAATACATCAAATCTTTAGAAATTGTGCAAGCGGCCATTGATGAGGCGTACAAGGGCAAATATTTGGGCAAGGGCATTATGGGCACCGGTTTTGATATTGATGTGGTTGTCCACCCGGGTGCCGGTGCTTATATCTGCGGTGAGGAAACAGCGCTGCTGGAATCTCTAGAAGGGAAAAAAGGTTTCCCGCGCCTTAAACCGCCGTTTCCGGCGGTGGTAGGATTATTTGGCTGCCCCACGGTCATCAATAATGTGGAAACCATTGCTTGTGTGCCGCCGATCATCAATAAGGGAGCTGAGTGGTACGCAAAACTTGGGAATGAGAAAAATGGGGGAAACAGGCTTTTTTGTATCAGCGGCCATGTTGTTAAGCCAGGGGTTTATGAGCTTCCCAACGGGACAACTTTGCGTGAGATTATCTATGATCATGCCGGAGGGATCCCTAATGGCCGCAAGCTTAAAGCCGTGATCCCCGGAGGCATTTCAGCGCCAATCCTGACACCTGATCAAATTGACGTGAAAATGGATTTCGATTCGCTTAAAAGCATTGGCTCAATGGCAGGCTCGGGCGGCATCATTGTCATGGATGATACAACCGACATGGTTTGGGCGGCGATGATCGCGGCGCGGTTTTTCGCGCTTGAATCCTGCGGCCAGTGTTCACCCTGCCGCGAAGGCAGCGGATGGGTGTATCGCAATGTTAAGAGGCTCAATGAGGGGCACGCGCGCCCGCATGATTTGAATAATCTCCCGGGGATTGTGAATAATATCGGTGGCAATACGATTTGTGCTTTTGGTGATGCCGTGACAATGTCAGTGGGTTCTTATGTTTCCAAATTTCGCAGTGAGTTTGAAGCCAAAATTCAAGAGCGGGTATGCCAAATTTAATCATTGATGGAAAACAGGTAGAAGTCCCTGCCGGGACAACGATCATTCAAGCAGCAGATAAATTGGGAATTGATATTCCCCGTTACTGCTATCATCCGGCCTTGCCCGTTGCCGGCAATTGCCGCATTTGCATGGTGGAAATCGAAAAGCAGCCCAAACTGCAGATTGCCTGTTATACGCCGGTGGCCGAGGGAATGGTGGTGAAAACAAATTCTCCCAAGGTCATCGAGGTCCGTAAATCCATATTGGAGTTTTTATTAGTGAATCATCCGGTGGATTGCCCGGTCTGCGACCAGGCAGGGGAATGCAAACTCCAGGACTATTACATGGAGCACGGCCAGTACGACAGCCGCCTTTCCGACGTAAAAGTCAAAAAGGAAAAGAAGGCTTTTTCGATCGGCCCTACGATCATGCTCGACCAGGAGCGGTGCATCCTTTGCACCCGTTGCGTGCGTTTCACGGATAATATCACCAAGACCCACGAATTTGGGATGTTCAGCCGCGGCGATCATTCTCAAATAGATGTTTCTAAACAATTGGACAATGATTATTCAGGAAATGTCGCCGACATTTGCCCGGTGGGCGCCTTGACGGATAAAGATTTTCGTTTTAAATGCCGGGTTTGGTATTTGGCCCAGACAAAATCAGTTTGCCCCGGCTGCAGTATGGGATGCAATATCACTGTTGAATGGGACAAATCGCGGCCGCATCAACACAAGAAGGCGAGGGTCATGCGCCTTAAGCCGCGGCATAATCCGGATGTTAATGATTATTGGATGTGTGATAAGGGCCGGTACAATTACCACTTTATTGATGACAATAGAATTCAGCATCCGCAGCTCAAAGACGATTTTGTTTCATGGGACCAAGCGACTGATACAATTGTTACAGTCCTTAAATCTATCCAGAAGTCAAATAATACCAATAGGATAGGAGTTTTAGCTTCAGCCCAATTGACCAATGAAGATCTTTTTGTCATCCGTAAATTTTTTAAAGAGACCCTTAAAGGGGCAATGGTTGATTTTAGAGTGCCGGAAGGGCCTGGAGAAAAGGATGATTTTCTTATAAAGGCAGACAAGAACCCCAATACAGCAGGGGCCTCGAGTATTTTGCAAGCGGATGCAGACGCGGGTGAGATTGTGCAAAAAGCCAAACATGGCGAGATTGATCTGCTGTATGTTTTTGGCCATGATTTAGTCAAGCTTTTTGGCAAGGAGACGGTCGAGCAAATCGCCAAGAAGGTGAAACTTTTTGTGTATCAGGGTAGTAATGTCAATGCTACCTGCAGCTATGCGCATTTGAATCTTCCCAGCAGCGTTTATGCGGAAAAAGAAGGGACCTTTACCAATTGTCAGAAGCGCGTGCAGCGGATATGGCCGGCATTTTTGCCTTTAGGCGAGGCCAAAGGCGATTGGGAAATTATCTCCTTGCTCAGTGCCAAATTAGGCTCACCGATGACCTATCAAAATTCGCAAGCCATATTTAAGGACATTGCAGCGACGATGGCTCCTTTTACGGAAATGAGTTATGAAAAACTTGGCGATAAGGGAATGTTATTAAAGTAGAGATTATGAAACGGTTAAATGGTATTGTTTCCGAAACGGGATATTTTTGCCGTCCGCTACGGTTTACAGTTCATTTGTTTTATAGATTCTCTGTATTTGAACAAACTCACTGTAATACCTTGCGGACATTTGGCAAAAAATCCCTGAATGTTTCGTCCACAACACCATTTAACCGTTTCACGGAATTCTAAATTATGAATGATATTCTTATCAAATTTATACTCAGCGCCGGTACCTTGTTTATCATGTTTAACATCGCCGGGCTTTTGACCTGGGTTGAGCGCAAGCAAAGCGCTGTCATGCAAGACCGCATCGGCGCTAACCGTGCATCCATTTTTGGATTCAAGGCCATGGGTCTTTTTCACGCGCTTGCCGACGTGCTCAAGATGCTCAGCAAAGAAGAATTCGTCCCTGAGGGGGCGAATAAATTCTTGTTTAATTTGGCACCGTATTTGTCCGTCATTTTTGCCCTGGTTGGTTTCGCGGCCATTCCCATCGGCGGCGCCCTGGTTTTGAATAATCATGTCATTGAACTTCAGGCGGCCAATCTCAACATTGCCCTTATTTTTATTTTCGCTATGATGTCCATGGGCGTATACGGCGTTGTCCTGGCGGGGTTCTCGTCAAACAATAATTATGCTTTCTTAGGCGGGATGCGCGGTGCGGCGCAGATGATCGCTTATGAAATCACCATGGGTGCGGCCATCATGGGTGTGATCATGGTTTTTAATACACTGGATCTTCAGGCGTTAGACCGGGCCCAGGGCGCGTATATGTTAGGAGGCTGGCTTCCTAAATGGGGTGTTTTTGTCCAGCCGCTGGCATTTTTTTTATTTTTAACCGCGGCCACGGCAGAAACCAAGCGCACGCCTTTTGACCTTCCCGAGGGAGAATCAGAGATCATTGGTTATTTTGTGGAGTACAGTGGCATGAAATTTGGAATGTTCTTTTTAGCAGACCTTGTTGAAACTGTGCTGGTTGCGGCCCTGATGACGACCTTGTTTTTTGGCGGATGGCAGGTGCCGTATCTGCATCCGGACGGATTTTATTTTCCGTGGGGCGCTCATATTGCCATATCTAATTTGCCGGTGGTGATAATGGGCGTTTTATCATTCTTTACCAAGGCAGCATTTTTTATTTGGCTCTTGATGGCTGTTCGCTGGACCTTGCCGAGATTCCGTTACGATCAGCTGATGAATTTGGGATGGAAAATTTTACTGCCGGCGTCGTTAATCAACATTGCCATCACCGCTGTAGTGGTGACTATTTTTTAGTTCGTCTTTCCCGCGAAAGCGGGAATCTATAACAGAATTAATTATGAAAAATTTAGAAAAATACTTTGATCCCAAAGGCCCTTTTGCCGCTTTGCGCGTGTCCCAGATGAAACGCGCCTGGAAACAGTCCAATCGCCGCCAGCTAACTTGGTGGGAAAACACCTATTTCCCGATGCTGATCAGCGGCATTTTTCTAACCTCCAAACACTTCTTTTACAATGTGACCTTCCATATCCTTCATCTATTTGGCATAGCTAAGAAAACTAAAGGTGCTATCACGTTTCAATATCCGGAAATGCCAAGGCCATTGTCCTCACGGCTCAGGACCCGCCACCGCTTGACCAAGCGTGAGGACGGTTCTCCCAGATGTGTCGCCTGCATGATGTGTGAAACTGTATGCCCTGCCAGGTGCATTGAAATCACTGCCGCAGAACATCCGGATCCCAATATCGAAAAATACCCCGCTGAGTTTATTCTGGACCTTGGCAAATGCGTTTACTGCGGTTTTTGCGTTGAAGTCTGCCCGGAAGATGCCATCCGTATGGACACCGGCAGGCTCGACATTGCCGAATACTCCCGCGAAAGCATGATTTACGACAAAAAGCGCCTGATGGAATAGAATATCACAACAAATGGATAAAAAATCATGCATGAAAGACTCATACTAATATTATGGTTTGGATTAGGCGTAATAACACAAGCGATTCTATTGATCCGGAATGACTGGAAATGGGGGAAGTTTGCCCTATGCATTGGGGCAGGATGTTTTGGTATGATGCCAGGTAAACATGAATATAATTATGAACCATTGATGCATATATTCATTTGCTTTTGCATATTTGCAATAATGTTTGCTCTTTTTTTTAAAGAAGATATCTTGCCTTTAATCAGCGAGAAAGTCCTTTTATCTTATTCTTTAATATTCTGGTTTTCATTCTTTTCATTTTTTTATAAAGATGCGTTTATACACAAATTTTTATTTTTTTTATTTTTAATTCCAAGTCTGTCCGCCGTTTATATAGCGTTTATAAAAACAAAATTGAATTTTTTGGGGAAATTATTTTTTTATACCTGGTTCTTGATCATTGTTGTTTCTTTAGGCCTGTTTAGGTTCTCCTTTAGCCATCTTTCTTTATTCTTTGATAAGCATCATGTCCCTTGGATCGGTTCTGTTGATTGTTTATTAACAGGAATGGCTTTTTTGTATCTTATTGTTAACGCTACCTACATATGGGAGCTTATCCCAATACCCGGTAAGAATCAAACTATGGAAAGCAGAATGCAGCAATGGCATGAATTAACCAACCTGATGACGCAGCGCTGTGATGATCAACAGCCAACACATTTACAGACCATATTGATTCTTGTTTTGCAAGGGGGAGGCTTATTGCTTAATTACCTGTATCATTTAGTCCCTGCTGGCGTTCTTATTAATGTATTAATTTTGCTACCAGCTATTTTATCATCAGGGAATAATACAGCGAAATTATCTCTGCAATGTTCCAGTGCAGCATTATCAAAAGAAATCTAAAATCTGGAGGGACCAATGAAAGACACAGCGCTGAAGGTTGCCGGATCAATTTTCTTCGTGGTATCCATTGTTCATCTTCTGAGGATATTTCTGAATTTTGATATAATAATAGCAGGTTATGCTTTGCCTACGTGGTTTAGTATATTGGGTTTTATATTTCCACTATTGCTATCACTATGGATGTTTAAAACAAGCAGTGACAGGCGCTAGTAATTATAATGAAGTGACAGCTGGTTCCTATTTCCCCTTAGGCATTGAAAACATTAATGGCCCGTTTGGGAAATCATCACCGGGAGCGGAATCATTGGGATCAAATAAGAATGATTTTAATCGATGGGCTGCTGTTTTAATTCCGCGGTAGGTTTTAAAATGCATGTATTTCAGTTTACGTTTTGCTTTAGTGGTTAGATGCGTTATCATTTTTTAACCTCCCAAAGGTGTTTTAACTACCTACCTTTAAAGTGTGCCATATACCTCTGTACTTGTCAAGTTAAGCACCGCCAAGAACAAATAATTATAACTATATGGTATTAAATTAGATAAGGAAGGATTGGGGGTATTATTAAGGATTATAACCTGGCAGTTGCCATAAAAATCAATACTATCAAGGCAAATGACATTGCCTCTATAGTAGGGGAACCATAAGCTGAGTTAAGAAATTCTTCCATTTCTCATTCCTCCTAAATAAAGCGTAGCATATTTTCAGATTTTTTCCAGGTAGGCCCTCAAAATTCCAGCTTGACTTTATAAGGCAAACGTGCAAAATTAAATGAACGAATTGGTGCTTTGGCCGGCTATTGACGAAGGAGGGTGAGAGATGGATACGCGTAATATTGATGAAAAAATGCTAGATAGTTATTCTCAGACAGTAAGCGGAGTTTTTCAGAAAGCATCTTCCGCTGTTGTTAATATTGAGGTCACACATCGAGGCAAGGCAAGCGGCTCCGGTTTTGTTTTTACTCCCGATGGCTACATTATAACCAATAGCCACGTGGTGCATGGGGCCAGGCGCATTGATGTAAGCTTTGTCGATGGCCATAAAATAGAGGCTCAGTTGATAGGGGAAGATCCGCACACAGACCTGGCAGTTATTCATGTTGGCCTGTATGGTTTGAATTTCCTTCATCTGGGAGATTCAAGCCGTCTCTGTGTCGGACAAATTGCCATTGCTATCGGTAATCCTTATAGTTTCCAATGCACGCTTACCGCAGGGGTCATCAGCGCCTTGGGCCGTTCAATGCGCTCACAATCAGGGCGATTAATTGAAGAAATCATTCAAACTGATGCTGCCCTTAACCCCGGTAATTCCGGCGGCCCGTTATTGAATAGTTTGGGTGAAGTGATCGGTGTTAATACTGCTGTGATTTTACCGGCGCAAGGTATTTGTTTTGCCATCCCTTCCAATACCGCAGAATTTATTGCAACAGAACTCATGCGAAACGGTCAAGTTCGTCGTGGATTTATAGGAGTGTTGGTCCAGAATGTGGTTTTACCTAAAGGGTTAATCCATATGGGTAAAACTCCTGTTGAATCAGGGGTCAGCATTACCAGTCTTGAGCAGGGAAGCCCCGCCGATCGGTTTGGTTTACGGGTAGGGGATGTGATAGTCGGGATGGATGAGCAAATGGTGTCTTCCATCGATGATCTTCACAAATTATTGACCAAGGCGGTTATCGGCCATGAATATAAATTAACGGTCATTCGTGATTTTGGAAAAATCATTGTCTCTATTGTGCCGCAATTGAGCACATAAAGAGGACAATCAATAACAACAAAAGGAAGAAGGGATTGATTTCATGTTTACACTAAATAGAAAAATGCAAATTATGCTGGGGAGCTTGCTCATTTTAGCCTTGTCCCAGGCAGCGGTAGCGTTGGCCTTTGCGCAAACAAAGAAATTTGAGCAATTCTATGTTTACAAGGATAAAGGTTTCCCTAATCATTTTGCTGCCTCCGGTTATATGCCTGATGGTAGATGTGTTGCGCTCAATGATGTGTGGATTGACAATTGCGGGGGAAGCAGAAGTTGCATCCAGGCTAAATATGACAGGGATTGTACCGCCACCAGTACAGGCTGGGCTGGAATTTATTGGCTTGACCCTGCCGATAATTGGGGGGAAGCCAAAGGCGGGTTTAATTTAACCGGGGCCAAAAAGCTGGTTTTTTGGGCCAGGGGCGAAAAAGGCGGAGAGGTCGTTACGTTCAAAATGGGCGGGGTCGGGATGGGGCATACCTACCCTGATTCAGACAGTGCCACGACCGAACCTATCAAGCTCACCAAGGACTGGAAAGAATATTCCATAGACTTGAAGGGCAAGGATTTGTCCCACATTATCGGCGGGTTTGCCTGGGTGGGCACGGCCAAAGAAAATCAATCCAATATCACGTTTTATTTACGTAATATTTATTACATTTAACCCTTCATTATTCTTAAATTAGGTTGACTGCCTTGCGATATAGGAGTAATATCCAATTGATGCTCGAGGGTACCGCTATTCCTATAGAGGAGCGCCATTATTAAAAGATTAATAACGTACAAAAAAGGACGAAAGTGCAAGCAACCCGGCTGTAAGCATATTTTGAGTATTTATAATTCTGAAATCTATTGCCATAACCACTCCGACCCTTCAACACGACCGCAGCATTCCCGCCGCTTCTAATTAATAACTTTCCGGAGAAAAGCAATGAACACAAAAGAAAATGCGGATAAAAGCACATTCATCATCTCCCGCGTTTTAAATGCTCCGCGTGATCTTGTGTGGAAGGCGTGTACCAGGCCGGAGCGTATGACGCACTGGTGGGGGCCGAAAGGCTCTATTGTGCGTGTCGCCAAGATGGATTTTCGCGTGGGGGGCACCTATCACTGCTGTATGCGGTCTCCCGAAGGTGTCGATGTGTGGGGAAAGTTTGTTTATCGTGAAATCGTCGAACCTGAAAGAATCGTTTTCGTTAATTCTTTTTCAGATGAAGATGGAGGGATGGCCCGGCACCCGCTGGTCCCCACCTGGCCGCTGGAGGTGCTTTCAACCTTTACATTTGCCGAGAAAAAAGGAAAGACCTTATTTACCATTCAGTGGACCCCCATCAATCCGGCTAATGAAGAGCGTAAAACTTTTGAGGAGGGGACGGCTGGAATGAACAAGGGTTGGACGGGGACCTTGGACCAACTTACTGATTTTTTGGCGAGAAAATGAAATACACACGAAAATTACGACATTTATTGATTTTGGGGTGTTTTTTGATTTGCCCTCTTGTCAGCCGGGCAGATGATCATACAGAGGACATGAGGAGTTTTGATATAGGCATTGCCAACAAGGTTAACGGAAGTGTCCACGGATTCGAGTTAGGAGCGGTAAATGAAGTTGAAAAAGATTTTGGCGGCGGGCAATTCGGTTTTTTCAATGTTGTTAAAAGAGAGTTCAATGGTTTTCAATTTGGGTTGATTGCGAACAGGACAGGGCATTCCTTTGAAGGTTTTCAAGCGGCCGTGTTTTATAATGACACACAGGAAGAATTGCGTGGGCTCCAATTAGGGATCGTCAATCACGCAGGGTCATTAAACGGGATCCAAATCGGGATTTTAAATTTTAATGACGACAATAAATACTTAGGATTTTTGCCCTTTATTAACGCAGCATTTTAACATATAATCCATGAACAAAAAGACGCGGGATTTTCTTAATGGGCTTGGCCTGCTGGCGGCCACTATCGCTGTGATTGCAACAGGCATCGCCCTGATTTTTCTGGTCCATGCTGTTTTTCATGCCAATTCAAAATAACATCCTTAAGGAGCCGATCTATGCCGTTATCAATGTACCAAGCTTCCATACCTGTATTTGTAAAGCAATTAAGTAATCTGTCAGCGATCCTCAATAAAGCAGAAGCGCATGCATCGGCCCGGAAAATTGAGCCGGAAATTTTTATTAATGCCCGGCTGGCCCCGGACATGTACCCTTTGTCACGACAGGTGCAAATTGCCGCCGATACTGTCAAAGGTTGCGCCGCGCGCCTTGCCGGCGTTGAAGTGCCAAGTTTTCCTGACAACGAGAAAACCTTCCCTGAATTGCAGGCACGGATTGCCAAGACCATCGAGTTTTTGAAGACTTTCAGCGCCAAGCAGATCGATGGCAGTGAAGAACGCAAGGCCACTTTGAAGATTAAAGACAAGGAAATTACTTTTTTAGGGCAACCATACTTGTTAAATTTTGTCCTGCCTAATTTATATTTTCACATGACAACAGCTTATGCCATCCTGCGGCATAATGGCCTTGAGATCGGTAAGAGGGATTTTATCGGGGGTTTATAAGATGACTGTAACACAGAAGAAAATCTTGTTAGTTGATGATAATCCGGTGGCACAGAAATTGACGGCCAAGGTATTCAATAATGACGGTTATCAGGTGTTTTTAGCCTGGGACGAAGAAGAATGTTTGAAAATAGCAAAAACCCAGAAGCCCAATGCGATTTTGATGGATATTATTTTTCCGGATGGTGATGGCCGCCAATTCGTCCGGAAATTAAAACTGGACCCGGATACAAAAAATATCCCCATTGTTTTCGCCACTAATACCCTCGATGTGAAAGACGATAAGGGCGATTTGACCATCACTATCGGCGGAGAATCATACCGCGCCTTTGCCAAGCCGCTGCATTATCCTAAAGTATTAAGCACCATCCGCAAAGAAATTAACCGGATTAAAAACCAGAAGAAGGGTTGAGGTACATGACCTTGACTGCGGTCAGGGCAGCATCGAGAAATGGTCCCTGGAAGGTCCCGATAACAACGATCCCGATGATGGCTGCACCCAAGAGCCATTGCATGCCGATGGACACAGGAATGGGGGCAGCGCTGTGAGGGGCATCCAGATAAATGCGTTTGACGACCATCAGGTAGTAATAAAGCGAAATAACAATATTAACGCCGGCAATAAAAGCCAACCATACATACCCGTTTTTAATAACAGCCATCAGTAAAATAAATTTCCCAAAGAACCCTGCCAGGGGCGGCATACCGGCCAATGATACCAGTGCCAAAAGCATCGAGCAGGCTAATAGGCTGGAACGTTTAGAAAGTCCGGCATAATCCGTGATTTCATCACTGTTGGCCGCAATCGAAAATACGATAATAACTAAAAACGCCGCGAGATTCGTAAACAGATACCCTAAAAGATAGAAATTAATCCCTGAAGCCCCAAGCGTACTGCCTGCCGCAGCACCCATTAAAAGATAACCCGCGTGGCTGATACTTGAATAGCCCAGCAGCCGTTTGATATTGGTTTGAAACATCGCCACCAAATTGCCGTAGGTCATCGTGACAGCTGAAAGGACCGCCAGTACCAAACTCCATTGCCCATGCCAGGCGCCAAAAACACCGAAGAAAAGACGGATAAGGATGATAAATCCGGCGGCTTTTGACCCGACGGACAAAAGGGCAGTGACCGGTGTGGGCGCGCCCTGGTAAACGTCAGCCACCCACATGTGAAATGGCACGGCCGCAATTTTAAAACCAACCGCCGCGAAAATGAGGACCAGGGCAAACAGCGTCATCGGGCCCATGGCATGGGTTTGACAAAACCTCTGGATCACATCAAAGTGCGTTGAATGTGTGGCGCCATATAGAAAGCTGATGCCGTAAAGAAAAAACCCTGAAGCCAGGGCGCCCAATATTAAATACTTCATCCCCGCTTCAATCGAGAGTTTATCGCTTTTAAGATACGCTGTCATGACATAGAGGGAAATGGTAAGGATTTCGATTGAGATAAACATCAAAAGAAAAATCCGCGCTCGAAGCGATAAGGCACATCCCGATGGCGGCCAGCCACAATAATAAATAAAATTCATTTCGGCGTTCGCCCAGCGATTTAAAAAATTCCTGAGTCATGGCAAAAACAAAGACCATGGCCACTAAAAAGAACCCCTTAAAGAACCATGCCAGTGAATCCATGACAAACATGCCGCTAAAGGTCACGCCATGAAGGTTTCCCTGGGTGAGCCAAAAAATAATCAGGCCTGCAAGGGCGATAAAACTAAAGATGCCGATCCAGTCTTTGCCAACGTTTTTAGGTAAAGCGATATCCACGACCACCAAAAATACCAGGATAATGGCCATTAGCACTTCTAATGAAATCAAACTCCAATCAATGACGGGGAACATAGATAGTCCTTAAAGAAAGTTATGAACATTCGAATAGCCTTTGGAAACAATTTTTGAGACCACTGTTGTCCCGACAATCTTCGACACCGATTCAGAAATACAGCCCGAAGGGCGTTGTATTTCTGGACATTTAGAAAAGATTGTCGGAAAAAGACAACCCGTGGTCGTAAAAAATTAGTTTCCAAAGGCTATCTTACGCTTTCTATAATCGTCTTTGTGCTCGAGCCGATGTGTGTCAAAATAATTGACGGCAAGCATCCGACGAGTATTAATAATGCCAATAACATCATGTAAGGGAATTTTGCTGAAAGCGTTTGGGCGTCTGCCAGTCTGGCAAATTTGGGATCAAGAGGACCTTGAAAACCAAGGCGGATCGCCTTAAGCAAATAAATAGCTGTTATCACAAGGCCGAAGATGGCTAAAACGGAAAGCCCGCGGTATTGGTCCCAAGAACCCAAAAGGACAAGGATTTCAGCGACAAAATTCGCGAACCCCGGAACACCGGCTGACGCCAGGGCCGCCATCATAAAACAGGTACCGATAAACGGCATGCATTTAAGAAGGCCGCCCAGCTCATCCAAGTTACGGGTTTTGGTTTGGTCAACAACGAAACCGGTCAAGGCAAATGCCAGGGCAGACATGATACCGTGGGCAAACATCAAATAAACCACACCGTTGAGGCCAATCGTGTTAAAACATGCGAGCCCAAGCAAGATGTATCCCATGTGAGAACAGCTGGAATATCCTAAGATATATTTCAAGTCCCGCTGGGTCAATGCCACAAGACCGCAGTAAATGATGTTAACAATGGCCAGACCCGCGATGATAGGCATCCAGGCATGGGCCGCTTGCGGCATCAATTGGATGGCAAAACGAATAATGGCATAAGCACCCATTTTTTTGAGAACACCTGAATGCAGCATGCTGATGGCCGTGGGGGCCTCGGCATAGCCCAACGGGGCCCAGGTATAAAATGGCCAGAGGGTGAGCGTAATACCAAAACCAACGACGATAAGAGGGAAAATCCAATTTTGCGTTTTAATGGGCAGGGGCCAAGTGGCTAAGTACTGCTGAGTTTGAACAAAATCAAATGTATAAATTCCCGTCGCATGATACAAGGCCAATAATCCAATCAGGGCAATGGTAGCACCCGCCACTAAATACAGGGTAAGTTTCATAGCGGCGAATTCCCGGCGCTGGGATCCCCAGATGGCAATCATCAAAAAGACAGGCACCGCGGCCACTTCATGGAAGAAGTAGAAAAAGAATATATCCAGAGAAAGAAAAGCCCCATAGGTACCGATTATCGTGATGAGCAGCAAGATGTAATATTCTTTGATGCGTTCTTTGATGGACGCGGATACCAGAACAGCGGCGAAAGAAGTAGCCCCCAAGAGTACCAGGAGTAGAGAGTTTATCCCATCAACGCCAAGGTGATAGGAAATCCCCAAGGGGACGACCCAGGGGATATTCTGGACGAATTGAAAACCACCGGCCGCATGATCGTAAGCAGCATAAATCCAGACAGACAAGATAAAGGGTACAAGGACGGCAATGTTTGAGATCCGACGGATCAAGGAGACCTTATCCGACGGGACCAGGCAAAGCAGGCTTAAGCCCAGCATAGGAAATAAAAGGACCCAGGAAAGATTTGGAGTTATCATAAAGTGACTGAGGACATAAGTTACGGAACGCAGTGACGTAACTTATAAGTCCGAATGTCACCCCCGAATGTATTTATCGGGGGTCCAGTTATGCGTGTCTGGATTCCCGACAGAAACTTTCGGGAATGACAAATTTAATGATACATTAAAAGAAATAATAACACTGTCCCTAAAATAAAAATTAAAGCATAGAACTGCACTAGGCCGTTTTGTAAATAACGAAAGGTCTTGCCCCCTTGGCGGGCCAGGTTGGTCAGCCCGCCGACGCACAAACGGACAATAAACTCTTTTTCAAACCGCGATAAAAACAGGGCCATGTTTTGCTGGATATGATCAACATACCATCCATAAACGATATCGAAATAAAATTTATTTTTCAAAACGGTATAAAAGTTACCAAGCTTTGCTGCCAGGGGATCACTGGCCGTGCGTTTACCGTAAATCATATATGAAAAGCCCAAACCCAAAACAGCAACAATAGAAGAAATTATAGCGACCCGCACATTAAGTTCTTCAGGAGTTTTTTGCGGGAACAGATAATGTGGAATTCCTATAAATCCTCCGATAGTGGAGAGGATGGCTAAAAAAATCAAGGGGAGAGTCATCACCACCGGAGATTCATGGACTTCATGGCTATGAGCAGGCTCGCCCCAAAACACCACAAAGTACAATCGTCCCATATAAAAGGCCGTGAAACCGCTGGCTGTTGCGGCGATCAAATAAAGCACGGTGTTATGGGTAAAGGCGAGGCCTAAGATTGCATCCTTGCTCCAAAAACCGCTTAAGGGGAAAATACCGCAGAGGGCTAAGGTCCCGATGAGAAAGGTTATACCGGTTATAGGCATTTTCTTGAGAAGGCCCTGCATATTCCAGATATTTTGTTCATGATGCGTGGCAATGATCACACTGCCTGCTCCCAGGAACAAAAGCGCTTTAAAAAAGGCATGGGTTGTCAGGTGATACATCCCTTGCATAGGCCCGGCCAAGCCCAGGCCCAAGACCATTAAGCCTAATTGGCTGAGCGTCGAATAAGCCAGGATCCGTTTAATGTCGTTTTCGGCGATAGCCAGGATGGCGGCCATGAGTGAGGTGATGGCACCTGTATAAGCGATGACCAAGAGCGCCGTCGGTGAAGATCCAAAAATAAAGAAGGTGCGGCTCAAAAGATAAATACCTGCAGCCACCATGGTAGCGGCGTGGATCAAGGCGCTGACCGGTGTCGGGCCTTCCATGGCATCAATGAGCCAAACGTGTAAAGGAACTTGTGCGGATTTACCAACCACACCGCAGAAAAGCAGCAGGGCCGTGATCGTTAGAATATGAGGGTTTAAATGAGGAACGACCGCAGTTAAATCGGTAAACAGGAAACTGCGGCCATGACCGATATCAGAGATGCTCCACAACAAAATGATACCGCACAAGAAACCGAAATCAGATAAACGATTGACCATGAAAGCCTTGACCCCCGCGTCCGCGGCAGAAGGCTTGGCATACCAGAAACCGATCAGCAGATACGAAGACAAACCCACCAGCTCCCAGAAGATGAACAGCTGGATAAAATTGTTGGACAGGACAATGCCTATCATAGAGAAGGCGAAGAGGCTTAATTCCGCGAAAAATCTGGGTGAGCTTGGGTCCTCATCCATATATCCTCTGGAGTAGATAAAGATAGCACTGCCTACACCAGTGACAATCAAGAGCATCATGATGGCCAAGGGATTGATCAGAAAACCAAAATTAATGGTCAAGGCGTCAAAGGAAATCCAGGTCAAGGATTGCTGGAGCTGGGCCGGAGGATTGGCTTGGAATATTTGAGTAAAAATCAGGCAGCTGCAAACAAAAGAAGTCAAGATGCCGGCAATGGCAATGAGGGAGCTGGATGTTTTACTACGCAGGAAAAAAAGCGTAATAAGAACGCATGCGACGAGCGGTGCGAAAAATGCTACCCAGACTAATAGAGGGTTTATCATGTTAATTAATACCATGTCATCCCGACGAAAGTCGGGATCTTATTCAAGATTATTAAAGATTCCGGCTTTCGCCGGAATGACAGGAGACCTTATTACCACTTCATCTCTTTCAATTCATCAGCCTGGATCGTCGAAAGTCGGCGGTACATCACGACGATGATGGCCAGCCCTATGGCGACTTCTGCCGCGGCCACAAGGATGACAAAAAATACGATCAATTGCCCCGCGTAATCCCCATTAAATTTCGAGAAGGCCACAAAGGAAAGGTTTGAAGCCGCCAAAAGAAGCTCCAGAGACAAAAGGACCTTAAGCACATTGCGGCTGGTCATGACACCAACGAGTCCAATCGAGAAGATAATGCCGCTTAAGGCCAGATAATTACCGAGGTGGATCATAGATTTTCTGTGTTCTTTCCTGTGCTTAACGCTCCTTGGGCCAAAGAAACAATCCCGAAGATCGCGATCAATAAAAGAAGTGAAGTCAATTCAAAGGGCAGCAGATAATCCGTAAAAAGAATTTTGCCGATGATTTCAATTGTCCCGCGGATGTTTGAGGCATCCATGGTTTGGGCCCTGATGAAACTTTTGAAGGCCAAGCCAAATGAGGCCAGGAACATCAACCCCACCGTACACCCAAGCAAACGAAAGCGGCTTTGCTGGGCGGAAGTGAGAGTAATGGTGTTAAGATTAAGGCACATGACTACAAATAAGAAGAAAACCAGCACAGCGCCTGCATAAACCAACAAAAGGACCATACCTACAAAAAACGCTTCGAGAAGTACAAAGAGGCACGATAGCGAAAAAATAGCGACGACCAAGGCCAAAACATTATACAAGGGATTCCGTGCCAGGACTACAGCAAGGCTTGCAAAGATAAGGATGCCCGCAAAAAGGTAGAAAAAATAAAGAGACATAGTGTGTCCATTCATCATAGAAATAAACAAAATATTGTCAAGAGGATAGTATAAATACAGGAGCATCAAAGTGCTTGAGAGAACAAGGGGCTTGTGGTATCGTAGTCCCCTATGGCACAAAAAACGAAGAATAAAAAATTAAGTGTGACCAGCGCCCAAGAATTGCAGATTTTGCGCAATGTCGTTGATATTGCCTCTTCGGAGCTCGACTTAAACCTTACCCTGCAGTTAATTGTCAAAATCGTGACCGAGATGACAGACGCGGATTCTGTTTTTATCTATCTTTTTGATGAGAGCAAGCAGAACCTGGTACTGATGGCTTCCAAGACCGCGCATAAAAAAGAACTGGGCAATGTGGTCTTGAAGGTCGGCGAAGGTATTACCGGATGGGTGGCCCGCGAAAACAAGACAGTGGCCATCAAGGCACGCGCCTACCGCGACCCGCGTTTTAAAAGTTTCGATGTGCTGCCCGAAGACCGTTATGAGGCTTTTTTATCCGTTCCAATCATCTATAAGGGGAAGGCCATCGGGGTCGTTAATGTCCAGCATAAAAGCCAGCAGGATTATTCAACGGAGACAGTCAATTTAATTGAGATGATCGCCAAACAAGTCGGCGGCATCATTGAGCATGCCAGGCTTTTTGAGGAGACAAAGAAAAAAGCCCTGCAATTCGATTCATTGATCAAGGTCAGCCGCTCGATCACCAGCGAAGATTATTTAGACGAGATCCTTGACCTGATCGTGGTGGTCACGGCTGAAATGCTCAATTCCAAAATTTGTTCCATCATGCTTTTGGATGAAAAGGGTTCAGAACTCTCGATTAAAGCGACACAGTCCTTGAGCCAGGAATACAAACAAAAACCTAATATTAAGGTAGAGAACAGCTTGTCCGGCAGCGTCATCAAATCCAAAAAGCCCGCAGTTGTTTACGATGTCAGTAAGGATGAAAAATATGCTTACCGCGATTTGGCCCTTAAAGAAGGGTTGACCTCCATGGTGGCAGTGCCGATGATCGTCAAAGATAAGGCCATCGGGGTCATCAATGTGTACACCAAACAGCCGCATCATTTTGAAGACGAAGAAGTCAATGTATTGCAGATCGTTGCCAATCAGGCCGCAGTGGCGGTGGAGAACACCAAATTGATGCAAGAGGCCCTGAAAGCCAAGGAAGCCCTGGAAACTCGCAAGCTCATTGAGCGGGCCAAGGGTATATTGATGAAGATGAACAATCTTTCCGAAGATGCTGCTTATCGCCTGATCCACAAAAAAAGCATGGATACCTGCCGCAGTATGAAGGACATCGCCGAATCGGTTATCCTCATGGCAGAGCTCCAAAAGTAGCAAAGCTTCCCAAAATATGTTATCCTTTCAGCATCCCTATGGTTAAAAAATTTTTATCCTTAGCTGTCATTTCTTGTTTTTTCCTGACTTCTTTAGGCCCTTTGCCTTGTGCCCATGCCGATTCGGTTTTAGGCCTGCCGGCCCCTGGCACCATGGTCAATTTAAGCCCTGCGTATGCGCCGGTGATCATTAAAGGCTTGACCGTCCACAAAGACAATCCATTCCTGTTTGATTTTATCTTAGATGTCGGCCAAGACAGAATGTCTGGTGAGCCGCTTAAAAAAGAAGGCGAAAAGCTCATCAAGTATTTTTTAGCGAGCCTTGCCATTCCTGACAAAGATGTGTGGGTCAACCTGTCCCCGTATGAAAAGAACAGGATGATTCCTGAAGCCTTAGGCCAGACCGACATGGGCCGTGATCTTTTGGAGCAAGACTACATTTTAAAGCAAATCACCGCTTCCCTTATTTATCCTGAAAAACAATTAGGCAAGACCTTTTGGGACGAAGTTTACTCAAAAGCCCAGCAAATGTATGGCACAACCCAGGTGCCGGTCAATACCTTTAATAAGGTATGGATCATGGCAGACAGGGCAGAGGTCTTTGAGCACAACCAAACCGCTTTCGTAGTCGATAGCCATCTAAAAGTGATGTTGGAAGAAGATTACCTGGCGCTTAACAAACACAGTGTCATTGCGAGCACTACAACTGTCATTCCGGCGAAAGCCGGAATCCACTCATTGGGTTCCCAAATTATACGCCAAATCATCCTTCCCCAACTCGAAAAAGAAGTCAACACCGGCAAGAATTTCGCTAATCTGCGCCAAATTTTTAACTCCATTATCCTTTCCAGCTGGTATAAGAAAAACCTTAAAGAAGCATTGCTTAATCAAGTGTATGCAGATAAATCCAGGGTCAAGGGCATCAATTTAAATGACCCAACGGTCAAACAGCAAATTTATGAACAATACCTGAAAGCCTATAAAAAAGGCGTGTTTAACTATATTAAGGAAGATGTAAATAATACCGGCGAAACCATGCCTCGTAAATATTTCTCTGGAGGTATTCTTGAGGCAGGTGCCGCCGCCGATCCTACTCGGACAGCAGATGTTCAAAAATTAGACTATGCTATGATTGGACTAGCCGGAAGAATGGAGGATCTTACAACAGGGCTTATTGAAAAAGCCAAAAGGACCGCCAATGCTGCAATGATGGTGCCCATTGCTCAAGTCATGCGTTTAAGTCCAGAAGGGCTGAGTTTTAAAAATAGCTCCCGGAATCAACCGTATGACATGCGGGAGTTGGCTGAAATCAGCAGTCGTTTTCTTTTTGTTAATTTGAGGCCGGGCGAGGGAGAGGATGTTCATAAAAAAGCAATGCACTTTTGGTTTAATCCAGAAAATGACACAAAATTAATGAACGATTTTATTAAAGACGTACAAGAAAATATTCCGAAATGGGTATTAACAATAGACTCTAAAATAACCGGCAGATATCAGTTGTCGATCAATCCTAATGCCTATGATGCATACATGGTTTTTTTTAGAACGCTTGAAAAATATGTGATGCAAAATCCTAACCCAGATCACAGGGAAGTTGTCCGGTTTATTTATGACCATTATGAACAAGGAAATGAGCCGTTTAAAATACAGGCTGTCCCGCATACAAACAATCTTCATAAGGGTTATGTCCCGGGCTTATTGCAATTTTTGGTTAATCTTGGCATCCTCGAATCCGTTGGCAATGATCAGTGGAAAGTCATTGACCAAACAGCAATAGCAAATTTAAGGATTTGGGCGCAAAGCAGACTTGAACCATTTTCGTTACCACTCCAAGAAGAGACAACATCCCCATCTTCCGAGTCACCACTTGCCAACGCCCTGATGAGGGCCGGGGGGGCGCATTATCTAAGTGAATTAGAGAATAGAAAGACACATGATTTAAATGATGGTGAGCGTGATGTTGGTAGGGAGATGAGGCAATTAAGTCGTGCTGTGAGAATAGCCAGAAAGGATAAAGATGAAGGGAAATTATATGAAGGAGAATTAAAAGCTGCCATTATTACATTTCTTAAGACGACAAAGACATGGCTTGGTCTCGCGAAATCTTTAAAATTAGATGAGGAAGAAAAATTAGATGAGGAAGCGGGCAAGATAGCAAAAAACCCCGACAGTACTTTTCAGGCTATTGATGCCTTGTCCCGGGAGACTTCAAGCTTTCCCAGCCCTGCGATGATTGCGCAATTAACCGTGAGGCCAGAGCAAATAGGGGGGATTAATAAGATTATAATGTTTACACAAGGAGGGACTATCTCTGCGTCCTTGGAATCCTTGAGACCAGAAATGGAACGACAAGGATTCGAAATAAAAATTGTTGATTTGGGAAAACAAAATGGCTATGAAGACGCTTTAAGGTTTGTAAATGTAAATAGAGATAAAATTGCTTGTATGGTTGGCCCTTATTCGAAGAGAGTGCAAAGCTTTGTAGGCAAGGCAGGTAATATCTCGCCAGTTTTTTTGCAATCACTTCAGCCTATTGATTCCGATCTTCATAAAAGTATTTTTGAGGATATAAAAAGTTCCGGAATAAGCCAAATAAGACTTGTCGCAGGTGAGAGTGGATCTCCTACTTTTATTTTAAAAAGAATGAATGATCTTTTACCCAACTGGTGGCCACAAAACAGGATCTTATTTGTTAAGGTGCCTCATAGCCCAGAATTGTTCAAAGAATTGAAAGATAGACGTTTGTTGATAACTTCAAAAAGCAATTACCAAGACGCTTTAGAGACTGCAAGAAATTATAAAGAAGGTATAGCAGCGGTGTATGTTTCTTATGATGATCAGGTATTTGAATTTATTAAACAATTGGGCGACAAAGTCCCTTTTTACATTCAAACCCTCCAAGATTTTAGTTCACCTTTATCTAAAGAAATTCGCAGGAGAACTACTAGTTTTGGAAGACTATATCCTAATATTCGAGTGACATTGATTGCTGGGCAAGTTCCCCATGAAGACTACTTTCTTAGGGACGTTGATAGATATCTAATAAAAAATCGGGCGATGCTGGCGGCAAATCAAGATCAGGGGAACATTAACACAGTTGCAGAGATACTTTGGGATGAACTTGGTGATGCAAAAAGCAAAAAACCGGATGATGAAAATCGCGATCTTTTAAAACAAATCTTATCCGAGCCATTGGATCATGAGGTGCCCATGGATTTCCTTACAAAACTATCTTCTTTTTTCAGCATACCTTCGCAGGACATGAGAATTGCTTTAACGGCTGGCCGGATCGCCGTAATATTTAATCTTCGGGGCCTGTCAATGAGCGGTGTTGAATACTACCTTGGCAGAAGAGAAGAAAAAACTGATGCAGCTAAGGCTATTAGAACCGGCGTTTTTAGACAAGATATTCCGGAGGATTATAACTACGCTGGAGATGAAGTATCCACTACAGCGGTTAAGATCATTGCGACAGGGATGGGGAGAGACAGTGTTAAGAATGCTCTTAGACGTTCGGAAACTATTGTCTCAGAAGCGTTTTTGGCATATAAAAGTATGTGGCCCAACGCCGCGATGGTGGCATTCTCATATACTATTCAGAAAGGGGATACTTCGATTGGAATAGCTAAACGTTCAGGAATTACGGTAGATAAGTTGTATGAAGATAATGGAATATCCCTTCTTCGTTATGGTTTGAAAGTTGGTCAAGTTATTAAAATCAAGACTGATGCCGATTGGTTTACTTATGCTGTACAAGCTGGCGATAGAAGAATGTATTTAGTCAGCAGAAAAGTGGGAATTACTGCCAAAAAATTAGCGCAATTAAATGGTTTGCTTGTTAATAAGATTTTGAAGCGTGGTGAAAAGCTTCAAGTTGTTCGTTCCAATGACCCGGTAAAAATAGCAGATGCCATGGTTACTGCGCTTCGGGAGCGATTTGGACTGCCATTGGATCAAACCGGCGCCCTTAGGTGGTATGTGCAAGGGGACATTGATAAAAGAGAGATTGGTGTATATTTGAGTAGTGCGGTTAAGGATCAAGAAACAAAAGATAATATTATTGGTGTGGCCACAACGATGCGGGAGAATTTTAAAGCGATGACGAATAGAGCGATGATTTCCGAAACAGATGTAATTCAGTCTAGAATTGATGGTATAGACAGACAAATAGCAGAAATTGCAGGTGCAAGCCCAATGAACAAGACTATTATAACTTCACATCCCGTTCTTAAAGAATTAATAAGCACTCGCCAAGCATTAGAAGCGGAGTTAAAAATTGTTATGGAACGGGGAGATGCCGCGATGTTGGATCGAAGGCAAGCTTTAGCTTTGGCTGGCGGTATGGCAGCAACAGCGGCATTGACGGCAATTCCGTTCGTCAAGAAACAAAGAAAACCATCCCTTAATAGTCCCCAAAAACAAAAAATTGAAACTGTTAAGGAACTTGAAAAATTGGTCCAAGAAATACTCTCTGAGTTAGATAAGTTGGAATTTTCACAACAAGCTGCTACATTTGCTCAAATAAATGTTAAAGATTTGACACTGGGCATTGATCGAATAAAAACTGAGCAGGAAACCGCAGACATTGACAAATTATTGAAAGCTCTGACTGGGTCGGCTAATGAATCATGGAGGGGGACTTTAATTAAAGTATCCGAAAAACTAAAAGCATTACGAAAACGTTTGGATTCTACCAAGCCAGCTAATCCTCAGGCCACCAACGCGGCGATGGTTGTAGGTGATGGGGAAATTGTATTTAATACTGAAGGTGGTCGTTCTAATTTCAGTACAGGTTCTTTTGTAGATTTGGTTAATGTGATATCCGATAAGTATGACAATGGTGAATGGAGTTCTATCAATGGTATTTCAAGGTTACCTTTAAAACATCGAGATTTTCTATATGTTGATAGATACGGAAAGCTTTTGGAGGGTCTATTAGCTTTAATGCCGCCTAATTTTCATGGAAGAGTGTATTATAAGAATTCCTCCCCGCCGGGGCATGTGATTGAAGTTTCAGAAAGCAAATTTCCTGCCTTCTTGGAATGGCTGCAAGAAACAGAAAAAGACATTAAGGCCGCATCCGAATGGGCCAAAATGACAAGAAGGAGTGTGCTGTTTTCCCGGGAGAATAGCCGAAAAGCCATTGAAAATGTTTTAGAAAGTATTAAAGGCGAATCTGGTGAAAGAAAACAGGGGATTTCCAGTTTTATTTTAAACGATTTGGATGAGGCCGCTGAGTTTGCCCGTAACCAGTTTATCGAACGTATAAAAGAAAAAACAGGATGGAATTTAACCGTACTCATTACCCGTAAAGGAAAACTTCGATTAAATATCGATACAGAACATATTAAGGATTTGATGGATTTATTAAAAGGAAGATTAGCGGACTATGCGATGAATGGGAGCTTGGCGACTACTCCTCAGAATCTTGGCGGTATTGATTTGAACACCCAAGGCATGGACTGGAAAATCGGCAAAGATGGCAGGGGGGTTGAAATGAACGTTGACCCGGCCATGATTGAACGAATCAGGCGTGAGGGCATTGACAGCCTGTCACCGGTTATTTTCAGAATCACGCCGGTGGCGAGTATTTGGCCATTGATGGGACTTGAACCGCCTAAAAAGGAAGAGCTGGCAGAAATATAAGTTTTTTGATACAATTAAATCAGATTCTAAGGAGAAACCATGGGAACATTTCATACAAAATGTCTAATAGAAAACCACATTGATAGAAAAAAATCTATTGTGATCCCAAAACTTTTGATTGATACGGGAAGCGAATATACCTGGATACCTGAGAATTTGCTTGAAAAAATAGCAGTTACACGCGAGAAGAAAGACCTGATTTTTGTGATGGCCAACGGTCAAAAAATCACTCGTAGTGTCGGTTTCGCGGTGATCCATCTGGATAAATACTTTACCATCGATGAAATTGTTTTTGGAGAAAAAGGAGACCTGGTTCTTCTTGGGGCAAGGACACTGGAGGGTTTAAATTTGGCCGTTGATCCGCGTCAAAAGAAATTGGTTGCTGCCGGGCCATTTCCCGTTGCTTAATTTTCCTTGACAAAATTGCATGAGCGGGTGTATATTTCATTTGTAAGTCAAAGGGCAGTGTTGTCCTCTCTTAAAACAATGTGGTTTAAAGAGAGGACTTTTTTTCCAATGCGGAGGTTTCTATGAAACAATCAACCCCAATGAACAGAACAACGGTCCAATCATCAACACCCAAAAACAGGATTGAAACTCCTTTAGCTTCAAAGGCTAACACAAAAGGGGATTTCAACCAAAAGGTGCAGGAAACAGCTTATCAGCTTTTTGTCGCGCGCGGTTATACTCATGGCAACGACCTCGAGGATTGGTTTCAGGCTGAACGGATTGTCAAGGGCGCATAAAAATTTTTCTTGACAAATGTTTTTTTAGCAGGTATATTTGCATTGTAGCTTAAAGATTCACGGTTTCGCGGGAATGACATGTAGTTAAAAGTCCGGAGCATAGATGTTCCGGACAGATTCGCGGGCAATGATATGTCCTCTTGGGAAGTTAAGCAGTACAAGGGGATTTTTTTATTTTATGGGTATAGGTGAGGGCGTTGACGTCCGGTTTTGTATGCTTGGATGCATAGAGAACCGGATTTTTTATTGCCCCAAAAGGATTGTACAGAAAAGGAGGGTATTCATATGAGAATTACCCACACACCATTAATGCAGCAAACAGAGCGTATGACGGCGTTTTTATTCGCAGTGGCCCAAGTGGCTTTAGTTTTGGGTATATTTTTGGCTTTTAGGGCACATCTTGTCTAACCAGTAAGAAAACAGGAGGTAAAGCGTAATGGGAACAACACCAGCACCACAACTTAATAACGGGGACATCTCGTGGGTCCTGTGCTCTTCAGCCCTGGTTTTGGCGATGACAGCACCGGGCCTGGCCTTATTCTATGGTGGTATGGTCAGGCGTAAAAACGTCAACAGCATGTTGATGCAATGTTTTATGTGTTTGGCCATAGTCAGCGTACTGTGGGTAGTCATTGGGTATAGTTTGGCCTTTGGCCCTGGCCATGGATGGTTAGGTCAATGGGTCGGGGGTTTGGATTGGTTTATGTTACACAATGTATCCATGTATACTCCTGATCACTGGACGTCTGATCCCAAGTGGGACCCTACCACTTCTTATGGTGGCACTGTTCCTAATCAGGTTTACATGATCTTCCAGTGTATGTTCGCGGTGATCACACCGGCCCTGGTTATCGGTTCTTTTGCCGAACGGGTCAAGTTCTCAGGATGGGTCTGGTTTACCGTAATATGGCTGCTTGTTGTCTATTGCCCGGTGGCCCACATGGTCTGGTCACATGACGGGATAGAAAACAAGTGGGGAGTTTTGGACTTCGCCGGTGGTACTGTCGTGCACATGAATGCCGGTATCGCGGGTCTGGCGTCTGCTTTGTATTTAGGCAAACGCCTTGGCACCAATAAACCCGGTATGCATAATGTGCCTTTTGTCATGATCGGTGCTTCCCTATTATGGTTCGGCTGGTTTGGTTTTAACGCCGGCTCAGCCATTTGTGCCGGACCGCTCGCAACCAGTGCTTTTGTGGTGACCAATACAGCAACAGCTGCCGCAGCCATCAGCTGGGCTGCAATGGAATGGATTTTTACAGGCGCACCCACCCTGGTTGGTGCTTGCTCAGGCGCCGTCGCAGGTTTAGTTGCCATCACTCCGGCTTCAGGTTTCGTGGATGTCGGCGGTTCACTGTGGATAGGCTTCCTGGTCAGCGTGTTCTGTTATTCTATGGTGGCTTTTGTTAAACCTAAACTCGGTTATGATGATACCCTGGATGCTTTTGGGGTGCATTATACAGGCGGGCTTTGGGGTGCTTTGGCTACCGGATTATTTGCCGTTAAGGCTGTTAACTCCGGCGGCTCAGGCGTGTTTGACGGAAACGCCGGCCAGTTTTTGACCCAGGCCAAGGGCTGCGCTGTCACCACCATATATACTTTTATTATGACCCTGGTGATCTGTTTTATCATCGATAAATTCCTCGGCGGATTGCGTGCCTCGGCCGAAGATGAAATAATTGGTATTGATTTAAGCCAGCATCATGAGCGTGCTTATACAATCTTAGACTAAGAAAATCGAAAAGGAGGCTTATTACCATGAAATTAGTCATTGCTGTAGTTCAGCCCTATAAGCTCGAAGATGTTAAGCAGGAGCTCTATGCGGCGAATGTAAATCTGCTCACAGCATACGAAGTCGTGGGCCACGGCCGTCAGGTCGGAATTGATGAGTATTACCGCGGCGTCAAGGAAACAGGCAATTTGCTGCGCAAGGTGCAATTGGAGATCGCGGTCAACGAGGATTTCGTTGAACCGACCATCAAGGCCATCATCAAAGGGGCCCGCACCGGCAAGATAGGGGACGGCAAGATATTCGTCGTAGATCTGCCAAGATGTATCCGTATCCGCACCGGTGAAGAAGGATCAAAAGCCATCGGCTAAGCGGAGAGTAATAGTCGAACCAGTAAGATGAAAAGCTTGACAGTTTTGGGCGTGTATATTATCATGCCCAAAACTGTCAAGTAATTTAATACCAGGAGGAGTCTATGAGTCAAGCTCGCGAAGAAGTCATTCAGGCGGCTTGTGCTGAAGAGAACTGCTGTAACGGTTCTTTCAGCGAACATTTGCCTGAACATTTCGGCGAAAACGTATTTAGCCTCAAGGTGATGAAAGAAATGCTTTCTCCCAAAGCATATGTTTCCATCGAGAAGACCATTAAAGAAGGCGGTAAATTAGACGCTTCTATCGCTGATGAAGTGGCCGAAGCCATGAAAAAATGGGCCATTGCCAAAGGGGCCACGCATTTTACCCATTGGTTTCAGCCTATGACTGGTGTCACTGCGGAAAAGCATGATTCCTTTATCGCTTGGGATGACGCAGGGGGGATCACCTTAAATTTTTCCGGCAAAGAGCTTATTCAAGGCGAGCCGGATGCTTCTTCTTTCCCTTCCGGCGGATTGCGCGCGACTTTCGAAGCCCGCGGTTATACCGGTTGGGACCCGACGTCTCCGGCCTTTATTAAAGAAGGCCCGGAAGCGACCACCTTATGCATTCCGACATTTTATATTGGCTATCACAGAGAGGCTTTGGACAAAAAGACGCCTTTGCTGCGTTCCATGGTGGCTTTAAGCAAGCAGGTTTGCCGTTTGGCCAATCTTTTTGGTATTGATACCAAAGGCAAACGCGCCTATTGCACCTTAGGCCCTGAGCAGGAATATTTTCTCATTGACAAGGCGCATTATCAAGCGCGCATGGATTTGGTGCAAACCGGCCGTACCTTGTTTGGCAGAAAGCCGGCCAAGCATCAACAGCAGGAAGACCATTATTTCGGTGCCATCAAGCCCCGCATTATGGGTTTCATGGAGGATTTGGACCGCACATTATGGGGTTTGGGCATGCCGTCCAAGACCCGTCATAACGAAGTAGCTCCGGCCCAATATGAGATCGCTCCAATTTACGAAGATCTGAATACAGCCGTGGACCATAATATGATGGCCATGGAACTCATGCGCCAGATAGCAGACAAGCATGGGCTTACCTGTCTTTTGCACGAAAAACCTTTTGCCGGCATCAACGGTTCCGGCAAACATAATAATTGGTCCGTGGTCGGTCCCGACGGCAAGAATTGGCTTTATCCGGGCAAGACCCCGCATGAAAACGCCAAGTTTTTGACCCTGCTGTGCGCGGTCATTGCAGGTGTTGATGAGTATGCTGATCTCTTGCGAGTAGGGGTCGCCTCGGCGGGCAATGATCACCGCCTGGGCGCCAATGAAGCTCCTCCGGCGATTGTGTCCATCTTTTTAGGGGACCAATTGACCGACATCATTGAGCAAATTGAAAAGGGCGGTGCCAAGTCTTCCAAGGAAGGCGGCTCCATCCATGTGGGCGTTGATTCCCTGCCGGTTTTAGCCAGGGACACCACTGACCGTAACAGAACTTCACCCTTTGCTTTTACCGGCGCTAAATTCGAATTCCGCGCCGTGGGTTCCAACCAAAACCCTTCAGCCGCGAACATGATCCTCAACACCATCGTGGCTGAGGCCATTTCTGATATCTGCGATCAACTGGAAGCGGATAAGAAAGCCGGAAAAAATTTCAATGCCAGCTTGCAAAAAATCCTCCAGGAGATCATCAAGAAACACAAAAGAGTCGTTTTTAACGGGGACAATTACACCAAGGAATGGCATGCTGAAGCTAAAAAGCGCGGCCTGCCCAACCTGAAAAATACGCCCGAAGCCCTGGAAGCCATCAAGGACAAGAAGAATATCCAGGTCTTGGTCAAGCACGGGGTATTGAATGAAAAAGAAATTGCTTCCCGCTACGAGATCAACAAACACGCTTATCATACCGTCTTGGTCCTGGAAGGCGATTGCGCGGCCACCATGGCCCGCACCCAGCTGATCCCGGCGGGCATTGAATATCAAAAGCAGCTGGCCGATACCATCAAGTCCGTCGGCGGTGCCGGCAAAACCACGGGGCAGAAGAAACTTTTAAAGCAAGTTTCCGGATTGATCGAGCAATCTTTGATCGATTGCGATGCCCTGGAGGCGGCTTTGAGTAAACATGACGCGGCCAGGATTTTTAGCGGTATGGCCAAGCTGCGTGAGTCCATTGACGGGCTGGAAGGTTTGGTTCCGGCTAATCTATGGCCATTGCCAAGTTATGCGGAAATGTTGTTGATGAATGCGTAGGATGTAGATGGTTGAAAAATAAATGGTGACAGCTACCAATTAAATTAATTGGTAGCTGTCACCATTTATTTTATAGTATAATCTTCCCATGATTTTAATCATTAAACACATCGATATCGAAGGCCCGGGTACCTTGGGCGATTTTTTAAAGGCGCAAGAAGAACCTTTTTGTATCATTGAACTTGGGGCAGGCGGGCAGCTGCCTGCTGATCCTAAAGTTTTTAAAGCCGTGGTTGTTTTAGGCGGGCCCATGAATGTTGACGAGGAAGAGCGTTTCCCATTCCTTAAGCCGGAAAATGATTTCATTCAGAAAGTTTTAAAAGCAGAGGTTCCGTATTTGGGGATTTGTTTAGGTTCACAGCTTTTGGCCAAGGCTGCTGGTGCCCGTGTGGTTAAATCACCTGTCAAAGAGATCGGCTGGTATCAGGTACAACTGACCGCTGAAGGCAAAAAAGACCCGTTTTTTTCTGGTTTCCGTCAGGAAGATCCTGTTTATCAATGGCACGGGGACATGTTTCAACTTCCCTTAAACGGGCAGCTGCTGGCGAGTGCCCAAGGTTGCCCGCACCAGGCCTTAAGAGTCGGAGGGAATGCTTATGGATTGCAATTTCACGTCGAGATTACGGACAAGAGCATCAAGGAGTGGTGTGAAGAATATTGCGAAACTGATCTGCCGGGGCGTCGGACCCAAGCCCAATCCATGATGGATGACTATTGGAAACATAAGAAGGCCTTTGATGCCCAAGCCCAAAGGCTGTATCAAAATTTCTTGGACATTATTAACGGTGATGGTTAAATGGTATTGTTCCCGAAACGGGATATTTTTGCCGTACGCATTTAATCTAAGGTTTGCCGAGCAAGTAACAGGGAATATTTGTTTCGTCCACAACACCATTTAACCATCACCGTCATGAAAGACACTAATGTTAAAAATAGCCTTAGCCCAAATTAATCCGACCGTCGGAGATCTGGCCGGCAACACGCGCAAGATCCTGGAATACACGGCCCAAGCCCAAAAGGCAGGTGCAGAGCTTGTGGTATTCCCTGAATTAGCCGTTTGCGGCTATCCGCCGGAGGACTTACTGCTTAAAAAACATTTTGTGGCGGATAATATCAAAGCGCTGGATGCGTTAGCCAAGAAAATCCATGGCATCAGCATCATCGCTGGTTTTGTGGACAGTGATGCGGGTGGAAAAATCTATAATGCCGCTGCCATTATCAGTGACGGTAAATTACAAGAGGTCTACTATAAACAGGAACTGCCCAATTACGGTGTTTTTGATGAAAAACGGTATTTTTCCCCCGGTAAAATCAGCGGGGTATTGGATCTTAAGGGAGTCAAGATCGGCGTAAATATCTGTGAGGACATCTGGATCGATGGGGCGGTGTATCGGGAGCAAGCCAGGAGCGGAGCCCAAGTACTGATCAATATATCTTCATCTCCTTATCATGCGGGTAAGCTCTTGGCGCGCCAGGAACTTTTGATGCGCCGTGCGAAAGAAACCAAAAAACATCTGGTGTATGTTAATGCCATCGGAGGCCAGGATGAACTGGTTTTCGACGGGGGGAGCATGGTGATATCTCCTGATGGCGTTGTGTTGGCGCGTGCCAGGCAGTTTGAAGAACAATTGCTAATCGTGTCAAAAGATTGCTTCGTCGGCAAGCGTGAAATCAACAGGCCTCCTCGCAATGACACAAACCTTACGACAAACGAAGCAATTGGGCCTTTTGACACTATAGCGCCACTTTTGGATGAGTCCGAGGAAATTTACAAAGCCCTGGTTTTAGGTACACGGGATTATGCCGCCAAAAATGGTTTTAAAAAAGTGGCGCTGGGTTTAAGCGGAGGGGTGGATTCTGCCCTGGTTGCCTGCATTGCCTGTGACGCGTTTGGCCCTGGCAATGTTACCGCCATTTCGATGCCAAGCCCGTTTACAGCCAAGGCCACCCGCCAGGACGCGAGGCAATTGGCTAAAAATTTAAAAATTGAACTAAAAGAAATCCCCATCAAACAGGTATACTCATCCTATATAAAGACCTTGGCCCCCTATTTTGCCAATCTTAGTCCGGATACCACCGAGGAAAATATTCAAGCGCGTATCCGGGGCAATATTTTAATGGCCATGTCTAACAAATTTGGAGGATTGATCCTGACCACCGGCAATAAAAGTGAAATGGCAGTGGGCTATTGCACGCTTTACGGGGACATGTCCGGAGGCTACGCGGTCATCAAGGATGTTTTTAAGACCAAGGTTTATGAATTAGCACGTTTTCGTAATAGTAAATCCAAGGACCCGTTGATACCTAAAAGCATTTTGCTCAGGGCCCCATCTGCCGAACTAAGGTTAAATCAGACCGATGAAGAGGCTCTTGGGGCTTATGATGACCTGGATAAAATCCTTTCGGCTTATATCGAAAATCACGCTTCACCCCAGGATATAGTGGCCTCAGGCATGGATGCCAAGCTTGTCTCGCGCACCATTCGTTTGGTTGACATGAACGAATACAAGAGAAGGCAGGCCCCGCCTGGTGTTAAAATAACTCCATGCGCTTTTGGCAAAGATTGGCGCTTACCTATTACCAATAGGTATAAAGAATGAAATTATCCATCGTTATTCCCGCGTATAATGAAGAATCAACTATTGAGGAAATCATTTCAAGGGTCCAGGCAGCGCCCTTGCCCGGAGGGCTTTCGCGCGAAATCGTGGTCGTCAATGACGGCTCTCATGACAGGACAGCCGATATTTTAAACCGTTTTGGGGCCCGAGCGGATCTGGTCATTGTTCACCAAAGCAATCAGGGCAAGACCGCTGCTTTATTGACCGGATTCAAAAATGCTTCAGGCGACATCCTGTTGGTCCAGGATGCGGATTTGGAATATGATCCCAATCAATTTCCCAAACTTTTAGGGCCCATTTTGGACGGACAAACCCAGGTGGTTTATGGTTCGCGTTTTTTAGGCCATATCGAGGGAATGGAGCCGATCAATCGGTGGGCCAATAAAATTTCTAATGGGGTTTTTAGTTTTCTTTATGGCACACCATTGACCGATATCAACACATGTTACAAGGTTTTCACCCGACGGGCTTTGGAAGGGATGACCATCACTTCCAGGAATTTTGCTTTTGAGACCGAATTCACGGTGAAACTCCTGTCTCGAGGATACACGATCAAAGAAGTGGCTATTGATTACACGGCCCGCACCGCCAAGGCCGGCAAGAAAATCAAATGGTCCACCGCCCTGGAAATGTTCTGGCCGATCATTAAATACCGTTTTTTTACCAGGCCTGATTTTTAATGTTCTTCATTCTTCCCTTACTCTTTTTATTTTTTTGTTCCGTTATCATGCGCTGTTATCTTGAAAACTGGCGGGCGGCCACACTGTTCGCCGCTATTTTAGCCGCAACAGCATTGACAGGAATAACTGAAAGCTTAAGCCTTATACATGCTTTGAGTTTTTATCCTTTGATGATCAGCTGGTTGTTGTTAACGGCCTTCGCTGTTCTGAAGGCCATTCCTCTTTGGCCAAACGCGCTGTCCTACCCGTATGTTAATTTTAAGATGTGGCTTTTGAGCGAGAAAATATTTTTAGGGACGATTGTTTTCATTTGCACAGTGAGCGCGCTTACAGCTATCACCGGTATCCCTAACACTTGGGATTCAATGACGTATCATTTGCCCCGGGTCGACCATTGGATACAAGATAAAACAGTTGGTTTTTATCCCACCCATATTCTTCGTCAATTATATAGTAATCCCTGGGCTGAGTTTGCCATTGCCCATGCGCGTATTTTGGGCGGCGGTGAAACAAGCGCCAATTTCGTTCAATGGACGGCCATGGCAGGCTCTTTGATCGGAGTATCGCTGATTGCCGGGCAATTAGGGGCCAATCGTACAGGACAGTTAATGGCCTCGGTGATGGCCGCGTGCTTGCCGATGGGGATTTTACAGTCCGTCAGTACTCAAACCGATTATGTCTGCGCTTTTTGGCTGACAGGTTTTGTATTTTTTCTTATTGAAACCCGGCGTAAGCTTACTTTAGTCAACACCCTCGCCGCGGGCTTAAGCCTGGGACTGGCTTTTTTAACGAAAGGCTATAGCTATATTTTCGCATTCCCTTTTTTGGCCTGGTTTATGGGGGTGAATGTCAAACAGAGGTGTTTAAAAGGCCTGCTGGGATTGTTGCTGATGATCGTTTGTGCTGTGAGTATTAATATGGGGCAATACGCGCGCAATACCCAAAGCTTTGGATCACCCGCATGGACACACGAGTCTCTGGTCAATGAAACTTTTGACCTGAAAGTTTTATGGGAGAATACATTGAGGAACATGAGCATACATTTGGCAACTCCCTGGAGGGATGTTAATGAAAATATGACGCAAATTTTGACCCGTGCGGCTAAATTTTTTGGGGCGAATATTAATGATCCACGGGCGACATTTGGCAGCGAGTTTACCATAGTAAGCGTAAATAGAGACGAGGATTATTCCGGGAATTTTCTTCACGCCATTTTGTTTGTGATTGTTTTTATATTGTCCTGGTTTTACCGCGGCCCTAAGGGCAAGACAGGTTTTTATGTTTGCGCTGTGCTGTTTTCTTTTTTGCTATTTTGTTTGATAGTGCGTTTCCAGCCCTGGCATAGCCGTTTTCATTTGCCCCTTTTTATTTTATTTTGCCCTGTGGCGGGAGTTGTCCTTGAGCATTTTTTAAAACAAAAGAGTATCGTTTTAGGGGCCTTTCTTTTTTTGGGTTCAATGCCCTGGTTATTTTTAAATAATCAGCACCCATGGGCGGGTGGTTATAGCATATGGAGGCAACCCAAACCTTTTCAGTATTTTTATAAGCGTCCTGATTTGGCCTTGCCCTATGTTACGATCGCAAGGTATATAAAATCCATTGATTGCCGGCAAATAGGTCTAATAATGGGTGAAGATACCTGGGAACATCCCTGGTGGGTGCTTTTGGCGGACAAGGGGGTCCGCATTGAGCATGTAGAGGTAGGAAACCGCTCAGCGTCTTTGAAATATCCGTTGGGTGATTTCCAACCATGCGCGCTTATTAGTTTTGATAATCCGGCACTGCCTTTAATGATGGTAGACAGCTCCATGTATGCCCCGGCGGCCGCCATCGAAGTACCAGGGGGTATTGGCAAGATCACTGTTTTATTAAGAAAGACCTGAAAATTGATCAAGGGTAAATTACAAATAGTTATTTTCACGATTTTTTTAGTGGTGATGGCTGTACTTTTTCGTTATTGCAGCGGCCCGTTTTATTTTGGCAATAACAGCGATCCATCCTACCTTTATCTTTATAATTTTCTATACGTTTTTGAAGGTAAAAGCCCGACGTTCGTCGACCATCCCGGTACAACGCTGGATGTCCTGGGGGCTTTGGTTGTAAAAATATTTTTTGCTCCCCAACCTAATACCCCCTGGCTTTTGACGTATGCATCGCGGACAGAAGAAGTGTTAGGCATGGTCTGGCTTTTTATGATCGTGATGTATGCTGCGACGCTGGTGATCCTGGGATTATATGTTTTTAAAAAATCCCGGGACAGGGTGTTCACGGGACTTGTTTTATTAAGCAGTTTATGGGTGGTCATGATACGTTCTTTTGCCTCGCAGGGAATTTTGCCTATCAGCGCAAATGTGAATTCGGATACGATGATGATGACAGCGGATAATTTGATGCTGCTGGCTATTTTGAGATATTATTTTAGCTCCAAAACAGAAATCTACTTGCAGGCCATCTGCTTAGGGGGAGCGGTGGCCTTTGCCGTTGCCACCAAGTTTACTGCCCTGCCATTTTTTGTCGTGGCGTTTTGTATCCTTGCCTCTTGGCAACAGCGGGTTTTGTTAGGGATAGTGACGGTTGGAGGTTTTATTCTATTGACTTACCCAATTTGGGGTTCATACCCGAAGATGATAACCTGGATCGAAAGCCTGATTTTGTACCGGGGGATGCATGGTGGAGGCGGAGAAGGATTTGACGGGGTTAAATATTTACACAGTTTCTTTTGGGTCATTAAGAACTATTATTTATTTGTGGTCGGGTGGTTCTTGGCAGGTGCGATTGCAGTTGGTGTCCCCAAGCCGCGGGCAGACCCTAAAATACGCAGGATTTTGTTAGGGGTGGCCTTAGGAGGACTGGCCCAGGTTATCCTCGTAGCTAAACAACCGTCGTATCAATATATGGCCCCTATGATTGGTTTGTCCTCCTTAGGTTTGGCTTTTTTATATAAGGCTTTTCCTGATTGGTGGCGAAGGGGATTAAAATACGTGGTGGCAGCTATTCTGATGGTGTCCTTGTGGATGATGGCATTGAGTATGTGGCAGGTCAATGAAAAAATGCTTAAGACTAAGGCCATGCTTGATACAATCAAGAAAGATTATTCGCAATGCCTGGTGTGCCCGTTTTACCGCAGCTCCTTACCGGGATTTGGATTAGTATTTTGGAACAACTTGCTTCATCGGGATGATTACGGGTCAATTTTAAAAAAATATTATCCTGACATGGCTTATTATGATACTTTTGCCAAGGATTTCAAAGACAGCGCCCGGCAAATTGTTTCTTTGGAACAATTAAGGCAGCAAAGATCACGCGTCCTGATCTATGGAACTGATCAGGACCCCAAAAGTTTTGGAGAATATTTAACGGTAAATAAAATATATACCAATGGAGGACCTGAGGCCCTCTATGAAGTGGTATCCGCGCGGTCAAACTTAGGTGTGCAATATTTTCAATACGCCTTGATTTTGGATGCTCAAGGCCGTGATGAGGATGCTTTAAAAGCGGCCGTGATAAGCCAGCGTTTAGGGGTAGGGCAGGACATCAGCGGTTTTATTGAGTTTTTGAGGAAAAAAATCCGATGAGATCAGTATGGGTTAAAGTTGCACTGTTGTCACTAGCTTTATGGTGGGCCTATATATTTTATACCACCCAATTCATCGTCGTATTTGATTCCGAAGGTTATGAAGCAACAGGCCGAATGATCGCGCAACAGGGCTGGGCTGAATTTCTGCGGCATGGCCCGCAACGTGAGCCGATGTTTCCCGGGCTTGTGGCATTGTCCATGCTTCTGGGGGATTGGTGGGGGATTTCTTACCACTATCCTTTAAAAATGATAGGTATGTTCTTTTTGTTATTGACCATGGTTTTTTCTTTTCGTTTGATGCGGATGCTTGGTATAAGCCGGTGGGTTGCATGGGTTTTTGTTTTTTATTTGGGGGTCTCTCCAACAATGACTACTTCCAGCATGCGCATATGGTCAGAATTCGCTGCATATCCGTGGGTGGCATTGGCCGTGATCTGGACGATAAAATCCTGGAATCTTTGGGGCAATGCCCCAGATGATCGTCCGGGGAATCTAAGGAGCGCGGGGCATGCCGCGATGGTAGGATTAATGTTCTTAGGTTTGATGTCGGTTAAAGCCATTACCGAGGGAGTTTTACTGGTTTATTTATGGCCTTTTTACTGGCGGATTTTTTCAAACTGGAGGTCCAGAAATTTTATGCGGGCCCGTCAGTTGGCTGCATTTTGCCTGATGGTTTTGATAGTCTTTGAAGGGATGGTCTGCGTATATAAAACGTGTAACTATCATTATAATGGTCATTTTACTTTTACCACCCGCGGAGATTGGGCTTTGTATGGCAATACAGCACGCCGCATGCAGCCTTTGACACTCAACCGTCTGGGGGCAGCAGTAGCCAGTGTTCCACCCATGAATATATGTTCGCCGATATTTGGCCCAGATGATTGTAGTTTTTGGACTGCCAGGTATTCCGATGATTTGATCACGCAAAAAAGGTCCGAGTTAGAATCCCAAGGGGCCACGGATGAGGCTGTTTCCAGATATTTCATCCATCATTCAGTGAAGATGATTTTGTCCAACCCCCTGCAGGCAGTACTTTTGATGTTCATTGAAGCCCATAAAATGTTTTTTTGGGAACCGATCACTTCTTTTGAGGTTTATCCGGATTGGATGGAGAGGGTTTTTTCTTCACCGTCGTTTTATTATATCATGATGATTACTTTTGCTTTTTTTTCCTGGGCCGGTTGTGTCTTTGCTTTTCTTTACCTGTGCTGCCATTATTGGAAACCAGCCCTTTACAACAAGGGGCGTGATGGGGCCTTGCTATGGGTGTTTAATTTTATTTTTTGGTATATGGCCCTGTATTCATTGTATTTTATCCTCGACCGCTATTCTTTTCCCCTGGTGTCGCTGTACATGGTTTTGATGGCATTTTTGACAGATAAAATAACCAAGGTTTTTTCCAATGAAAATACTGCTTAAAATCCTTAAAAAAGACCTTTTTTTAACGTCATTAAGCCTATTAGCATTTGTTTTTATTTTGTGGTTTTGCCTGGACCGGAAAGGGTTTAAAGCCGTCTTGAGCAAGAACCCTGCGGTCGCCGCAATCATTAAAGAACACAATCTGGTTGAGGAAAAAAGTAAAATTGCCTCTATTTTGCCTTACTATCCGTACCTTCCCTATTTTGCCGGTATTGTCATCGGTATCGAACAGCCTAAGCCGGAATGGATGGAAACTTATTATTTGGGAAAACCCTATATTTTTTGCCAGTATTATCAAAAGGTGATAGAGATGTACCCTGATAATGATGCCGCTCATTTTTTATTGGGCTATAGCGAGTACTATTTGGGAAATCCTACCGTCGCCCTCGCGCAATTTGAAAGAGCCATAGAGTTAAATCCCGCCTTTTTTTGGTCTTATTATGATTTAGGGGCCATTTATTTCAAGCAGGGAGATTTTTTAAAAAGTGCCGTGATATTAAACAAGGCCCTTTCTTTGAATAAAGTATTTACTTTGCGAGCCTTGAGTCAAGGGATTTTTTACTGGCAGATTTGGCGCAACATTGCTAATCCGTCGCAAGTACTGGCAATGAATTTGAATGAGGGGCAAGCAGATGCCGCTTTTTTATTGGCTGCTTATTTTGTCAAGGCAGGGGGATTTGATCAAGCGCTCCAGATTATCCAGTCCGCCGGTCGCGGCCCTTGGCACCAGGAGCTATGGGAAGATCTCCGTAAAAAAGCCGCCGGCAGGCAGAGGGCAACAGAGGACATTGACCGTTTAATACAAGGGCAAATACCGGTCAGGTTGTTTTGATGATGAATAATTTCATTTTGGCAGCGCTATGCGTGGGTTTTGCATTTTTCCCCTTGGCCTTGGGGAATCTTGTGCCCATGCACGATGCGATGAGTGTTTTGGGGTTATTTCATTATTTTTATTCACAATTTTTTTTCTATCATCATATGGCCCAATGGGCCCCTTACGATTTTTATGGCCAGCCAACTCAATATGTCCAGGTAGATATTTTATCCCCCTTAAATTATTTGGCCATTGTATTAGGAAGCGTATTGCACCGCACCGATGCTTTGTGGTTATTTAAATTTACCATGGGACTGGAAGTCCTGGTGTTTTCTTTAGGGTTGTGGCAGTTGAGCCTGCGTTTGTACCGCTCTCAACTCGCGGTATGGCTGGTGACCATACTGGGGGCCTCGACGGCTATTTGGATCTTTCAACTGTCCTTTAATTTCCGGATTTATTATTTGTGGCCATGGGTCCTTTTGGCCTTGCTGGATTTTGTACAAAAAAAATCTTTGGGGAATTTAGCCTGGGTGGGGATATGGTTGTTGACTCAGTTGCTTGGTAACCTTCCTTATTTTGCCGGAGTTTGGTTATTGACCACCGTCTTGTTTACGGGGGTGCTTTTATCCCATCGTGAAAATAGAAAAGGGCCTGTACTTTTAGAAGGTTATCCGTGGATGGTCCTGTGTGTAGTCTTCGCTGCTGTTTACTTTCTTTATATGAAAGGATTGTCCGACGGGGTGGCCCTGATGTCTCCTGACCGATTGGCAGATGGTTCGATTTCTATAAAGCAATTTTTAATTTATGGGGGCAGGGCTGATTTAGGCGTATGGCTTCGAAGCACCCTTGGGATAGGACCTATTTTTCTTTGGGGGTTGAGGGACATCGCGCCTTTCACAGGTGTTTTGGCAGCATGCTTGTGCCTATGGTCAATGTTGGCTGTTGGCCGTCCAATAGCCCGGGCTGTTAATGCCGTGATTGTAGTATTCATTTTGGTGATGTTCGTGCCGTTGGCGGGAAAAATTATTTATTTTTTTCCTTTGATGAAATACTACCGGCATTTGTGTTTATTAGGGGGATTTGTAAAATTTTTTATAATTCTGTCTGCCGGATTCGGCTGTGACGATCTATGCCGACACTTTTCAGGCAGGCTCCGCGGGTGGCTTTTTGTACTTATTTTGTTTGGAGCAGGGGAGATACTTTCATATCAATGGCGATTATGGCAGGAGATTACAGGTGTTAATCCCAAGGTTGAACAATTACAATCACTTGTAGATGTGTCCCCTACACCATGGCAGGACCAACGTACCTATGAGCCTGAGCTTTTAAGGTCCCGTCAGGCACAATTACTGCTGGATGCGACCGAGCGCAATGGCGGCTCTTATACACCTGATTATGATTTTATGCAGTGGGACGCTTGCAACACATACCGGAGAAAGGACATGGCAGTTAGCGGAGTGAGGGATTTGGAAGCCATAAACCCCAGCATTCTGGGTGTTTTAGGAGGTTGTGAATCTTCAAAATTACGTTTAGTTGGAAGGGCCATGGCCATGTCAAAACAGGATTATTATCGATTATTGTCCTGGATCAATATACAGATGTTGTCGGTGGTAGGACATGCGCCTCAAAACACAGCGGCAGCCCTGAGTGAAGTTAAAGAAAAGTTAAATAGTTTTATAGCGGTGCCTGAGTCAACTCCTTTACCGGATATACAAGACAATGTTGCTCAAGGGAAGGTTGAGGTAAAGTCTTTTAACAGCAATCGCATGATGGTCAATGCGAATATAGGCGGGAACGCGGGGGCCTGGTTGATGTACGCAGACGGCTATCATAAAGGATGGAAGGCCCGTTTGGATGGAAAACAGGTAAACGTGATTGAGGCGGACAGGGCTTTTAAAGCTGTTTGGGTCCCCGCCGGAGAGCACACTATCGAATTCCACTTTTTTAACGGCGCAGAGACTGTTCTTAGTTATGTATTGATGTTCTTTGGATGCATGGCCGCAGTGTTTATGTTAACTAATATAATTTGCATTATTCGACGAATAATAATAAAATAACCCCTTTGGATGCAATAACTTTCACTCCTCATTTGAGACGGGGTAAACATGAGTTTTCCGCCGAAACAAGGGCTATACGATCCGCAATTTGAGCATGATTCCTGCGGGGTAGGTTTCATCGCGCATATCAAGGGACAGAAGTCCCATGACATGGTCCGCCATGGCGTTGAGATCCTGGAAAATCTGGCCCATCGCGGGGCTTGCGGTTGTGATCCAGAAACCGGTGACGGGGCAGGCATATTAATCCAGATGCCTGATGCTTTTTTTCGCAAAGAATTAGACAAGAATAATTTAAAACTTCCTGCCTCCGGTGATTACGGCGCGGGGCTGGTGTTTTTGCCGACCTCTTTAGAAGACCGCAATATCATTGAGTCGTGGACCGAGCATATCATCCACGAAGAAGGCCAGAAGTTTATAGGCTGGCGGGAGGTCCCGCATGAGCCGGGCAAGATTGGCCGTGTGGCCCGCTCGGCGATGCCGGCTTTCAAACAACTTTTTATTGCCCGCGGCCCCAAGACCCACCGGGAAGATCTTGACCGCAAACTTTATGTGATCCGCAAGCGTTTGTGGAACAAGGTTTATAATTCCACCCTGCCGCAGAAGAATTTTTATTATTTCTGTTCGCTCAATAGCCACACCATGGTTTACAAGGGCCAATTGATGAGCGAGCAGCTGGACCGTTTTTTCCCTGATCTCAGTGACCCAGCCATGGTTTCAGCCATTGCCCTGGTGCATTCGCGTTATTCCACCAATACCTTCCCCAGCTGGGCCCTGGCGCACCCATACCGCTATATCGCCCATAACGGGGAAATCAATACCCTGCGCGGGAATATCAATTGGATTCAAACGCGCGAGAAACAATTTGTTTCCAAATTATTCGGCGAGGACTTGAAAAAAGTACTGCCTATCGTCGTGCCCAACGGCTCGGACACCGCGACTTTTGACAATGTCCTAGAGATGCTCATCCTTTGCGGCCGTTCGCTGCCGCACGCCATGATGATGATGATCCCTGAAGCCTGGAGCAATCATCAGGGCATGGAACGCTCTAAAAAGGCTTTTTATGAATATCATTCCTGCTTGATGGAACCCTGGGACGGCCCTGCGGCCATCGCCTTTTCCGATGGGCGTTATGTCGGGGCCCTGCTTGACCGCAATGGCTTACGCCCGTCCCGTTATGTGGTAACCCGCGATGATATCGTGATCATGGCCTCGGAAGCAGGGGTATTGCCTGTGGAGGCTTCGAAAGTCATCACCAAAGGCCGTCTGCAGCCGGGTAAAATGTTTTTGGTGGACATCAAGGAAGGGCGTATCATCGACGATCAAGAAGTCAAAGAATCCTACGCCAGCCGTCAGCCGTATGAAAAATGGCTGAGAGAGAATATTGTGGACATACGCTCGCTGCCGGTGCCTGAAAAAGTGCATGGGCTTAATGAGACGACCCTGCTGGCACGCCAGCGCGCTTTCGGATATACGCTGGAAGACCTTAAGATTTTATTGCAGCCTATGGCTCAGGGTGAAGAAGCCATCGGTTCCATGGGGACAGATACTCCGTTGGCGGTACTTTCAGATAAGCCCAAACTTCTTTATGAGTATTTTAAACAATTGTTCGCCCAGGTGACCAACCCTCCCATTGATGCTATCCGTGAGGAGATCATCATGGCAGAGGACATGATGTTAGGCCCTGAGAGTAATTTGCTCGAAGAAGGCCCGCAGCATTGCCATCGTTTATGGATCCAGCACCCTGTCGTGACCAACGAAGAATTAGAAAAAATCAGCCGCATCCGGAAAGGGTCATTAAAAGCAACGAGATTACCGGCTTGTTTCGAAAAAAAATATGGAACAGCAGGGCTGGAAGCTTCCTTTAATCTTTTATGCGCCAAGGCAGATAAAGCCATAGAAAAGGGCAACAGTATTTTAATCCTTTCAGACCGCGGTATTTCCGCTAAAAAAGCGCCTTTTCCCTCGCTGTTGGCCTGTGCCGGACTGCATCATCATTTGATCCGCCAGGGGACTCGCACCAAGGTCAGCATCGTGGTTGAAACAGGTGAGGCAAGGGAGCTGCATCACTTTGCAGTCTTGATCGGTTATGGCGCTAACGCGGTCAATCCGTACCTGGCTTTTGAGACCATTGAAGCGATGGTCAAGGATGACAAGTATGAAATATGCCGGTTGGCGGGAGGTTTTAAAGAAGCCGAAAAAAATTTTTTAAAGGCCTGCCACAAGGGCTTGTATAAAATTATTTCTAAAATGGGCATTTCCACCATCCAATCCTATTGCGGTGCGCAGATTTTTGAAGCGGTGGGTTTGGGGCAGGAGCTGATAGATAAATATTTTACCGCAACACCTTCACGCATCGGCGGGATCAACATAGATACGGTGGCCCAAGAGGCCTTGATGCGCCATGAGAAGGGCTATTCGCCGTCGCCTATAAGTGACAATATGCTGGACGAGGGCGGGGAATATTACTGGCGTAAAGAAGCGGAGTACCATCAATTGAATCCGACTACAATTGCTCTTTTGCAGCACGCGACACGTTCGGGTAATTTTAATGTTTTTAAACAGTATTCCAAAGCCGTCAATGAACATAGCCGGCAAATGGCCAATATCCGCGGGCTTTTGAAATTTAAAGCAGGGCATCCTATTCCCCTTGAAGAAGTTGAGCCAGCCTCGGCGATTGTCAAACGTTTTGCCACAGGAGCCATGAGTTATGGTTCTATATCCAGGGAAGCGCATGAGACTTTGGCCATTGCGATGAACCGCTTGGGCGGTTTTTCAAATACCGGCGAGGGTGGAGAGGATGCTGTACGTTATAAGAAAGATCCCAACGGTGATTGGCGCCGCAGCCGTATCAAGCAGGTGGCTGCGGGCCGTTTCGGGGTGACGATTGAATATTTGGTCAACGCGGACCAGCTTCAGATTAAAATGGCCCAGGGCGCCAAGCCCGGCGAGGGCGGCCAGCTTCCCGGATACAAGGTGTCCAAGGAAATTGCAGCCACCCGTCATACAACACCAGGGGTCAGTTTGATTTCGCCTCCTCCTCATCATGATATTTATTCCATCGAGGATTTGGCCCAATTGATCCATGATTTAAAGAACGCTAATCCGCAAGCCATGGTTTCCGTCAAGCTGGTCTCTGAAATCGGGGTAGGCACCATCGCGGCTGGTGTTGCCAAAGGCAAATCAGACCATGTGCTGATTTCCGGCTATGAAGGCGGCACCGGGGCTTCTCCGCAGACTTCTATTAAGCACGCGGGTTTGCCCATGGAATTGGGTATTGCCGAGACCCAGCAGGTTTTGGTGATGAATGATCTGCGCGGCCGCATACGCGTACAGACCGATGGGCAATTAAAGACCGGGCGTGATGTGGCCATCGCCGCGATGCTTGGTGCGGATGAATTCGGGTTTTCCACCACGGCCTTGATCACCATGGGCTGTATTTTGCTGCGTAAATGCCATCTCAACACATGCTCTGTGGGGATCGCGACCCAAGATCCCGAGCTGCGTAAAAAATTTGAAGGGGACCCTGCGCATGTGGTCAATTTTTTTACCTTTATCGCCGAGGAAGTGCGCCAGATCATGGCTGAACTCGGGTTTAGGAAATTTGAAGACATGGTCGGCCGTGTCGATATGCTGGACACAAAAGAGACCATTGAGCATTGGAAAGCCAAGGGTGTTGACTTGACCAATATTTTGCATCGCCCCGACGTGCCAAAGGGGGTCAGTATTCACCACAGCAGTACTCAGGACCATGGCTTGGAGAAGGCCCTGGACAATACCTTGATCAGCCAATGCCTTCAAGC
>Ga0206837_1001_pt2 | contig 57138 bp, 59 predicted proteins | sample Alteio_BWOrgCont_29_FD_152863 | JGI IMG/M metagenome (GOLD analysis project Ga0206837, IMG submission 152863) | Enriched cells from forest soil in Barre Woods Harvard Forest LTER site, Petersham, Massachusetts, United States -... | ecosystem: Environmental > Terrestrial > Soil > Temperate forest >...
ATCCTTAACACGGACGGTGGTTTGGACCTCGGAGGTGTCCACGATAGGGATGACAGTACCATCAGAAGCCGTAAAAGGTTTGGTTTCTTCATTGGAAATTTCCGGCTTGATTTTCAATGTAATGTAACCGTCATCGTGGATTGTCGGTGTCACGTGCAGTTTGACCCCGGTGTTGATAAAATTGACGCTTTCCGAGCTGGTGGTCGGGCCGCTGGCCGGAGTGGTGACCGAACTGGTCGTGTAGGGAATGGTGGTCCCTATCAAAATGCTGGCTTCCTGGTTATTAACTACCGCCAGGTGCGGGTCGGACAAGGTCCGAGACTTGCCGAATGTGTCCAAGGCCTGCAAAACCACATTATAATTGTCCCTGTTCAATGTCCCTATGGTCGCGGTACCAATGCCGGAAGTTATGGCACCCGGGATGCTAAAACTACTTTTAAGGTCAACTACCGTATGGCCCGCGTTAGGAATGATCTGTTCCCAGTTAATACCCATCTGATATTCATCACCCAGGGTGATCTGGACGATCTTCGCCTCGATAAAAACTTCTTTATCAACCTTGTCCAGCGCCGTGATCATGGAGCCGATTTCCTCGATTTTAGACGGAATGTCCATGACCATCAAGGTATTGGAACGGGCATCAAATTCTATACTGCCTACATCTTTCGTCAGCATGGGCCCGATGGTTTTCGCCAACTCATCGGCTTTCGCGTAATTGATATTAAAGACCTTGGTTTCACGGGGGATATCGATCTGGCTGATATATTTCATTATTTCCGCTATTTTTTTGGGCGTATCCTTAATAAACAATTTATTGGAAAGGGAGTCAAATTTTACACTGCCTATCTTGGGGCTCGCCATTTCCTGTAATTTGGCCACCAGGGGTGCACCGTCAATGTGCTTCAATTTATACACTTCCATGCGGGTGGGCGCATCAATTGTTTTAATAAATCCGAGCAATTGGTCCATTTTTTCCGGCACATCCTCGATGATGATACTGTTGGATTGATCATCTGCGATCAGTTTTCCGGTTTGGCTTTTGACCTGGGCCAGCACCGCCACCACGTCGGACGCTTTCGCCGACTGGAGCGAAACGATGGTGCTCTCCGTGTTCACCCCGAATTTATGGCCGGTGGCTGCTTCAAATTCGGCACCGGTCATGATTTGGATCACTCCATGCCCTTCCTTATAAGCCAAATCATTGGCCTTAAGGATAATCGTCAACGCATCGAGCACCTCTACATTTTGCAGGAAAATGGTCACCCGCCCGGTTATACTTTTGCCGGCAATGATATTTAACCCGGACTTCACAGCCAATAATTTTAAAACATCATTGATATCCATGTCTTTTATTTCAAGCGTATCCAGGACCGTTGATTTTTGAGACTGGGCATCCAGTGATGAATTAACGGCAGAATCCTTGGAGGAATTTTCTGTGGAAGAATCAACCGCGGAAGGAACATTTAGCGCCGTTTGGGCATAACTGGTGCCGGAAGAGTAAAAACAACAGATTCCGAGGAGTGTCGCAATTAAAGGTATTCCGAAAAATCGGCTCATATTTTAATTCTTTGTTATAGGAACAATAATGTCCTGCCCTTGAAAATTAATGACCATTTGATCTTTGCCCACCCGCACCATTTTAATGCCTAACTGAGGATTGTCCTTATCAATAAAATAGGTTTTGTTGGCAAAACTGTCTTCAATAACAATTTGGGAAGGATTAGCTAAAAGGATACCGACTATTTTCAAATGTTTTGGAAGTTGCCCTTTGGGGGTGTTTTCAACGGCACCCGACGGGCTAACATCCGCGCTCACAGAAAAAATGTCACGGGCCTGAAGATTGGCTGAAGCATCATAGGGCTTCAAATCAAACGCCGGTGTGGTTGAAACCAGGCCAATTTCCTTCGCGGGAACAGCGATGCTGCTTTTAGACATAGAATTGTCCTGATTGCCGGAAAATAGGAAAAAAATCATATACGCACAACTACCCAGCGTTAAAACCATAGATAACCGCTGGACCAATCGAATGACAGGCAATGTAAAGGTATGTCCCATATATATTAATCCTAATTATAACTCTTAACACTTAATTTAATAAAAAAAAAATAAATTTCTTGGGCTACGCTTGGCGCTTGGCACAAGGATGATTTAATAATATTCCCTGTTGCTTGCCGGGCAACCCTGGTTTATTATAACATTATGCTTAAGGATCCTGCACCTCAAAACCGTTTTGACCGCGGAGTCAGCACGGTGCTGGTTGGGCTCTCCTCCAATGTTCTTCTCGCATCCATCAAGATCGTCACCGGTATTATAGGAAATTCTTATGCCTTACTGGCAGACGGCATTGAGTCTACCATGGATATTTTTTCATCGGTGGTGGTTTTAGGAGGGATAAAAATAAGTTCCATGCCCGCGGATGAAAACCATCCTTACGGCCACGGCAAAGCAGAATCGTTGGCCGCGATGAGTGTATCTTTAATCCTTTTGATGGCAGGCATCGGCATTGCCATCAAAAGCGTCCTTGAAATCATGCAGCCTCACCACACACCGGCATTTTTTACCCTGATCGTCCTCGTCATAGTCATCATCGTAAAAGAAATCCTCTTTAAATTCCTGTTTTCGGTTGGAAAATCGGTCAATAGCCTATCGCTTACAGCAGAGGCATGGCATCACCGTTCGGACGCCTTGACATCCGTGGCTGCCTTTATCGGTATATCCATCGCTATTATAGGCGGAAAGGGTTATGAACGCTCAGATGATTGGGCGGCCCTTGCAGCCAGCGGGATCATTATCTTTAACGGCATTAGTATGCTGATGCAAGCCGTCAAAGAAATTATGGACTATGCACCCGACCCTGAAACCGAGGAAACCATCCGCAGTATAGCCGGACGGGTCACAGGAGTCTCAGCTATTGAAAAATGCCGGGTGCGCAAAAGCGGGCTGAACTTATTCGTGGATATCCATGTGCAAGTCAATGGCGATTTGAAAGTGCACAAAGCCCATGATATCGCCCATGAAGTCAAAGACGCACTGATCAGGTCTTCTTTAGGCATAGCTGATGTGCTGGTGCATATTGAACCTGCCAACCCTTAAGCCATCCTTTTGGAAAAACGCCGGATACTAAAAACAATGACCAGGACCGCCATAAGCAGCAAAGGCCAGACTTGGGACATCAAATCAAAAAATCCCAAACCTTTAAGAATGATCCCCCTGACGATTTTCAAAAAATACGTCATAGGAATTAAATAACTGATATCGCGCACCCATTCGGGCATAGATTCCCTGGGAAAAATAAAACCCGAAAGTAAAATGGATGGCATGGCAAAAAACATGACGATTTGCGAGGCTTGTTGCTGATTGTCCGCCACTGTCGAGGCCCACAACCCTATTCCCAAACATACGGTCAAATACACCAGGGTCATAAAAAACAGGGTGACAATACTGCCATGGATAGGCACAACGAAAAGATAGTGCATTGTTGCAATAATGCTGGTGGCAATGATTATACCAATAGCTATATAAGGAATTATTTTTCCTAATATCAACTCATTAGGTTTAATAGGGGTCACTAATAGTTGCTCAATATTGCCCCTTTCTTTTTCGCGCACAATGGCCGTGGCCGTAATCATAGGGATCAAAAACTGCAGGACCAAGGCAATCAATCCGGGAAGCATAAAATACGTGCTTTTAAGGTCCGGGTTGTACCAAAGCCTCGGACGAAAATCTATGGGAGACACTTGAACAGGGACCAATCCTTCATTTTGCATAAAAACGCTGACAATGGCCTGGCTGGAATTAAGCGCCACATTGGCCGGAGTGGAGTCTGTGCCGTCAATTATTAGCTGGACCTGAGCGTTCTTTTTCTTTAATAAATCCCCGGTAAAATTAGGCGGTATGATCAAGGCCGACTGGGCCAAACCTTTGTCCAAAGCAGAATACACTTGGGCCAAGGAAATGGCCTGGGTCTTGACCGTAAAATAATCGCTTTGAGTAAAGGCATTAATCAATCGGCGGCTTAAATATGTGCGGTCCTGGTCATACACATAGGTGGGCAAATGCTTGACATCGGTGTTGATGCCGTAACCATAGATCATCAACTGCATCATCGGCATAAGGAAAAGCAGCAACAATGTGCGGCGATCGCGCGAGATTTGAATGAACTCTTTAAAAGCAACGGCCCTGATGTTACGCATCTTCCGGCCTTTCTGCATCTAAATCCGAAAACACATCTTCCAGCGAGGCCGCAATGGGTTTAATAGAAGTGATTGCTACTCCTTCACGGCCGGCCGCGGCAATCACGCGCGCTTCAACAGTCTTCTGGTCACTTACGTTCAAATTTAAAGTGGTGCCATAGACCGTGACCCCGCGGACACCTTCCAATGCCCCAAAAAGACGGGAAGCTTTCATCAAAGGCTGGCACGTCACTTCTAGGATTTGCCGGCTGAGTTCCTGCTTTAACTGTGCCGGCTGGCCTATTTTAAGGATCTTGCCGCTCGCTATAAAGGCAATGGTATTGCACCGCTCGGCCTCTTCCATATAATGGGTAGTGACAAACAAAGACGTGCCGTCTTCAGCTAATTGATATAACAGTTCCCATATCGCCCGTCGGGACAAAGGATCGAGCCCGGCCGTGGGTTCGTCCAAAAAAATAATCTTTGGCTTGTGCAAAATAGCATTGATGATGGTCAATTTTTGTTTCATTCCGCCTGAAAGATCACCGGCAAGGCGTTGATGAAACCGGTCCAAACCGCTCAACACCAAAACTTCTTTGATCCTGGTTGAAAGCGCCTCACCCTCGAGCCCGTAGATTTGTCCAAAAAAATTCAAATTTTCTGCGACGGTTAAATCTGAATAAAGGCTAAAGCGCTGAGACACATAGCCAATAACGCCCTTGATCTGCTCCGGCTGTGTCTGCACATCAAAACCGCCCACAGTTCCGTTACCGCTGGTGGGTGCTAAAATACCGCAGAGCAGGCGGATGGTGGTGCTTTTACCGGCGCCATTAGCCCCCAGAAAACCAAAAATAGATCCGTAAGGAATTTCAAAAGAAATTTCATCGACCGCGGTGAAATTTCCAAACCTTCTGGTCAATTTATCCGCGCTGATGGCCAATGTCCCCATTTTAAAACCTCACGTCCGCGGAAGTGCCCGCATGAAGGTTCTCATCAGGGTTATCAATGGTGATTTTAACGGCGATGGTCTGGGTGACGCGCTCCTCGGGAGTCTGTACATTGCGCGGGGTGAATTCGGCCTTGTCCGCAATAAAGGTCACATGGCCTTTATATGCTTGAGCAGAGCCATCCACCGCAATGGATGCCTGCTGATTTAAGACCAACTGGTGCACCATATCTTCGGACACGTAAATTTTGACCCACTGGTCATGGGGATCTGCGATAACAACCACACCTCCCCCGGCGGGAATGATCTCACCTGTTTCAACATCTTTAATCAAGACAACACCGTCTATTGGAGAGATGATCTGCTGGTCTTCCATCGTCAATCGGGCATATTCCAAAGTCTGCTGGTTGGCCCCGCCATTTTTATAAAGCACATCGACGCGCACGTAATCTTTTTTACTTTGCTCAAAACGGTCCAATGTTGCCAGAAGCTGTCCTTTTTTGACAAAATTACCTTCATCGACACTGAGTGTTGTCAGGCGTCCGGCTGCCTTGGCGCCCAGCACATGCTCGGTCAACTCAATGGTCCCGGAAAAGGTCATGTGTTTAATATCTTTTTGCTGGGCGCACCCACAGATAAACATAAGAGCCAGCATGCTGACTAAAATACGTGTATGGTTAAAAAGTGTTGTGAAAGAAACAATCAGGGATTTTTGGCCAAATGTCCGCAAGGTTTTACAGCGAGGATGCCGCGAATGCCTTATCGCGATAGCAGCCGAGCTGTAAACCGTAGCGGACGGCCAAAATATCCCGTTTCTGGAACAATACTTTTTAACCATACATTCCTCTATTTAATTAAATCTCTTAATCGTCCTTCGGCATGTAGTAAATTAATATGACTCATCACCCACGTTGCCTGGGCCTCATTATACTCGTCTTCAGCCTGGGCTAAATTCGCTTTTGCCTGCATTACCTGGAAAACCGTACCGCTGCCGGTCTCCTGCGCATGCCAAGCGATCTGTAAAGCTTTTTGGAATGTCTGGTGCTTTTCTATTTTTGCCTGCCTTAAATCGCCAGCCTCGACAATAGCTGCACGGGCCTTGGCCATATTAACTTGTTCCTGCTGGGCAGCATCAAGGAGATTGGCCTGCGCTTCTTTGACCTGTCCTTTAACTTCTTTAAGTTTAGCCTGGTTGGATCCGCCTTCCCAAATGGGGATACTTGCCTTCAAACCAACAGAGTAGGTGTTGCTGCCATTACCGGGCGATTCACCGGAACGGCCATAATCAGCACTGCCTGATATCTTCGGCAAAAAATCCGCGATAGCGGTGTTTTGATCCGCTTTGCGCGCCTCTAACTCTGATGAGGCCAATACCACCTCAGCATTGGCCGCATTATTGAAACTAATGGCCGCATTATCTTCCAATGTCCTCAGGAAATCACTATCGTCGACCAATTCCAAAGGCCTGTCCAACGGTAATTGCAAGGCCGCCTCCAAATCCAGAAAGGCCTCTTTAGCCTGGTATTGGGCTTGAACATATAAATATTGGGTCTCCTCAAATTCCGATTTAAATCTGCTGGATTCCAATAATGTCCCTGTGCCCTGGGTCAAATTATTTTTACCTAGATCATTGGCCATCTGATCACGGTCCAAAATGGTTTTCAAAAGTCCGGCAGTTTGCTGCTTGCGCTGTGCGTCAGTAAACAGGGTTGCAACCAATGCCAAAATATCTTCCCGTGTTTTCTCCAAATCTGCCCTGGAGAGGTTCTCTCCCTTTTTAGCCGCCCGAAATCTCTCGAAAGCTGAAGGGTCGAAAAGGGCCATGGTCACCCGAGCCCGGGCATCAAAATTATTATACGGGCCTATATGCGTCCCAATCCCCGGAAATTGTATGCCCTGGGAACGCAAGTCCGCAGTCTGACGTCCCCCGCTCACATCGCCCTCGAGATGAGGCAATAAATCCGACTGTGCTTGAGATATCCGGGCTATTGTCTGCTCGAGCCTGGCATTGGCCATCATCACTTGAAAATTAATAGTGTCTGCACTTTGCAGGGCATCTTTCAGCGTCAGACGATTATACACATGACGGATATTGTTCTGTCCCTCTTGCGCCATAATCACAGAAGAAAAGTTTGCGCACAAACAAATCAAAATAAAAATTCTTATCAAAGTCATGTCCTTTATTCTAACCCCTTGGGCACCACAATTCAACCCAAACATTCCCTGTTGCATGCTTGGCCAACCTGAGTTATTATTGGTTCATGCTTAGGCTCAGAAAAATTGTTTTCTATATTTTTGCTTTGGTGTACCTGGTTTTATGTCCCCTGATCGTCGCCCGTATGCTGGGCCTTGTCGTCAATCCCCTGACATATCACCTGGTCCAGACCGGATTGGTCTATGTTTCCACCAATCCGCCGGATGCCTTCGTTTATATAGACGGCCGCGTGAGCCATCAAAAGACACCAACGGTGGTCAGGGATTTAACTCCGGGGAAACATTTTATCCGCATTGAACAAAGCGGTTATAACGATTGGGAGAGGAATATCCCGATTATAGGCAAAAAAGCGACTGTCCTGGCCAATATCCTGCTCATCCCCGAAGAATGGCCCATTAAAAGGATTTCGACAGAACCTTATCAAAATATCATACCGGTACCTGATGACATTTTGGTCGCTATAAAGGACAAACATAAATTCTCATTAATAGATTTGAAAGAAAATCCGCCCCTCATCAATGAAACCAGCAATGGCCCCCTGAATCTGCAGGCGTCCTCTTTTGCGGGGAATACATTTCTTATTAATGGTAATAACGATTTGCTGGCCAAGAAAGGTGAATGGATACGTCTCTATACCAAGGAAGATTTTAGCAGCCCACAGGTGTATGATATATCCAGATCCAAGCCGTCGACAAATATGTATTTCGAAGAAAAAAACGGAGAACTTTTTTATTTGGATGATTCCGGTTATTTATCCGCAGCCCAAATTTTGCCGTATCATCCCATATTGAATATCCCTATTCCCGAATCATTAAGGATTAAAAGCGCTTCCAAAGAACCCAATCTATGAAATTTCATTTTTCTAAAGAGAACCTTAAACCCCCAACTGCCAGGCTGCAAAGGGCCCTGGAAATACTACCCGGTGCCTGCAGCTGGGGTGTTTTGCTGGGGCTCATTTTCCTCTCCATTTTCTTTCCCTTTATCGCCGCTGTCCTTATTGTGGCTTTTTATCTATCGTGGATCATGAGGGTCTTGTATTCCACTATTTTTCTGCTGCTTTCCTACCTGCAGCTGAATATTGAAAAAAATACCAACTGGATGCGCCGCATTCAGGGCATCGATGACTTGGGTGCCTATTGGAAAGAAAATAACTCTAAAAAGTTCGGGCGTCACTGGCGCCAACGCGCATCGCACAAAATCCACCTGGACCAATTAAATAAGCTGATCGCCAGCAAAAACTTGCCGCCGGCATCGAGCAGCATTTACCATTTAGTCATATTTCCGGTTGTCAAAGAAGGCCGTGATATCCTGGGACCTGCCATTGAAGCCATCAGCCGCCAGCATTTTCCCCTCAAGCAGATGGTCATCGTCTTTGCCCTGGAAGAACGGGCCCTGCCCCTGGTCCAAAGTGCCGTATACGAACTGGAAAAAAAATATAAAAATGTCTTCTTTGATTGTACCACTGTCTTGCATCCGGCCGCAGTCCCGGGAGAAGCCCGGGTCAAAGGGGCCAATGCCACCTGCGCGGCCAAACATGCCGCGGCGTTTTTCAAAGCGCGTCAAATACCTTTTGAAAATGTGATCGTTTCCTGTTTTGATGCGGACACCGTTGTCAGCCTCAATTATTTTGCCTGCCTGACCTATCACTTTATGGTCTGCCCCCTTCGCCTGTGTGCCAGTTTTCAACCTATTCCGGTTTATCACAACAATATATGGAATGTGCCTGGTTTTGCCCGTGTCGTGGAAACAGGCTCCTCATTTTACCAGTTAATCGAAGCCACCAACCCCGAAAAATTGGTCACTTTTTCCAGCCACAGTATGAGCTTCAAAGCCCTGGTTGACGTGGATTACTGGCCTGTGGACATGATCTCCGATGACTCGGCTATTTTCTGGAAAGCTTACATTCATTATGATGGCCAATACCAGGTGACACCGATGTATGTCACATTATCCATGGACGTCGTCTCTGCGAATAACTGGTGGCAGACGGTCAAAAGCGTCTATAAACAAAAACAACGCTGGGCCTGGGGGGTGGAAAATTTTCCGATCGTGATGCGGGCTTTTCTCAAATCCAAAAAAATCCCATTGTATGAAAGACTGCGCCTTGGTTTTAAACTTATTGAAGGGCATCTTTCCTGGGCCACATCAGGATTCATTCTTACGATCATCGGCTGGCTTCCGATTTTTTTTGCCAAACGGGAATTTTCCGCTTCCGTGGCATATTACAATGTGCCTGATATCGCCAACACGATTTTTGGCCTGGGATTCTTCGCCATATGCATCACCATTGTCCTGTCTTTGTCACTTTTGCCCAAGACAAAAATGCGTTACGGCTGGCTCTTAAAAATAGGCCATGCCTTTGAATGGCTGATGGTGCCCTTCATCCTGGTTTTATTCAGCGCCCTGCCAGCCCTGCATGCCCAGACCCGCCTGATGTTAGGCAAATATCTGGAATTTTGGGTGACAGACAAACACCGCACAATCCACAAAAAACCGTTTGAATGAAACTAATATGCCATTAGAACAAAATGAAAATTTTTGCTGCCCTTATTGCGGAGAGACAAATCAGCTTTTAGTTGATGTCAGCGGCGGGCCACATCAGGAATTTGTGGTGGATTGCGAAGTCTGCTGCGCTCCTATCTTGGTGCGATTAAAAGTGCATGGAGAGATCATAGTCTCGCTTGATGTTCAAAGAGAAAATGACTAAAATTACCAATCGACCGGATAATAATCCTTGAGGAATTTACCGCACCAATGTGTCCCGGTCAAAATGCCGTGAAAAAAAGGATCGCAAACCCGGGCTGCCCCGTCCACAATATCCAAGGGCGGCTGAAAATCATGGTTTTCTTGCTTGCGCGCGGCCAATGCCATGGGGTCCTCATCAGTGACCCAGCCGGTGTCCACGGCATTCATATAAATACCGTATTTCACCAAATCACTGGCTGAGGTATGTGTCAGCATATTCAACGCGGCCTTGGCCATATTGGTATGAGGATGTTTATCGGTTTTTGTGTAACGGTGGAACTTTCCTTCCATGGCAGAAACGTTCACAATATGTTTTTGCCCGGTGTTTTCCTTCTTCATCATATGGACAAGTTTATTGCACAAAACAAATGGCGCTATTGAGTTGACCAGCTGCAGTTCAATCATCTCGGCGGTAGGAATCTCGCCAAGGCCCAATCTCCAGCTATTCATTGTCCTCATATCCACCTGCTGCAAATCCGCGTCTAATTTTCCTTGCGGGAATGCTTTTGTGGCTTGTAGTGCATGGTCATGCGTATAAGGGATTTGAGAAAGTTTAGCTGAGGCACTTAAGCCGATCCCCGGCATAGTTGCATTCCAAGCCAATATCGGAGCTACCGCAACAGAACTCCCCCCAAACTCCCCTAACCCCTCTTTATAAGAAGGAGGGGAATTTAATTGATGCAAAAGAGGGGGCATCAGTTTGGCTTTGCACGCTTCAAAACCCCGAAGCAAAAACTGAGCATTCAACGGCAGATCTTTGGCCTCAAGCGATTCATTACTCAAAAGATGGGCATAAAAACCCGGCGGACGCCTCACTGTTTGCGCGGCATTATTCACGAGCAGGTCTAAACGGTCATATTTTTGATCAATATGGTTGCAAAAAAGCTCAACACTCGGCGTATGCCTTAAATCTAATCCATAAATATCAAGCCTCCGGCCCCATTCTTGAAAATCAGCTTCACGGCTATAGCGAAGGGCCGCATCCACGGGAAAGCGTGTCGTGGCAATTACGCGCGCCCCGGCGCGTAACATCATGAGCGAAGCCTGATAACCGATCTTTAAACGCGCTCCGGTAATCAGGGCGACTTGTCCCTCCAAAGAAGCTGTCTGAAAACGTTTGGCATAATTAAACTCAGCGCAAGCCGGGCACATGGCATCATAGAAAAAATGCACCTTGGTAAATGCACTCTTACAAATATAGCACGCGCGCGGATTGACTAATTCAAGTTCCTGAAAGGCCTGCCTTTGATCCGCGTGAAGAATCGCTTTAGGCGCTGTAAATACAGCGGTTTTACGCGCCTCACGAATTCCCGTCGCTTTTCGTATCTTTCTTTCATGGTCATCAATCCTCTGCTTTTTGAGCCTGATCCTGTCCTTTTTTCTTTTTCGGATTTCATCCCGGTCAGGACGGGAAATTTCCCCCGCGGCCTTGAGGATTGCTATCCTTTGTTCTTTCGACAAGTGGGCAAGCTCAACAGAGTTCTTGACCAAATCATCAAGCAGTTTAATGCACCGTTGAATTTCTTCTTGAGAGTATTTCGATTCAAGGATTTTATTCATTTTTAGGCAGGGTAATAAACCTTCAAGTGGGACTTCAAGGTAGTAACATCCACTTGGCCTGAAGCTATAGGTTTATTAAGGAAGGTATAAGTGTACCGGCTCCCCGCGGCCGGCAAAACTAAACGGGATACAGCACCCAAAGGCCCCAAGGACATGGTGATCAAGGCATGGTTGCGATGACGATGGGTAAAGGTCAACATTTTCAACACATCATTAAAGGATTCAGCCTTGGCCGCGATTTTAACAATATCAGCACGGACAGCTAATGACTTTTTTAAAATAGATTCCAAATCCCGCGGCATACCTTGCAAATAATGGCTGGATACAATGACCTTTTTCTTTAATTTGCGGGCTAAAATTAAAACTTTATATAATAAAGGCGAGCTGAGCTCTATATCAATCATGTCTACCAAAGGCAAACTGGCCGTGATGATCTGCCATTTTTTATCATCGGAAAATGTTTTGGCAGCTCCCTCTTTTTTCTGGTTGCGCAGGGTCAATAATAAGGGAATCTTTAAAAGCTTGCGGTTTTTGATTTGATCAATGATATAGGCAGGGTCTAGCTTTTTAAACAAATCTGCGCGTAATTCAAGCAAGCCCACACCCAATTTCTTAATTTGGGCATTAGTTTCACGATCGGTAATAACAAGAACTATGTGTGAAGAAATAGTGGACATGCTTTTTGAGTGCTTAGATGAACAGCTATTATGTGTGAGGAACAATCAGGGATTTTTGGGCAAATGTCCGCAAGGTTTTACGATAATTTTTTTCCAAATGAAGAGAATCTTTAGAAAAAAATTATCGTAAACCGTAGCGGACGGCCAAAATATCCCGTTCCGAATCACATAATAGCTGTTCATCTATCACTAGATAGTTGCTTCCGCTTCCTTGGCCGCCATGTCCAAAAAGGACTTGATGCGGCGTGAACGCGTCGGATGGCGCAGTTTGCGTAAAGCCTTGGATTCGATCTGGCGCACGCGTTCGCGGGTGACGTTAAACTCCGCCCCTACCTCTTCCAGGGTGCGTGAGGTCCCGTCCATGATCCCGAAACGCAATTCCAGAATCTTGCGCTCGCGGTCATCCAGGGTCGAAAGCACCGAGGTGATCTCTTCCTTGAGCATGGAATGCAGGGTCACATTGGCCGGGGAAACAGCTTTTTTGTCTTCGATGAAATCCCCGAAATGCGTGTCCCCCTCATCCCCAATGGGAGTCTGTAATGAGATCGGAACCTGGGAAATCTTTAAAATTTCCTTGACCTTGGTCACCGGCAGTCGCATTTCCTTGGCGATTTCCTGGGCTGAGGGTTCACGGCCGTATTCCTGCACAAACACGCGCGAGACACGGATGATCTTGTTGATGGTCTCCGTCATATGCACCGGGATACGGATGGTGCGCGCCTGGTCCGCGATGGAACGCGTGATGGCTTGCCTGATCCACCAGGTGGCATAGGTAGAAAATTTATAACCGCGCTTGTATTCGAATTTCTCGACGGCGCGGATCAAGCCCATATTGCCTTCCTGAATAAGGTCCAAAAAGGACAGGCCGCGATTAATATATTTTTTAGCAATGGATACAACCAGGCGCAAGTTGGCCTCTACAAGTAACTTTTTGGCCTTGTTAAAACGTGATTGCCTGGTTTTGATCTCGCGCAGCTGCTCTTTGACTTTATTCACCGGCTCGCCTAATTCTTTGAGCAAGGCGGCCAATTGCCGTTTAAATTCCGGAGCATTGGCCGGCAATTTCTTGACCTTCAAGTGCCTCTCCACCCGCTCAATGTTGCTGATCAAATCAGAAATCTTGATGACAATTTCCTCATTGATCGTGGATGTCAGTTTGAATTCCGCGATGGATTTAGCGGAAATATCAGAACCCACCCTTGTGTGGCGGACATGCTCAAGGATCTTGGCCAGGTCCTTCATTAAGCGCCCGCGGCGTTCCAATTCATCCTTAATCACGTCTTCCGCGTTGATCTCGTCGCGCAGGACCTCATTGATAATCGCCAATGCTTCTTTACGCGCATAATAGGTTTTAAACAAAGATTCCGCGAATCGCAGCTCCGCTTCTTCGATGCGTTTGGCCAGGGCGATCTCTTCCTCGCGGGTCAACAGCGGGATGGAACCCATCTGTTTTAAATACATCTTCACCGGATCATCCAGGGGAATGAACTTGTCGGAATAAACATCATCTTCCTTGTTCTCCTCACGCAAACGGCGCACCTGCTGCTCCCGGCTTTCTTCGACGGCCTCTTCAGCAATCACAGGCGTCTCTTCACCGGAATCAACGACCTTGATGTCCTGTCCGTCGAGCACATCAAAGACCTGGTCGATGTCCTCGGAAGAATCAATGGCATCAGACAAGGTTTCGTTGACGTCTTCATAGGTCAAAAAGCCTTTCTTTTTGCCGAGCGTCACCAATTTGTCCAAATCGCCCTGTAGGTCTTTTGGATCTTTTAGATCTTTTTCTTTTGCTGGTTCTTTCATAGTAACCCCGTAATATTCCCTGTTCCTTGCTCTGCGTTAGTAATATTCCCTATTTCTTGCTCTGCTTTAGTATTATCCCTTCGGGACCGGGGATCAAGTCATTTTAAGCAACTGATCAAGCTCTCTTGCAAGCTGATCTCTTTTTTCAATATCTTTCACAGCTTCCGCCTGTTGTATGGCTTCTATTATCCGGCTTCTGGCTTTTTTCTGCCTTTCTTTCTGGATTTTACCGATACAATCCTGAAAAACCCTGGCTGGATCGGTTAATTTTCCTTCCTCTATACTGATAAGCCCGGTGACTAAACTTTGGGCTGACTCATCATTTAAACGCACCAAAAGATCATTGGTTGACCAATCGCTTGTTTCCAGGGATAGTGACCAAATCCCCTCCACCACCTGGCGCACTGACCCTTCAGAAAAATCTTCGGGTCCGATATTCTCCCGCGCCGCCTTGGCCCATGCCGGGTCCTTTAAAAATAAAGCCAGCAATAATTCCTGGCCGGCCCCGACTGAAGCAGATACTTTTATTTTTACTTCCGGCTCTTTGAATGACCCCTGCTGAGGCGTGCCTAACGCAGCTTGTTTAAGCAATACGCTTTCAGGGACATTCAACTTTTGAGCCAGGCTCTTCGTCAATTCATATTTAGCCACTTCGCTTTTAAAACGCGCGATTGTCGCTAACAATTCCTGGCCGATTTTAGTTTTGCCCTCAACCGTCTTAGGGTCGTATTGCATGCCAAGCCAGTTAAATTTAAAATCCAAGAGTGAGGAAGCATTCTCAATGCGTGCGTTGAAGGCCTCAACCCCTTGTTGACGGATGAATGAATCCGGGTCTTCATCCTGTGCCAAGGTAGCCACACGCACGTTCATGCCTTCGTCAACGAGCAAATCAAGGCTGCGTACTATCGCTGATTGTCCGGCCGTATCTGTATCAAAGAGCATCACTACATTGTGCGTATAGCGGCGGATCAATCTGATCTGCTCGGTTGTCAACGCCGTACCTAAAGACGCTGCTATATTTTCTACACCCTGGATGTAAGGCATGATCATGTCCATGTAGCCTTCCACCACGATGACCTGGTCCAATTTTCCAACCGCTGTCTTCGTCAGCTGCAAGCCAAATAAATGCTGACCCTTGGTGTAAACCGCGGTCTCCGGAGAGTTGATATACTTAGCCCCGTCGGAATCCTGCATGGCACGGGCGCCAAAAGCCACGCAACGGTTTTGAACGTCCCCGATTGGAAACACAATGCGGTTACGAAAGCGATCGTAAAATCCACGCTTTTCCTCGCGTGCAATGATCAATCCTGCCTTGGAAATCAGCTCTTCGCTAAAGCCCTTGGACTTCAAATATTTTAAAAGAGCGTCCCACTCATTGGGCGCGAAACCCAATTGAAATTTCTTGACCGTTTCTAAATTAACTCCCCGGCCTTTAAGATAATCCCGGGCACCTTTAACATCAGCCTCGCGGCTGGTTAACAGCGTCTCATGAAAAAAAGCCGCTGCCAGGGCATTAACCTTTAATATCTCCTCCCGCAGCTGGCGCGAAGGGCTTAGGGTCGCTGATACATCCTCGGGAATCACAACTGAGGCTTTGTTGGCTAAAAACCGCACCGCCTCAGGAAATTCCATAAGCTCCTGGCGCATGAGAAAGCCAACCACATTGCCGCCCACCCCGCATCCGAAACAATGAAAAATCTGTTTGTCCGGATTGACCACGAACGACGGTGTTTTTTCATTATGAAACGGACAAAGAGCTTTAAAGTTTCGGCCGGCTTTTTTTAAAACCGTGTAATTGCCGATAAGTTCAACAATATCGCTGCGTTCAACGACCTGATTAATGACATCATTGGGGATCAATCCCATAAAATTTTACTTACCATCCGGATGCAGCACTTTGCCGGCGGCGGCATTGTAATGCTCACCCGCAAACAATTTATCAACCAGATTATTATACAAAAAACTATAGGTACCCACTCCCGCGTGCCCGGCTATTCTATAGCTAATAGAATGCAAGGTCATCCGTGTTAAAGGGCCGTTTTGCAGCAATATAACCAAAAAAATCGTCAAACTGCAAACCAAAATCCCGCGGGCCACTGCCACGACACCTGCCGCGTACTTATCAAATCCCTGATGATTGGTCTCTACCTTAAAAAGGATTAAAATACCGTCCCGGAGGAATTTGAAAAAGAACGATACGGTAAACCAAAGGGCCGCGAATATCACTAAATCCCAATAGCCCCAGGAAATCCTGGTTTTCAAAGCCACCCACGCGGCCAAGAAACTATAAAAATGAAGACTGACAAAGACCGCTGTTACAACACCCAAAAACTTGAAGAATTCGGATATAAAACCGTTTTTAACCCCGACAAAAATCATCCGTATAAACAACAAAACAAGAGCCGCATCAATCCAGTTAATGCTTTTAATCAAATGAGTTAACATAATTTTTATCTACGACGTAATACGAAAGTATAACATGTGGAAAGGGTGCTGTCAAACTGCAGCCGTGGCAACCATGGAAGGCTCAATCGGCACAGGCGCCTGGGGGCTTTTAGCTTTATACTCATTAAATTTAACAGACACTATGCGCGATACCCCCCGCTCCTGCATGGTGACCCCGTACATGATATCAGCCGCGTTCATGGTGTTTTTATTGTGGGTAATGACTATAAACTGGGCAATTTTAGCAAATTCTTTTAACAATTTCGCGAAACGGTCCACATTAGACTCATCCAGGGCCGCATCAATTTCGTCTAAAACGCAAAACGGGCTGGGGTTGACTTTAAACACCCCAAAAATCAGGGCGATGGCCGTCAGCGATTTTTCACCCCCCGACAACAGGCTGATATTTTGTAATTTCTTGCCCGGAGGCCTGGCCACGATATCAATGCCGCACTCCAGGGCATTTTCCGGGTCAAGCAAAACCAGTTGGGCTTCCCCGCCACCGAAGAGCATACGGAAATAAACCTTAAATTCTTCATTGACCTTAACAAAGGTATCCGTAAACATCTGCCGGGTGGTCCGGTTGATCTTCTGGATGGTTGATAAAAGCTGCTCGCGGGCCGTTAATAGATCGCTTTGCTGTTTGGTCAGAAATTCGTGACGGCCTTTCAATTCTTCGAATTCCTCAATGGCAACGAGATTTACAGCCCCGTAAGATTCGCACCGTTTTTTGAGTTTGTCGATTTCGGCGGAAAGTTCTTCGATATTCAGTTGAGGTGGTACCGCGGACGGTGGTTTCCCTGGGTTGCTCTCACCTTCAATGCTCTCTTGCTCGGCAACCGGCATGGGGACACCTTCTTCTGAAGGTGTCTCCTGGTCGGCTAATAGGGTTTGCAATGATTCATTTTGAATTTGATCTAAATCAATTCTATACGCCTGCAATAAACGCTCTTTGAGGGACCGCTGATTAAATTGCACTTCCTGCTGGCGCATCTGCTGATTGTGCATATCGGTTTTGACCCGGATTGTTTCATCCTCAATGCCGCGGATACCGTTACGTAAAGCATTTAGCCGGCGGGACATTTCTTCTTTTTTGGCTGACTCTTCATTTAAAACCACGCTCAAGGCTTCTTTTTTTCCTTGCAATTCCTGGATCGCCTGCTGCAGGAGAATAATGTCTTCGCCAATTTTAATTTTTTTAGATTCACATTCACTATTTTCAGAATCGAAACGGTTAATGTCCGCCAAATCGCGGTCAAGATTTTGGGTATGCAGCGCTAAATTATCTTCAAAACCTTTACGTTTGTCATCAAAAGCCGATATTTCACTTTCAAGTTGGGCTATCGCTATACTCAACTTTTCGCGTTCGAGGGAATAGGTAATATTGGCCCCATGTTTGGATTTAATGTCTTCCTGGCAGCGCGTGATTTGACCGCCGATGCCTTGCAAACTTGCAGACACCTCAATTTCCTGGGCTTTCAATGAAGCTAACAAAGACTCACTTTCAGAAAATTCAGAGCAGATAACATCCATTTCCCCCACTAATTTACCGGAAAGCAGTTCAATGTCATTTTTCTGGGCTTCCAGGGCCGAAAATTTCTTCTCGTGTTGTTGGATATTCTTGAGTATTTCCTCGACGGTATTGCTTTGCTCCTGGATTTGCCCGTTTAACCGGGATTTAACATCTGTTGCCTGGGCTAATTTCTCGTTTATAACAGCAATGCGGTCATCCAAATACTGCAGGTCCAATTCTACGTATTTGGTTTCGTAAGTGATCTCATATAGTTCCGGCGATTGTTTGGTGGCTTCGATGACCCTGACATTCTTGATCTTGCCGATGATACCGGTTTGTTTGTCATTGGGACGCACGGTGGCTATAAAACGGCCTTCCACGACCGGGTCTGGAATGTCCTGATACTGTACCTGCATTTTCTGGATAAATTCTTTTTGGGACAGAAGAAACACATGGTTTTTTTCAAGATCATTAATCAACGTTTCCTGAGCGGCAAAACGGTTTTTAAGTTCTTCTAAAGCCTGGCGGCCGGTATTGCCGTGGGCCCAAAGTTCCTGCAATTGGGCCTGCACTTGGGATATGGCGCTATTGATAGCTTCACAACGTTGATATACCTGGACTTTTTCATCACTAAGCTTGGAATTTTCATGCTCCAAACGGGCCTTTCGCGCCAGGGCTTCCATCGTACGCTTCATATTTTCGGTCAATTGGTTTTTAAAACGCACCTGCTGGCCATTAAGGCCCAAGATTTCTTTTTCCACTTGGACCACGGATGCTTTGGCTTGCTCTATCCCATGAAGAAGTACGCTTAAATCAACGTGCTTTTGCTGTAGTTTGTCTTGAAGGCCGGACAGGTCTTCAGATAGGCGCGCTAAAGCCCCCTTGATTTCTTCTATTTTTACTTGATGCGTGCTGCAGCGCAGAAGGGCCGCGGCCTTATCTGCTTGCAGGCGCTGGCAGGTCTCATCCAAATTCTGGCGGCGTTCTTCATTAAATGAAATCTGGCGCGCATTCATCGCTGCTTCATTTTCTAAATGGATGTCCTGGGCTTTAAATTCATTAATGCGTTCATCGATCTCTTCTAATTGGAGCGCTTCCGCGCCGATGCGGGAATTTAACTCTTCTAATTGTTTCGTTAATTCAAGCTCCTGGGTTTGCAAAGTCCTGACCGCCGCTGCCATCCCTTCACTCTCATCATTAAAGCAGGCCATCTGATGGCGGGCAAAAATCAATTCATAATTTTTAAGGACCTCGAAATTTTCCTTGTACGCTTTAGCCTTTTTAGCCTGGCGCTCAATGGTAGCAATCTGGCGTTTGACCTCGACGACAATATCATTGATACGCAATAAATTGGCCTGGGTGTCTTCAAGCTTGCTCAAAGCTTCCTTCTTTTTGCTCTTGTACTTGGTGATCCCCGCGGCTTCATCAAAAATCTGGCGGCGGTCATCCGGCTTGGCGGAAACCACCAGGTCTACCTTGCCCTGCTGGATGAGTGAATACGCTTCAGCCCCTACCCCGGTGCCTAAAAACAACTCCACAATATCTCTTAAGCGTGAGGTATTTTTATTGATCAAATATTCACTTTCGCCGGAACGAAAGAGGCGGCGGGTGACGATGACTTCATCATGGTCTATGGGTAAAATCCGCGATTCATTGGAAAAGGTGAGGCTGACTTCCGCGAAGCCCAGAGGGGCTATCTGGTCGGTACCATTAAAGATCACATCTTCCATTGATGAGCCGCGCAATTCCTTGACGCTTTGCTCGCCTAAAACCCAGCGGATGGCATCAAAGACATTGCTTTTTCCGCAGCCGTTTGGCCCCACGATGGCAGAGATGCCCGGCTGGAACTCCAGCACGGTCTTCTGGGCAAAAGATTTGAAGCCGAATATTTCCAGGCGCCTGAAATACATATAATCACTTTATAACATTTATTGGACGTGTCAACGGAGAATTGATTTTTTTTCGACGAGATTTTTTAGGCTTCCAACACGCCTGTCCGGCAGACCTGGGCGAACTTTTTTGCGGAATCCCTGATGGTCCTTTGCTGCGTTTTATAATCGATATCAATCAACCCAAACCTGGGACCAAAGCCTTGGGCCCATTCAAAATTGTCCATCAAAGACCAGTAAAGATATCCTATAACATTCACGCCCTCACTCATGGCTAGATGCACGTTTTTTAGATGGCTTTGGATGTAGTCCCAACGTTCGGTATCGTCCGTCGTGCAAATGCCGTTTTCCGAAATGATCACCGGTAAATTGTATTTTTTAAGATACCCGAGCACTTCGCAAAGACCTTGCGGATAAATGTCCCAGCCTAAAGAATTCTTTTTGCAAGAATGATGGCCGTCCTTGCACGTCTCCATGAGCAAATTGCCGATCCACCAGCTATGCGCATGCACCAAATTCCTTGAATAATAATTGAGCCCAATAAAATCAAGGGTTTTATTCCTGCTTAAATGGTCAAGGATTTCCAAATTATATAATTGCTTTCTCAGGGTCACAGCCAAACGGTTTTTTAAACTTTGATCACAGCCGACGATCGCCTGCATATGATGGGCAATGCTGACAGCAGGTGAAGCCAAGTTGAGATCCTTATAAATTTGATGGATCAGCCGGTAGGCCTCGATATGCGCCTCGTTTAAATGGTCATGGACCGCCTTGGTCTTAAAAAAAGATTTCGCCTGCGGAGGCCACATGCCCCAAAGAAACGCATGAGAATAATAAACACTGGGCTCGTTGATAGTAAACAACCAATGGACATGGGGTGCCAGTCCGCGGACAACAAAATCACAATAACGTAAAAAACGCTTAATACCGGCAGGCTTGATCCAGCCGCCTGAATCAGCAAACCATATAGGATTGGTAAAATGATGCAGGGTCACCATTGGCTCTATGCCCCGTACGCGAAGGGTCTGCAACACATTAATGTAATGCTGCAATGCCTCTTTGGAAAACTCCCCTTCCTTGGGCTCAATACGGCTCCATTCGATGGAGAGGCGGTGGGCATTATGATTTAGACTTTTGACCAGGTCAAAATCCTGCTCGTAGAATTCAAAGTGGCGGCAGGCAAGGCCTGAGTTTTCTTTGCCGGCCTTTATCTCCCATGGCCACCAATCCGCGTTCACATTATTGCCTTCCACCTGATAAGAAGATGTCGCGGCTCCCCAGTAAAAATTTCGCGGAAATTGAATCATAACTGATTATATCAAAAATAGTGACAGGCACTAATTTCTATTAAAGAAATTAGTGCCTGTCACTATTTATACTATAATCAACTTATGCGTCCACTCATCAGGTTGATCCAAAAAACTTATCGAATGGTCGAGCCCCATGAAGGCTCTAGGGTTTTGCATAATGTCACCTCACTCTCCTGGCTGCAGGTCGTCACCTATCTCTTCCCGATCATCATCTTGCCCTATCTGTTTCGGGTGATCGGCCCGGAAAGGTTCGGCCTGATTGCATTCGCTCAAGCCTTTGTGCAATATTTTATGATCATCACTGATTATGGCTTCAACGTCTCCGCGACCAAAGAAATTTCTCTCTGCCATGAGGATAAAATAAAAGTCTGTAATGTTATTTCAGCAGTCATGACTATAAAAACGATACTGACTCTTTTTAGCCTGCTGATATTATGTATTGTCATTTATTTTGTCCCCAGATTCACCAACGACTGGATGGTTTATGTTCTAAGTTTTGGGGCTGTGATCGGTAACACCCTTTTTCCCGCCTGGTTTTTCCAGGGCATGGAAAGCATGAAATATACAGCCAAACTCAATATTATCGGACAATTTGCTTATGCGTTTGGTATATTTCTTTTTGTCCATGATCCCCATGACTATCTGTTAGTGCCAATCATCACATCCGCCTCAGCGGTCCTCACCGGACTTTTGGGGCAATATATCCTTTTTACCCGCTTCAGCGTGTCCTTTCAATGGCCCAAACTGAAGGACTTGCGCCACCAGCTTCAGGCCGGATGGAACATTTTTATTTCCGTGGTTGCCATCAACGCTTATACAAATACACGCATCTTTGCCGTGGGGCTTTTAACCAATAATGCCCTGACCGGATTTTATTCCATCGCCGAAAAAATTGCCAACGCGGTGCAGACTTTCCCCTTGTCCGCTTTCTCCCAGGCAATTTTCCCGCGCTTAAGCAAAATATATCATAAGAATAAAACAAAAGCTTTTGACATTATGAAACAGGTGCAGTTGATCACGGTCATTGTTTCCCTGATCTGCCTTCCCTTGATCTTTATGGCGGCGCCGCTTATTGTTAGGCTTGTCTGCGGGGGGACTTATCCGGCGGCGGTATTATCTTTGAGGTTCTTGCTCATCTCTGTTTTCTTTATAGCCTCGAACGCTTTTCGCGTGCAATTTCTTTTGGTTTGCGGCAAAACCGGCATTTATTCAAAAATACATATCACCATGGCAGCCATCGGCTTTCCCTTAATCATTATTTTTATATATTCTTTTTCCTATGCGGGAGCAGCCATGGCAACCGCCATCATTGAAGCAGGTGTTTTCACCCTGACCTACTTTACGGTCAAAAAATTGACATTTTATTGACCCTATCCTCCATGTAAAGACTTCATTTGATCACGATCAGCCTTCATCTTCCCTTCAATATCGCGCATTTTCTCCCTTACTTCTTTAATCTGGGCCATCAGCTGTTGCATTTGTGAACGTAATGGCCCAAGTTGCTCCCGCAATGCTTTCATGTCCTGCATGAGTCGCTGGCTTTGTGTCCTATTTGGATTACTGCTTAACGGGGCCTGTTGCGCGCCTGCGCTGAACGTTACTGCAGATGTGATGCACAAACCAAGAGCCATGATCCTTAATCCATGTACCATGAAACACCTCCCTATCGTAAAAATACAAATCCTTATTTATTATACCTTTTTTTGGCTCTCCCCGCCACCTTGAACTTACGCCATTATAGGATATACTTTAAGTGATGAAGTGGTACGTTATTATTCTTTCATTGTTGTTGCAGGGCGGTTTTGCGGTGCCTTGTGTTAAAGCCTCCCAAGCGGACCTGGAATGGCAAGAAGCCACCGGGTTGGCTAAACAGGGAGAGAATGATTTTGCTTTCATGGGTTTTCGCATGGTCCTTGAAGATTATCCTGACTCCCGTTATAGCATGGCCGCTGAATTTGCCCAGGGAGAATATTATTTTTTACAGAACAATCTGCCAATGGCTTCTGACGAGTTTGAAAATTTTACTACCAAATATCCCCGGCATGAAGAAGCCCTGATGGCCTTGGCCTATCTTTATCAAATAGCCAAAAACCAGCATCATCCGGATGATATGAAAAAATACCGCGCCAAGGCAGCTACATTCCGCCAGCTTGCCTTTATCTTTAGCGACAAAAAAATTTTTAATTTCCTTTCCGCGTTCCAGCGCAAGCATAAGCTGGTTTCTTACATCGACAAAGTAGAGCTCTATGTTAATGGCCGACTATTTACAGAGATCCCTTTTTAAATGGAAATACGCGGTCCTTGTCATATTGATAATCTCCGCAATAGCGGCAGCTGTTTCTTACCAGGTCAATCGCTGGCTTCCTCAATATGCCCTGTCCTTCTCCAATATAATCGCGCAACAGTTTCATAATAAAATATCTTTTAGGACAGTCCATTACGGCTTCCCTAACCACATTATCTTTAAAGACGTAAAAATGTATGAGTTTGATGAAAAAAGCCCTGTGCTGCAATCTTCCAAAGTAATGATGGGTTTTTCATTTCCCTTATTGTCATCAGCCGCTCCTCTTCGTTACATAATCATGAATGATTTGACCGTCAATTTTCCGGCCTTTAAGGATTATTTGACCCGGCATAACAAAAATATCTTCACGCGGACCACGGCACTGCCCAAAGGAAACATCCGCCTTATAGTGCCTAACGGACGGTTCTACGTAAAAGGCTTGTCCTCCGGAGATCCCATAACCTTTAAAATTGATCTCAGCCTTAATCAGGGCCATGTAAACTTACATGGGTCCTGGGGCGGACAGTCTTCTATAGACCTGTGGGGTAATTGGCAAGGCAATAATATCGATTGGAAAGGTTTTATTTTTTATAATAAATTTTATATCCTGGATATCGATGGAAATCTAATAATACAGGAGAAGGACATCACCCTTAAACAGTTGTCTTTTTCCGTTAACAGGAATAGTGTCCTGGCCAGGGCGAGATGTTCACGGCAAGAACTTTTTCAATGTGATGCTGATATCGCTTTAAAAAATACAAACCTGCATCTTCATGCTCAAAATACCGCGCAGGGCCTTGTCTTTAATGGATGGGCTGATTCGAATCGCGTACATGTGAATTTCGAAAATTTAGAGGCCATGATTATCAATGAAAATTTTCTGAAACTAAAAATTAAGCAAATACAAAGCACCTTTTCAATCCAGGGCCATCAATACCGGGTCCCATTTGAAGATCTTTTGGCCAGCTTCAACTTTGAGAGGCCTTACCAGAAAATAATCACTTTATCGGCCCAACTATTGGCAGGGCATTGCGAAAGCCGGATTTTCCTGGATACCACTTCCCTTCCCTGGCAAATCAAAAGTCAGGGCAGCTTTGATGGGATAAACCTTGAACAAGGGCTTTTATCCGGCAGCTTCAACCTTCAATCATCAAAAAATACCGAACTCTCCGGTATTTTAACGTTACAAAACGGAAATTTTGACAATACTCCTTTCCAGGCATGGGCGGCAACGGCATTGCAAATGCCTTCTTTGGAACATGTATCCGGTGCTGATATGTCCTGTCAATTCAAAATCGATGGAAAGTCAAAAATGTTTGAAAATTTAAAGCTGAACACGGACGATTTTGATTTAAGCGGATTCTTTGATCTTGATGCGGATAATTTGGTTTCAAGTCAGGGTTCCGTACGTTTCTCAAAAAAGCTTTTTAGCGAATCCCCCATCGGCCGCCACATCATCGGTTTGGTCCGCGGGGCTTGGACGCTTCCTTTTGAATTCCATCTTTCCGGAAGTTTGCACAGGATGAATTTTCAATGGGACAAATCACCTCTTAAGGATAAAGTGCGACAGCACATGTTTTCATTTTACGAACGGATGATCGACCGGCGCATAGACGCCCGCCCCGCCTATAAAGTGACTATCCCCAATGAGTCCGTGTCCCCCGGATGAGGGGATAATCTGCGCTCGGTCACAATCACCGTATCTCCTTTTTTCACCAAACGCAGCTTTTTAAGGTTTTTGAAAATGGCCCGGGGGTCATGGGTGATCTTTTTATTTAATAAAAATGGATGTACCCCATAAGAAAAATTTAAAAAATCGCAAACTTGGGATTGCGCGCTAAAAGACAATACCCAGCATTGCGGCTTAAACCTGGAAATGCGCCTGGCTGTGCTCCCGCTGGTTGTTGGTGTCAGTATATACCGTACTTTTAATTCCTTGGCAGCCCAAAAAGCATTCAACGACGTGACATCAGTAATAGCCAAAGAACTGCTTTTGGCAACTTTATAACTGATTTGCCTGCCCTCGTCATCAGACAAAAATCCCCTGTCCCTCTGGCTTTCAGTTGTTGCCGAGATCTTGGCCATCATGCGCACTGTTTCAACAGGATAATCGCCTATGGCTGTTTCCTGCGAGAGCATAATGGCATCTGTTCCGTCTAAAATAGCATTGGCCACATCATTGACTTCCGCGCGCGTCGGGCGCACATTTTGGGTCATGGATTCCAGCATTTGGGTCGCGGTGATCACGGGGCGTCCCATGATATTGGCTTTTTGGATAAGCCGTTTTTGAATGCCCGGCACCTCTTCAATGGGGATTTCGACACCTAGATCTCCCCGGGCGACCATGACAGCGTCCGCGGCTTTGAGGATCTCATCAAAATTTTCAATCGCTCCCCGGCGTTCGATCTTGGCCACCAGATAAACAGGATGGCCCTTCTTTCCGGCAAATTCCCTCACCTTGATGATATCCCGGGCCCGCTCAACGAATGAAAGGCCAAAAATATTGACCCCATGCTTTAATCCAAAATCGACTATTTTTAAATCTTTGCTGGTGATCGGATTTATTTTTAATTTAACTCCGGGCAAATTAAGCCCTTTATGCGAAAGGAGTTTTCCGCCTATCAGGACCTTGCAAAACACACCAGCGCCGGAAATTTTTTCGACTTTTAATTGGATAAACCCATCATTAAGAAAAATGATTTGGTTCTTGGAAACGCTTAAATCAAGATGCTTAAACTCAACAGGGATAAGCGCCCGGGTACCAAGCACATTGCGCGTTGTCAGCACGAGCTTATCATCTTTTTTGAGCAGTACTGATCCGTTTTGAAGGCGGCCTATACGCATTTTGACCCCGGGAAGGTCTATGATAATGCTGACCATGCGCCCTGTCCGTAAGCTGGCAGCGCGGATGTTACGGATGTTTCTCGCATGCTCCTTAAACTCCCCATGCGAAAAATTAAGGCGGGCCACATTCATCCCGCTTTCGATCATCCCTTCAAGTTTGGAGGGGGAAGACGAAGAAGGGCCAATCGTACAAACAATTTTTGTTTTATGGACAGGCAGTTTCAATTATTTTCCATAAATGACTTTTAACTGAACAACCGTGGGGAATTCCGGATAGAATTCTCCTTGCGGCCCTATAAAGCCATTTCCTGATTTTTTAAGTGTGACCGCCGTATAGCCGCCCTTGTTATTGGGAATATTGATGGTGATAGCATCTGCAGGCAGAAGTTGATTGTCAACAGCCACTGACGGCTGAACAATAGTCACAGGTTGCTGAACAACAGTTACAGGTTGTTCATAAACTGGCGGTGAAACAAGTACTGCATCTGCCGGGTAATATGGGTAATAAGGCGTGCCATAATTGTAGTCGTTGGGCCATACAGAAAAATCAATACCGATAAAGGAACGATCATGGTGATCACGGTCATGTCCATGCCCATCATCTCGACCACTCCCGCCATCATGACCATGACCGTCATGACCATTCCAATCCGCATAGGCTGAAGTGGGCCGGATGATCAACAATCCCATTATTATTCCAATAAACAGTGCCTTAAGTGTATTTCTCATATAATTCTCCTATCCGGCTTTCAGTGTCATTATAGCACATAAGCCGCTTGACCCTTCACCAATTTAGACAAGGAGAACTATCAAATAGTTTCGAAAAGAACTAAGGCGGGTTATTGAAAGCCCCTGGCCATCCACAATAAAAAACACGGGATAAACACTCCCATGAACAAACAAGCCCAGACCATCCAGGGACGGGTGTACTTAAAAGCCATCATAATGCCCAACACTGTCGTGACCAATAACCCCAAAGACATCAAAACTATCAAATAGCGGAAAATGACTGACGGCTGTGGACGCACACGGGCATCCGTCCACCGTTGGCTCTTGTGAACTTGCGAGAGGGATTTAACAATCTCCGGTGGTTTATAACCACCATCTTCCTTACTGGCTTGATGCAAACCAAATGTCTGCAAGCATCCGGTAACCAGAAAAAGGATGAGCAATGGGGCAAAAAAACACCCTAAATACAAATGGACATTTCGCATGGCTTTAATATTCATATTTTTATTTTATCAAAAAAAATAGAGACTGACACCATTTTCTTTAATAGAAATTAGTTTAAGTCTCTGCTTTTTCTAAGTAGACATTATATGCCGGCCTGCCGGGCGGTTCTTTACCATCCCGCGTCCACCATGCCCCACAGCTGCCCTGCGTTTTGCTGCCGTCATTCTTCCTCCGCGACTTTTCTTTGCCATTGTATTTGCTCCTTTACTGTGAACTGGTCGTTGTTGTGACAGTGGTTGTAGTCGAATGTTGAGGCGAATACAGCGTAATGGAATATACCTGTTGTTTCGCGTCTCTTAGCACAAACTGGATCTGCACCTGATCACCGGGCTTGAGCACTAATGCCACCGGTTGGATACTTGGACTTTGCAGGACAACGATACTATTGGGATCAAAAAGAAAATATGATAAGTTACTGTTTTCTTCTACGCCATTGCGCATTTTTTCCTGCAAGGTGAGCGTACCGGCTTGACCATCTATGGCCTGAATCTGGCCGGAAGCTACCTGGAAATCAGACGCTTCCAGGGATTCGGCAACTATCTTTTCGATAATCTTGTCCTCTTGGCCATATATCACGTCAAGGGTGACATTTTCACCCGGCCGTAAATCGTCGATGGTGAGAAACTTTTTGTCCGAAGGGTCTTTGACACGGGTTTCATAACGGGTGACCCTGTAATTCTTTGTTTCTCCAATACCTGGGGAGCCATTGAGCTTGATTTGCAATTCCCCAAGTTTAACATCTACCCACATAACTCTTCCCGGTATCTGGTTTACCGTTGGTATCCCAATAGAAGCATACAAAGGACTACCAGTAAACAGAACCACGGTTGAAAATAGGAACAACAACTTTACGTAATTTAATCTCATAGAATATCTCCTCTTTATACTATTACTAATTTGATAAATATTTAATCTTCCTGTTCCCAAAAATCAGGAAGGACTAGGGGCCTTTTACCAACCAAAAAATCATATTCTTTGGCTTCTAAATACAATTGCTCAAGTTCACTGTTAGACTCGTCCATCTGGTTCATAGTTAAAAAATCGATTTCCGATTTTTCACACTTTGGGAGTGGAGTAAAATGTTCTTTTGTTCTCATAAACACCTTCTTTCATAATTTTAAATACTGCCAACATTTCATTTATCTGCTTGATAGTATTCTAAGGAGGGACTCAAAGCGAATCAATTGTACTGAGGTATAATGAATGGATTAGCGTCTAAAATACTCGACGGATTTTATTCTTAATAACGGTTTTTAATATGTCCCAGCGGTCTTTTTCACCCCGGATCATAGCTTCGATAAAATGCCAGGCCTGTTCACAGCTGATATGCCCGGGCATAGGCGCTTCATAGGGATCAATTTTAGCATCAATAACAACGGGGCCAAGAGTATTGAGCGCTTTACGTATTATCGTTTGGGCTTGTGCCGGGTCATCAAGACTGAAACCGGCAACTCCGCATGAACGCGCGAACATCGCGAAGTCAATGGGATGAAGGTCCAACCCGTATTCAGGATTGCCTTCGAAAACAATCTGCTCCCACTTGATCATGCCAAACGAATTGTTCTTAAAAATAATGATCTTAATGGGAAGCTGGTATTTGGCTATGGTAGCCAGCTCGCACATCAGCATCGAAAAACCGCCGTCCCCGCAAAGACAGATGACCTGACGGCCGGGATTACTTATAGCTGCCCCAATGGCATAAGGCAAGCCGTTAGCCATACTGGAAAAATTGCCCGAGACGGAGAATTTCTGCTCCCCGCGTATCAAGATATGTCGCGCGGCCCACGTGGTCACGACACCCGTATCCGCGCAAATAATGCAGTTGTTATCAATAAGAGAGCTAAGCTGGTAGGCCACCACCTGCGGTTTAAGAGGTTTGTCCTCGCGTGTGCCTTCTGCGCGCAAAAGATCATTCCATTTTTTCATACGTTCTTGGGTTTTTTCTAAAAAACTTTTATCCTGTTGTGGCTGTAGTAATTTAATCAAGGCCCGTAATGTCTCCCGGCAATCCCCTGTCAGGCCAACTTCCACTCCATGCCGCAAGCCAATACGGGCCTGGTCAATATCAATTTGTACTGTCCGGACATTTTGCTTGGGATAAAATTCCATATAAGGAAAACTTGTTCCCGCCATAATCAGTGTATCGCATTCCTGCATGGCATCGCCGGAAGGCGCTGTACCCAGAAGCCCGATGCCTCCGGTCGTATACGGGCTGTCATCAGGGACAACGGCTTTACCAAGAAGTGCTTTAATGATGACACCCTGGGTCAAAGCTGCCAGTTGCAGAATTTCTTCGCGCGCGTCTAAAGCGCCGCGGCCGGCCAATATCACTATCTTTTTCCCACTATTAATCACAGAAGCCGCGCCATTCAATTCAACCAGTGATGGCACAGGCCTGGACAATTTATAGATATCAGCGCTGTGAGCGGGAACATTGGCAGCAGAGCGCTGACCGTCCATTTCCCATTCCTGAATATCCTTAGGGATGTTGATGTGAACAACTGTGCGTTGGCTTAATGCAGTTTTGATAGCTTCATCAACAACATTGTACACATGCGAAGGGCCCATGATCCGTTCATTGTAAGCGGCCACATCCATAAATAATTTATCAAGGTCCAAGTCTTGCTTATAATGTGTGCCGATCAGGTCATGGAAGGTATGCCCGGTAATGGCCAAGACAGGCTGGCCGTCAAATTTTGCATCATAAAGCCCATTAAGCAAATGCACCCCGCCTGGGCCGGATGTGGCCAGGCATACCCCTAATCGTCCGGAATATTTAGCATACGCACAAGCAGCAAAGGCAGCGGCCTCTTCATGACGCACCTGCACCAATTTGATTTTCTTTTCATTGATGCGCAGGACTTCATAAATACCGTTGATCCCATCACCGGGTAGGCTGAAAATCGTATCCACGCCCCATTGCATCAGGCGTTCTATCAACAATTCCGCGACTGTTTTGTTCGGCATAATCCTTAATGTATTATCTCCATACGGTTTTTGATTTTATTATCCACTGCGACAGCGGCCGCCGTATTGGTCGCAAGATTCATCTGTTGGTCCGTGGACACCTGGCCATCTAAAGTTATTGTGCCGTCTTTAACGCTGACATGGATATCTTTGGCGACCTTGGATAAACCTTGATCATCATTGATCGCTTGCCGCACCATTTGAGCTGATTGTTGGTCAGAGGACATGCTATTCTCTTTTTCTTTTTTCATTTTTACCTTTCTTAGCCACGAGGCACCGTAACTACGGCAAAACCACCAGCGGGCAATTGCCTAAAGTAGGTATTGTCACCGTAGTAGTATGTATTACCTTGAACTACTACAACTGTATAACTTGCCGGCAGAGAATCAATAAACACGCCAGCGGACAAAACAGGAACAGGGATTTCCCAGCCAAACCATCCATGTGAATACCACCTGCCATTTCTATAATAGTGGTTACTTCCATGTCCATTTCTTTGGATATTGTCCCTGTCTCGTGTGCCAGAGTCTCTGCTGAAATTGCTTCCATTATTGCCTCTATCATGCCCATCATCGTGCCCTTGCGCGAATACTCCTGGGACAAACAATGACAACCCCATTGAAAACATCAAAGCTGTTCTAAATCTTAAGATTTGTTTTATCATTTTAGTTTCCTATTTTAGATTACTCGTTAACTATAGATTCATTATCCAAGATACTAACAACTGTATATTGAGGAGAAGATAAAGTGTAGTATTGTATGGTTACAGAATCAGATTTTCCGATATCCATAAGGCCAATTTTATGTGTTTCCTGGGTAATAATTGCCTTTGCCGGGACAGAGAATGATAGATGATGTTGGTCCTCAGTTAATATTGAGATGGTATTACCAACAAAATCCGTATTCATGACTGTCCCGGAAATCGTTTTTGTCTGATAATTTACTAATTTTTCCTGACTATACGCCGCTGTAAGCATTAAAGCGCTCATTAAGAAAGGAAGAATAATTTTATACTTACACATATCTACCTCTATTGAACGGCATCCCTGATGGAAGCTGCCGCATCACGGCCCGCTGATTTAAGATCGTGCCCGGCATCCTGAACAGTTGATTTTAAATCCCGTCCTGTGTGCCTAAAAAACGGCTTGCCTCCGGCAAGGACCCAAATAAGAAAAATGACCAACAACAGGGTAATAATTCCTATAGCGCCGTTTCCCTTTGACTGTCTAACTGAAGTGCCCATTTTTTCTCCTTATAATAAAGCAATGCGGTCATTTTTATTGACAGAATCTGCCTTGGCGAATTGCGCCATCATATCATTCAAGGATTTTAATTTAGACAATTTGATGTTGTCCTGGCCGAACTTGACCTCGCGTCCGGTTTCAACTTTGATGATCCTTTCAATGCTTGCCAAATTGGTATGCTTGGGATCGAATTTTACTTCTTTGATATTCTTAAGATCCAACGAGCCTACCCGCGTTCTTTCCGGCAGGTAAATCGTACCGTTACTAAAATCAACGGCAAAAGCAATAACACCCGGAATAATACCAAACAATAACCCAATACCATCCAGAATGGCAACACCTGCATCTATCCTGTCACCTCTTTGCCCTCTGCGTTCAGGGTACATAAGAGTCCCACATCCCATTAGCTGAATGGTGAAAACAACACCGACAAACAAACGTGACGCGTTGACTAATGTTTTATTCATAATTCCCTCCATGGTTACAAAAGTTGTGCTTCTACTTCGACCACAATCCCAAGGGCAGGGGTGTGCGTGTCGAGTTTACCTTGTTTTAAATCTTCTTTGGTTTTCTCTGCCAATAAACCGTACTTTTTCTGGATCTTCTCCAGGTCCTGGTCCGTTAATTTTTCGATGTCCATCATTTCGTTATGAGCGCCTTTGGTGGCGCGAATGATTTCGTCAAGTTTTAACTGGATCGCGATGGTGTGGCGGTTTTGGCTGTTTTGAATGATAAAAAGCATCAAAATGGAGATGACCCCGGACACAGTCCCGATAAAAAGATGCCATTTCACGCTAAAATGAAGTGGTAATCCGGTCACGGCCCAAACCAGGACAATAAGGAACGCCACGAAACCCACAAATGATTGCGCGGCTTTGTCTGATATCCATTTTGCAACCGTCGAGAATATCTCCATAGTTTATCCGTGCAAATGTACGTCTATACCTGAATCATGCCCACGATCATCATGGTGATCTGAGTGGTCAGAATCCCGATGATGATCACGATCCTCAAAAAAACACCCTGACAGTTGCATAACTAAAGCAACTCCAAAAAGTATCTGCAATGTTCTCTTAAACATATTCCCCTCTTTCGTGATCTAATCACTATTAAAAATCGCCGCTGGCCCCAAACGGGGCCAGCAGCCTATGAACCCTAATTTTTATCTAAATTAAGGGTTGATAGTCATATTGTTGATTACGTTTGTAACACCATTGATATCACTGGCTACCCTGGTGGCCATGTCTTTTCCGGCCCCGCTGGTGGCATTGCCGCTTAACGTGACTATCCCGTTATTTGTTTCAACACCGGTCTTGAAAGCACTGGTTGAATGATGTGTCAGGAATGCCATCTTGACCTGGGCTGTGATGGACGCGTCATCGATTTTATTGTCCTTGTCATCCTTGTCCTTATCCGATTTCTTCACAACTTCTGTAATGGTCATTTGATTATCGACACCTTTGATGCCTTCAATGTCTTTGGCATATTCACCGGTCAGGTCTTTTTGGGCCTGGCTATCTGCGTGGCCTTTTAAAGTAACTTTCCCATCGGTAACGTAAACTTCAGTATTAACAGCACTTACGTTACGGTTAAATAACAGGGCAGCTTTGACCCTCATGCTAAGCCAGTCATCTGAATGCTCAGCAGGCTGTTGGCCATTGATAACTAATTTATTGTCTACACTTTTGACCCCAGGCAGATTTTCAACGGTCTCTTGGGCCAATGATTTATGAGACTCTTCGCTCACTGTCCCTGTCAAGGTCACAATGCCATCCTTAGACTCAGTATCAATAGCATCGCTCTTGAGGTAGGTTTGAAACACATAGGATTTCTTGGCGGATGACTCAATACGATCATCTGTTTCAGAAGCGCGTACAGACACGCTGGTGAACAAAACTGCAAACACAACTGCCAAAAACACTTTTGAGTAATTTACGTTCATAAAAACCTTTCTTTTTTTGCCTGTGTCATTCCCTTGAGAAGCGGGAATCTTAACAGAATTAATTTTGAATTAGACCCCCGATTAAAAGATTCGGGGGTGACGAACAAATTTTGTTATTTTCCAACTATGCAGCCACTCTCCTGCCAAAGATAAACGAAACTACCGCTAATACTAAAAACACAAAAAATAGGATCTTAGCGATATCAATGGCTGAACCCGCGATCGTGGTAAATCCCAACACTGCTGCTACAATGGCGATGATAAAAAACGTAACGGCCCAATTCAACATAGAACACTCCTTTCTACTAACCCTGACTTTTAAACTAAATGCATTGTTGTTTCTCTGACTGTATGAGTGTATTGTAGGGATCAGGCGGAATGATTCAATTGTACCGAGGTATAACAAATGAAAAAGCCGATGGTTAAACACCTTCTTTATCAACGGCTAAATTGACTACTTTATGGATCCCGGAAAACTTTCCCCAGGTTTCTTCCCTAAAGAGATAGACCAGAATCCCTATTGCCCCCAAAAATTCTATCCCTCCTAATAATAAGGCCACAAAGAACTTTGATTCATTACTCCACATCGAATAGGTAAAAAATGCCACTTGGATCAAAGATAAGCCGTTTATAAGGAATACGAAAGAAACCGATACGAATAAAACCCCTAAAAAGAAGAACCGCGTTTTCTTTACCCCAAGAACATATACTTGAGCGGCTTTTATCTTAATTAAAGAGGACCTGCTTCTAAATCTCCTGACAATATTTAAGAGAAAAAAAGAAGAAACCAATTGTTGAAATAATCGGCGCATAGGCGTAGTCATAAGGAGCCTTTGATAACTCAAGAATTATTTACGTTTTGATCCCATTAAATAACCCAATAAAAGAGATCCCACGGCAGCCCCGGCGACATAGACCCATGGATCTTTATGCACGCGTTTATCGACATCGCTCGCCATTTCTATCACTTTTTCTTTACCCTGGGTGATCGCTTCTTGAGCATGCCCTACCCCTGATGTCATTGCTTCCCGAATATGCGTGTACCTGTTTACCATAAGACCTTTTAGCTCATCTCTCTTGTCTTTGGCCGCCTCATTTAAAAGCTCGAGTGCTTCACTGATCTTTGCATGGCTTGTCCTGGCTTGTATTTCTGTTGTCATGACGTCTTCTCCTTTTTGTTCTGCTCCAACGTGAATATATTTTCTTTTATGTAATTCTACAAAAGTGTCAGGAATAAATCAATTGTACCGAGGTACAATAGGCAATCCGGTAAAAATAGGTATACTTCATTCATCATGACGGACATATCCAAGGTGACCGATTACTTATCTGTGGGATCCAGAGTCGGAAAAGAACATGCTGATGAATTAAAGTTGCTTAATTTTAATCTGATTATTTCCATGATCGGGCAAATGGCGCCTGACGAAATCTATACCCTGCCTCCCTTTAAAACCTTATGGATCAAAACTTATGATACATTTATTACTCCCATCTCAATCAATAAACTCCTGGTGGGGGTTGCAGCCGCGCTGCCTATTATCCAAAACAAAGGCAAAGTTTTAGTTTTTTGCATGCAGGGCAAACGTCGAAGCATTGCTCTGGCTGCGGCCATCCTTATCAGTATGGGACATACCGGCGAGGAAGCCATAAACTTATTGACTACTGCCCGTAAGGTAGCGGACCCCAGAAGGTGGTATATACGAAGTCAAATCAGGGCCTTTGAAAAATATTGGCTAAAAAAGTAATGGATATGGAAAAGAAAATAAAGAATATTCACATCATTATTAATCCTGCTGCCGGGCAAGGGGGATCTTCTTTATCTATTATCAATGAGTTGATGAAGGAAGCTGGCATTAAGTGGCAAGCATCAATTACCCACCAAGCAGGCGATGCGATCAAGTTTGCAAAGGCAGCCGTCAAAGAAGGCGTCGATGCCCTCGCTGTTTACGGTGGGGACGGCACGGTGATCGAAGTTATCAGCGGACTTATAGGATCAGTTATGCCTTTGATCATTCTGCCCGGAGGGTCTGCCAATGTCTTGGCCAATGAACTCGGTATACCTAAAGACTTTAAAGAAGCTTGTACCCTCATGAGTCTTGGCCCGTTAGAGATGAGAATCATAGATGTGGGGCAGTTCAATAGCCATTATTTCATCACAGGAATCAGCATTGGTTTTGGGGCGGATTTGGTAAAGGGTGCCAATCGTGAGACCAAAAATAAATTCGGCATCCTTGCCTATTTTTTTGCAATGGCCGCGGCTTTAAAAAAAATCAAACTCATTCAATATCATCTTAAGATCGATGGAAATGAATACGAAGTTCAAGGCTTAACATGCATTGTAAATAATACAGGAAATCTGGGGTTTACAAAAATATCTTTGGACAAGCATATAGATGTCAGCGATGGCCTATTGGATGTTGTTATCGTACGAAAGGCGAATTTAAGCCTTTTTAAGCTTATTGTCATGGCCTTGATTAAAGGAGAAAGGCCGGATAATTTCGAACTGGTGGATCATTGGCAAGGTCGTGAGATCAATATTACCACAAACCACAAGCCAGTGGTCCAGTGTGATGGCGAGGTCATCGATAAAATCCCTTCTCATATCAAAATCATACCGGCCGCGATCAAAGTCCTGGTCCCTAAAAAGGAAAATAAGACTGATGAATAAGCACCTGTTAGCTTTGTATGCCTTGATCGTGGTCAGCATTATCGGATTGACTTTTTTTGTCCAGTATTATCCCGTATCCTTCTTTGATCTCGACATTACCCGGGAAATTCAGGAGATCAAAATGGGGCATCTGACAAGGGTGATGGAACTTATTAGCATTTTTGGCAATTCTGCCGGCATGCCGATCTCAGTCATTTTTGCTGCATTAATGTTCTATTTTACCTATCACCGGCGAGAATCTTGCTTTGTTTTTGCCGTCCTTATCGCTGATTTGCTCAATCTTTTGATCAAAATATTGGTCCATCGCCCCCGGCCGACACTAGCGGATGCCAAAATTTTATTAATATTTACCCAAAGCAGTTTCCCCAGCGGGCATGTGGTCCATTACGTTGTATTTTTTGGTTTTCTTCTGGCGGTGATGATCGTTAAAAAACAGATCCCCGCATTCTTTCGAGTCTTGATCGGAGCATTTTCCGGATTTTTGATCCTTACGATTTCATTCTCACGGATCTACCTTGGCGCTCATTGGGCCACAGATGTGTTGGGAGGCTACCTTTTCGGTTTCATTTATCTTGCGATCTTACTCACCTTTTATTTACGAGATCACAACAAGCATCACGGACGTGACCCGATAATGAAAGTTTAAATTTCACGATGAAGTTTTAAAAACAAAAAATTTATTGCAAGAAAAACTTAAAGCTGCAGTTAATATCGAAGCCGCGGCAACGGCTAAAAAAACGGCATGAGGCCACACGCATAGAATAGCCTGATTTGCTATTATATTGAACCCGAATAAAATGACATCGACTATAAAATAACGGCCAGCTTCCGGGGTTGTTGCCTGCTTTCTTTTACGTTTAAATACCCAATATTTACTGAATAAATAGCTGATGCCATTGGCAATGGTATAAGAAATTGCTTTGGAAACGCTATAGGGCAGCCGGAAATGAATTAAAAGAAAATAAATCCCAAAGTCTAATGCGCCGATAAAAGGCGTTACAATTAAATACCTTGTAATCTCTTTTTTAGTTTTCATATCAGTTTATACCAACAATCTTCATTGCCGGATTTTGAAAGGGTCCTTCTTTTACATATAGAAGAATAACAACCCCAAGCATCATAAACCCTATGATATACGCCGCCAGGATGTCTGTGGCCCAATGTGTATTAAGATAAATCCGTGCGATAGAAATACCCGTAATTAAAAAAATACATAGCCAACCAATGCTCCATCTCAATACCAGATTGATTCGGGAATTAACCAGCATGGCAACCAAAATAAACCCAAAGAACACCACGTAATGGACCACATGCCCGCTGGGAAAACTCGCTTGTTGGAATTTTGGAAAAATAACAACTTCATCGGGGCGGTGCCGATTGATAATCAATTTTAGAAAGATATTAATAATATCTGCAACAAATACGCTTAAAGTAAACCATGCCTCTCTTTTAAAAGAAGTGACAAAAAATAGCAGCGAAGCACAAAAAACCGAAAAAATCATCACATGATCCTTCCCCCACCAACTAATAAGCCCCATAAGCACCGAAAAACCTTTTCCTCTGTCTTGACGAATGATACCTGATATCTCGGCATCAAAAGCAGGCCAAAAGAAATGCACATACAGTAAAAAAAGAATGGCGGCAATGACCCCTCCTGTATAAACCATAATGATAATTTTATGATCGGAACAAATCTTTTTAATTGAGCTCATGATGTTATTTTTTTCAATTGATCCCTCAGTTTGTACAATTCTGTATAAAGCAGGTCTTTGAGTAAAATTTTCTTTCCCCCGGGAAGGAAAACAAAATAACTTTTCTTCGTGTGGTTGGAGAAGCTTGCTACTTTTTCAATAAAATCTTCGGTGGAGTGGATTTTATCCTTATATTGGTATAATTTAAATCTTAGAATTTCTACAGCTTCCTTGCTGCTGCCTTTTTGGCCGTTTCTTTCAAATACCATTGAAGAATGTTCAACCAGGTCAAGAAGGTAATTTATTTCATTAAATTTCTTATCTTGGCCTGTGAGATATTTCTGATATGAAGCTTTATTTGAAACCTCATTACTCAAGAGTGGCATTTGGCCCTGAGAATGCCCCCATGAGGTAAATATCACTGAAGAAAATATAATTGCCACTACAAAAAAATTTTTAATAAACTAAGCCTGCTTTCATACAAACACCTTATTCAGCCGGAAGCACTACAAATTTAAAAGCTTTGTATTCTAAGCCCCTTTTAACATAATGCAACCTCCCGCGCACAACCCTGTCATCATGATCCATTAAAAACTGTTCCATTTGTCCAATGATGAGATCCCTGGTAACATCACTTTCGACCCCTTGGACATTCTTGAATTCCTTACCGAATTTTTGGAAAATAGTGACAGCTTCTTTGATACGCGAATGTTCTGTTATAATAAATATTTGCTGGATATTTTTTGACCCGACAATGTTAGCTGTATTTTTAGCATTTTCACGTGTCGTTTGCGACTTATCCTCCAGAATGATCCTCAAAGGATCTACTCCACGGGCCCAAGTGATTAATCCCATCATTTGAGCTTCGGGTGTATGGCCCTTGGTCGCACCACCGGACATAATCATTATGGCTTTTGGAAACTTTTCAGCTAACTCGACGCCTTTTAGCACCCTATAGACCATATCCACCGTTGGCGTTGTATCATCCAACGGCCTGTCGCCAAGCACAACGATCACTGTTTGGGTATTATTTTTTAGCTCTTGAGGCCCTAAAAACTTGATTTTTCCTTCCAGGCCGTCAGATAAAAAAAAACGCAAAGGATATTTTTCATTTTGTATGCCTGAACTATTTGAAATAATTTTTGCATACGGCGATTCGCTACCTGAATGCGCAAGCTGGGCTTCTTTTGTAACCTGGCGATAATAGAAGCCGGCTAAAATTACACATAAAACAAACAGTATGCCTGCCCCCAAAAGGACCATCTTCTTCGATAAAAAGAAATCTATCTTTAATGAGTTATTCATCAGAATATCATGCTAAACCGGGCCTTAATGTATGGAGCATTATTCACATCCGCTTTTCCGGCATTGTCGGGGTAGGAGAACTGCCGCCACGCATTCAAACCGGAGGACAGGGACGCATCCAGCCAGTCGTTAATTTTAAATTTAATTCCGCCGCCGAAGATGACTTCGCGGACCCTCAACACCACCCCTTTTTGACTGGTACGGGTGATGCCATACTCATCGAATGTCGGTTTATATTCCGTGAAGATGGCCCAATGATTATCAAGCTTATACGTGATCGTCGGTTCATCGGACGCTAAATGAAATTCCAGGCGGTCATTGGGTTGAAAATTAAATCCGATGACCGGAATAACCGGGGTTTCCGCTTTGACATCAATTTGTGCCCCTGCAATCAACACAAAAGTATCAGTTAAGGTATCAATTGGATTATAGATTAAATAAGTGCGGAACGGCAAACGAAAAGAACTCGAAGTCAAAGATGCACTGTCCGAATACCATGATGGCATCACATCAATCCCGATAAAATATTCCTTGGAATTTAAGAACGGCACCGGTAATTTTGTCCCCACTCCAAATCGGCGGCCTTGCAAGCTTGCGGGCAGGTCAACCGGAATATTTTCATTTATGTCGAGGTGTTTATAATCAAACCAGGCACTTACCGGCAATTTTCCGAACACCTTTGTCTCGTATTTGACTTCGAAATCACTTTGATTAACGCTGACACGACCGGACATATGATCAACACTACTTGCAAATGTGTAACGGTCTTTCGTCATCACCGTCACGATGGTGTCACCGGTACCTTCTTTGGCCGTTGTTCCTTCCCCTGCAAAAAGTACTGATGGCGCAAAGATCACAACCACCAAAAGAAAACTTAGAATACTTACTTTATATACGATGAGGATGAATTTCCTTATAAAAAACATGGTCTTTATACTCATAGGTTTTTACACAATACTTGGTCCACCAGGGCTTACCGTACCTACGGATATTTTCAAAATGGTCTGCCCCTCTCGTATAATTTGTATACGCGGATACTTTCCAGGCTTTTGCGGCCATTTCCCATACGGATTTTGGTTGTTTTTTTTCCCAATTTGATTTATAGCCATAGAACCCCTTTACGCTTGCGCGAATACGCAGGACTTCAGCAATACAAATCATTCCCTTTAAACCTTGAGTAGCACCTTCTCCGACTATTATCCGTACAGCGGAACTTTTTGGAATTATTTCAGCATGGGCTGTTGAAATAAATGTCACCCCCACAACAAATACAAAAACTAGACGGAATAAAAACATGACAGTCATTTTTTGCCTCAAAAAAATCATAAGATCCGGGTTAAGTTGTTCTTGTATGATGGGATTGTAGCGAAGCTGCAGAAGAAAACAATTGTACCAGGGTATACCTTTTAAAAAATATTATTGGGTCATTTTGCGCCCTCCCAGTTCACGGTCAAATGCCTCTATCCCTTCAGTGGTGTTCTTAATAAACTTAAACTTCTCAACATTAGTGTTAGCCGTATTCTCTTCTTCAACTTGTTCAGTGACAAACCACTGCAACATGATCTCAGTGGCATGATCGTGTTCGTCTTTTGCCAGATCCACAAGTTCATTGATCAGAGAACTCACCTTTAACTCTTGCGCATAAGCTGCTTCAAAAACGGACAAAAAAGACTTCCCTTCCGTTTCCGGTGCTCCTATGGCCGTCAAAACGACTTTTTCGCCTCTGGAAATGATATATTCGTATAATCTCATGGCATGTTTGAATTCCTCATTTGATTGGACTTTATACCACCTGGCAAATCCAGGCATATGATGAGATTCAAAATACGCGGCCATGGATAAGTAGGAATAAAAAGCGCTGAATTCCACATTCACTTGCTTGTTAAGTGCTTTATGTATCTTGGGTTTTAATATCATCGATCGGACACTTAAGAATTATTCTTCTTCCGTAAATTCAGGCAAAGAACCCGAAACCTTTCCGCACAAAAAATCATCCTCTTCGTCAAATTGGCCTAACCAGCTATGGATTGGCTCAGGAAGCTCTTTCTCCTTATTATCGCCAATTTTATAAAGCTTTCGGTCTTTTTGGTTTGTCATAGATCCCTCCTTGATAAAATTTTTAATTACGATAATTTTATTCTAGGGAAGACCGAAAAAAAATCAATTGTACCAAGGTATAATGCCCTGCTCTTAGAAGATCGTAAATACTTTGCTAACAACTGCATAAATATTTTTCTTTTCCTTTTTCAACTAAATGCACATGCCCTTCCCGGACCAGCCATCCAATGCTCATATAGGCCAATTCCTTTTCGTTTTCCAGATGGGATTCAATCTCACTGATGCTGACCGGCCTTTTTTTCTCATCAATTAAATTTAAAATCTCTCCTGATGCAATTCCGATCTGTGTAATCATAGCTTTCCCCCTCTGAACATTTTGCTAAAAATTTTTGATCAATAATAATTTAATTCTAAAGAAGAGGAAAAAAATAACAATTAGACCTGGGTATAATAAGCTGTAAAATTTCATAAAACATTTGAATGCCTTATGTGTTGCCGCCAATTTGTTAATTTTAAACGTTAATCTCTGCCAATGCCTGGACTGTATTGGCCTCTGGCGCTTTCTCAGGAACTGAAGACATGTAAGCTCCGGTGGCATGAGTTAAATTTTTAGCCACCCCCCATTGAGCTTGAATAGAATGAACAGCCTTAGTCCAAAAACCATCGTCTTTATTTCGGCGGGAAAATCCATTGTTGGTCGTAAGCGAAATAAATATATTCAACGCCCTTTGGGCACAATCTTTCATTGAAAACCCTTGGGCTGTTTCTTTACATGCTTTTTTGATCCTCTTGATCCGCGAAGCAGGCTGTTTCTTTAACCACACCAAGCCCGCAACAAAGTCTTCAATGGATTCTTGAGGGATTAAACGGCCATTCACACCGTCTTTGACGACCTCACGCACTCCGGGAGCATCAACAGCCACCACAGGAATGCCCGCTGCCATCGCCTCGGTCACAACCAGCCCTTGTGTTTCGCTTTGCGAAGCAAAAACAAACACATCCATCGCATGATAAGCATTCACCAGGTCTTTCCCTTTAAGCATACCCGCTAAATGCAAACGGTCTGCGAGGCCTTCTTGGGCCATGATCTCTTTGATGGCCTCTTCAGAGGGCCCCGTACCTCCTATTAAAAAATGGGCCTTGGGTTCTTTCTTTAAAAATTGGGCAACAGCGCGTGTTACAAATTCCAGGTTCTTTTCAGGGGAGAGCCTCCCCACATGGCCTACCACAAAAACATCCGCGGGAATTTTTAATCTTTTACGAAGAGTTTTTCCGGTCCCTCGGGCAAAATCCTCTGTATAGATCCCTGTGGGGACCACATCAATAGAAGTAGTCACTCCTCTTTCTTTCATCATCAGGCAGACGCTCTCACTGGGAGCAAAAACATGGTCAGCCAGGTTGGCATAACCCGTTGATAATTCAATCATAAAACGTTTGAGGGCCTCTTCGTTACCGGGCATATAATGGACATTTTCTTCATATAAGCTGTGATGTGTAAAAACCAACGGGACATTATATTTGGAGGCTATCCGCAGGGCTGTGTCCCCGATAAGGAACGGATGCTGGGAATGGACAATATGGGGATGGAAATCACCCAAAGCCTCTGCCAACGTTCCCTGAATAGGCAGTTGCACTGAAAAATCTGACCCGTTGAAATTCTTAAACGCTGGAATACGGATCACATCTTCTTCAGGCAGCATATCGGGAAATTCAGGAGCCACAATAATGACCCGGTGCCCCGCTTCTCTATATTCTTTAGTAAAACTACTGACGGATTTTTCTAATCCCCCCACCAGAGGCTTATAGGTGTTAGTCATCAATAAAATATTCATAATGGTCCTTTCTTTAATTCTATAAGTGCTTTTCTTGCCGCCAAGCAAATAGCTTCATAGGGATCTTTTGTTCCCATGGCCAGCCCTTCCTTTTCCAAATCTTCGGGAAGAAGCGGTTTGCCGAATCTCACCCTGATTGGATGACGCTTGGGATACTTGGCCGTACTCGGCCACGCTTCATGAGTCCCTTCAATGGCCACTGGCACAAGCATGGCACCTGTCACCTTGGCTAAAACACCGAAGCCTTTTTTAAATTCTCCTATTTCACCGTCTGTACTGCGTAAACCCTCGGGGAAAAAACACAGACCCTTGCCGTTTTTCAATACATAATAGCAGCTGCGCAATGCCTCCAAAAAATGCGTTGAAAAATCAAAAGGGATAAACCTTCCCATCTTGACAAGATTTCTTAGCACGCGATTTTTAATGAACGGCCTAAAAAAATACGGGCCAAAAACAAAGTAAAAAATCTGAAACACCGGCCTGCGCGGCAGGCATGCGCCAATAGCCGGCCCATCTAAAAAACTGGAGTGGTTTCCAAATAAAATATACGCTCCTTCTTTAGGGACATTCTGGGCCCCTTCCTGCTTAATACTGAAAAACACTTTGAAAAGCAAACAATCAATAGCTGTTAAAATAAACCGGAACAACCAGGCGAAGTAACCGGTCGATAATTCAAGCATCTGCATGGTTTCTTCCTTAGGCAGTACGTTTAAGTGTTCTTTCCAGTAATCTTCTCCTGTGACTACCCCTTGGTCCTCCAAAGGGATGTCCTTTGCCCCTCTTAGTGCGTCCGTTATTCCCAAAATAAGGTCCTTGACACTAAAGGCCTGTGAGATTGTCTCTACTTTTAGATCAGCGCTAAAAGCTGATTCAAGGCCGGAGGTAAGCTCAATCCTCCCTAATGAATCTATGCCAAGGTCGAGCTCTAAAGAATCCTCAAGGATGATCGGCCTTCTAATACCATTTAGTTTCTTAAGACACTCCAAAATTTTTTTACCGACCACGGAACCTGTCAACAAAAGGTCTTCCGCCGAAAGTTTTTCTGATACCGGAAGGGCCCCTTCTTTACCCGCGATCACCCGAGGCTCATATATTTCCTTGATCTTGCATCTATCTATGTTGCCTGGCATGGTTAGAGGCAATTCATCAAGCGTTACAGTAAAACCTTTAAGCCTTTTATAAAAAAGAAGTGATTGGGAGGCATTATCGAATCTCTCTTTAAAAACAGCGCGCAGGTTCACTTCCCCGAATTCCCTGAAACTATCAAGATCAGGCTGAATGATGGCCCAGAGAACTTTTGATTTCTTTACTCCATGCATCCCTGATACTGTAAAAATGCACATCTCTTTGACAGGGGCGACCTTGGCATAGAATTCCTCCAACTCTTGCGGGTAAATCTTTTCCCCTGAATTCAATACAATAAAATCATCAAACCGTGGTGTAAGGACTTCTGGCATTGTGCGCCTCTACTTTCAATTTAATTCGTTCAATGGGAGTCTAAAAACCCACCATTTAAAACAAACAAATGTGAATAAACCTGTTACTGAAGTGGCAATAATTAAAGCTGTGAAAACAGCCCTGGGCCACAAGTTAAGGATGCTTTGGTTCGTTAAAACATTCATTCCCAAGGCTAAAAAATTAATGAAAACATATCGGACCGCTTCGGCATATGATGGTTGATGGTTCCTAAAAGTCCAATGCTTACAAAGCAAATAACCGGCAATACCCGCACAGATAAAAGAAATGCCTTTAGATAAGCTATAGGGCAAAAAATGAAATAAAAAATAATAAATGCTAAAATCAGTTGCATTGACAATAGTTCCCGCAGCGAAAAACCGGACCATCTCTATCCTGGCATTCATATCAATTATCAAAAAATCTCTCCTTAGGGCAGTTTCCCTGACCGGATGATTCCCTCAAACACTTTGGCCGATGGCCGGACACTTCGTTGCTGCGTTTTATAATCCACCCCTATCAATCCAAACCGCGGGACAAATCCTTCGGCCCATTCATAATTATCCAATAACGACCAATAAAGATAACCAATCACATGGACCCCCTCCTGCATCGCCTGGGCTATGGCTTTAAGATGTTCGACAATAAATTCCGAACGCCCGGTATCATCGTCAGTTCCAATACCGTTTTCTGATACTAAAAGCGGTAATTTGTACCGTGAAAAGTCTTTAAGAAATGTGTACAGCCCTTTCGGATAAATTTCCCATGAAAGAGAACTGTCTTTTCCCGTAGGCTCATTCTGTTCTACGGTCGCCGTGCAGGCCTGGCCCACAATTCCAGGGAAGCCAAAACCGTTATGACGGACAAACTCCCGTGTGTAATAATTAAGGCCGATAAAATCCAGAGTTTTTGCTTTAGGCAAGTGAATGCTAAAAACTCCAATGCAATAGGCCCTTCCCCGGATCAAAGCCTGGACAAATAAATGATTAAACATCCAGTGCCTAAAACGCGCCGCAACCCGGTCCCTTAAAGAAAAATCCGAACAAGCCCTGAATATGAGTACACTTTGGGCAATTCCAACCAATGGCTCCCTCCACGACTTTAGGGTATAAACCTCTTTGATCTTTTCATATGCCAAGACATGCCCCAGGAGCAAATTTTTAAAAACTTTCAATGCTTTTTCGGGTGACTTTATTCCCGGCGGCCACTCCCCGGTCAGATAACCTTTATACGTAAGCACGCCAGGCTCATTGATCGTCATCCAATAATGGACATTACTGCCTAAAGCTTCGGACACTTTCTGGACATATCGGGCGAAAAGTTTCGGGGTATTGTCAGAGTACCAGCCTCCCTGGTGCGATAACCATAAAGGAATCGTAAAATGATTGAGCGTAACAATAGGCTCCATGCCTTTTGATCTAAGTGAGCGGATGACCTTCGCGTAATGATCTAGGGCACTGCTGTCCCATTGTCCTTCTTTAGGCTCAATGCGGCTCCATTCAATCGAGAAACGGTGAGCATTATGGCCTAAAGTTTGGGCGAGTTTAAAATCTTCTTCAAAACGGTCCCACTCATCATCCGCCTGGCCCGAACGGGCTTGGAGGGGCAGTGTTTGTTCCCACTCCCACCAATCACTATTAGTATTATTTCCTTCGACCTGATGGGCCGAAGTAGCTGCTCCCCACAAAAAACTTTTGGGAAATGTAAATGCGCGCGGTGCCGTTTCTATTATTGATTGATGAGTTCCGGCACACCCGGTCCCCATAGAAACAATAAGAAATAAAATGAGGATTTTTTCGTTCATTCATTATTCTAAAGGAAGGACAAATCAGATCAATTGTACCGGGGTATAATAGGTGATAGTGACGGAGAACTGGAAGTGACACCCGCTTTTTGGGCAAGGAGGATAAGTTCTGTTACGGTTTTGGCCTGCATCTTCTGCATGACCCGTCCGCGGTGGACTTTAATTGTCTGAATGCTGGTCCCTCGTTTTGAGGCAATTTGCTTATTTAACATTCCTTGGGCAACAAAACGGAAAACTTCCAGTTCTCTTGGTGAAAGTGAATCAATGCGTCTATTGATTTTGGTTATTTTGGCTTGGTGTTTATTCTGGATTTTGTTTTTGGCAATGGCGATCTTAATGGAATTAAGCAGCTTTTCTTCGGTGAATGGCTTGGGAATAAAATCTATCGCCCCGGCTTGCATAGCTTTCACACTCATGGAGATAGACCCAAATGAAGTTATAAAAATAATAGGAATCATCATTTGTTTATCTGTCATGACATTCTGAAGGGCAAGTCCGTTCATACAGGGCATGCGGACGTCCAAGACCAGGCATGATGGCACCTTAAGGTGCTTAAAAGCTAAAAACTCTGACGCGCGTACGAATGTTTCAACCCTGAACCCGTGTTGTTCTAACAATAATTTTAAAGCCCTGCACACTGATGGATCATTATCAACAACATAGGTAATCTGTCTGTGTTTGTTCAAAATTCCTTTTTTAAACTTAAGAATGGATTGAAGATTGTTTTCCGTTTGCTTCTATTATCATTCAATAGTCTAAAGGGGAACCAAGATGAATCAATTGTACCGGAGTATAATTGATGAGGTGAGGGAGAATTAATCTAAAGAGGAAGTGATACCCGCTTTTTGGGCGAGGTGGATAAGTTCTGTTACTGTTTTGGCCTGCATTTTCTGCATGACCCGGCCGCGGTGGACTTTGATGGTTTGCAAGGAAGTCCCCCGTTTTGAAGCAATATTCTTATTCATCATGCCCCTGGCCACAAAATTAAAAACTTCCAATTCCCGCGGGGACAAGGTCTTGATACGTCCCTTGATTTTTGCTATTTCAGCTTGTTTAGTATTTTGAACTTTGCTATTTGAGAGGGCGAGCGTGATGGCATCAAGAAGTTTCTTTTCAGTAAAGGGCTTAGGTAAAAAATCAATCGCTCCTACCTTCATCGCTTTGACGCTCATGGGGATATCCCCAAATCCGGTCATAAAAATAATAGGAGTGATGATCCCCTGTTCAGCCATTATTTTCTGAAGGGCAAACCCGTTGATATTGGGCAGGCGGATATCCAAAAGCAGGCATGATGGCACCTTGGGATGCTTAAAAGCTAAAAAATCAGCCGCCCGCGTAAACGTCTCGACCTTAAACCCGTTTGATTTTAACAGTAAGGACGTGGCCTTACATATCGAGTCATCGTCATCGACGATATAGATGATAGAGTTGTTCATTGGTCATTCTTCTTAGTTATGGGAATTGTGAAATAGAAGGTCGCTCCATGTACAGGATTATTTTTGGCCTCCAGGTGGCCGCCATGCGCCTCCACAATGGAGCGGCTGATAGACAAACCCATGCCCAAACCATCCTGTTTGCTCGTAAAAAAATGGGTGAAAAGTTTTTTTACATTTTCCGTTGGAATACCGCATCCCGAATCCTTGACCTCCACCATGATCCTGTCATTATCTTTGTGTGATGTCCTGATCACCAGTTCATGAGAATCTTTGTTTCCCTCCATGGCTTCCAAACTATTGCTGATAAGATTCAGGAGCACCTGCTGCAGTTGTATCCGGTCCCCGCAGATGGACGGAGGATTTGTAACCAATTCAAATTTAACAGTTTTATTCCTTGCAGTAATATCAGGCATAATAAGCGTCACTGTATCATTAATAAGGGAATTGATCTCGATGGGCTCAAATGCAGGTTTGGTCTTTTTTAACAAGTACCGCAGCCGACGGATAACTTCAGCTGCCCGCTGATCATCATTAACAATATACTGCAAAATTTCCTGTAGTTGAGGCTCCCTGTCTTTGATCAAACGCTGGGCTGCCTGGGCATAAGAAAGAATGGCGGTCAGGGGTTGGCTGATCTCATGCGCCAAAGACGAGACAAATTCCGCAAGCTTCCCCACCCTTGTCACATGCAAAAGTTCCTCACGCTGTTCCTTGATCTCTGAATCCCGCTGCTTCATCATTGTAGTATCGGTTTTATTCCCCACATAATGGGTGATGGACCCATTTTTATCGCGTACCAGGGTAATGCGCAATAAACACCAAAACTTTTTGCCGTTCTTTTTATAATGCAGCATCTCCCCCTGAAAAGGTTTCCCTCGCAGCAGGGTTTGTTTAATTTCTTCTGAAGAATGTACATTCTCAGCCTCCCCATAAAGCAAGAAATAATTCTTTCCAATGACCTCGATTTTAGTAAAACCGGTAAGGCTATAAAAAGACGGATTGGCATAAATAATAGGGAAATCAGGCTTCTTGGCATCGATAATAAAAATGCCGTCGAATGTAGCTTCCATCGCTTTGGTCCGGATATGTATTTGCTCTTCCGCGAGTTTCTCCCTGTTAGCCCCCTGCTTTAATTGCCCATCTTTGATTTCTATCTCATCTGATTGCTGACGAAATTGCTCTTCCGCAAGCTTCTCCCTGCCAGCCCCTTGCTTCTCCCTATGGACCCCTTGGCTTACTTGACCACTTTTAATTTCCAGTTCATCCGTTTGCTTTCGAAACTTCTCTTTTGCAAGTTTTTCCCTAACAGCCCCCTGCTTCTCTCTATCAGCTCCCTGCTTCTCTCTATCAGCTCCTTGCTTCTCTCTATCAGCTCCCTGCTTCTCTCTATTGGCCCCTTGCTTCTCTCTATCAGCTCCTCGACTTACTCGCCCACGAAATATCTCTTTGGCGAGCTTCTCTCTATCAGCCCCTTGCTTTAATTGCCTTTTTCTAACTTTCAACTCATTCGTTAGCCGAAGGATCTGCACTTCCAGATTGTTAGGGATTATTTTTTTCAATAGCGGCTCCTTGATGTCATTGGCCTGTTTCATTTATTTTTGTTTGCCAATTCTTCCAGCGAAACATTAATAAGATCGACCAGGGTCTGGCCATTAACGGGTTTTTGCAAAAAACCCACCGCCCCTACTTTCAGGGCACGGCCAAGGGCATCATCTTTTTTCTCGGCAGAGATAAAGATCACAGGCCGTGTTGATCCGGAAGCAAGGATTTTTTTCTGGGTTTCCCAACCATCCAGTCCCGGCATATGAATGTCGAGAAGAAGGCAACCAGGATCATCATGAGCTACGTTTTCAAAAAAACTTTGTGCCGAATTAAATGTTATCACTTCAAACTCATAGGTCATTAGAAGAGTTTTGAGTGCCCTGCATACCGATTCATCATCATCCACTACATAAATTGGCATCTTTGTCCTTTTGTTTAATTAAAAAAGTTGAATCTGATTGATGATTAAAAAATGAATCACAAATAATCTCAGGTCATTATGATAAAGAAAACAAATAAGTCAATTATACCTAAGTATAATAAGCTTTTATCTCCTGTCCTACAAGATCTAATTATTTGCGAGGATAGACGGAAAAAGCCTTGGTGATCAATGATCGCCATGACTTTTTCATCCCCTCTATACGTGCCGTACAACGAAACGCGTCAAACCCACTAAAACTACCGCGCCGACTACCGCCATTAGAAACAAGCCCAAAGAACTGCCGATAGACAGCCCCAGAATATTAGCCATCCACCCGCCAAGCATGGCTCCGACAATCCCGATTACGATGTCTCCAAGTATCCCAAACCCGCGGCCTCTGGTAACAAGACCAGCTACCCACCCGATCACCCCGCCGATAAAAAGAAACCATGCCCAGTATCCAAAAGTATTATGTTCCATTCTTCTATCCTCCTTGTTAATGAATACAATCCCTGCCTGAGACAGGCAGGCTTAATTAACTTCCTGGAGTTATTCTATGTAAGGACTCAAAATGAATCAATTGTACCAAGGTACAATGAACGCGGCGGGTGGCAAAGTAAGAAAAGATATGCTATATTTAAATTAGGATTTTGAAGCATGCTCTTTATAAACTCGAAAAAGGTAAACTACTTGAAAAAGTAGGACGCAAAGCCGTGAGCCTGATCTCATCTGGGGATGGGAAGGCTGTCTGGTTACCGAGGCCTAAAATGCTTAAATGCCTGATTCTGCTTGTTCTGATAGTCGTTTTCTTCACCCAAACTCCACCCGCCTATTGTGGTTCCAGAAGCATATCATTGATTGTCTCTGCCACCCTGCCGGAACATGTCATGGACATTGGTACTCCAGGCATTGCTCCATTTTTAAACAACCCTAATCAGTTAGTCCAGACCGAAATGGTGGTTAGAAATAACAAAAGCATCCGCCTTACTTCCATTGTTGTTCCATAATTAATTCTGATCGCCTTGGGCTTGCTTGATTTGTATGGGAATATTAAACATATAGTTTGAACCTTCCGGGACATCAATTTTATTTTTCAGTTTCACCAGCGGCACCATGTTAAGGGGGAGCGTGTTAATATCAATGGAAATGATATGTTGTCCGGGAGAAACATTCCGGAAATAAAATGCCCCATTAGAATCGCTTTTTTGGATGGTCTTGCCATCCATGATCACCTTCACCTTACCGATGAATTTGTCCCCGGAATTCGGGGAACCGGTACCCTTTTTATCCACAAAAACTAAACCATAAATCCCTGTCTGGACGATCAAACCAAAATCAGCGCGGGCTTCGCGGCCTTGGAAAATCCTGACATTCAAAGATTGCGGGGTTGAAAAAAGAAGGCCGCCGGGAATGCTGTCCAATTCCGGGGCCACATCCACCCCCGCAGCACGTACTTTTATGCGGTAACGCCCGTTTTTATCCGTTACGGCTACTTTATCACCGACTTTCACCTTAACACCTTGTATACCGTCATCCCCTGAAACAAATTTGCCGCTCCCGTTCCTGTCTTTAAATACAATTCCCGATACAGTACCCAGAGGGTCCCAATAAGTCGCCCCTCCAAAAGTGATACGCACACCCAAATGGACTTCAAAATCATCATAGGATGGACTGCCTGTATGTGAAAAAACCTTACTTGCATTACCATCAGCAAAAAAATTCACGTCCGGCGCGGGGTTATAATTGAAGCCGCCACTGATAATTACGCTCTTTTCTCCGGAAAGAAAACTATTATCACCAGTTTTTACTCCCAGTTCATCGTGGTAATCCAGTTGGGAATTGAAAGATAATTTAGGAGTAAGGTCCTTTTGATATTCAAGGCCAGCATTGATCACGCTGGGATTAGAACTGCCACTGGGGGAGGGTTGGTTCAGCCAGTCATATTCATAATTAACATAAGAGGATATGTGGTTCGTTAAAGGCAGTTGAATTCCGGCGACCACGTCCTCGCGGTCATAGTCAGAAATATTTGAACCCGTAGAATGGCTGTTTTGATAACCTGCACCCGTAAAAACAGTACCTTTCATGGCTTTCCAGATGCCAAAGCTCCTGGATATACGCTCATTAAGCCCAAGACTCCTTGTAGGTGAAGGCTCTCCCGCGGTGTCTACATAATTAAAATTTGAATCGCTCCAGGAATTCTGCGTTAAATTCGCCCGCAGCTGCCCGGAGGCATCAAAATTCAAAGCGTTGGGATGATCAGGATTAGGATTTAAACGGTCCTGGTACGCTTCAACAAATGTGCTTTCCGTAAAATTCTTAAAATCCCCGTCGGTTGTCCATGATGTCCCGATCTCACCTTGATATGCAGGCAATGTTGAAATTGTAGAATAATTCTTATCAATGTCCCTAAAATGAAGGCCTGTTCTAAAATCACCGTCTTTCCACTTTAAGGATGCCAGTGTAGCCTGATGGCTGCTGTCACTTCCCTGCTCCGCAGTAAAGGTGAGGAAATCGTTTAACTTGTGAAGTCCTTCAACTGAATAAACATGATTACTTAAATACCCTGGACGGTCCTGGCCGTAGCCCGTAGCATAATTAAAAGAATACCGATCACTATCGCTTTTAGGAAAAAGGGTGAGTTTAACGGCATCAATATAAGCTTTATTAAATTGTGTTCCAGCTACGGTAAAAAAACCCAGGGGCACTTGTTCCTGGCCATGACTGACGGACAACCCTAATGTGTCCCCCATCATGTCGACATCCGCAAAAGCGCCTCTTAAACGCGTACCGGGCAGTGTCAATGGTGATAAATACCGTAACGCATCAAAGCCGCGCAAGTTAAAATTACTCGTGCCATCAATCGGTATTTGACTTAATCCTATCGTATAGGTGTCAAACTCGGAAAATGCGTTAAAATCAATATAAGACCCTGAGGCGTCAAAAAAACCATACGGGGTTTCACCGGTTACGGCTAAGCTTTCGGTAAATTCATAGCTTTGGCGTTTAAGGCCAGGGATATTTTTCCCTGAATAATAGGTGTCCCAGTCATTTGTATAAATGACTTTAAACGGCTGCGAGTGTTGGACCCCGTTATTCACCGCTTGAGGACCGTAGGGACTGGTGTATTTGGGAAAAACAACTTCTACGTAAAAAGTATACCTCCCAAAATTATCCCAAACATGAAGGAAGGTGGTGCCAATCCGTAACGCATCGAACCTCAGGTGGTCCGTATCAATTGTTTTTCCAGTGATATAACCCTCATCCACCACTAAAAATCTTTGTATATTTTTACCCTCTAAAATAACGGACGAATTTAACTCAATTTGCAACTTCGGCTTAATTTGACCATTGTTAGTTGCCTGGGCAAGTAAAATAATTGCCGGCGCATTTTTTGCTTTCTGCATCGAAACATAAACAGCAGGGCGGTTAATAACAGCTGCCGGCTGCGGCTGTGCCGATGGCGTGTATGGCTGTGCTTGAGTAATGGCAGCCACCGGCTGCGGCTGTGCCGATGGCGTATATGACTGAGCTATGGCAGCCACCGGCTGCGGCTGTGCGGATGGCGTATATGGCTGTGCTTGAGTAATGGCAGCCACCGGCTGCGGCTGTGCCGATGGCGTATATGACTGAGCTATGGCAGCCACCGGCTGCGGCTGTGAGGAACTTGAAGATGGCTGTAGTTGAGCAATGGCTTGCGGGACAGTTACCACGGGATAACTTAATCCCTGCCGTTGATATAGAATCCGCAAATACCGTTCAGATTCCCTGGACGCAGGATTAAAAATTAACGCAATTTTAAAATAACGGACCGCCTTTTCGTCGTTATGCTTTTGGAAAGCCTCAATACCACCGCTGAAGTAATATTTGTACCCTATCGATTCCGCGGGAGGCACCAGGGAAGGAGGAAGCTTGAAAACCACTCCTTTTTGGTCAAAAATAGACAGGTATCTTTTAAGCTCCTCGTTGGCAGGGTCATAGATTTGGGCGATTTTAAAAAAGCGCAAAGGCTTTTGTTGGTCGTAATCCCCAAAAGCTTTGACGCCTTGATAAAAATAAGTTTGATATCCCAGGGATTGGTCAGCGTATGCGGGACAAACAGAAAAATCCACAAAAACTAAACAAAGGCCCCATGTAAGAATTTTTTTGATCATACAATATTAACCGGATCAGGGAATAACGCGTATGGGGGTCCGCAGAATTTAATCCCGAGAATTTTCTATTGTTAATTGGCCCGTAGCATCCACAGCCAGTCCTATTTCCTTAACTACCACATCTCCCTCTTCCAAGTCAGAATTGACGACCAAGGTATAATGCCCCTGATCTAATTTCTTTTTTAAAGGAATTTCTATCGGCGCTGATGCTCCCGGAGGCACATATCGCTTTCCGGCATCACCGCGAAGAAGGACCAATCCTCCCTCTTGCATAATGTAATATGTCGTATGGGGTATAAGAATAACATTACCCTGGTTGACAAAGCCGGCAGTAACACTACCGGATTTTAATCCAATGTCCTGTAAAACGGCTTTCTTGATCTTGTCCTTGGGTTCAATAAAAAACAAACAGCCGATCCTCGTGACAACGCTTAAGCCTGTTTCCCCTTTGAGCGGATTGGTGGTTTTCTCAAAAAATAAAACACCGTAATGTCCCTCCTGTATCTGGCTGGGGACACTGACCGTATAATCAATACTTTGCTGGCCAAAACCAGGCATGGTAAAGACCTGGGGTGAAAAAGCGACCCATTTACTCGCAGACGCAGGTACCAACCCTGCCGCCAGGAATTTCTTAGTACCGTCATACGGGGCCTTATATTCAAAATCCTCCCAATAGACCCGGACATCCGCTGGATCAGATATCGTATTATGGATCAACAAAGTCCCATTGCGATGCTCTCCGCCGGAGACTTCTAAAGAGACCTTCGCCTGCTCAAGAAAAAATTGGGCATGGGCCTGCACGTTGAGCATTACCACCGTACAAAACACTAAAAAAATAATTCTGGCAATCATAATTGCAAAGCCTTCCTTTTTAAAAACATGCCTGTGCAGTAGGTTTCCCTACCGCACAAGCATTATTATCCTGACAACCGTTTTATTTACCAATCTTTATAGTGATACTGACGTAAAAGTCAGTGTACCTGTATACGTACCCCCGACATCAGTATTGGCAAACGGTTTTCCGTTTGTTGGGTCTGCAGGCGCAACTGTACTTCCGGTCCAGACACCCACATATACCCTTTCCCAAGAACCACTGGGAATAGTCGCTAATTGACCAGCGGTACCGGTCAAGTCAATGAGTCTTTTCTTACCCAAAGACGAAGGTGTTTCCACCGTGCTCGATCCGGAAATTGCCTCTGTGACAAACGTGGCCGTAGTTTTAGTCCCCAAACCATTAGTGGCCAAAGCATTGGGGTTGGTTCCCTCAGTATAGGTTACACTGACAATCGGAGTCCCTGCTCCACCGGTCTCACCAATATCAATAGCGAAATAATTGGTCGGCAGAAAAATTCCAAGAGTGGAATTAAACCCCAAGGTACCAAAAGGCAAGGTAGTCGCCGTAGTGGATGGCGTACCAAACACATTGGTTGTCGCATTGACCGGGGTAACGGTTAACTGTATGGCTGTTCCCGGCGTAATGGTGGCTGACACCGTTAACGGTATAGCATTTGCAAAAACCGTTGCTGTCTGACTGAACAGAACCAAGCATCCTAAAGATAAACTTAATATTTTTTTCATAAACTCTCCTTTTTTAATGTTACTTTTGATTTAAAGAAAACATAATCGGTGCTGAAAAGTCTCCAGCGCTCATCTGGGCATATCCCTGCAAGCGATACACCACCGTAAAATTGGCCCCAGTGCCCTGAGCGTCCGAGGAAAAAACCGGATACTCCCCAATTTGTACGGGAGAAAATTCCGTGAGGTTTGTTTGGCCTTTTTGGCCTGGGGGGATTTCTACCTGAACGGTAAAATACTTACTGTTGATCTCCTTTCCCTGTTGATTAACCATATTTGACTTTAATTCTTGAATGACCTGATAGGGCTTATGTAGATTAGAAAGAACAGTTACCATGACCTCTTTATCCTGAGGAGCACTGCTGGGCAGCACATGGGTAAAATTAACCCCCCCCGGTGGTGGAGTTATACTTACGGAAAATACAGGCGATATATCACACTGTATGCCAATAGGAAATTCCTGCCTGCCCTGGTCCGTTTCCACTATATATTTGATTTTCCCAACGTAAGAACAAGCGCCTTGCTGTTGAACTTGAGCGGCATCAACTAAAAAATAAATAATAAAGTTGTCCTCATTTTTATTGCTGGAATAAATGAGTGTTTTGCCGGCTTTAAATGGGCCAAGGCCCTGGGCCCGTAATCCTTCTGTTTGGCCCTGGGCATCCAATTGCAAAGTCTCCGTGCCCAATTCCTGGTCTGTTTCATTTTGCGGCATAGTTTCAATTTCCTGATAAATCCGTACTTCCTGGCCTGAATTCCCGGAAAAAGACAGGGTGACAAAATCCGCTGTTTTTTCGGATGTGTCAGAACCCTTGATTCGTATCCGGATCGGGTTGTGAGCTCCTTTAACAGATACTTTCAAACTCGAAGAAACATTCAAAAACACATCAATGGTCACCTGATCGCTGGAAGAATTGCCTATGCCGCGCACTGTAAAAACAAGCCTGCCCCTGAAACTCCCACCCGTATCAACCAAATTCTGGTTGAGCGAATAACCGATTACAAACATATCACTCTGCCCGCTCTGGCTGGAAGAATATAGCAGCTGATTACTTATGCTCAAATGGTCCGAGTTCTGTAAATAGAGCGTTCCGAAGCTGTTAGAATTAGGCAAAGTCTGGGTCGAAATGGCCTGCAAATTTAAAGTATCTCCCTTTTCATTCAAAAGACCAACATAGGTATAAAAGGAAGACAGGTGACCTCGATTTTAAAATTGATCGGATATGACAAAAAAGCAGGATATTTAACAAAAAATTTTTTTTAAATAAACATAACTTTATTGATATCATATAGTTGCATCATGTGTATTAATTTGATTTTCACAACGATAAATGTTATACTCTTATATAAAGCATTTTTAATTTTTTACCCTATAAATCTAACTAAGAAGACCGAGATAGTTAAAATT
>Ga0206837_1007_pt1 | contig 48492 bp, 53 predicted proteins | sample Alteio_BWOrgCont_29_FD_152863 | JGI IMG/M metagenome (GOLD analysis project Ga0206837, IMG submission 152863) | Enriched cells from forest soil in Barre Woods Harvard Forest LTER site, Petersham, Massachusetts, United States -... | ecosystem: Environmental > Terrestrial > Soil > Temperate forest >...
TGAAAGCTCTTTAACCGGAGCAACGCCACCGTTTCTTAACAACGCTTATTGCGCCAACTCACCGCTATCAGGTTACAATTATTCCTGCGCAACGATGAGTAGTGCCGGTTACATCATCACGGCAACACCAGTGGCTGTCGGCAGCACAGGTTCCACCGTGTATACCATTTCCACAGGTGGTGTTCTAACTCCGTAATCATTTTTTCAGGATAAAACCATCAAAGCGGCTATTTCTTAACAGAAATAGCCGCTCTTTTTTAAACCGAAATATCTGTTATGTCCTTCCTTGATAGTGTATACTTACACATGGAGTCATATATAACCATATAACCGTAAGGAGGGTACTATGCGTACTCGAAAAAGTAACCAAGGTTTTACGCTGGTGGAAATCATGATCGTAGTTGCGATCATCGCCTTATTGGCGGCGATTGCAATTCCCAACCTGTTGCGTGCCAGAATGACGTCTAATGACGCCTTGGCCAAAGCAACATTGCGGGCAATGTCTACAGCCGCAGAGTCTTATGGCACATCTAACAACGGCAATTACCCGGGCAATGAAAGTTCATTAACCGGAGCAACACCTCCGTATATGAACAAAGCCTATTGTGCCAACTCACCGATTTCAGGATACAATTATTCCTGTGCCGGCATGAGCTTTTCCGGTTACACAATCACGGCAACACCGGTGAGTGTCGGAAGCTCAGGATCCACCACAGAAACGATCACCACTGGTGGAGTTTTAACTCCGTAATCATTCTTTTATACGGCTTTCGAAGAAGGGCTCCGTTAATACGGGGCCCTTTGCTTTTACCCACTATTCCCCAGCACTTCTTCAATACGTTTTTGGGCCATATCTGCCCAAAAAGCATCCCCTCCCTTAGCTTGATCAATGACTTTGTGATAGAGAAGAATGGCTTGTTGCTTATCGCCTAATTGATGATAACAATAGGCGAGATAATAAAGGCAGGTCACATACAATGGAGTATCTGAATATTCAGCTAAATACTGATGAAAATAATCTTTGGCCGCATCCCAGTTTTTGGACTCATAAAGCTGTACAGCCCTATTATAGGTATTCATTGCAGGCGCTGAAGATGTATCATCAGACCATAGATTGAACACAAGCGTCAGCCAAAAAAAAAGAGCTATAATGCCTGTTTTAAATTTCTTATTGATCATGGCCTTATGACTTTATTATATACCCTAAGCCCTTAATGACCATCTAATTACTACAAAAAAGATGATAGGTACTGCAAAACCAGGCAGGAAAAGCATCAAGCCCCCTTGCATTCCTTGAATCAGAGCGGCTGGTATTCCATAAATAATTAAAACGCCCATTGTATATTTCTATAGTCTCTTTATCGGTGATAATAAGCAGATTTTCCTCATTCCGTTCTTCTGCCGTCAGGGTCCAGTTAAAAGACCCGGTTATTAACGATTTTTCATCGATAATGGCAAATTTATTATGCATGAGGCCGAATCCCAGATGATAGCAGACCTTAACCCCGTGTTTAATGAGATACCCGCTTTTGGAAGCAGGTTCTATCTCCTGGCCCTGGTCTAAAACAATCCTCACCCGGACATTATTATCTGAGGCTTGCACCAAGGCTTGAGCAATGTTTCTGGAACTAAGATAATACATGGCTATGTCTATAGTTTGCTTGGCTTTCCTTATTTCAGATATTACCGCTTGCTGGCAGCCTCCGTTGGGTGAAAAATAAACCCTTATATCCTGGGCCGCACACAGGCATGGCATCAGAGTAAACACAAAAAATAGAAGCATTCTTATCATGGACTGATTATAATTGATATTGATATTTAATCAATATAAAAATGATTAATAATCATTTACCTCTAAACTTAAATACAGTGGATAGCGGGGGCTCAAGAATATAAAATTCTTCTTTTCAAGATACAAAATTAAGGTTAAAGTTACACTATGCAAAAAAGTGATAAAAAGATAATTTTCCTGACCTCCTTTGAAGACGCATCCATCCTGCGCAAATTCACCATTCTTTTTCTGATCACATCCATTATTCCCATGGGGCTACTTTATTATTTCTACCTTGAAACCACTAAACACGGGAACATCGGCATTCCTGTAACAAACTATACCTACACCATGGTCCTGATGGGCCTGGGCGTGTTTATCGGCTTTATTACCATCCGTTCCCTGCTAGTCAAAGTCATTAATATTTCCAAACAAAACAGCAAAGCCCTGGAAAATTTATTAAGTCCCGAGACCATCAAAGAACTCAACCAGGGAGAAAATGAGATCGTTGTTTTAAGCCGTTCTTTTTCCGCCGTGACACAGCGACTGGAAGAAAATGTCCGCAGCCTTGAATTGGCCAAGAAAACATTGCATGCTGTCATGTCCAAGGTCGGACATGGCATCTCCAACATGGAGAATATTGATACCTTCCTTGCATTGATCCTGGAAACACTCACCAATGCTTTGGCAGCCAAGGTCGGCACATTACTTCTTTTAAACGACAAAAAAACAGAATTGATCATCCACACTGTCTATGGCGCCAGTTATGATCCGAGAAAAAAAATACATCTGAAACTATTTGACGGCTACCCGCTATCCAAAGTTTTATCAGAAAAAAAACCCATGAGCATATCCGGCGTTTTTCTGCAAAACACCGATAATCCGGCATTACGTGAATTATTCGGGGAAACCTTACTTTGCGCCCCCCTGGTATACCACGACCGCGTCAGCGGCATGATGACATTGAGCAAACCCGAAGGACAAAAGGCGAGTTTTTCGGAAGAAGACCTGAATATGGTTTTCAATCTTGCCACCCAAACAGCTGTTGCCGTTGAAAATTCCAAACTTAACCGCGATATTGAAAAAACTTATTTTGAAACCATCTCCGCGCTGGCGCTCGCCGTAGACGCCAAGGATAAATATTCCCATGGCCATCTTGACCGCGTGGCCAAACACGCGTTAATGATAGGCAGGCGCCTTGGGCTTGATGAAGAAGACCTTGAAACATTAAGGGATGCCGCGCGCCTGCACGACCTTGGCAAAATAGGTATTCCCGATGAGATTTTAAAAAAAGACAGCATGCTTAACGATGAGGAATGGGTCATCATGCGCCGCCATCCGGAAATCGGAGAAAGCATCATCAAACCGGTGCGCTCCCTGCAGCGTTTGTGTGATCTTATACGGCACCATCATGAAAAACTTGACGGCTCGGGGTATCCTGACGGGTTAAAAGGAGATGAAATTTCACCTCTTGTGCGTATTTTAAGCGTGGCTGATGTTTATGACGCCCTTACAACCGAACGTCCTTACCGTGCCAAAAAATCAAAAAAAGAAGCCGTCAGTGTTCTACGTTCAATGAAAGACCATCTTGACCAGGACATTGTTAATATCCTCCTGGAAGGCATAGATAACCAGGAAGAACTCACCTAAAAATAGTGACAGGCACTAATTTCCTTAAGAAATTAGTGCCTGTCACTATTTTTCTTCGCTGATTCCTGACATGCGGCGGGATCTCCCTTTTTTTGACCAAATAATCGACTTGCTTCTTTGAACTCTTTCTTAAATCCCCATTTTATGATCAAATGATTGGCTGCCCTCTCGGCATCACAGTTCACATTCCCTTTTCTTATACTATCCAAAACACGATGGGCTATTTCGTGGGCAACCACCCCTTCTATCGGCCCGGGTGTCTTTGCTAGTCCTAACCCCATCCCAAGCTTGATGATGGTAAACCCCTCTTGACAGCAAGGAGGAGCATCCTTGGCCACCATAAACTCCGAAGAGCTGGCGAAACGGGCTGTTCCCGAATCGTAAAATTCCGTAAAAAGAATGGGCCTCTGGCGGTTGGTGACATTAAGAAAATCTTTGTAGGGCATCCTAAGTAATACATCCTTGATAGCCTGATAAATCAAGGAAGGTTCCTGATAAAAACAAAATTCAGCCAAATATTCCCTAATTACCTCCGGTCGGTCAATGTCACTATCCCTGGTTGATGCCAAAGCCAAAGATCCGCCCAACAGAAGCAGCACTAGTATCATTTTAATTTTCATTTTCGATTGTCCTATTGATACCGTTTGCCATTTTGTCCAAACTTTGGGCAATTAAAGGATATTCCGGTTTGATAGCCATGGCCGCTTCTTTTAAAAGTTTTATCTTCTCCTGCAATAGGGGTAAATTCTTATCGGTGACGGGGTTTGGGGATGCATTCTTGTTTGCGTTATTGCTTTCCCATTCTTTCTCTTTCTCATCAGCAAATTCGGTCAGTCTTTTTGAAAGTACGGGATTGGAATCCTCAAGGGCCGCCGCTGAATCATTTAACAGGATGATCTGGGTTTGATCATCGGCAGCTTTGGCCTGTGAAACACCCTGATTAAATACCAAGACGCAGACAACAGCCATTGGGATGAATTTTTTCCGCCAAAATGCTAATTCCTTAGACTTATTCCTGGATAAGTCAGCCGGAAAAACACGCATTTTGGCTCCAAAAATTATCCCAATGTCTGGTTGACGCATAGTATTATATGATCCGGCAAGGAATGACCGCGTCTTCATTATAATAATAAACCGCGCACATGCGATGGTAGCCATCCGCAATGATGACCTTCCCATTTTTACTGTCCCGGACCAAAAGAATAGGAGACAGCTTCTCTTTTAACAATAATTTCTTCCTGTCCTTTAATACATGGAAATTACCAGTGCCTAATAAAGGCAGGGTTGAAGCCCGAAAAATGTCCTTGGCTTTAAACTCCGTCATCGGGGCCCTTCTTAATTTATTGACATATGTGGTTGTTGTTTTCTTGTCATACAACAAACCAAGATAGGACGCGGCTGCGGCATAGTCCTGGTTTTCAGGTTTGTCAGCCCAAGTGGTTGGGAATTTTTTAATCATTTCAAATCTGCCAGGTAATAAGATTTAATCGGCTTGAGAGCCTCATTTAGATTATATACCAATGGGACACCTGTCGGAATTTCCAATTTTACAATATCTTCATCTGATACACCATCAAGATATTTGACCAGGGCCCGAAGCGAGTTGCCGTGCGCGGCAATGATGACGCGTTTTTGCTGGCGTAAAAAGGGCTCGATGCTGCCTTTCCAATAAGGCAAAAATCTTTCCACCGTATCTTTTAAAGATTCTGTAAGGGGAAGATCATTGATATTTACGTCCTTATAAAGCTGGTCATGCCCAGGAAAACGATTGTCTTTCCTTGTTAAGGCAGGCGGCGCAATCGAATACGATCTTCTCCAAATGGCCACCTGCTTTTCTCCATATTGCTTGGCACATTCGGCCTTGTTTAAACCCTGAAGAGCTCCATAATGCCGTTCATTTAACCGCCACGATTTTAAAATTTCAATCCCCTTCAAATTCATTTCATCCAAAACAATTTCAAGCGTCTTTTCGGCCCTAATTAAAACGGAAGTAAAAGCCAAGTCAAAGGTGAATCCTTTGGCTGTCAAGATTTTTCCGGCTTCTTTGGCCTCGGCTACACCCTTGGGCGATAAATCAACGTCAGTCCAGCCGGTAAACCGGTTATCTCGGTTCCAGATGCTTTCGCCATGCCTTAAAAGCACTAATACCGTCATAAAAACATTACCCATGCCCCTGGGGGCTTTACTATAAAAAAGTGCGCCTGACCCGAATCGAACGGGTAACCTACTGCTTAGGAGGCAGTCGCTCTATCCAAAATTGAGCTACAGGCGCAAAATTTTCCACAAATTATTTCTGACGATACGGTTCCAGGGTTTTCAAATATTCCACCTGAGGATTATACCCCAAAGCTTTGGCGTCTTCCAGATAATGAATGGCCCCTTGAAAATCCCTGGACTTAAAAGACAAAATGGATAAATTCACAAAAGCATCCTGATGGCGGGGATTGACCCCGACCGTTTTTAAATACGAGGCAATTGCCTCACTGTTTTGACCTAAACTGGCATAGACATTGCCTAAATTATAATACGCTTCAGCGTTCTTGGGGGCAAGCTCGACGGCTTTCTCATAATAATTGACCGCCTCGCTCAGGTCACCCTGCGATTCACTCAAATACCCTAAATTAAAATAGGCATCGCCATTCTCAGGGTCTAAACCGATGACTTTAAGATAAAATTGGCTGGCCCTTTGCTGGTCCCCTAGAGCATTAAAAATAATACCCATATTAAGATACGCTTGGGCAAATTTAGGATAAAAATGCACCAGCCGCCCGTATAATGCCATGGCGATTTTGTAATTTCCCGTGTCCCGGTAAAGATTAGCCAGGTTATACAAAGCGTCCTTATAATCCGGCTTCATTTGCACAGCCTTGGTATAAAAACGCATGGCTTCCTCTTTGCCGCCGACCTGCTCATATAAAAAGCCCAGATTATAATAATCAGCGGCGTTATAATTCCTGCGTTTGGATAATTGTTCAAAATCAGCCAATACCTCCTCACGCTTTTCCTTATAAAGACCGTCCTGGGGATTGTCCGCAATAGCGCGAGTGTAAGCTTCGATCACTTTAACGTCAATTTTTTCATCGTCGGGAAAAAGGCTCAAAAGACGGCTGTATGTTTCAACCGCCTGTTTTTTTTCACCCAATACCCTGTAGGCCTCTCCCAGGTCCAAATAAGCCAGGGGCATTTTGGGATTTATGGCGATGATTTTTTGACAAGCCTCAATCAGCCGGCCCCATTGACCTGCTTCACGGGCCAAACGCGCCTGGCCCTCATAGGCCCTGATGGATTTAGGATCTACACTCGCTGCCTTCTGATAATATTCCAGTGCTTTGTCAAAATTTTTGGCAGCGTAATACGCATCTGCCAAATTAATCATACTCAAAACGTCAGGGTGCCTTTTGGATTCAAACGTCCAGAATGTCAGCGCATCGCGGCGAAAATTAATTTCGGAGAGACTCGTCAATAAAATCCCGCCGCAAAAAACAAAAATCGCGGCCCAAAAAAGGTGCCGTACCAGGCTTTCCTGGTCCGCGAGGAAAATGTAAAACCGCTGGGTTCCCTTGGCCAAAAATAAAAAAATAAAAAATGCCGCAATGTATAATCCATAAAAACGGTACGGCCCCCAAATCAAAAATACAGCCGGGTATGAAATAAAGAAAATAATTGCAAAAAAAGCTGCCCAGCGCTTATCTATTTTCCAGGCCCAGGCGCAAAAGCCAAGAAATATCGAAGCAAGAATATGTCCGATTAAAAATGCAAGCGAGATTTTCATTGAATTTAATACTGGATAACCGAATAAATCGGGAGATCTTTAAGCTTCTCTTGGCCTTTGAGAAATTGTAATTCAACCAAAAAAGCCACACCAACTATTTTTGCTTTCTGGGTCTTCAAAAGGTCGACGACCGCGCGGACAGTGCCGCCGGTGGCTAAAAGATCATCCACCACCAGGACCCTGGCATTGGCAGGAATCGCATCTTCGTGGATTTCTAAAGTGTCCATGCCGTATTCCAGCTGATAGGTCACACTTGTTGTTTTATAGGGAAGCTTCCCTTTCTTGCGCACCGGAATAAAACCGGCGCCTAATTTGTAGGCCAAGGCAGCCCCAAAAATAAACCCGCGCGCCTCCACCCCGACGACATATTTGATGCGTGATTTTTTAAAAGCCGCGGCTAAAGTGTCAATGGACTTTCCAAATGCCTGCGGATTTTTGAGTAAGGTAGAAATGTCCTTGAATATGATCCCTTCCTTGGGAAAATCAGGTATATCGCGGATATGTTTTTTAAGATCAGAGATCTTCATGCTTTGCCCATCGAATCGCCTTTAATCAATTTGGCCGTAAGCACTTCTTTAACCGGAAGCCTGGCCTTGCCATGGCTGACCTGATAAAGCATCTCTAACCCTAAGCGCCCCATTTCGACCAATGGCTGGGACACCGTGGCTAAAGGTATGGCGCAATGGGCTCGCAGAGGATTATCATCAAACCCGCAAATGGCCAATTCGCCAGGGATAGAAATTTTTTTATGACGAGCGACATCCATGACCTCCATGGCCATGACGTCCGAGGCGGCAAAAATGGCCGTTGGCCTTGGGTGTAATTTGAACAGCTCCCCTGCCGCTTGACGGGCAGGTGTACGTAAAAATCCGCCAATCTTCACATAATCTTTTTCCGGCCCGATATGATGTTTCTTGAGCGCATCATTAAACCCATCCAAACGGGACTGCCCGGCCTGGGTCGATAAATCACCGGCAATGGTCGCGATATGCTTGTGCCCCAGTTTGATGAATTCCTCGACCACCTGCATCGCGGCCTTATAATTGTTGACGGCGATATAATTAATGGGTTCATGAATGATATTATTTAGAACCAGGCACGGCATGCCGTTCGTGATCGCCTTTTTGACAATATCAAGGTCATTGTCAATGTCCGCAAACAAAATACCGTCGACGTATTTACGGTCTAATAATGCCGGGTCAAGCCACGTGGCGTGATTGGAACGGTCGGCGATGTGCACTAAAAAATCGACATTCAAACGGCTGGCTGCCCAATTAACACCCTTGGTGATCTCGCCGGTATAAAATGAATGAAAAATATCTTCAAATCTGGGGAGGATTAAAACATAAATTGGTTTACGTTTAGGGGGGGTCATTTTTCACGTTCATTAAGCATTTTTTTCATTTTATCCATGGTCAAATCTTCGATCTGGCGCACCCGCTCACGGGAAATGCCCAATTTTTTAGCGATCTCCGCCAGTGTATGCGCATGCTGGCCCTCTTTAAGGCCGAAGCGCATTTCAATAATCATTTTCTCGCGCGCATCCAGGCCCTTGAGGATGGCTTGGGCCCGTTCTTTATTCAAGAATGTAGCCACCAGCTCGTCAGGGGCCGCCATGTTCTCATCTTCCAGCACATCCAGCATTTGGCCTTCGCCGTCTTCTCCCAAAGGCGCGTCAAGGCTTGACATCTTGGCAATGGCCCCGTCTAATTCGCGTACCTTATCCATGGAAATTTTAAGTTTTTTGGCGACTTCCGCGGTGCTGGGGCGGCGCCGCAAGGATTGAGACAATTTTTCGACGGTCTTGCGGTATTTATGGATTTCTTCATTTAAATATACGGGCACACGGATCATCTTGCCCTGGTCGATAATGGCCCGGGAAATTCCCTGCTTGATCCACCATGCCGCGTAGGTTGAAAAACGAAATCCCTTTTCCGGATCAAATTTATCCACCCCGCGCATCAGGCCGATATTGCCTTCTTCGATCAGGTCGCTTAAGGCGATACCGAGATTGGAATAACGCTTGGCAATGCTGATGACCAGACGCAAATTAGCGCGGATCATCTGTTCGCGGGCTTTTTTATCACCCTTTTTAATGCGGCGGGCCAAGGTGACTTCCTGCTCGGCAGTCAAAAGAGCGATGTTTTTAATTTCTTTTAAATAAGATTTAATCGGATCCATATTATACCGTTACACCACCCGGAGGTGTAACGGTTTTACCGTTACATTTCCGGGTGGTGAGGAGGTTATTTCTTTTTTGACTTACCTTTAACATCGCTTAACGCTGCCTGCGCTGCTGCCAGACGGGCAATAGGCACCCGGTACGGTGAACAGGAAACATAATTCATACCTACTCTATGGCAGAACTTGACGCTTTCCGCCTCCCCGCCGTGCTCACCGCAAATACCGACCTTCAGGTCTTTTTTGGTGGAACGCCCCTTTTCAATGCCTAATTTGACCAGCATGCCAACGCCGTCTTGGTCCAGGCTTTGGAACGGATCATCCTTAAAGATACCGCAACCGCCGTCTTTCTCCGTGGCAACATAGGTCGGTAAAAACCTGCCGGCATCGTCGCGGGAAAGCCCCAAGGTCATCTGGGTCAGGTCATTGGTGCCGAAGCTGAAGAATTCCGCTACTTCCGCGATTTCATCGGCCAACAATGCCGCGCGCGGGATCTCGATCATAGTCCCAACCATGTACGGTAATTTAACTTGGCACTGCTTGATCAAATGTTCGGCGACACGACGGGTTTGCACTTCCATGATTTTAAACTCTTTTTTATCCATGGTCAACGGGATCATGATCTCCGGCAGCACCTTTATGCCTTCCTTACGGCATTTAATCGCGGCAGAGATGATGGCCGTGACCTGCATGTCCAGGATCTCCGGATAGGTGATGCACAAGCGGCAGCCGCGGTGGCCCAACATGGGGTTGGATTCATGCAATTGCTCGCAGCGATGGCGGATTTTCTCCGACGATAAACCGGTGATCTTGCTTAATTTATCAATGCCTGCATTGTCCTTAGGGGTAAATTCATGCAACGGCGGATCGATCAAACGGATGGTCACCGGATACCCGTTCATGGCCTTAAAAATACCATAAAAATCATCCGTCTGGAACGGCAGTAATTTTGACAAAGCAATTTTACGGGCATCCAGAGTTTCCGCAACTATCATTTCCTGGATGGCCAAACGGCGCTCTTCGGTGTCAAAAAACATGTGTTCGGTACGGCAAAGGCCGATACCTTCCGCACCCATCTTAATGGCGTTCAACGCGTCATAGGGCGTGTCCGCATTGGTTCGCACATTTAAAGTCCTGAATTCATCGGCCCATTTCAAAATGGTGTAATAACTTGATGGAAGCTCCGGCTCTTTCAAAGGAAGGTTCCCGCTATAAATCTCGCCGGCTGAACCATCCAGGGTGATGAACTCGCCATGCTTGACGGTCTTGCCATTGATGACAAAAGATTTTGATTCATAGTTGATGTTCAAGGCCTCGCAGCCGACGATACAACATTTTCCCCAGCCGCGGGCAACCACGGCCGCGTGAGAAGTCTTGCCGCCGGTGGCAGTCAGTATCCCTTTGGCCGCGTGCATACCGCCCACGTCTTCGGGGCTGGTTTCCTTGCGGACCAGGATGACCTTCTCGCCCTTGGCCCCTAATTTTTCAGCTTCCGCGGCCGTAAAGACAACCTTGCCTGCGGCAGCACCCGGAACAGCATTGATCCCGCCGCCCAATCGTATGGATTTTAATTGGGTAATACTGGTCTTGGCCACATCAATAACAGGATAGAACAAGCGTTCGATATCGTCGGAAGAAATGCGGCTGACAGCCTGCTGTTTAGTGATAACGGGTTTGACAGCCAAGGCCGCGTACTTTTTAGGGAGATAACCTTTCTTGACCAGGTCATTGGCTTGGGCCTTACTTAATAACGGTTTAGTGGCATGGTCCAAAGCTATGGCAAAAGCAGCTGCCGGTGAACGTTTACCGGTGCGGCATTGCAGCATGTATAAAGTCTCGTCTTCGATAGTGAATTCCAGGTCCTGCATTTCTTTGTAAAAGCTTTCCAGGATCGCGCGCACGGCACACAACTGGTCATAAGCTTTGGGCATTTGGTCCTTGAGCGTGGATAATTTCAACGGTGTGCGGATACCGGCCACCACGTCTTCACCCTGGGCATTGATCAAATAATCACCGTAAAAAGTGTTCTCACCGGTATTAGGGTCACGGGTAAAGCAAACTCCTGTCCCGCTTTTGTCCCCCTTGTTGCCGAAGACCATCTGCACCACGTTGACCGCGGTCCCTTCAAGGTCCGTGATCTTCTCGACACGGCGGTAAGTCTGGGCTTTTTCAGCTTCCCAGCTGCCGAACACCGCCATGACAGCACCCATCAGCTGTTTCCATGGGTCTTGCGGGAAGTCTTCCCCTTTGTTCATTTTATAAAAGGCCTTGAACTGATCGCACAATTCTTTAAGCTTCTCGGCAGGGATATCGGGATCATTCTTGACGCCGATCTCATTTTTTATTTCATGCAGCATGTCTTCCATCGGCTGTTTGGAAAGCCCCATGGCCGTCGAGGAATACATTTGGATGAAGCGGCGGTAGGAATCATAAGCGAAACGCGCATTACCGGTCTTTTTAGCTAATCCTTCTACGCTTTTATCATTCAAACCTAAATTTAAAATAGTTTCAAGCATCCCGGGCATGGAACGCGCCGCACCGGAACGAACGGAGATCAAAAGAGGATCATTGGCATCACCCAATTTCTTGCCCGTGACTTTCTCAAGTTTCTTAAGGGCGTCGCGCAGTTCGCTTTCTAAACCTGAAGGAAGCTTTCTGCCCAATTTATAATATTCCGCGCAGGTCTGGATACTGACTGTAAAACCGGCCGGCACGTTGATGCCGATCGAGGTCATTTCCATAAGGCCGATGCCTTTACCGCCTAAAACACTTTTGCTTAAATCCGCGCCCCTGGCTTCCGCTTTACCGGCGCCATAAGAAAACACATGCTTCTTTGCCATTTCCAACTGCCTTTCTTAAGGACTGCATTATGACTAAAGTTTTTCCTTCAAATACCCCAACAGGCGGTCCACTGGAACACGCTCCTGCTGCATAGTGTCCCTGAAACGCACCGTGACCTGTTTGTCCTCAAGTGATTGCACATCCACGGTAACACAAAAAACCGTCCCCACCTCATCCTGACGGCGGTAGAGTTTTCCTATAGCAGCTGTATCATCATACACGCAAACCATGTCTTTTTGAAGTTCCGATTTAATTTTCTTGGCCAAAGATACAATGCCATCATTTTTCTTCAATAATGGCAAAACCGCCACCTTGACTGGGGCCAATTTGGGATGAAATTTCATGACGACACGCAGGGTATCATTCACAGTTTCTTCATGATAGGCATCCACCAGGAAAGCCAGTGTCGCGCGGTCGCACCCGCCGGAGGGCTCGATCACATGGGGGAAAAATTTTTCATTGGTCACCGGGTCCTGGTACTGTAAATCCTTGCCGGAAAATTTCGCGTGCTGTTTTAAATCATAGTCCCCGCGGTTGGCAATGCCTTCCAGCTCAGACCAGCCAAAGGGGAAATTGTATTCCACGTCAGTGCAGCCTGCCGCGTAATGGGCCAACTCATCCTTGGCATGTTTACGTAACTTTAAATTTTCTTTTTTTAACCCTAAATCAATGTACCATCCAAAGCGGGCCTTGATCCATTCCTGGTATTTCTCCGGGGCTTGCGAAGGAACGCAGAAATATTCAATTTCCATCTGTTCAAACTCGCGGGTACGGAAGGTAAAATTACCAGGGGTGATCTCATTGCGGAATGATTTGCCTATTTGAGCAATTCCAAATGGGAGTTTGCGATGCATGGAGTCAATGACATTGGCAAAATTAACAAAAATCCCCTGCGCCGTTTCGGGTCTTAGATAAACCACCGACGAAGAATCTTCCATGGCCCCCAGGCTTGTTTTAAGCATTAGATTAAAAGAACGCGGTTCGGAAAAGGCAGTATTGCCGCATTGCGGGCATTTGCCCTTTTGGATATGGTCCGGGCGCAGGCGCTTGTTACACTTCTTGCACTCAACAAGCATATCAACAAAATTTTCCGTATGGCCGGAAGCCTCCCACGTGCGAGGATGCATCAGGATGGCGGCATCCAGCCCCAGGACATCATCTCGAAAATGTACCACGGCCTTCCACCAGGCATCCTTGACATTGCGCTTGAGTTCAACACCCATTGGGCCGTAGTCCCAGGCGCCGTTAAGGCCTCCGTATATTTCGGAAGATTGAAAAATAAAACCCCGGCGTTTAGCCAAGGCCACGATTTTTTCCATTAAATCTGCTTGTGCCATAGGAATAGTTATTTTATCAAACGCTTATTAAAAAGCAACTTTAAAACTAAGGAGAGTTTGTAGTTTTGTTGAATTTAAAGCTAGAACCCATTTTAAAATTATCAGCAAACACTTTGAAAAAAACCCACACCCTTACAACTCCAGGTACCGTTAGCAGCCCTTGACAAGGTCAGAGAATTGGTAGGAAACATGAACCCCGAAGCGTAAGCTGTATCTTCTAAAGGAAAATTAAATCCGATTGTAAATGAAGGGACCGCAGTAATACTTGTCACGCAAGCGCTTATTGTCGGACCACCTCCAGCGGTGTTAGTTGGGCCGAGGGCGAACAGGTCCCCCCATTTGTAGGTCCAATTGGGTGAAGCTAAAAAGGGCCTGCCCAGGGCATCACAGATGCTTTCTTGGCCAATGTGGGAATCTAAACAACCCTCGACGTCATCTTTATAAGTGGATAAATTTTGTAAAGCCTCTACGGATTTGCTGCCTACAATCCAACTATAATATGAAGATACACTTATGGAAGCCAAGACGCCAACAATTATCAAGACCACAATAAGCTCAATAAGGCTAAAGCCCTGTCTGCCCGCAAGAAGTTTACTTTTCATTCTTATTTTTAACATAATTTGCTACCAGAACATTAACGCGTTTTAAAAGATTATTGATTAACTCATCATTGGGACGGCAATTGATTGTTTTTTGGGAACGTCCCGCAATAATTTCATCCAGCTCGAAAAAAATCCGTTCAAAGGCCCCAAGCATATTATGCGAAATGATAAACGATACAATCAAAGATACCCCCAATGACAAACACATAAATAAAATGATCCAGCCAGAAAACTGATGGACCAGCAATTCTAAATCCCTGTACGAAGATTGAAACGCGACCCTGGCAATGATCGGATCACCGAGAGAGACGATGAATATAAATGACAGAAATATCAATATGGAAGGAAAAAATGTAAGAAAAATCATTGTCTTCTGGTATTTATTGGTTGTATAAAAAATTTTCCTTTTGTGTTTGGCAATTTTATCAGTTATCATCAGGGCTCCTTTTTAAATAAGTGTATGTATAGTTTATATAATAAATGTTCCCAATGCAAAAAAATATATGATTATTTTAAACTATTTTCTCAAAATTTCCTGTAAAAAATTCTCAAGGGACTGAAAAAACCTGATTTTAACCGTCGGGGTTTGTACGATGCTCAATTCAAGTACCGGAAACCACCAGTATTTTTTTCTTTCGATTTTTATATCGCTCCACGGAATAAATAAACTTGGGTGTCCAAAGCTGAATAAAAACAGGATCGAAAGGTATAATCCCTGCTCATTACCGCCTATTGTTACACAACCCTTATAGCTGATCCCCCGCACGTTGGCCCATTGAAATTGCCTTTTATTTACGATCGTCTGGTTTTGATATGGGTAATATTGGGCCAACTGTCTCCATCCGCTGATATAAGACAAAGAAAAAGCGATCCCTAACCACACAAATATAAAGAACAAAAAGAAAATTTGCGGATGATGCACTGATCAAGTCTCCGTGAAGCGGCCCGGGTTGGCTCTGCCGGCATTTCCAAGATAGTCTAAACCGCGCAAGGGCATCATCCTGAATTCTTGGGGGAAGGATTATTAATTATAGATTATACTTTGCTTTGTCGGGAATGACAAGGAAGTAACACAGAATCCTATCCCCTTTCAGCGACCTGGTCCGTTCCCTGGGCAGAATCGGTGTGGCTATTTTTAATTCAATTAACTTGGTATTTAGCTACATAAGTATTTATAAGATTACGAATCATGGTTTGATAAGGCACATGATTGCGTTTGGCCATTTTTTTAAAAAACGCAATAGATCCCTCATCAAGGGCCATGGTTACCTTAATATTTTTTCTTTTAAAGACCAACTTTTCAGGTGGGGGAAGAAAATCTTTAATAATTTTAATTGCACTTATTGGTTCATTGGTATAGTTAATGCGTTTCTTCATAAATTTTCTTTCCTTTCCGCCAATAGCCGGCACCGAATATTCGGATTTTATTATTTCTATAAGTAAAACGTACTGTCATTATTTCACCATGGACACTACCAAAGCAGTAGTAACGGATCTCTGACGTTTTATGAGTGATATCCTCAGCTATGATACGTTTAGCATCTCTAAAAGCATACTGGGCTTCCTCAAAAGAAACATGGTGTTTCTGTTGATTGGCAATGTTCTTTTCTTGGTCCCACTCAAAATCAACTGCCATAAGATAAGTTTAACATATGTATTGCTTTTTTACCATATAAAAGTATGGTTTTAATATTTAAGAAATTGGTAACATTGGCCTTGGCCCTTTAGAGTGACCTGGTCCGTTCTCATTAGACATAATTCCTTCTCTTAATATTTGTTATTGTTTACACTCCACCATGTTCCATATAGTTGCCAGGCTAGAAAATTTTTGTCAATTTTAGCTTCTTCATTTAAAAGCAAACAAGCAGACCTCAAGCATCTAATAGAAGATGTGGAATTAATAATATCCAATAAAAATAGAATTCTATCCCTTTTAGGAATTTGCATACTTCGCCAAGCAGCTTCCATTATCGTAGTTTGATAAATAGGTATTGTGGAAGAATAAGATTTTCTAAAATCATCTAATGATATCTTCGAAGGATCAAGTCCAGCCTTCTTCCAATCAATTGGATAAACTAAAAGATTCATATGCTCTGCTTCTTTTGGAAAATCAGCCAAAAGATTGTATGCCATTTGTTGACGAGAATCTGATGGATCATTTGCTATGACCATTACCCGATCTAACGCTGACCTACTATCAGAGCTTAAAGCAACACTCAATTGATAAAATTCGGAAGAATTATCGAGCGTGGCTATTTTTGCTTTATATTCTACGTCTTTTTTATATTCTAACTTATCCTTAATATTTGAAATATGTTGATCCAAGAAAAATTTTGCTAATTGTAAAGACCCACCCAAAAATACCAAAACAATAGCAACAATTTGTATCCATCGACTTAAGTTTGACAGCAAAGTAATATCGTTAAACATACCTGTCCTCCGAATTATTTAGCAATTCTACTCTGAACCTTAATAATGAACAAGACAAATTACGGCGGGTAACGAGGAATTATGGCGCAAAGCAGACTTGGAAACAATTTTTGAGAACCACTGGAGGCCCGACAATCTTCATCACCGATTCGGTCATACAGCCCCGAAGGGGCGTTGTATGACCGAAATATTAGAAAAGATTGGCGGTTAAAAGCCGACTAGTGGTCGAAAAAATTCGTTTCCAAGGCTGCGGTATTCGTGTCTGGATTCCGGCGAGCAACTGCGAGTGTCGGTCAATACGACCTTTCGCCGGAATGACAGTATCAGCGATACGGGCGGGACCAAAACTTAAGTTTTCGTTTCCTCACCGGTGTGCCGTACCTATAAAAATTCGCCAACTGGTGGATGAAATACCAGAATTCTTCTTCTGTCAGATCGGATTTCATTATATTCACCACCGCTGAGGTAATCACGATCTTCCTGGGATCACGGGGCATCCAGTGGTCAAAGACCAAATACCATGGGCTCTTAGAATCATCCAATTCCAAAGGCATACCGGTATAGTAACAGACAAAACCATACTTGCGTATATAGGCCCAAACGCCAAGGATGGCCTTGCGGGGAAAACGCGCGCGTTTCATTCTTACGCTAAGCCTGGCACACCTGGCGCAGAATTTGCTCCCTTTCAATGCTGCCGCCCGCCCGCAGCCGTCGCATACCTTGTCATCCTTTGACAAGTTAAGCCCATGCCAGTGCACCAGCGGTATTTTTTTGACCTTTAAATGTTTTATCCTGTGATCATACAGGGCAAGGACATAATACCTGAATTCTTTTTTCAAAAATCTCCCTCTCATTACAGCCAAAAGAGCCGATGCTGGGACTATCCTGGTTTTATCTCCAGGAATCAGACGGCTAAAGACTAAATACCATGGACTTGTGTCATCGTTTATCTCCAGGGATACTCCCGAGAAACAACATCTCCGGCCGTGCTTGCGCAGATAGGCCCAAAAAACTTTCCTGACCTCCAAGGTAATATTTTCGATTTCAAGACGAATATCTAATTTAGCACAGTCGGGGCAGAATTTAATTCGACCGCGAAGGATCTTCTTGCCGCAGCCGCGGCATTTGACGTAGGTCCTTTTGGGATTATTTGGTTTCATAAATTAATGTGAAAATAAACGGCCCACAACATACGGAAGGACGTATTCGGTCCTTAAAATCCGGGGGCCTAAATCTATCAGCTGGCAGCCGGCGGACTTCAATAATTCGATTTCAAAATCGTTGATGCCGCCTTCGGGGCCAATGATTAAGATGATGTGCTTGTCCTGGATTCCGGCTTTCGCCGGAATGACAAAATGAGATGCGGGAATGACAGAACTGCCTGGATGAGCGACCAGGGCTAATTTTCCTTTAATAAGGCCAGAAAGTTCAACTTGCACAAAAGGCTTAAAGCCTTTTTTGAGAATGACCTCAGGTAGAACAGTGTCTTTGGCCTGTTCCAAGCCTAAAACCAATTGCTCTATAATCGCCTCGGGTTTTAAAGACGAGGAATTCCACAGGCTTTTCTCAACCCGATTAAAATTAAGAATAATTATCTTTTTAACACCCAGCATCGCGGCGGAAAATAAAATACGCTTGAGCATGGGAGGCCGGGGCAAAGCCAAAATCAGGGTCAAAGCTAAAGCTTGCGGAGGCTTGACATCAAGCATTACTTCAAGTTCAACAGCATCGTTAGTTTTGCTCACGACCTTCCCCTGCCCCATAAGGCCGTTGATTTTACCAACGGTCAAAGTTTGCCCCGATTCAGCTTTTAGAATGTCTTTAATATGATCAAACCTCCGGCCGGTGAGACGAACGCGATGAGAGGCAATAAAATCAATTTCGAAAAGTAAGATAAGGTTCATAAACTGGTATATGACTAATCGATATTGTTTTCCGAAACATTCAGGGATTTTTTGCCAAATGTCGGCGAGGAATTTCGGCGAGGACGCCGCGAATGCCTTATCGCGATAGCGTCCGAGCCGAAAACCGAAGCCGACGGCAAAAATATCCCGTTTCGGAAAACAATATCGTTAGTCATATGCACGCAATTTTTTGATTTCATCCTGGGGCAAATGAAAGGAATGGGCATCATCGGGGAATTGGCCTGAAATGACTTCTTGTTTGTATTTTTTGACCGCCTGCACTATTTGCGGCCCCAGATCCGCGTATTTTTTGCTGAACTTAGGCTGGTAGCGGGTGAAAAGCCCTAACAGATCATGGATCACTAAAACCTGCCCATCGCAATAAGGGCCGGCACCGATACCGATGGTGGGGATCTTTAACTTTCCTGTAATCACTTGTGCGACTTCCTGCGGGATGCATTCCAAGACTACACTAAAACATCCGGAATCCTGCATAGCTAGAGCATTCTTTATGATCGCTTTAGCCGACACCGCATCCTTGCCTTGCACCTTCATGCCGCCGATACCGCGCGCGGTTTGCGGAGTTAATCCCACATGGCCCATGACCGCGATACCAGCCTTGACAATGGCAGATGCCACCTTGGGACAGTCTTGAAACCATTCTAATTTTATTGCCTGACAACCTTCCTCGATAAACTGCCGGGCATTATCCACCGCTGCCTTAGGATTCGACTGATAGGAATCAAAAGGCATATCACCGACGACCATGGCATTCTTGACCGCCCGCACCACTGCCCTGGTGTGATGCAGCATTTCTTTCATCCCTACTTCGGTCGTTGACTCTAAACCCAAGACCACGTTCGCCAAAGAGTCCCCCACTAAAATAATATCTATGCCCGCCTCATCTAAAAAAGAAGCCATGGGATAATCATAGGCTGTGAGCATGGTGATGCGCTGCTTGGATTTTTGGGATATGATGTCTTTAATCGTTTTCATAACTAATATGGGCGGGTTTGGAACCCGCCCCTACGCTAAAAATTGAATGATTTTTTGCGCTGCGGCTTTACCGTTGGCAATGGCTTCCACCACAGATCCCGAGTGGGCGCAAGTAAAAACCTTATCTATGCTATTAATGCCGCTTGGGCTTGGCCTTTGGCCATTGGCGATGATCACTGTCTGCGCCTCTAAAAGAATTGGCTCATCCATAGAGGCCCCAAGCTTTAAACCATCCTTGCCCTCGACAACATCCAGTTTACGGCATTTAACTCCCCTCACAAAACCACTGTCATCACCCGCTATCTCAAGGGCTTTCATCGAATGGATTTCAACCCCTTCTTCTTTTGAATCTTTTAAAATTTCTGCATCAACGCCTGCCTGTTCCTCAAAGCCCTCAAAAACCACACTTGTCCCGCTGCCTAAGCGTACGCTTAGCCGCGCTGCGTCAAAAGCCGCCGGTCCGCAGCCTACAATCACTGTTTTGTTGGCTGCAATCCTCTGCTGCCTGGCTGCTGCCGGGACATCGGCTTTATTGACTGCATGTAATCGATTCAAAAATTCCACATCATAATAAACACCGGTGAGATTGCTGCCGGGCAAATCACTAAAGCAGGGAAGGCTGGCACCGGTGGCCAACAAAACTGCCGAAAACCCGCCCATAAAAAGTTCGTCAATCATCAAGGTAGCGCCAAACACCACGTCCGTCTGGATTTGGACCCCTAACGATTTCAATTGGGAGAACTGCTCATCAAGCACTTTCTGCGGCAGGCGAAATTCAGGGATCGCGTAACGCAAAAATCCGCCGGGTTGGTGCGCTGCTTCAAAAATAGTGACGCTTAAATTCATTTTCGCTAAATAATAGGCTGCGCTCATACCGGCGGGACCTGAGCCGATAACGGCCACTTTTTTTCCAAAAGGGGCTGTCCCCATTTTGGGGACTGTCCCCTTTGGGCCAAAATCCGAAGCAAAACGCTCTAGAGCGCGAATGGCAATCGGCTCTCCATCCGCATGGAAAACACACGCCTGCTCGCAAGGTGCCGGACAAATCCGTCCGCAAATCGCCGGAAAAGGGTTCTCTTTTTTAATGCGCTCCAATGCCAAAGCCGTCTCGCCTTCGCGCAATAAACGGATAAACCCCGGGATATCAATGCCCAAAGGACAGCCGGGCAAACACGACGCCACGGCACACTGCGGACAGCGGCGGGCTTCGTCCTGGGTTATTTTTTTGATGAACCCCAAAGAGACTTCACGAAAATTGCGAACCCTGGCCTCTTTGGGCTGACAGGTGGGGCAAGGTTTTCCCATGACCGATACTCCAGTGTGTTCATGCGTTGCGATAAATCCTGATAATCCACCAAATGCCCGTCGAATTCGGGACCATCGATACAAGCCAGGCGGTATTGCCCGTCTATTTTTACCCTGCAGGAGCCGCACAAGCCCAAACCATTGACCATATACGGGCTTAATGTCACCCTTATCGGGATATTTTTTTCTTTAGTCATCTGGGCGCTGACCTGCATCATCTCAACCGAACCAATGGCGTAAACCCGCTGGACGGTATATTTATTCAATAATTCCTTCAAAAGGCTGGTAGCCAGGCCTTTGCGCTCATAACTGCCGTCATTGGTCGTGATAAAAATTTCATCACAGACCACCCGCATTTGTGATTCTAACATCAACACTTTTTTGGACTTGGCCCCGATAATTCCAATGACTTTATTGCCCTTTTTCTTTAAACCGCGGCAAATCGGCAATATTTGTGCCGCTCCGATGCCGGTGGCCACACAAATGACCAGGCCATACTTGTCCATCTCGGCCCCTCGACCCAAAGGCCCCACCATCTGATAAATGCTCTCTCCGATAGAAAGGTCCCCTAATTTTCGGGTAGCAGGGCCAACTTCATGGACCAACAGGGAAACCACGCTGCGGCGCTCGTCGCTGTCAATAATGGTCATAGGGATATTGTGCTCGCCCTCAACAGGCGTGACCATCACAAACTGGCCGGGCAAAGCGCGGGCCGCGATAGCGGGTGCCGTGATATCAATCTTCTTGATATCTTGCGCGATGACTTGTTTATGAATAATTTTGTACATACTCGTGGTGAGCCTGTCGAACCATTAAAAAAACATCCAAGGCGGGGGCAAAGGCAAGGTTGATGCTATCCCCAATGCCTGGCCGGCTAACCCAAACATACCGCCAATAATCTCTCCCGGAAGGGCCAAAAGATCACAACCGCTTTGAGTCAAACAGACTATCAATAGCAAAAAAAAAGCCCATCTTTTCATCATTTAACTAAAAATTCCGTTTCTAAAATCTTATCGCGGATACGCACGGTGACCGCCTGGGCGTTGATTGACTCTAAACTTTTCAAGACCGGAGAAACAACATTTTCCATGTTATACATGGTCAATTTGGCAGATTGGGCGCCTAAAGCATAATCATCCAAAAGACGTGACAGTTCTTCCTTTTTCTCTTTATAACTTGAGATATCATCGCGGATAGATCCCTCTTCACGGCTTAAATTCTCAATGGCCCCGATGACTGATGCCGGATCTTCAGAAGATACCCCTGACAGCTGAGTCTCTTTAAGTTGAGTTAATTTCTTTTGGGCCAGGACCAATTCGGTCCTCTTATCGGCAATGGCCGCATCTAATTCCAGCTTTTTATTGTCTCCGTCCTGCTTATAGGCCGCGGCCATGGAAACCTGGCCGGATAAATATTTATCGACCCAACCCAAAAAATCCTGGGCCCTTCGGGACAATTCAGCTGTTTTCATCAAGGTCACGGAATGGAATTTTTTCCCGCTGCCTAAGCTGAATTGCCCAACCGCGTCATCGGAAACAATGGAACGCATCGAATCATTGTAGGCATCAATGGACCTCTTGAGCAGCTGGCGGGAGGTCGCCACTAATAAATAATCACCCAAAAAGCCATAACCCGGGTCCATATTGGCCCCCAGCGACAATGAAATGTAATGAATAACCACGTGATTATATTCTTCGGTATAGAGCATCGTGACCGGATTTTGAGTAAACTTGACCAGCAAGCGCTCTGCCGCGGGCCGGTCTTGTATTTTAACAAAAACTAACAAACGGGGATACGGGGTGGTCCCCTGAATATCAATATCTGTCAAATAGCCGCCGATTTCGTGGCCTAAAACCGGTAAAACATCCCTCCTGATATTAATATCGAAATGTTTCTCTAATCTGGCTTTGAATTTTTTAATCGCCTGGGCCAATGAAGGATTCTCCTGCTCTAATCTCTGCCTGACCATGGTCCAGGACCGCTCAAAATCATAACAACCTCCCCAATTATAAGCAATCGCATTGTCCGGCACCAATTTCAAAGAATCATTGGCTAACGCCGGACAGGCAAAAGCCTTGCGCATCCCTGAAGGCATATACTTTTCATCCAGCCCCACCATCATTTTGTATTTACTGACGGTCCCGGGCATATACGATAACCCGTACACCGGAAATGCCGCCATTTGAAAACCTGGAATAGAAAAGCCATTGAGATTGACAAAAACCAATCCCTCTGCCCTGGAATAAGCATTCCGGCGCACAAAATTAAACGAGGGATCTTCTTGCAAGGCATCGTTTTTATGCCGATAAACATCCACCACTTCTTCCAAATGCCCCAACGGCTCAGGAACTAAAATCAACAGGTCCCTGATGCGCACATAAGCCAATCCTAAACCTTTCTTATTGAATGAAATGTGATTAATGACCCGCCCGTGATATTTTTGCTTTTTATAAATGATACCGCCGCCCCAATGTTGAGAAAGCTGTCCTAAAAGCTCAGCAATCCTCGTGGAAAATGTTAAACGCAAGGCCACAAAAACCTGATAGGACTTGTCATTGCGATAAACAGCCACTGCAGCTTCTTTGCCCAACAATCTCTTGATCAGGGGTTTGTCCCAAAATCTGACCAGATCTTTCTGCCAGCGCTGAAAATCTCTGATATCTTTGGCGGAAAAATGATTACGGTTCAAAACATCCGGCAAATCAATGGCCGCTATATTTTTTCCAAAATCCGAATGGACCGCTTGATTGATATGCTCTTCCAGATGAGTCAAGCTGGCAAAAACCAGGGGATGGGACGGCATCACCCGCGCCACAGGCAAACCCGGCCGCTGGCACCAAATCCAAAAACCAAATATCAAAACTAAAGGAATGCTGATTATCCAACCGATTTTATTTTTCATATTAGATACCAAAAAATATTTTTGCGTTTGTATTCACTGCTGCCAAAACCTCTTGTTCATTCAAATTCTTTAATAGGCTCAAGCTCTTCCAAGTCCTTATCACATCCCTGGGTTCGGCCATAAAAGAAGTTTCTCCCTCTTTATAATTGACCGGCGAATCTGTTTCGACAAGGATCCTCTCTAACGGTGCATGCTCCATGGCCCGGCACGATTCGGGGCTATAGGAGACACTGGGACTGGTGGACACATAAAAACCAGCCTCGAGAATTTGATCAAGAATATCCATCGGGCCGCTGTACCAGTGAAATAATGCCCGCTTGACCCTGGACTCAAGGGCCATACTCAAACAATCTTGCCATGCCCCCCGGCTGTGAATGATAATGGGCAGATCAAGCTCCTGGGCCAAACTTAAATGAAAATTGAAGGAGTCTTTTTGTTTTTGACGCTCCAGCTGGTCTTTGCGCACCCATTTGTACCAATAATCCAAACCTGTTTCCCCGACGGCGACGCATTTCTTGATGTTTTCTTTCAAAAATTTAAGAGCCAGAGGCTGTGTGATCTCATTGACCTTGCCTGGGTGAACCCCTAATGCCACATGGATCTTAGGAGTTTGGCACGTACCGACGTCGAAGCAATTGGGCCTTTGGCCCAAAACCTTTTTCATGGAATCCAGATCAACGCTCACGGCCACAATATCACTGACGCCGGCTTCATGAGCGCGCGTTAAAGCACCTTGTAAATCTTCGAGCTGGTCGATATGCGCGTGGGTATCGATGATAGTCATTTACTGTCAATGATAAATGTCACCGGCCCGTCGTTGACCAAGGAAACTTCCATCGTGGCCCTGAATTGTCCGGTCTCCACACTTGCCTTCGCGGCCTTTAATTGCGCCACAAAATAATTATACAATTCTTCACCCTGGGCCGGGAGAGCGGCTGCATCAAAAGAAGGCCTGCGGCCACGATCGCAATTGCCATACAAGGTGAATTGCGGAACAACCAAATATTGCCCCCCTACTTCCCGGGCTGATAGATTCATTTTACCTTGCGCATCATCAAAAATGCGTAATTCCGTAATTTTCTTTACCAGGTAGTCTGCCGAAGCTTTACTGTCATTGTGGGCAACGCCTAAAAAAATCAGCATGCCTTGGGCAATTTGACCAACAATCTCCCCTGCCACCTTAACTTGTGCCTCTTTAACCCGTTGAATGACCACGCGCATATTAAATATTCAGTACTTATTTTTAATTATAGATTCCCACCTGATACGCGTCAACCCATATCATTTCATAGGCCCTTAAAAATCCAGTTTTTTCGCCCAAAGCATTTTCAAAAAATCTTGGTATGGCACTATCTCTATGTCCCCTACTCTTCTCGGCCGTGTTTCCAAACAGACACAAAATAGGCGCTTAAAAGAATGTTCTTGCGAAATAGCTTTCAATGTTTTTATATCATCCGGACCCACTTGTTGCTTGCCTTTAATTTCCACAGCAGTATGATTATTTATAATCAAATCAACCTCCAGTTTTGACGTAGAACGCCAAAAACTTAATTTCAAAGGATGGACATAATCACTGAAGGCAAAAACCTCATTTATGATGAATGTTTCAAATGCGTCTCCATATTCAACCGTCCCCGGAGTATAGGCTTCGCGCCCTTGCAATTGACGCACAACGCCCATATCAAAAAAATAATATTTCGATGAAGAGATAGGTTTCCTTTTTTTCCCATTAAGATAAGCCGGGAGTTCCCGTATCAAATAAGTATCTTTAAGAATTTCAAAATATTCATAAACCGTCGTTCTTTTAACCTGGGCATCATTTGCGACATTTGTAAAATTTACGATTGTCGCGTTACATAGGGCCGCGACGGTCAAAAACCGGGTGAAAGCAGGTATGTTACGAGTCAACGCTTCAGCCGCTATTTCCAGGGTCAGATAATTGCCAACATAGGTGCTCAAATCAGCTTTTAGATCATCCGAAAAATACATTGAAGGAATCAGTCCGGCATTCAGCGCACGGTTAAGATCAAAGAGTGGTCCCAATTCCGCTGTGACGAATGGGTGTAAATGCGCTTCCCTGGCACGGCCTCCTAATAAATTAACACCCTTGGAACGCAGTTTTCTTGCACTTGACCCCGTTAAAAGAAACCGAGTCCCCTGCTCTTCAATAAGTAAATGCACTTCATTTAAAAGTTGGGGTATGCGCTGGATTTCATCAATGACCACTAATTCATCTTTGCCGGTGATCTCTTCTTTAAGCCTCCCGGGGCGGGAATTAAATTCAAGGAATATCCTGTCATCGAGCAAATTATATATTTTGGCGGAAGATAAGCAGTGGTGGATCAATGAACTTTTTCCGGTCTGACGCGGACCAAATAAAAAATAAGATTTGTTTTTAACTAACGCTCTCAAATCGATCAGGCGTTCAATGTACTTTGGCTTGCCATTTTTCATAAGACACCTCTTTCGTCATTAAATATGACATATGACGATTGATTTGTCAAATGATTTTATAGACAAAATAAATTAAGGCTGGGATGCAACTTGAGAGAATAACGCCGTTTGACTGGCGGGTTTGATGGAAAGAATAACGGGGTCTAAGCCTTCAATATTGCTTAATTGCGCCAAGTCTTGCTGGTTCAGCGGCAGCGGTACGCCATGGCCGTCGCGCTTGATGACCAGATGCAAATTGGCAGAGTTCATATCAATACCACCTGGCGTAAGCATTGCTGGGTCAGTGGTTAAATAATGGTATGCTTGCTCGATTTCCGCCTTTATACCTTTAACATCAGTTGCGTTATTGGCTTTTATATAGGCACGATTGATGTTAGGCCCGCTTGCCTTTTCAATCGTTAGTCCCAACGCACCCAAAGCTCGGCTTGTTTCAGGTGTTGGAAACATATCATACGGGTAGTCATGCAATTCCTGGGCATAGACCAATGCTTCTTGTAATTTTCGTTGTTCAAATTTGCTTTCCAAGAGAGTCACTAACGTAACAACATACTGCGCACTTAAATCTTGGAAAGCTCTTCTACTTCTGGGGTCCTGAAGATCAGTTTTGGCTATTTCATCCAAAATTGCTCTTGCTCCTACGAAATCTCTGTTCTCTAACTTTTTTTTGGCTTCTATTACTTTTTGTTTAATATCGTCAAAGTTGCCCTTCATCGCCGCATCTTTTTCTAATCTTTGCATAATACTATCCAATCTCGAGAGCGAAATCTCCAATTGTGGGACATTCTCTCTGTCTTTCACCAACATATCAATTGGCCTGACTTTTCCATTTGGAGTCAACATAAAATTGCCTTCATTTGGCTCCCAAACCATTTTCCCTTCTCTTTCAAGCCTGTTTATAAAATCTTTTAAAGATTGAATATGTTGGTCGGTAATTTGAAAGGGATGTTTTTCACTCTCCAGCATCGTTAAAATATCAATACCTTCTAGGATTTCCATGGCTAACCCAACCTTTTCTTGACCATCAACCATAATTTTTACTCGTCCATAATAGTGGGCACCATCATAAGGCTCTAGTGATATAAGTTTCTGTTCATCGAGATTTAACATTGCGTCATACGTGTCTGGTATGGGAAATATATGTGATTTAGGAATTTTTACGGCTATACGTTTTCCATCTTCGGTCATGGCCACATAGATATCATTCAAATTCCCCGAACCTTTATTGAGATTTTCACCAGTATTGATTACAAATTGGTCGTCAAGCGGTCGAGGCTGGACCGAGGTTTTCATCGCCCCATCTTGCGATGCCTTCCCCCCCACCCCCATCATCGCCGAGTCGAGCTCATATTGTTCAATCGCATCCACATCTTGCTTGGCTTCCTCAAGGGCTAACTTTCTCTGTCTGCTAATAATGACATCCATTCTCCTCATGGTCATGCGAAGATTGGAAATTGGTACAAGTACGTTTCTAATTAACGCATTCGTATAAGCTATTGTCTCACTTCTGCCAAGATCACCATTGGCATAATCCGCCCAAAATGTCGCCGCGTTTAATTCTTCGCCTACTGATATAAATTTTTCTCGAATAACCTCCATGAAGTTATCAACACCTGGCTGATTAGAAGGAATTTGCTTGGCTGCATCTATCACCTCGTTAAACCCACGCTTTAATTCATTAAATTCCGGGGAACCTTCCCGCTCCATTTGATCCCAAAGTTTTTGATACTCAAGATGTGCCAAGATATGTTGTGCACCAAAGCCGCCCATCCCAAACCAAGATCGAGGAATGAGAATATTGCCGTTACGTAAAAGCAATCCTGATAATTGTTGGGCCTCCTTTTCAGGAACTATCGCTCGAAAGGAATTTAAAACCGTTTCTTTCTGGTCAAACCCCTCATTGATATATAAAAGTTGATCCATACCTTTTGTAAGATAAATCCTTCCTGGCCTAATCTCATGACCGATTTCTCCAGGCAAAGTATTCATCGCCCCATCTCTTGTCAGAGATACCTTCCTCCCCCCACCCTCCGTCATCGCCGCATCATTTCCTGTCATCGCTGCAACTTTGCCGCCCTGGCTGGCAGAAAGTAAATACAACATACCTTTGCTTTCGTCTTCTATGGCCATGGCATGGTCGGGTTTGCGTTTGGATTTATACTCCTCAAGTATGCTATCTTTGAACGTTTCCCACTTGACCGGTACAGAGCCAAATGCCTCTTCCATTCTTTGGACCCTTTTCACCGTTATATCCCACAGTAAGTCCCAATCTTTAGATGAACGCAAGAGATTGTCCCTGTTCATTTCAGCCAAGAAAGCCCTGGCCAGCACATGTTGTTCCTTGCCTTTTTTCTGCAAGTAATGATTCACGACTTCCTGTTTTCTGTGTTGTTCTTTTGTTTGATCGATTGCTTTCTGAGTTTCTATTAGACCCATGAGGCTGTCCCATCGATCCAAAGGTGTTTTTGGCACCGCACCCAAATCTCCCAAAAATCTTATATAGGGGCCATTGTCATCGAAATATCCCTTAGGAAACATCCTAAAAGTGGTGCGCGCAGAGGTCAAATCCGCCATGAATTCATGGATGGCTAGGATGTCCGTTTGTTCGCTCTTTCCCAACTTGGGTGCAATGGAATCCAAGTATTCATGACCTAATTCATGAAAATTGGCCATATAAAAGGCCAGGACATCGGAAAATGTTTTGAAAAAACCTATATTTAAACCGCCTCCTGAATTTTCATTTGGCACAAGAAGATCTTTGGGTTCAGAAATACTATAAATGATGATTATATCGCTGATAATCCCAGAGAGACGGTCCTTAAATATTTGCAATTCTCCTTCCACTATGAAAAGCGATGCCAGGCCATGAACTATCCAATGGATCTCAGACCCTGCGTCTTCTTTCAATATGGGCGCTTTCCACTCTTGAGGTGCTTCGATTTCCTGGGAGTGCAAATCATTGAAATATTGCAAAGACAATTCTTTGAGATTACCCAGGTCAGCCTCTGAGTGCTGTCCCGCCAATATTTTAAAAGCACCTTGGGCTATTTTAAATTCCCCTGGACTTAAATATTTCTGGAAAAAACGCAAAAGATACGCCCTGTCGAGCTCCATAAATACTCCCCTTAACATCATCGACCAGGCAGATATTCTGGCCAGGACATTGGCTGCCTCTCAAGTCTTTCAACAATTTTCTGGTACACTTCTTCCTTCTGTTGGGGACTTTTTCGTGCATAGCGTAAAATGTTGGCCAGTGTGTACTCAAATATTTGTAAGGTAACAATTTTTCCGAAAGTACTGATATAATCACTGTCCACAATGCTCATATCAAAAATTTCTAGCTCATGATCCAGTTCCCTACTTGGTGAAGGGCTCCTGGCAAATACCCTTTTGGAGGCAAGTAGCCCTAAGGATCCCAATAACACGCTTCGTCTAGTATGGCTTTTGCTATTTTTCTTGACCGGAGCCATCTCATCCATTGCCACAGTGGCAAGATCAGCCTGTTCCAGAGTATTTCTTGCCTCCGCCATTTGGGCAGGGTCAGTAAACCGGTTTATGAGGTGGACGGGGTCTTCATTAAGAACCGATTGAGCTAAATCATAACTTACATCTCCACCCGAAAAATATTTCCTGGGAATCGTTTCATTCGTATAGCTGTTCGTGTCTTCTTTGATAAAATTAAACACGCCCTTCTTGTAGGCTTGTAGGTACTGTCGGTAAATCTCTTCATTTGTTTTGGGGTCCTGGTCAACTCCCCTGACCTTGGCCTTATTGGCGTAAATTTGACCTAATAGTGAATGTTTTAGGGTGCGTTTAAACCAGGTGGCCAATAACATCCCGCTGTAAACCTGCCTAAGAGGAGCGAAGTTCTGGTCTTCGTTGACTTCGCGCTGGAGTTCGGGAAGGACGATTTGGCAGACGATTTGGGAGGCCAATGCATGGACGTTGTTCTTGTTGTGGATTCCGGCTTTCGCCGGAATGACAGTGTAAATTCCAGAATGCTTTTGTAATGATAAATAGTCCTCTTCCAGCATCACTCTTAGATGGTTCTTTATAACATAGGCGGTGTTGCCTTTTTCATATATGAGCGCGTCATCGTGAAGGATCCATACCTTATTAAAGGTATTCACCGGAATATTAGTTGTCCCGTATTGCTTTTGGGCTTGAGCGTATACCCTGTCCCAAAACTTTTTTCCCAAATTGTCTTCCGGATAAATTAAAGAAGCAGTGATTTGTTTTAAAAGATAATCCTGGGCCAACAGGTCGCGGCCCATCTCTGTCTTGCCGAAATCATCTTTGATAATGCGGTCTTTCTCATAAGAGGAAAGATTGACCCATTGATCATCATCGGGAATGGCCAGCGAGGCTAAAAAGTATTTGGTTAGCTTGGTGTATTCTTCTCTCTTTTGGGCTTCATTGAGGGGTTTGTCACCTTTATAAATAATGAAGTCGAATTTAAGGGCGTTCTCGGGATGGATCACAATTCCCTTTAAATAGGCAGGTGTAAACTCAGGGCTTAAAGGCACCATGACCCCAGGCTTAGGCATAAAGGGTATCTGATCCACTGATGTCACTTGTGCATAGGCTGGAGATTCTACAGAGGTACTGATAAAAGCTACCAAAATAATTATAGCAATTACATTTCGTATTTGTCTGGGCATAGTACGCTGTTAAATTAGTTTTTAATACTATGTAATTTAATTTATGCTAAGGATGACCACTATTGTGTTTTCGGAACAATCAGGGATTTTTGGCCAAATGTCTGCGAGGCTTTAGATTAATTGGTGACGTCTACCAATTAATTTAATTGGTAGACGTCACCAATTAATCTATCAACCGAAGCAGACGGCCAAAATATCCCGTTCCGAAAACATAATAGTGGTCATCCGTTCACTGGATTCCCGCTTATCAAGGGAATGACTTGGCGATACAGAAAGTGTGCCATATTAAATAGCTTTTGTCAAATTTGACAAGGGTCTGCCTTTGTGTTAAAAATCAACAATGGATCTCAAAGAACTTTTAGACAAGCACGCCTTCCCGCAGGCCGTCATTGATGTTTTGACAGCCTCCGGCATTACCACTTTGCATCCGCCCCAGGCTGAAGCCATCCGCAAAGGGGTATTGGATAAAAAGAACCTGGTCATGGCCGTGCCTACAGCCGCAGGTAAAACCCTGATCGCTGAGCTATGCATGCTTAAATCCATCCTTCAGGATGGCGGCAAAGCTTTGTACATCGCGCCCTTAAAAGCTTTAGCCAGTGAAAAATACCACGACTTCAAGAAAAAATATGAATCGTTGGGGATCAAGATCGGTATCGCCACCGGGGATTTGGATTCACCCGGCAAATACCTGGACCGCTATCAAATATTGATCGCGACCGCTGAAAAAGTCGATTCCATCCTTCGCTCAAAAGCCGGGTGGCTCATCAACTCCCTTTCAGTCGTTGTCCTGGATGAAATCCATTTTATCGACGATGAATCACGGGGGCCGACACTTGAGATCCTCACCGCCCGCATCAAACAATTAAAACCGGACATCCAAATTTTGGCACTTAGTGCCACCATCAGCAATGCCCAGGAAATCGCCGGCTGGCTGAATGCCAATCTGGCGCTCAGCCATTGGCGTCCCATCCCCCTTAAAGAGGGAGTTTATTTTAATGAAAAAATCATGTTTAATAACGATTCCATCCGCCTGGTCAAAGAAGACGTTGATGAAGATTTAAACAAACTTGTGATGGACACCCTTCGCGGCGCAGGCCAGGTTTTAGTCTTTGTGAATTCCAGGCGCAGTGCCCAGGCCGCGGCGCGTGAATTATGCCCTTCTGTGGTGACAATTCTTAAAAGTGAAGAAAAAAAAGCCTTGAATGATTTAGCCCTTGAAATCAGCGAGGACCATTCCGCCACCAAGGTATGCAAAAAATTAGCGGAGATCGTCAAAGCAGGCTGTGCTTTTCACCACGCGGGCCTTACACCCAAGCAACGCCATTTGATCGAAGATTATTTTAAGAGGAACATCATTAAGGTGATCTGCTCAACTCCTACCCTGGCCGCAGGTGTCAATCTTCCGGCGAGGCGTGCCATCATCCGCGACTGCAAACGTTATGCCAGCGGCCTTGGCTCGGTGTATATCTCGACCGGAGAATACAAGCAATGCGCCGGCCGCGCCGGACGTCCCCAATACGATGATTACGGGGAAGCCGTGCTCATGGCCAAATCCCTTTCAGAACAAAACACTTTATTTGAACGCTTCATTTTATCCAAACCCGAACCTGTGACTTCCAAATTAGGCTCGGAAGCAGCCCTTCGCATCCACATCCTTTCTTCCATCGCTGCGGGTTATGTGCATGATATCACCAGCATGTTTGATTTTCTCAATCACACCTTCCTTTCATACCAAAAGCAGGGAGTTGATCTGGTGAGTTTGGTCGGTAATATCTTCGATTATCTGCACAAAAATGGTTTTATCGACAAAAGCGGATTTAAATATTTTACCACTCCCTTCGGCAACACCACCAGCCGGCTTTACATTGATCCCATGACCAGCCTCATCCTGCGTGAAGGACTGACCAAGATCCATGAAGGTAAATCTTTTTCCACCTACGGCCTTTTGCATATGCTCACCTGCTGCCCTGACAGTGAAATGTTAAATGTAGGCAAAAGCGATTACGAGGAGTTGGAAAGTTTAGCTAACAAACTTGAGGATGAATTAATCATAACCCCCAACGATCTGCCCATGCTGCAGGATGTCTACACCTATTATGCCACGCTTAAAACCATGTGGTTATGGTCGCGCTGGATTGACGAAGAAAAAGAAGAAACAATGTGTGATGAATTTAACGTCGGCCCGGGGGACATTTACCGCCATGTGGAATCTGCCGGGTGGCTGCTGCATGCCGCGGGCATGATTGCAGAACTCTTGCACTATAAAAAGATGACTTTTGATTTAGAGGCCCTGCGATTACGAGTGCGTTACGGCATCAAGGAAGAATTACTGGAATTAGCGGCCCTGGAAGGTGTGGGACGAATCCGGGCGCGCATGCTCTTTAAGCACGGCTATCATACCCTTGCAGACCTGAAACCCGCGACTGCCTCGCATCTGGCGTCCATCAAAACCATCGGCAAATCCCTGGCTGAAAGCATTGTGCAGCAAATCCACAATCCCGCGCCCAAGCGCTTCGCTCCAAAGCCACATTCTTTCACGCACGTTGACACCACACCTGTGGCCGAAATCACAGAAGTCTGGACGGATTAAGCCATCTCTTTAATTGCCACCAGTTACACTTCTACTCTCTCTGCTTGAAGAAGTGCTTGAAATGGGTACTCCGGCACTAGTGCTTGTATTGCCGTTCATGCTTGTAGTTACACCAGCGTTCTTATCTGTGTTTACATTTGCATTAACATCTGCATTTACGCCCACATCGGCATTGGTTTCCAAGGCAATATTTGCGTTCACATTTTCCCTTCCCTGCACCAAAGCATAAGACACCGTCAAGACTGTAAAGAGTCCTAAAGCTGATAAAATAATAATCTTTTTCATAATCGAATCCTTTCATTTGTTGAGACGTCGTATTGAAGATCTGTGTTACTTTTCGATTGAATTTTAACAAATGGAAGATTAAGGGAAGGTTAAAATAGGATGAAAATTATCGTGCTGCATTAATTGGTGACGTCTACCAATTAATTTAATTGGTAGACGTCACCAATTAATCCGGGTATGAGGACCTTTCGCGGAAATGACTAGTTAGGCTTATGGTTCTTCTCGGTGGATGGACATGACTGTATCAAAATCGCTGTCGTAAGAGCAGACTGTTTTTATTCCCTTTTCAAGCATCGTAACGGCATTGAAAGCGTCAATAAAATCAATCTTTTTTAATTGATAAAGCCCCATGCTTTCCATCAAAATCTCTTTAGCTTCCACTTGTAAATTATCGGTACTTAAAATTTGTAAAACGGATTCGGCCACTTTAGCCCTTGGATAGTGATAAGATTTTTCAAGGACCCAAACAATTTCCGCAATCACCAGGGGAGTTGTACACAGAGGCTCATGATGATCGAGGGCTTTCTTAAAGAATTTACGGCAGGCCTCAGCCTTAGGAGCATCGTCCCAAAGCAGGAGCCTTAAAAATATATTCGTATCAACGAATTTCATTACCCCTTGCGTGCGATGGCATGCGCCACCTGCCTCTTGGTCTTTTCACGCAGTGCCTTAAAATCAATAGGTCTACGAAAAGATTTTTTAAATGAACCGGCGGTATCAAGGACATTGCCTCTGACGGTTTGCATGTAGACCCTCTCTCCATCACGCACGTAAATAATTTTGTCGTTGGATTGCAGATGCAAATGGTTCCGGATTCCTTTAGGAATGGTGGTTTGTCCTTTTTGAGTCAAAATAGAAATTAACATGAACCGTCCTCCTTGATAAGAATATAACATATTCCTTACTTTTTGTCAAATGTAAGGATTAGCATGCACTGAAATTTTATTCTTTCGACAATTTTAACTTGGTGATCATCTCTCTGATCTTGTCAGGGTTCTTGACATTGCTCATGACTTCAAATCCCGCCCCGCCTGCTGCTGTCACAATGCTGACGCTGCCCATGTTTAATATTCTTTCCATAATACCCTGTTTTATGTTAACTGCCCTGATGTCCTTTAAGCTTATGTCTTCCCGGTTTTTAGAATATATCCCTCTCTGGGTGATTATTCTCCTATTGGTTATTTTGTATATCGTTTTTTTCCTGACGAGAACTACATAAAGTATTATCAGCAAGCCCACTCCAATGACTATCAGCAAAGACCCCAACACCAATAAGCCAAAATAATGCCACCAGGAAGGATTGCATTCCAGCAATGTTTTTTCCTCTAAATCCGACAACAATGCTCCGCAATACCTGCATTTAATGGCCTCATCCTGGATTTCTTCCGCACAATAGGGGCATTTTTTCATTTATCTACTTTCTAAATGATAATGTTCATAAGTCTCAGAACTTCTTAAACACAAAAAATACAGCCAGAACCATGAACCCGAAGCCGAACAGGTAATTCCACTTTAAAGGTTCCTTCAAATAAATCACAGAAAATACCGCGAAAACAATCAGCGTGATCACTTCCTGAATAGTCTTGAGCTGGGCACCGGTAAATTGGCCATAGCCTATACGGTTGGCAGGCACCTGAAAGCAATACTCAAAAAAAGCAATCAACCAACTGATAAAAATTGCCAGCCATAATGGAGAATTCCTATACTTTAAATGACCGTACCAGGCAATGGTCATAAAAATGTTTGAAATCGTTAATAAAATAATGGTCGTCATCAAACTCCCTCTTTCCTTATAGCGGTTCGTGCTAACTTAATAACGCAAGTTTACTCATATTTGGCAGGGTTGGCAAGATTATTCAAAGAAGGGCTGCTACCATTAGTGGCCGATACCGATATGTTTTCCTGCGTATAAAAATCTGCACCGCTGCCTTTCGGCTAATCCTATCGCATGACCAGATTTTTGGTACCAACGTTTCCAGCGTGAACGGCAGATTTTAGCAGGAAAATATATCGGTGTTGGCCCAAGATGGAGAGATAAAAATGACACTATACTAGACGAAGCTCACTTTTAAATGTCTTCCCACAGCTAAAGACACCTTGTGCAAAGTGGATAGTTTAATATCCTCTGCGTGGTTTTCAATCCGGGAAATCGCAGTCCGCTTTGTACGGATTTTTTGCGCCACTTCTTCTTGGCTTAAACCTGCTTTTTCCCTGGCTTGCCGTAACATAACCCCTATCTTAAACTTCTCGAAGCCCTCTTCAAACCCTTTAGCAAACTTGGGATCTATTTTTTTGCGCTTAACAATATATTTTTCTAAATGATCCATTTTAACCTCCTGTTGATTGTAATGTAACATGTATGTTACCTATTGTCAATCACTTGAAGTGACAAATTGGAATTGAAAAAAGAATAAAAGCATTCAGGAATGAAAATGTTATTTTGCCTTTTCGCTTAACAGCTCTTTGACTTTTGCCGCCAGCTTGAACACATCAAACGGCTTGGACATGAGGATATTATAGGGGTCAGTGGGCTCTGCCTGGCTTTCTTCTTCGGCAAGTAAGCCGCTTAACACAATGATCGGAATGTTTTTACACTGCTCATCCTGCCTGACCTTCATGCTCAATCGCCATCCGTCCATCCCAGGCATTGTCAGGTCAACAATCATCAGGTCAGGGACATTGGTTTTGACCGCCTTCAGGGCCTCATTACCGTCAGAGGCAGTCATGACCTCATAACCGGTCTTCTCCAAAATCGCCTTGACCATGAAAACTATGTCCTTATCATCATCCACTACGAGGATCTTAGACATAATACCATCTCCTTAAAAAAGCTGATTGACCCGTCCCAAAAGGTCATCAGGGACATCATATTCAATGAAAGTAAAAATCCCTGTCTTGGCACTGATACGCTCCATCACCTGAGGTTCGTGCTTAACGCTGCGGGAGGTATATAATACGAATTTAACTTCCATTGTCCTGGCCATTTGGCTCAATCGAAAAATGACGGTGTCGCCCGGTATGTCCGTCAATCCCAACTGTACAAGGGCGACATCAGGGATATCTTTCATCATTTTCTCAATACCTGCCGCCCCGCTTTTGGCAGGGGTGACCGTATAATCGGCATTTAAAAAAATTCCCGAGACCTGGTCTAAAACTTTCTGGTCATTTTCAACAATGCAAATCTTGCGGGGACGCTCTAAAAGGCCTGTGCCTGGCCTTAACAGCGTATTATTTTTTTTTTTAATGATGAGCTCTGCCTCGGCAATCAATTGGTCTATCTCAAATGGCTTGATCATAAACCCGTCGATCTCAAGGTCTTTAAAAAGCCCCTGGACGTTGGCGCGGGCCGTTAACACCATGACCGGGAACATCGGCTTGCCATTGGGGCCGCAGATCTTGCTGTAAAATTCAATGCCTCCCATGCGGGGCATGTTCATATCCAGTATAATCAAATCCGGCCTAAACTCACGCACTTTCTGTAAGCCTTCCACACCATCACCTGCTGATTGCACCTCAAAACCCTTGGACTTAAACTGAAACCCGATCATCTGTGTTAAGTCAGCTTCATCATCGATGATGAGGATCTTTTTAGCGGTTTCCATTTATTGTTCTCCCTTCTCAACAATAGGAAGAATAAAATTAAATGAGCTTCCCTGGCCGGCTTTTGATTCAACTTTAATTTTACCGCCGTGCTGACGGGTGATTTCCTTGCAAATGGCAAGGCCCAGCCCTGTCCCTACGCACCGTTGATGGGGCTCGCCTAATTGCTGGAATTTCTCGAACAGTTTGACCATATCTTCCTCTTTAATCCCGTATCCCGTGTCCTTAACACGTACCTCTATATCATTGGAATTTGTACACCTTACACTTGAAACGGTAATACCTCCTGAAGGTGTAAATTTGATGGCATTGGAAATCAAATTATTCAATACCTGGATTATTTTGTCCTGGTCAAAAGCAAAAACCGGCACTTGAGTATCGAGGGACAACTTCAAATATAAACCCTTATCACGGGCGACTGCTTCTTGAGTTTCCACAACGGACTGGATCGTCTGATTGATGTCCCCAGGCTTGATCTTCAATGTCGTCTTGCCTGACTCCAAATGTGCCAGGTCAAGGATATCATTGATTAAACGGTTAAGCCGGTCAACATTGCTTTTGGCCTTGCCCAAAAAATTACCTTGTTCGTCAGTCACGCCTCCTGCACTGCCGCTCAAGACAATGTCAAGGGCCGCTTTGATCGATGCCAAAGGCGTCCTTAATTCATGAGAGATCGTTGAACTGAAATCCTTTTGGATGTCATAAAGCACCTTCATTTTGCTGTTCGCAGTTTTAAGTTCCTCATTCTTGGACCTAGTCTCTTCAAAAAGCCGGCGGTTCTCCTTGACAAGGTCGTAATGATACAAAGCCATGACCACCGCGGGTATTAATTCATGCGCATGCCATGGTTTATTGATGAACCGGTAGACTTCACTGATATTAATGGCTTGCTCGGTAGCGGAAAGATTGGCATAAGCCGTAAAAAGTATACGGACAATGTCCGGGTATTGCAATTTGACCCTGTGAAGAAATTCAACCCCTGAAATATCAGGCATGCGCTGGTCGCTTAAAACCACCTTTATCTTCTCTCTGGCGATAATGTCCATGGCTTCGGTGCTATTGGACGCGACAGCCACCCCGTAAGGCTCATCGGCAAACATACGGGTGATGGAATTAAGCACCTTCTGGTCATCATCCAAAAATAAGACATTTATCTCTTTCATATCCCGCTCCCTACGACAAGTTTCGGGTCATGCCCGTTCTCAGCCGGCAGCATGACTGTAAAAGTAGTGCCCTGGCCTACCTTGGAAGAAAAGGCAATCGTCCCCCCATGCCTTCTGATAATATCGTAACTGGTACTCAACCCCAAGCCCACACCTCGCCCTACAGGCTGGGTAGTAAAAAACGGATCAAAGATCCTGTTGGTGTTCTCCGGCGGTATGCCGCAACCTGTATCGCTGATATCCACACAGGCATTTTGGTCCCTGGAGTAAGTTTTAATCGAAATAAACCCTTTGCCCTTGATCGCGTGCGCCGCGTTGGTCAATAAATTGACAAATACCTGGCCGATCTTTTGAGGATTACAGATGACTGATGGTACTGGGCCGTAATCCTTCCTCAATTGTGCTTTGTATTTGATCTCGTTCCAGGCAATGTTCAACATGCTTTCCATAAGGGCTTCCAGGTCAACAGAATCCACCTTACCCTTATCAGGGCTCGCAAAATTACTCAAGTCGGCGACGATCTTACGCATGTTCTCGGCACCCTCCTTCGATTCTTTGATCAAATTACTGATATCGCCTTCCATAAATTGATAATTGGTGACTTCTTTGACTTTTTCCCAGGAAGCGATGATACGGGACACTTCTTCCATATCTTTATGATTTAAGGCTTCCTCCAATTTATTAAGAAAACCCAGCAATTGTGTGTAGTGCACTAAATATTTTTCCAAAGTCTGCAGATTGCAGTTTATAAAACCAATAGGATTATTGATCTCATGGGCTATTCCGCCGGCCAGCTGGCCGATGGCGGAAAATTTTTCGGATTGCAATAATTGGCCCTGGACATTTTGTAGATCCCTGGTGCGGTCCTGTACCTTTTGTTCAAGGGTCTTGTTTAACTCATCCAAAAGGCGATGGCTTTTGACCAATGCTTCCTGGGTTCCGCGGGTGAGGCGCAAAAGAACAAGCCCCGACAATAAGAACAAAATAAATACGGTGATAAATGAAACCTGGGAAAGATATGCTTTACTGTCTTCCAGCGCTAACGCCGCGTCCATTTGTTTCTTAAGAAGTTCATTTAAACTCTTTATGACACGTACTTGACTGTTCTTCTGTGTTTCATAGCTGATAATCCGGCTTCTAAACTGTTCAATTTGGAGATAATGCTTCTTAAAACCGTTGAGGGTTTGCTGGGTATAATAATCATGGATCCCGATGATCACCAACAAAATACCGGTAATGACCAGGACCCCTTTAAAAAAATATATGGAAAATTTGACGTCCATAAATATTTACCCCAGTATATGCTTGAGCTGTTCTTTTAATGCTTCGTTACTAAACGGCTTGGGCAAATAACCATCCGCCCCTAAAGCCGTGATCTTCTGGATTTCCTTGGGATCAGTGACTCCCGAAATGATAAGGACCTTGGTATCTTTGTTATCCGGATCCTGACGGACATTGGCGTATACCTGATAACCATCCAAAGCAGGCATATGTATGTCCAAAATCATTAAATCAGGCTGAAATGACATGAATTGCTTGCCCGCCTCAAACCCGTCAAAAGCTGTTTCGATATAATATTTATTTTCCATCATTAAAATCCTCTGCAAGGAATGCACGATACCGCGGTCATCATCAACAATCAAAATTTTCTTTGGAATAGTCTCGCCCTGCAGTTCAAGAGGGACCGGCATTTTGTATTCTTTTAGGAAATTTAAGAAATCTTCTACACTCACACGGCTGTGATTGCCCGGGGTGCGGTAGGCCTTTAATTTTCCGGATTCCACCCACTTGAGCACTCCCCTGTGCGTGACATGACAGTACTTGGCAATGTCTCCTGTAGTGAGCGGCCATTTATTCTTCTTTTCTGTATCCATATACCACCTCAAATGTGTTCCATATATTCCTGTTGTTCTATCTGTTCCTATTTAAAGGATATACGACTTTTCAACCGTTGTCAAACTTACGTACGTATCCTTAACAATATCAATTATTTATGATAATTGAGGGGAACTTATTAGGTTTGGTTTGGAGATTAAATGGCGAGTGATTCGTGCATCGAACGTGAAGCAACAATTTATTTAACCTTACCTGATGCCTTCTTAAGTGCATTAATAAATTCAGGATTAACGGTGACTCCTAATTTTTCTGCTTTATCCACATCAGTCCAAGCTTCATCGTAGTCTTTTAACTGAAAATAGGCAGTAGCTCGATTAATATAAGACATTGCAAAGTTAGGATCTAGTTCAATGGCTTTATCATAATCAGAGATAGCTTGAGTGAAGTTCCCTTGATTGTAATACGTAAAGCCACGGTTGTTATAGGCCAATGCTTGGTTAGGGTCAAGTTCAATGGCTTTATCATAATCAGAGATAGCTTGATTAAAATCGCCTTGATAGCTATACGCAAGGGCACGATTGAAGTAAGTGTCCGCACAGGTAGGATCTAGTTCAATGGCTTTTTTATAATCAGACAAAGCTTGAGTGAAGTTACCTTGTTTGTAATAGGTAATGCCACGGTTATTATAGGCCTCTGCATAATTAGGGTTTATTTTTATAGCCTTTGTAATGTTTGATATGGCTTGAGTAAAGTCACCATTTTCACTGTAGATACCGCCACTGTTGTTATAGGCTGATGCCTGGTTAGGGTCTAGTTCAATGGCTTTATTATAATCAGAGATAGCTTGATTAAAAGCGCCTTGATGGCTATACGCAAGGGCACGATTATAGTAAGTGTCCGCACGGGCAGGATCTAGTTCAATGGCTTTTTTATAATCAGACATTGCCCGAGTGAAGTTACCTTCTTTGCTATAGATAGCAGCACTGTTGTTATAAGCATCTACATAACTAGGATTAATTTCAATAGCTCTATTAAAATCAGACAGGGCCTGAGTAAAGCTGCCTTGACTTAAATACACAAAGCCACGATCATTGTATGGCCTTGCTTTATGAGGGGATTTTTGAATGACATCATTCCATAGAACAATTTCATTTTCCCAAACTTTATTTCTTTGATACGTCAAAATCGAATACCCGGCTATTATCATCGTTAGGGCTACAGCCATCGTATGAAGAGTATTTTTCCCAAAAAGATAATACATGCCGCTGACCAAAAATATACTATACCCCACCAATGGCAAATAAAGCCGGTGTTCAATTATGACATCCTGTAACGGTAAAATACTCGATTCAGGCAAGAGGGTCAGGAAAAACCAAAGGATGGAAAAAGAAACCAGTCTGTATTTTGAGAAAAGGCGTTTGGCAATATAAAGGATAGTTATTAAAAAAAATAAACTGGCCAGCACGGGTAATGCAAAAATATTAGTAAAAATGGGGTAATCATAGTCCAGGTTCTGGTTTATCGGCAGAAAAGATAACCTGATATAGGTGACAACGACCCTGAATTGAGTTAAAAGGTAATGCATCGGTGGGATCCCGGAAGGCACTTCCGGCGCGGCACCCCGCATGTGGTGCGGGTTTAAAGACGCGGTAATCAATAATGTCAGGGGAATAATTAATAAGGTTAGCAGGAAAGGAAAAAGGCATTTCCAGTCAAGATTTTTCTTGGTCTTAAGGAAACTGTACTCATAAAGCACAATGATCAAAGGCAAGGTTACGGCTATTTCCTTGGTGAACATGGCTGCAATGGCCGCCATCAGTGATAAAAGGTAATAAAATTTTCCAGGGGCCAGCCTTGATTTAACATAGAGGCATAAGGATAATAGATAAAACAAAGCCGCCATGGAAGTGGTCCGCTGCCAAATATAGGTCACTGCTTCGGTTTGAAGGGGGTGGCTGACAAATACCAGCCCCGCTAACAAAGCGATCAGATTGGCGTGTCGACTAATTTTATCCTCTTTCATAACGGGCGTTGAAAGGGTCAGAAGAGTCAGCCACCAGATAAAAAAAGCTGATCCTAAATGAACAGCCAGGTTAAACAGGTGGTAGCCAAAAACATGAAGCTGATGAAAATGGTAATTAAAAGCAATCGAAAGGAAGGTGACAAAACGGCAAGGGCAATATTTCAGGATGTTTAGCAGGTCATGGATGTTTCTAATAGCAAGATTATCAATGATATAAATTTTATCGTCGTATTGAAATGTACAAAAGAAGGTGTTGGAATAAATGATAATTCCCAACAAAGAGATAAGAATTATTGAAAGCAGTTTGATATAAAACAGTTCCTTGATTTTTTTACGTTAAAAACCTTGTTGAACGTAAATGGCGTTCCAAATGAAAGACCAAAAAATGATTCAAGACAAATTTAAGTTCTTTACATGAGACTTTTAAGATATTCGGTTGGAGATAAAGCCTTAGTTAATGAGTATTTAAAATGAGACAAGTTGCGAGTGATAATATAATCTGCTTTTGCAAATTGGGCACAAACAATTTGTATATTATCTTCAAAGTCTGGGCCTTTTTCATTTAAAGCCAATGTCAGTATCCTTTCATCAACAGCTGACACTTGAAGAATTGCAAGCAGGTCTTTAATTACGTTGATTGCCTTACGATGGTCTAAATATTTGTTTGTCAAAAAATAAATAGTAGTATACGAAGTAGCACTCAACCACCCTCTTGCTTTACCTTCGTCCATTAAATTCATAACAGCAGCACTGGAGCCATCTAACTCACGGTCAAGAACCACATCCAAAACAATATTGATATCAATTAAAAGTTTATCCACGGCCAAGATGCTTTCTTTCTAAATGATGGTAATAATCTTCTTTGCCGATCGTTTTTCCCTTTAACACGCCTTTTAAACGCTTAATCCTGGGAGAAAGCTTTTGAGGTTTCTGGGATTTCCGTAAATTTTGGACAAATTCGATAAACATGGCGGACAACGATTTTCGATGGCGTTTAGCTTCAGCTTTACCAAAAGCAATTGCATCGCGATCGAGCCACAAGGTCAACTTATTCTTAGATATTAGGGGCGGCATACGTTCTCCTTATTCTGATTCTATACGTACTGTAAGGATACTATTATACGTGGCGTTTGTCAAGCTTCATCGAGTAAAACTATGGGGTTCAGGGGTAGAGAAAAACTGTTCAGGTCAAAAACCTTGTCGAGCGCAAATGGCGTTCCAGATGAAACACCAAAAAATGATTCAAGACAAATTTAAGTTCTTTCTTGATGAAAGGCGCCATCCCTAAACGCAGCGCGGCATCCCAGTTGTTTTTTTGAATATGCAAAATGGACGCCACTGCCCCCAATGAAATGGGTGTAGCCTCGGCATGAGAATCCTTGCAAACACCGCATAAAAGCCCGCCTAACGCCAGGCTGAACCGCGGCGCTTCCGCGACATTTTTACGGCAAGACACACAGGCCTCCAAATGTGGCTGGAAACCGGACAAAGACAATATCTTAATTTGGAATGTTTGGACGAGTTTACTTATGTCCGCTGTTGTCTGCAGGCCCTTAAGAAACACCTGCATCAGGTCATAAATCTCCAGATTTTGTTCCTCTGCCGGCATCAGTGTATCAATGAGCTCCGCGGCATAGCTGGCGGCAGTCATGCGCTCCAGGTCCTGGCGCAGGCCTGAAAAAAAATCTTTCATATCGCATTGGCTGACTAAATGCAGATCGCTGTTGCGGTATTGGTAATAGACGATGTCATTGACGGAAAATTTTTCTATACTGGAGCCGAATTTTTTAGGGTCGCGGCGTATGCCTTTTAAAATCCCTTTGACCTTGCCGAAATCCCTTGTCAAAAAAGTGGCAATACGGCTGGTCTCGCGGAAGTCAAAACTCTTGAGCACAATGCCTTCAGTTTTTACAATCATAGCTTGATTATGTCAAATCCGGGATTATAATTCAAGGTAATGTACAAAGATTTTTATAAACTTAAAGAACTCCCTTTTAATACCACCTCCGATCCTGATTTCTTTTTTCCTTCTTCACGCCACGAAGAAGCCTTCAGCCACCTGGTTTACGGTATCCGCTCGCGCCGTGGCATTGTCGTTATCACCGGTGAAATCGGCACCGGCAAAACCACCCTTTGCCGCACCCTGCTTAACCGTTTGGACAAATCCGTCAAGACCGCGCTGATCTTAAACCCCAACTTTTCGGATCTGCAATTGCTGCAGATGATCATCAACGATTTGGGGATTTCCTATGTCAAAAAGACCAAACTTGATCTGGTGGGCGCCATCTCGCTTTTTTTAATTGAAGAATCCGCCCTAGGCAATAATGTGGCTGTCATTATCGACGAATGCCAAAGCCTCACCATCCGCCAGTTGGAACAAATCCGGCTTTTATCCAATCTCGAAACCGAAAAAGAAAAACTGCTGCAGATTATTCTGGTCGGCCAGCCGGAGCTGAGCGAAAAACTAAAAAGCCCGGCCCTGCGCCAGCTGACCCAGCGGGTGAGCGTGCATTACCATATACTTCCCCTGCAAAAAGAAGAAGTCGAACAATATATCAATCACCGCCTGAAAATCGCCAAAGCTGATCCCCAGCTCCATTTTACCCCGCGGGCCTTCGATGCCATTTATGACATTTCCAAAGGGACTCCGCGGGTCATCAATATTATTTGCGACCGTGCCCTGTTGGCCGGGTTTACCAAAAGTACATTTTCTATTGACCATTCCATAATCCAGGAAAGCGCAAAAGAAACACAATACGCTTATGAGCATAATTCACGACGCCCTTAAAAAAATCCAGCAAGGGCAAGGCACCAAGGATGATAAAATATGGGAGCCTGAAAAACACGACGGCGAGCCGCCTATTGAACACTTGCCGACTTCGCCCAAAAAAGCCAGGTCTGTACTCGTCCTGCTTTTTGCCATTGCGTTCTTTTTAGGAGCTCTGGCATTTTCCTATAAGCAATTGTATCCTTATCTGTACAAATACGTAAAATCGGCCAAATCATCATTTTATAAATTGATCCACAAAGAAGAACCGCCTCCTTTTAAAACCAAGGCCACTAAAGATCTTGTGCCTCTGGCCAGGATTATTGTAAACCCGCCCAAGATACTTAATCCGCCTGGCCCAACTAATACGGCTGGTCCTGTTAACACGACTGGTGCGGCCAAACCAAATCCTCCGGAAACGTTCAGTATTCACGGAGTCATGTCCAATGGTTCAAACAATCTTGTTTTGATTAATGATCAGGTTTACCAGGAAGGCGATGAAGTCAACGGTATTAAAATTGTCAAAATCGATTTAGACTACATCAAGGTCATTAACAACGGCACAGAAGAAACCATCCGCGTAAAAAATTGACACCTCGGGCAGTTTATAGTTATCCTTACCCGAGAGTGTCACCCCCGAATGTTTTAGTCGGGGGTCCAGTCATGCGTGTCTGGATTCCGGCTTTCGCCGGAATGACATATTTTTATTATTCGGAATGACAGCGTTTATAAATACGCTTTTATAGCTTGGGCTATAATTTGGGCGGGAACGTCACGGACGACAACGACCTTACCGATTTTCTTCGCTAATACAAAACGGTTATGGCCTGCTGCAAATTTCTTATCATGCCGCATTAATCCCAAGATTTTAGATAAACCCACACCAACGATTTTTTCCGGCAGGCCAACGCTTGTGATCAATCGGTTGATGCGCAGTTCCTGGGCGGCTGATAAAAGCCCCATAGCCACGGAAATACGGGCTGCCACACGCATGCCCAGTCCCACGGACTCACCATGATGATACTGATTATACCGGCCGGCGGCTTCTACGGCATGGCCCACGGTATGCCCAAAATTAAGGACCGTGCGCAGTCCCTTGGTTTCTTTTTCATCCTTCGCAACGATCTTGGCCTTGATCCGGGCACAGCGCCGGACAATAAAATCCATGACCTTGGAATCACCTTGAAGGAATTTCTTGTGATTGGCTTCGATATAAGAAAAAAGCTTGGGATCGCTGATGATCCCGTATTTGACGGCCTCGGCCAGACCGTTGCGGATTTGCCTTTGGCTCAATGTTTTAAGTAAACGGGTATCCGTAAATACCAATTTGGGCTGATAAAAAGCACCGACTAAGTTCTTGCCTGTTTCTAAATCAATTGCGGTTTTACCGCCGATGGATGAATCGATCTGGGCCAAAAGAGTTGTAGGCACCTGGATATAAGGCACCCCGCGTTTATAAATGGCCGCCACAAATCCGGCCAGGTCCCCGACAACCCCGCCGCCTAAAGCAATGATAAAAATCTTTTTGTCTACATCATAAGCACTGATTTGCCCGATCAAACGCAAAGCTATTGAAGCACTTTTGCTCTTTTCCCCTTCAGGGACATTTAAAATCTTGACTGTATACCCTGCTTTTTTAAGGCTGGCGGATAATGGGGGCCCGTAAAGGCGTCCGATGGAAGGATGCGAAATTACAACCGCGTCCTTCCCTAAGCCCAAATTCCGGATCAATTGAGAGAATTTTTCCAAAATACCATGACCGATAGCAATGACGTAAGAATGATCTTTTAGATTTACCCGGATTTTAGAGATCATAAAGTGGCATTCCCATCCATTGTCCCACTTGATAAATCAAAGGCATCAAAAACCTAAATGCACCTAAGTATAAAAGTCCTAATATTATTATCATACCAAAACGTTCCAGGCGGTTATAGTAAAATGCCAATTGTGCGGGCAAAATACTGGTGACTACCCGTGAACCGTCCAAAGGCGGTATGGGCATCATGTTAAAAACCGCCAGGGTCAAATTAAGCATCACACCCCATGCACAAATTTGCGCACCATTGGATAATGCCGGCCATGCATAAAGCCTGGAAAAAATAAAAGCCAACGCAATATTGGTCAAGGGACCTCCGAGCGCAACCAGGGCCATACCCAATCGTTGCGGGCGAAGATTCCCGAAATTGACCGGCACTGGTTTGGCCATACCTAAAACCGGTAAATGGGCAAAATAAAGAATGGCAGGAATAAGCACACTGCCAACAGGATCAAGGTGTCTAATGGGGCTTAAGGAAAGTCGCCCACGATCCCTGGCCGTCGTGTCGCCCAACAAAAACGCAATGGCCCCATGTGCCAGTTCATGCAGGACAACAGCAGGAACCAAAAGAATGACAATAAACAAAACTATGTTTAGTGTATTGGCATTGAACATCAAAGGACCAACTGGATTTTATTTATATGCAAAAGAGGGTACATGAATTTTTTATGCGGATCCGGGATAATATCCCCTTCTACATCGACTTGTGTATTGCAAAAAAATGATATCTGCGGTATATCGTGCAGCAAGAAGACGGATTTGTTCTCCATGACTATTTCATAATGCACATCCGCTTGAGGGTTGACCAGGGCTTCCACGGTCCCGCGCATGGAAACCCATGGGCTGACCGCCATAAGAACTTCTTTCAATGAATCCGCAGGAACAGACGCAGGCGGCCCTTGAATCGCCTGGATCAACATTGAAGCAGGCACATCGCCCGAAATTTCTTTCAAAAAATCCTGGTGGATCCAGGCTCGGGTCCCTGCCACGGGCTCAAGAGAACTCCACCCATTGGACTGCCCTAAAACCCTGACAAGGGTCCCTTCCTTAACTTCTCCCAAAGAGGCTGCATCAGAATTTGCTGAGCAACGGATATTAACATTATTTCCGCGGACAACAGCGAAGCCCCCTTTTATTATATTCAAGTAATCAGATCGAATATAAGATTTTGTCGTTGATAAAAGTTGGATTTTGTACCATTCATAAGTCCGTCCTAAAACCACCACTTGAGAGCCCTTTTTTAACTTGTCGATCTTTTCAAAATTGGTATTGGGGCCCGCACGGACATTGACGGACTCTTTGGAAACTTCTGCCAGAAAAGGAAAACGCTCATCTGCAAATCCTGGGGTTTGAAACACGAACATCAGGAACACCGATGAGCAAAGGATGTGGTATTTTATCATTTTTTAGCAGCGCCTGCAGCCGGTTTGGCAGCAGGTGTTTTGCCAGCGGCTTTCGCCTCTTCCGCAGGTTTCCCAGCTGCGCCTGCGGCAGCATCGCCGGCAACAGCACCTTCTTCGGCCTTGACTTTTTTCTTGGCCTTAATGCGGACGATCTTGGTTTTAGGCAAACCAATGACACCGGTCTCTTCTTTCCAAAGGCCTTTTTT